>JAABUN010005199.1_pt1 | contig 16489 bp, 16 predicted proteins | sample 5559311 | NCBI WGS metagenome assembly JAABUN01 (sample SAMN10711877, study PRJNA513370) | rock metagenome | isolation source: Antarctica rocks | place: Antarctica: Victoria Land, Siegfried Peak sud
CTCGAGCAGGGCCAGGATGCGCGGCACGCCGACGCGCGGTCCGTGAGCCTGGTGAGACATCGCCGACAAGTCACGCACGAACCGTTCGCCCTCGGCGACGATCGGTGCCTCGGCCTCGGCCTCGGCCTCGGCGTCGGCGTCGGCGTCGGCGTCGACGTCGACGGCAGAAGGCAGACTGCGGAAGCGCCTTGGAGCCAGTCGCCCGCCGGTGATGCACGTTCGTAGGGCAGCAGAAGCGGTCACGCCGCCACGTTAGGCGATGAGGATCTCGGCGCCCCGAGCGGCGGTCGTTGCACCAATCCCCGCTCGTCGACTGCACCGGGCCGCCCAGGTTAGGCTCGACGCATGGACTCGCGATCGCTCCTCCACGACGTCGCCGACCGCGCCGCAGACTGGCTCGAGGAGCTTCCGCATCGTCCTGTCGGGCCGGCGTGCACTCCCGCCGAGATGGACGTGAGTGACTCCCTTCAGGACGATTCGCTTCCCGTCGATCGAGTCATCGCCGAACTCGCCCGCGAGGCAGCCCCAGGACTGAGGGCCATGGGCTCACCGCGCTACTTCGGCTTCGTGATCGGCGGAGCCCACCCAGCCGGGGTGGCGGCGGACTGGCTCGCGAGTGCCTGGGACCAGAATGCCGGACTGGCCGCCCCGACTCCTGCGGTCTCCGCCTTCGAGGAAGTCGCCGGACGATGGCTCGCCGAGCTGCTCGACCTTCCTCGGACGGCGTCGTTCGCCCTGGTCACCGGCTGCCAGATGGCACACGTGGTCTCCCTTGCCGCGGCTCGCCACCGTGTGCTGGGCCGCGCCGGCCACGACGCCGAGCGCGACGGTCTCTTCGGCGCCCCGCCCATTCGCGTTCTCACGGGGGAGGAGCGCCATGTGACCGTCGACCGGGCACTGCGCCTTCTAGGCCTGGGGAGCAGGTCGATCGAATCCGTGCCTTCCGACGGGCATGGGGCGATGCGCATCGACGCCCTTCTCGAGGCCTTGGACCGCGGGGAGGGTCAGCCGACCATCGTGGTCGCGCAGGCCGGCAACGTGAACACTGGCGCGATCGACCCGATGGAGGAGGTGTGCGGAGCCGCTCGGGCCGCTGGGGCATGGGTCCACGTCGACGGGGCGTTCGGGTTGTGGGCGGCGGCCAGCCCGTCGCGGCGTCCGCTCGTCAAGGGTGTTGAACTGGCCGACTCCTGGGCGACGGACGCACACAAGTGGCTCAACGTGCCATACGACTGCGGTATCGCCTTTGTGCGTGACCGTGAGGCTCACCGTGCTGCGATGGCCGTCACGGCGGCGTACCTCCAGCAGGACGCGAACGGTCCGCGTGAGCCGATGGACTGGACGCCCGAGTTCTCCCGCCGTGCCCGCGGGCTGGCCGTCTACGCGACACTCAGGGCGCTGGGTTGCAGCGGCGTCGCGGAGCTGGTCGACCGCCTCTGCGAGTGTGCGGACCGCTTCGCCAGGCAACTTGGGGACATGGGTTTCGAGGTGGTCGGACACAGCCTCAATCAGGTGCTGATCGCGTGTCGGGACGACGCGGCGACCGACGCGACGCTGGCCTTGATCCAGGCGGACGGGACGTGCTACCCGACAGGTACCACCTGGCGAGGGCGCCGCTGCATCCGGATCTCGGTGTGCAACTGGCAGACGACCCTCGACGACGTGGACCGGTCGCTGGATGCCATGGCGGCGGCCGCCGCGCAGGTGCCGCCTCGAGCGCCGCTCTGATTCCCGACCCCTGGGACGGTCAGGGCTCTCGCTGAGAGTTCGCGTTCAGAGCGGCGCGATGGCCGCACCGAGTATGTGGGGGCCTGCAGGGGTGGGCCCCATACGGAAGCGACGCAGCGCCTGGATCTCGAAGCCGGCAGCGCCGATCGCCGTTGCGGTGTCACGCGAGAGGTTGCAGCCACCCATCATGGGCGGCCAGATCGACGCGTCGAGAGCCCTCTGCACGCGCCGCCCTGCCTCGTGCGGGGACAGAACGTGCTCGTAGAAGCGCAACTCGCCCCCCGGGCGCAACACGCGGCGCACCTCTGCCAGCGCGAGCGCCTGGTCCGGCACGCTGCACAGCACCTGCGAAACGACGACGCTGTCGACGGAGTCGTCGGGCACGGGCAGCGCGTCCGCCGTGCCGTGGACGACATGCACGTCGAGTGCGACCTCCCGGGCCGTCTTGATCGCCTTCGAGCGCATCGTCGGTTCAGGCTCCACGGCTCTGAGTCGCTCGACTTCAGGCGGATAGTGGCGAAAGCTCAGGCCGGTGCCCACGCCGAGCTCGAGCACTTCCCCCCGCAAACCGGACACCAGATCACGCCGGTGCTCGGCCACGCCCGCCATGTCCTCCAAAGGTGCCAACCACGCGTAGAAGCGTGCGAACAGCGGGTGGCGCACGGGCTCGGTCACGAAGATGGACCGTACCGGCCCGGTGTTGTCCCGCGACGTTACGAACCATTGTCGCTCACTCGCGATCCCTTGTGGGAGCCGCCAGGCGTGATAACACCTGCACAACAACTACAGGACCGCCTCTCATCCGACCACCGTCCTGAGCTTTGCCACGCAGTGCGGGGCAATGTGTCGCGCATTCATGATCACCCAACCCTCAGACATAGACACGAGTCCTTCTGTCCTCGCAACGCAAGACCGCGGCGTGACGGCTCGCGCGGCCCAGGCTTCCCCCGGATCACCTCGGCGGCGGATGCTGGTCGCGGGTCCGGTGGTGGCCCTGGTCTCGATCCTGACGGCCCTGCTCGTGACGGACGCGGCCGGCGTTCCGCTTCGCGATCCTGACCACGTCGCCGGCCGGCGGCTGATGCTGGCCGGCTGTGTCGTCGCGGTGCTCGTCTGGCTCGATGTCCTGTTCCGAGCCGGTCGCCGGTCAGGCAGCGTCCGACCGTCGCGAGCGGCGATTCAGAAGGTCCGGCGCGAGCGCTGGACCCTCGCGCGAGGCGTTGCCGTCGGCACCGCGCTGGTCAGCTTCTACGTGACTTACCTCGCGTACCGCAATCTCAAGAGCGTTGTTCCACTGCTGAGGCCTGGCGAGCTCTTTGACCGCCAGCTGGCAGAACTTGATCGCGCGCTGTTCTGGGGCAATGATCCCGCGGCTCTCATGCACACCCTCTTGGGTACCGGGCTCCCGACCTACATCCTCTCCGCCGTATACATGCTGTTCTTTCTCTTCATCCCGGGAACCCTCGCTCTCGCCCTGGTCTTCTCCCCGAACCTGCAGGCAGGCCTGTTCTACGCGACCGCCCAATCGCTCAACTGGGTGCTCGGGGCGGCGAGCTACTTCCTGTTGCCATCGTTGGGCCCGATCTACGCCGAGCCGGGGGACTTCGCGAATCTGCCAGCCACCGGGGTCACCCAATTGCAGAACATCCTGCTCGACCAACGGCTCGAGTTCCTCCGCGATCCGGCCGCCGGCTCGGCGCAGAGCATCGCGGCCTTCTCGTCGCTGCACGTCTCGATCTTCTTCACCGCCGCGGTGGCCGCCCATCTGCTCGGGCTTGGACGGCGCGTGAAGATCGGCGCCTGGGTCCTGCTCGGCTTGACGGTCGCTGCCACGATCTACCTGGGTTGGCACTATGTCCTCGACGACGTCGGCGGGGTCGTCGTCGGCCTCTTGGCGCTCGCGATGGCCCGTGCGCTCACCGGCTTTGACTTGGGCATCGCGCGGCGGCTTTCCGCGCCTGATCCCGCCCCGGCGTGACCACGCAGACGATGGCGCGGCTCGAAGCGCCCCGGTGGCGCATGCTGGCCGCCGGCCCGGCGGTCGCGATCGTGACGGTCGTCACGGCACTGGTCGCGACAGACGCGGCCGGGGTGACGCTGCGGGACCCAGATCACGTCGCCGCGCTGTACCTGGCGCTGGTCGGATGCGCGATGGCGCTGCTCGTGGGACTCGACATCGCCGTCCGCGCCGGGCACCGCTCGGGAACCCGTCGACCATCGCGCGCGGCGATGGCGGGCGTGCGCCGCGAGCGGTGGACCCTCGGGCGCGGGATCGCGGTGGGCAGCGCTCTCATCAGCTTCTACGTGAGCTACATGGCGTACCGCAACCTCAAGAGCGTCGTGCCCCTGCTCAGGCCCGGCGAACTCTTCGACGTTCAGCTGGCCGATCTCGATCGCGGCTTGTTCGCCGGCAACGACCCGGCCGCGCTGTTGCACACCCTGCTCGGCACCGGGATCACGACGCACGTCCTGTCGACGGCGTACGTGGCCTTCATCGTCTTCCTGCCGCTGTCGCTCGCGCTGGCCCTGGTCTTCGCCCGGGATGTCCGGGCCGGTCTCTTCTACGCGACCGCCCTCTCGAGCAACTGGGTCCTGGGGGCCGGCAGCTACTTCCTGCTCCCGTCAATGGGCCCGATCTACGCGGACCCTGGCGCCTTCGCCGCACTGCCCACCTCGGAGGTCACCCACCTCCAGGCGGTCCTGCTCGACCAGAGGCTCGACTTCCTTGCGGATCCGGCGTCGAGCACCCCGCAAGCCATCGCCGCCTTTGCCTCGCTGCACATCTCGATGAGCCTGACCGCCGCGGTGGCGGCGCATCTCCTCGGGCTCGGCAAGCGCATGAAGGTCGCGTTGTGGATCTGGTTCGGACTGACCGTCGCCTCGACCGTCTATCTCGGGTGGCACTACGTCCTCGACGACCTCGGGGGACTCCTCATTGCCGCGTTGGCGCTCGCTCTGGCTCGGGCCCTCACCGGCATCGATCTGCACGCCGCGCGGCGGATGAGGCGGATCTCCCACTCGACCGAGAGCCCCGCACGAAACGGTCCTACTGGCCCGCTCCTCCCCGACGCCGGAGGCTTCCGAGCGCGGGAGCGCGACGCGGTCGAGCAGTAGTGTCATGAAGGCGCAGTTCTAGCCCGGGCCGTAGTCGCCCAACGGTTCGCAAGGTATGAAGCCTCCGTTGCATGGATTCCCGGGTCGGCGTGGCGGTGCCGGGATACGCCACGCGTCACGAACTTCCGTCGGCCACGATGAGCTCGATGCTGAAGTTCGCGCAAAGCTGCTCGACCGCCGGCGTCGTCTTGTCCAGGACGACGACGTCGAGCACCTCCAGCCCGGCAATGCGGGCGAAATCGGTGATTCCGACCTTCGCGTGATCGACGGGAACAACGACCCGCCGTGCGCGCCCGATCGCCTGCGACTTGACCTCTGACTCCGCGATGCTGCCGACGCTGATGCCGTGCTCGGAGAAGCCGCTCACTCCGAGAAACGCCACTCCAAAGGTGAAGCGCTGCAGATTCTCGACGGCCAGTGGCCCGACGACCGCTCCGTCCACCGGTCGAACCTGCCCGCCGAGCAGTGTGCATTCGATGCCCGGAACGTCGGCCAAGGCACCGGCCACCCCGAGGCTGCTCGTCAGGGTCGACAGACACGGCCGCTGCGAATCGGCCGCCAGGGCTGTGGCGATCGTGTTGACGGTCGTGCCGCTGTCGAGAAAGACCGAGTCGCCATCCTGAAGGAGGCCGAGGCACGCTCGGGCGATGGCCTCTTTCGCCGGGCGGTTGGTCGTTTCGCGCCCGGCCAGGTCGCGTTGCACCGCCGGCTGCAGAGCCAGGGCCCCGCCGTGCGTGCGCTTGATCAACCCGCGCTCTTGAAGAGCGCTCAGGTCCTTGCGGATCGTCGGTTCTGTCACGCCGAGAAGACGGGCAAGCTCGCCGATCCGTGCCCGCCCTCGCATCGAGACCAGGTCCGCGATGCGTGTCTGACGCTCGTCAGCAAACGCCGTAGTAGCTCTGCCGGAGTCGCCGGGCATCACTCCAAGCAGCGTATCAACGTTTTTCGAATCGGTGTGCCTCGTTGCTTTCTCACGCGAGTAGTGTCAACATAAGACTCCGATCCGAAACCAAACGCGCCGAGACATAGGAATCCTGACTAGTGGCGGTGACGCTCCAGGCATGAACGCGGTGATCGCCGGAGCCCGCGAGCGGGCTGCGCGCGATGGCGCGCGTGCCATCGGCGTGCGGGGTGGGTTCGCCGGGCTGGCCGAGTGCCGGGCGATGGTGATCGACGAGCCCGAGGCACTGGCCCATCTGTACGAGCCGGGCACCTGGCTCGGCACGAGCCGGTGGCCGGAGCTGCGCTTCGCGCGCGGCCGCGACGCGTGCCTTCGTTCGCTCGATCGGCTGGAGTTGGAGGGCCTGCTCGTAATCGGAGGCGAGGGCTCCTCTCACGGCGCGCGGGCGCTGGCACGAGCGCTTCCGACGGCGTTTGTCCCGGCCACCATCGACCGGGACGTGGAGGGGACGCAGACGACCGTCGGATCGGACTCAGCCATCGCCTACGCATGCAACGTCATCGACCGCCTGTGCGTCACAGGACGCTCGCTGCCAGGTCGAGCGTTCGTCGTTCAGACGCTCGGGGCGCCTACGGGCCACCTGGCCGAGTCGGTGGCCGCCGCCGCCGGCATTGCGGATGTGCTCGTCCCCGAGCGTCCGTATGACCTCGACGCCATCGCCGGGCGGCTGGCCGAGCGGGCGCCGAGCGGCGGCGCCATCGTCGTGATCTCTGAAGCCGTGGGCGACGCCGTGGCCATCGGGCACGCGCTCGCCACGCGCTCGGGGCTGCGCGTGCACCCGACGATCCTCGGCCACGCCCAGCGTGCTGCCACGCCTTCGGCCTTCGACTCCGACCTGGGCCAGGCGGCGGGACGCGCCGCGCTCGAGGCGCTGGTTCGCGCGGAGTCGTCGTTCGTCGCGCTCGGTACCGACGGCACCGTATCTCCCGAACCACTCCGCGGCATCCGCCGCCCCTATGTCGTCAATTGATCAAGGAGCTGCGCCGTGAAGCACGGCCATGACACCCCGTTGTACATCCTGGCGCTCGACCATCGCACGTCGTTCCGGACCAAGCTGTTCGGAATCGATCGTGCCGCCACCCCGGATGAGCTTGAGCGCATGATCGAAGCCAAGCGCATCATCCTCGACGGCCTTCTGGTCGCCGCCGAGTCGGCCACGCCGGGCACCGTGGGCGCGCTCACCGACGAGGAGTATGGCGCCGCTGCCGCCCGCGCCGCGAAGGCCCGCGGCCTGCCGCTGGCCATGTGCGTCGAGCGCAGCTCACGCGCGGAGTTCGAGCTCGAGCACGGCGACGACTTCGCTCGCCACATCGAGGCGTTCGACCCAGACTTCGTCAAGGTGCTCACCCGCTACAACCCTGGCGGCGATCGAGAGCTCAATCGGCGCCAAGCCGAGAAGCTGGCCCGGCTGTCGGACTGGCTCGAGCCGCGGCGTACCAAGTACCTCTTCGAGGTCCTGGTCCCGGCCGAGCCCGCACAGCTCGCGCAGCTCGACCGTGACCCCGACCGTTACGCCCGCGAGCTCCGGCCCGAGCTGACCGTCACCGCGATCGACGAGCTGCACGCTGCGGGCGTCGAGCCCGACGTCTGGAAGGTCGAAGGGTTCGACAGCACACGGGACTGCCGCCGCGTGGCCGAGGCCGCCCGCGCCGACGGACGCGACGGCGTCGCCTGCGTGGTGCTGGGTGGCGGCGCCGACGAGGCGACGGTGGCGCATTGGCTCCGCCAGGCCGCGTCCGTCGACGGCTTCATCGGCTTTGCCATCGGTCGCACGATCTTTTGGGACGCGCTGAAGGGCTGGCTTGGCGGCCGGGCTGATCGCGAGACCACCGTGGAGGCGATCGCGGGCAACTACCGCCAGACGATCGAGCTCTACGAGTCCGCCGCGACCCCGGTATAAGGCGAGCATGACCGCTCCGGAAACCGCACAGTCCGTCACCGCCCCAAGCACCGCCGAGCGGCGCGCGCTGCAGCAGATCACGACCTCGGCCGGACGCTTCGCCGTCATCGCCGCCGATCACGGGCAGCCCCTGGTGGACATGCTGGACGGCATGGGGCTCTCGAGCGCGCCCAAGGCGCAGCGGGCCTTCAAGGCCGCTCTGGTCGAGACGGTCGGGCGGGAGGCCAGCGCGGTACTCCTCGATCCCGACGTGTCGCTGCCCGCCATCATCGACGACGGTCGCCTTCCGCGCGACGTCGGGTTGCTCGTGCGGATCGAGGCGGATGGCCATGACACGTGGGACGGCCTGCGCCAGTCGCAGCTCATCCCAGGCCTGGGCGCCGCCGGTGCGCGCGCCCTCGGAGCCACGGCAGCCAAGATCATGGTGTTCCTCCGGGCCGATCGCGAGGATCTCCACGGCCACTCCGCCCGCATGGTGCGTTCGGCGCTCGAGGACTGTGGCAGCGCGGGTCTGCTGTGCGTGATGGAGCTCATGACCTACAAGCTCGAGGACGAGACCCCGGAGGAGTTCTCCGCCCGTAAGAAGGATCTCGTCGTTGACGGCGCGGTCTTCCTCCAGGAGTGCGGCACGAAGGTCTTGAAGCTCGAATACCCTGGTAGCGCTCAAGCGTGCCGGAAGATCACCGACGCGATCGACGTTCCGTGGGCGGTGCTGTCGGCAGGCGTCGGCCACGAGGCTTTCTGCGGGCACCTGCGCGACGCCATGGACGGCGGAGCGGATGGCTTCATCGCTGGGCGCTCGCTGTGGAAGGAGGCCGTCGGACTGCCCGAGGCGGAATGCCGGCGCTTCCTCGACGACGTCGCTCGCCGGCGCTTGGAGGACCTCCTCGCCATCCTCGACGCAGCCGGCTAGGACGCCATGACCGAGCTGCTCCTGGGCCTTGACGTCGGGACCACGTACTGCAAGGCAGTGGTGCTCGAGCCCAGCGGCGCTGAAGTCTCGCAGGCGCGCTCGCGAACGCCCTGGACCCAAGTGGCGACGGGCGCGGAACTCGATCCAGAGGAGATCGTCCGCGCCACGCTCGCGGCGGCCGCCGAGGCACTGGCGAACGGGCCGGCGGGAGTTGTCGCCGCGGTCGGTGTCGCCGGCATGGCCGAAACGGGAGTCCTGCTCGACCGCCACGGCCGCCCGGTCGGCCCTGCCATCGCCTGGCACGATGCCCGCGGAGCCGACGAGGCGGCGGAGATCGCCGCGCAGTTCGGCGCTCGGGCATTCGCCGAGCGGACCGGCCTGCCGGCCTCGGCGCTCTGCTCAGCGAGCAAGCTGCGCTGGCAGCTCTCGCGCCTACCCGCCGCGGCGCGGGGGGTGCGCTGGCTTGGTATTCCGGAGTGGGTGGCCCGGTCGCTCGGCGCGGCTGAGGTGGCAGAGCTCTCGCTGGCCTCGCGGACCGGGTTGTTCGAACTGGTCGCAGGCGTGTGGTGGTCAGAGGCGCTCGAGTGGCTCGGCGTCCAGGCGGACTTCATGGCCGAGCCGGTGCAGGCAGGTGTGCAGATCGGACGTGTGGGTCAAGCGTTCGCGCCCGGACGCGGGGCCGCCATCGCCATCGCCGGACACGATCATCTGGCCGCGATGGTCGGGGCGGACGCCGACCGCGAGGGCGACGTCCTGCTCTCCTCCGGCACGGCTGAGGTCATCGTGCGCACAAGCCCTGCGGGCTTGCCTCCGGGACGGATCGCCGATGCCGTGGCCGCCGGGGTGACGGTTGGGCGGCACGTGCTCCCCGACCGCTGGGCTCTGCTCAGCGGCAACGAGCTCTGCGTGGCGCAGGCCGGAGTCTTGAAGGCGTTGGGCGTCGAAGGTCAGACCGAGCGTGACGCGCTTACCGAGAGCGTCGCCGGGCTCGATCCGGCGGAGACACCGCCGCGTCTGGCGGCCTTTGGCGGCCCTCGGCCGCTGACCCGAGCTGATCTCCCGCCCGAAGCCACCCCGGCGAGCGTGTGGCGGGCGGCCCTCGAGGCCGGAGCCGACATGAGCGCCAGGACCTTGAGCCGCAGCAACGCGGTGGCCGGACCGCACGGGAGGATCGTCGCAACGGGCGGGGGCGGGCGGGGTGCCGCCGCTCGCGCGGCCAAGGAAGGGCGACTCGGGCCGATCGAATGGTCGTCGGTTCAGGAGGCGACCGCCCGCGGGGCTGCGCTGCTCGGCGGCTGGTCGGTGGGCATGGCCGAGTCGGACGCAAGCGCGGTGGGAGGCTTCTCTTGACGGCTGTCACTTGACAACGTTGTCATCACGGGTATAGCCTGGAAGTACGGCCATTGACAACGTTGTCAACATGTCGGGACATGGGTGCCGAGACGCGACGGGGAGAGAGCGGTGACGACTGCAGCGGCACGGCCCACCATGCGGGATGTCGCGTCGAAAGCCGGTGTCAGCCTCAAGACCGTGTCGCGCGTCATCAACGACGAGCCGAGTGTGGCCGCCCACACCGCCACGCGCGTGTCCGAGGCGATCGCTGAGCTCGGCTTCCAGCGCAACGACCTCGCGCGCTCTCTGCGCTCTGGGCAGTCCTCCTCGACGCTCGGGCTCATAATCGAGGATGTCGCCAACCCGTTCTACTCGGCCATCGCCCAGTCCGTCGAGGCCGTCAGCCGAGACCGAGGCTATCTGCTCATCACCGCGTCGGCACTCGAGGACGCTGACCGCGAGCGCGAGTTGGTGACCGTCCTCCTGCGCCGCCGCGTCGACGCTCTGCTCGTGGTCCCTGCCGGCCCTGATCACCGCTACATGTCAGACGACCTGGGCCGCACGAGCGCCGTGTTCCTAGACCGCCCGCCCGCCCGGATCGAGGCCGACACGGTGCTGTTGGACAACGCCGGCGGGGCTCGACAGGCCATCGAGCACCTGCTCGGCCAGGGCCACGTGCGCATCGCCTGCGTGTGCGACTCCGCCGACCTCTACACGGCCGGCGAGCGCCTGAGCGGCTATCGCGCGACTCTCGCGGCCGCCGGCATCGCGGAAGACCCGGCCTTGGTACTGAGCGGCAATCGTGACGCGACCGAAGCCCGCGACGCGGTTGATCGTCTCCTTGCGCTGCCCGAAGATCGCCGCCCGACGGGGATCTTCGCGGCCAACAACCGCAATACCGTCGGTGCCCTGCACGCGCTGCACTGGGCCCACCGTGCCGTCGCGCTGGTCGGCTTCGACGACTTCGAGCTCGCCGACCTGCTGGGCGTCACGGTGGTGCGCTCCGATCCGGCGGCGATGGGAACCGTGGCCGCGACGCTGGCCTTCGCGCGGCTCGACGGCGACGACCGCCCCACCCAGCGGCTCACGATCCCCACCACCCTGATCACCCGCGGAACCGGAGAGACAGCGCTATGAAGCCCCTCGTCCTTCCTCCCAATCAATTTCACCGCTTCTACCGAGGCGGAGCACGCATCGACTCGCTGCGCGGCGTTGCCGCCGGAGCGGACGGGCGGCCGGAGGACTGGATCGGCTCGACGGCGACGTCCTTCGGGCACGAGTCAGAGGGCTTGAGTCGGCTCGAAGACGGGCGCGTGCTTCGCGATCTCATTCGCAACGACCCGGAGCCCTTTCTCGGGCCGGATCACACAACCCGCTGGGGCGCCGAGCCGGGCCTGCTGGTCAAGCTGCTCGACGCGGGCGAGCGCCTGCCCGTGCACTTTCACCCGGGGCGGCCGTTCGCTCGGCAGCACCTCGGGCTCAACTTCGGCAAGACCGAAGCCTGGATCATCCTCGAGGCCGAGCCGGACGCCGCCGTGCACGTCGGGATGCGCGAGCCGATCGATATGGAGACGGTGCGGGGCTGGGCCGAGCGCCAGGACGCGGAGGAGATGCTCGCCGCCCTCAACCGGCTGCCCGTCCAGTCGGGTGACGCGGTGCTCGTTCCCGCCGGGACACTGCACGCGATCGGTGCGGGGATCTTGTTGCTCGAGCTGCAGGAGCCGACTGATCTCTCCGTGCTCGTCGAGTGGAAGCACTTCGGCGTAGAGGATGGCTCGGAGAACCTCGGTCTCGGCTGGGAGGTGGCGCTCTCGGCGCTCGACTTCGGCGTCGCCGACACGAGCGAGCTCTTGAAGCAGAGCGCAGCCGATGCCCATGCGCCCGTCGAGCTGCTACTTCCAGACGCCTCCGCGCCGTACTTCCGCGCCGAGCGCCTGCGGCCTGCGCTCGGGCCCGTGGAAACGGAACCGTCGTTCGCTGTGATCGTCGTCCAAGCGGGCAACGGGCGTCTTCGGACGGCGCATGGGGACGTGTTGGATCTGCACCGCGGGAATACGGCGCTCGTGCCGCACGCCGCCGGACCGACGACGTTTGAGGGAAGGGTGGACGTCATCCGCTGTCTCCCGGCTCAAGACACGACAGAGGAGGGAGCATGGTGAACCATCAACCGGTTCTGGAGGCTCGAGAGATAGTGAAGAGCTTCGGACGCGTGCAGGCGTTGCGCGGCGCGAGCTTCACGGTCTATCCCAACGAGGTGGTGGCGCTGATCGGCGACAACGGCGCCGGCAAGAGCACGCTGGTCAAGACGCTCACGGGCGTGCACCCGCCGGACCGCGGTCAGATCTTCTTCGAAGGTGAGCCCGTGTCGATCAACACGCCTCACGACTCGCGCGCCCTAGGCATCGAGACCGTCTACCAGGACCTCGCGCTGGCGGCCGAGATCGATCCCGCCGCCAACATGTTCCTCGGCCGCGAGGTGTTGCGATCCGGCCCGCTCGGCAAGCTCGGATTCCTCGACAAGGGCGAGATGCGTCGCCGCAGCGACGAGGCGTTCAAAGCTCTCGGCGTCCGAATCCAGGACACCGGCGCACGGGTGGCCAACATGTCTGGCGGCCAGCGGCAGGGGATTGCGATCTGTCGTGCCGTGACCTGGGCCAAGAAGGTCGTGTTCATGGACGAGCCGACCGCGGCGCTCGGCGTGGTGCAGACCCGCAACGTCCTCGACCAGATCAAGCGGGTCCGCGACCACGGGCTCTCAGTCGTGCTGATCAGCCACAACATGCCCGAGGTCTTCGAGGTCGCCGACCGCATCGAGGTGCTGCGCCTGGGTGCGCGTGTCGCCCGGCTGAAGCCGCAGGACGTGTCCATGGAAGAAGTCGTATCGGCGATGACCGGTGCGCTCACGTTCGACGAGAAGGAGACGACATGAGCGCTTCCGCCGCTCCAGCCGAGGACGAACAGCGCCTCGACGAGGCTCCCGAGGAGCAGCAGCCGGCCTGGCGGCGGCTGGTGACCAACTCGAGCGTGTCGATCCTGCTGATCCTCGTGGGTCTGATCCTTGTGTTCTCGACGTTGCGCTTCCAGGAGTTCTTCTCGATCTCCAACACACGGAACATCGCCACCGACGCCGCGGTGCTGCTCGTGATCGCGACCGGTCTCACCTACGTGATCATCACCGCGGGCATCGACCTCTCGGTCGGCGCGGTGCTCGTGTTCACCGGGGTCATCTCCGCGAAATTCATGAACGCTCTGGGCGGTGAGAGCTGGGGTGTCTTGATCGCTGGCCTGGCCATCGCCCTGCTCGCAGGTTGCGCGTGGGGGACACTCAACGGCTTCCTGGTGACCAAGGCGAAGATCCCGGCGTTCATCGTCACCCTTGGCACGTTGGGAATGGCGCTCGGCTCGGCGCTCCTGATCACGGGCGGCGTCGACGAGCGCGACGTGCCCTTCAAGCTGATCGAGACGATCGGCTCGGGCCGCCTGTTCGGCCAGGTCCCCTACCTCGTGCTGATCGCCGCCGCCGTGGCGATTGTCTTCGCGATCATCCTCGCTCAGACGCGTTTCGGGCGATACACGTACGCCATCGGCTCCAACGAGGAGGGCGTTCGACGCAGCGGCGTCAACGTCGACCGGCACCTGATCAAGGTGTACGCGCTCGGAGGGACGCTGGCGGGCCTCGCCGGATACCTGTCGCTGGCGCGGTTTGGCACCACGTCGATCGGTGGTCACTCGACCGACAATCTCGACGCGATTGCGGCGATCGTGATCGGCGGAACCAGCCTGTTTGGCGGCGTCGGAACGATCGTTGGGACGATCGTCGGCGTCTTCATCCCCGCCGTGTTGCGCAATGGCTTCGTGATCGTCGGCGTTCAGCCGTTCTGGCAGCAGGTCGCCGTCGGCGCGGTGCTGATCGCCGCCGTCTACTTCGACCAGCTGCGCAGGGCGCGGTACGCCCGGTGACCCATCAAGTGTCCCACCAGCCATCCACGAGGAGGATGCAGCACATGCCTATCAGTTCCTTCAGGACCGGAGCGCTCGCGCTTGCGGCAACGCTCGCGCTCGGAGTCGCCGCCTGTGGCGGCGACGACTCGAAGAGCACCAGCAGCAGTGGCAGCAGCGAGAAGAAGAGCTACAAGATGACGCTGCTCGCCGGCGTCAAGGGCGATGAGTTCTACATCACGATGAACTGCGGAGCCCAAGCCGAGGCCAAGAAGCAAGGCGTGACGCTCGACTTCCAGGGCCCCGACCAGTTCGATGCCTCGTTGCAGACGCCGATCGTCAGCGCCGTGGCGGCGAAGAAGCCCGACGCCTTGCTCATCGCACCGACCGACTCAAAGGCCATGTACTCCCCGATCAAGCAAGTTGCCGACGGCGGCACCAAGGTCGTGTTCGTGGACACCACCCTCGAGCAGGCCGATCTGGCCGTGTCGCAGATCGCTTCCGACAACGAGGGCGGGGGCCGGGACGCGGCCAAGGCACTGGCCGAACAGCTGGGCGGCAAGGGCAAGGTCTTCATCGTCAACGTCAAGCCCGGCATCTCGACCACTGACGCGCGCGCCAAGGGCTTCAAGGACGAGGCCAAGAAGCTCGGCCTTGAGTTCATCGGCGAGGACTTCAACCAGGACCAACCCGACAAGGCGGCGGCGATCGTCAAGGCGCAGCTGGCCAAGAACCCGGACCTGAAGGGCATCTTCGCGACGAATCTATTCGCGGCCGAGGGCTCCGCGAGCGGTTTGCGTGAGGCGGGCAAGCAGGACTCGGTGAAGATCGTCTCCTTCGACGCCGGTCCGAAGCAGGTCAAGGACCTCGAGAATGGGCTGATCCAGGCGCTCGTGGCGCAGAAGCCCGCGGACATCGGCGCCCAGGGCGTGCAGCAGGCTGTCGCCGCGCTGAAAGGCGACCCGACCAAGAAGATGATCGCAACCGGCTCGACGATCCTCACCAAGGACAACCTGGCCGACAACCAGGACGCTGTGTACAAGTCGTCCTGCTGAGGGCATGCCGACGGCCGCGGGGCATCAGCCCCGCGGCCCTGAGGCTCGATCTACCGCCGTGGCACCCGGATGATGGCCATGCGCACGCGGGCGGCGGTCGATGCGAAAGTCCGTACTGTCACAAGGATCGTGTCCACTGCCGAGGTGCTGCTGGCCGCACCCGTCCTCCTGCGCGGATCGCCGACCCCTGAGGGAACCAGTTGACGAGTCACCTCGAGGACGTCATCGGGCGGCATAAGGCCGGCGAGTCGATCGGTGTCTGCTCTGTCTGTTCCGCGCATCCGCTCGTGATCGAGGCCGCGATCCGACTGGCGCGCGAGCAGGAGACCTTCGTGCTGATCGAGGCGACTTCCAATCAGGTCGACCAATTCGGCGGCTACACCGGGATGACCCCGGTCAACTTTCGCGACCGGGTCCATGAGATCGCCGAGCGCAATGGGCTGCCTCGTGACCGGGTGGTGCTCGGAGGCGACCATCTGGGCCCGAACCGCTGGCAGGCCGAGGCGCCCGAAGCGGCGATGGCCAACGCCGATGCGCAGGTCGCTGCCTACGTCGCCGCGGGCTTCACCAAGCTGCACCTCGACTGCAGCATGGCCTGCGCTGGAGACTCCTTCCCGCTGACGGGCGCCATCGTCGCACAGAGGGCCACTCGGCTGGCTGCGGTCGCCGAGCGGGCCGCGGGTGAGAGCGACCTCCTCTACATCATCGGAACCGAGGTTCCCGTGCCCGGCGGTGCGCACGAGACGCTCGAAACCGTCACGCCTACCGAGCCCGCGGCGGCCATCGCGACGCTCGTGGCGCACCGGGAGGCGTTCGAGCGGGCAGGGATCCTTGAAGCCTGGTCACGAGTGATCGGTCTCGTCGTCCAGCCCGGGGTCGAGTTTGACCACTTCCGGGTGGTCGACTATGCGCCTGATCGGGCCAGGGCGCTCAAGCAGGTCGTCGATGATCATCCGCAGCTCGTCTTTGAGGCGCATTCGACGGATTACCAGACTCCGGAGAATCTGGCGGCCCTGGTCCGCGACCACTTCGCGATCCTCAAGGTAGGACCGGGTCTCACCTTCGCCTTGCGCGAGGGGCTCTTCGCCTTGGAGGCGATCGAATCCGAGCTGATCAGCGCGCCGATGCGCTCCGAGTTCGGCGCGGTCATCGAGCGACGGATGCTGGCCCGCCCGGGCTACTGGGAGGGCTACTACCGGGGCGACGAGGCTGCCCGGCGTCTGGCGCGCCGGTACAGCCTCTCGGACCGGATCCGCTACTACTGGCCCGACTCCGAGATTGAAGCCGCGCAGGCGCGCCTGTTCGTCAACCTCGATGCCCGTGAGCTGCCGCTCGCGGTGCTGAGTCAGTACCTGCCCGATCAGTACCGGCGGATCCGCGGTGGTGCGCTTTTGTCGGACCCGGCGTCGCTCGTGATGGACCGGATCACCGACGTCCTGCGCAACTACGCCCGCGCCTGCCGGCCCGCCGCCACCATCGAGGGGATCGTAAAATGAACACGTCGGTCGGCTTCAGACCAGCCGACTTCGACGCGCGTGGCGCGTCCT
>JAABUN010005201.1_pt1 | contig 16475 bp, 20 predicted proteins | sample 5559311 | NCBI WGS metagenome assembly JAABUN01 (sample SAMN10711877, study PRJNA513370) | rock metagenome | isolation source: Antarctica rocks | place: Antarctica: Victoria Land, Siegfried Peak sud
CGACGCCCAGTGGGCATAGCGCGATACCAGCCCAAAGGCATCGCCGGTGTTCCGCCACGATACGGGCACGGCTACGGGACGCCGCACCTGTTGCCATGCCGCCCACAGCAGGAACAGCACGGCTACGTGTTGGCGCTTGCAATCGTAGCGGCCTCTGCTCGCAATCAGAGCCGTTTCCTGCTCAGAATAGCTGGCAATGGGGCGCCGGGGCTGCTCACGCTCTTTGGCGCTGTGCTCGCAATCATCCGGCCATGCTCGCAATCAGAACGGCGTGCTCACGCTTTGTGACAATGGAATCGGGGCGGCAGAGAGGCCCTAGGGTTCAGCCCTTGTCAGAAGCGGCCATGAGCTAACCCATCCTTGGAACGTATGCGATCCTCTTAGATCGCACGCTTTTTGAAGCGGAAGCGTGAGGTCGGGCGCAAGACGAGATTGAGCAAGTCATCCAGCCCGAAGGGGGCAGCAATATCGCAGCCATCCGATCCGCCGAGCAGCCACCCCTGTCGCGGTTTCAGGCCAATATCGCATGGCATCGGTTGCGGAGGTGTAGGGAGCATCGTCATTGCGGCTATCTATGCGAGCGGTGATCTGCTTGTTGCGGGGGATATCAGTGACCAGCTTCATGCGCAGCCGGACGCAGACCTGCCATAAGCAGGTCCAGCACGCGCGCGATCTGCCTGCGGTCGGCTGAGAGCGCCGCCGGAAAGACCGACCCTGCGAGGATCACCGTGATGTCGTCGGGTTGGAAATCGCTGCGAATGCTACCGTCGTTCGATCCCGCCACCAGAAACTTTGCGATCGCTGCGTTGATGCGCGTTCGTATCTCGGATCCTTCGGTCGAGCGGGGCGCAAGCGCGATCCGAAACACGTCATGCATTGCATGCTTGGCGACCACGAACTTGGCATAGCTGTCCATCCACTGCCGCATCGCTTCGGCCGGTGGGCGATTGGCAAGAAGGTCGTCGGCCTCGCTGTCGAGCGCATCGAGTTCTGATTGATACACCGCCTCGACCAGCGCCTCTTTCGTCGGGAAATGGCGATAAAGCGTACCAATCCCGACCTCCGCCGCGCGAGCGATCGCTTCAAGCGAGACCTTGGCCTCCGCCGTCGAAAACAACCGCTGCGATTCCGCAATGATCCGGGATCGGTTCTTGACGCCGTCGGCGCGTCGACGGACTGGCGTTGACAATCGGAGGGTCCTCCGGTTATAGAAGTGACAGACGGAGGGGGCTCCGTTTACAAATCTACGTATCATGGATATGCGCTGATGTACCACGGTCAAGCGATGAACGACGGCCGGCTCGGCTCCCTCTCCTTCGGCATGCAGCAAGTCGCTCGAATTGGTTTTGGCGCGATGCAGTTCGAACGCCTGACCAACCAGCCGGCAGAGGCTGTTGATCTGCTGCGGCGGGCAATCGATCTGGGCATCAATCACGTCGATACGGCCCAGTTTTACGGAAATGGCTTCGTCAACGACGTCATCCGCAAGGTCTTGCTCGACAGGCGCGAGTTCGTCGTCGTCGTGACCAAAGTCGGCGCTGACCCGGACCCAGGCAAGGCATTTCCGATCAAACCAGCGCAGCGCCCCGAGCAGCTTCGCGCCAGCGTCGAGGACAATCTGCGCAGCCTAGGGATGGAACAATTGCCGGTCGTCAACCTGCGTCGCCTGGATATCGCCCCGGGATTGGTGGCGGAAGGGGACCAGATCGTCGACATCGATGATCAACTGGCCATGATGATTGCCTTGCGCGATGAAGGCAAGATCGGTGCGATCGGCGTCGGCTCTACCAGCCGCACGAACCTTGAACGGGCCATTCCCGCCGGAATTGTCTGCGTCCAATCCGCCTATAGCCTGCTGAGCCGACAATATGAGGACATGCTTGATCTATGTGTCGCGCACGGCATTGCATGGGTGCCATTCTTCCCATTGGGCGGGGCACATTTCCCGGAATGGCCGAAAGTCACCGATCATCCCAGGGTGATCGAGAGCGCGGCCGCCATGGGTGTAACCCCATCGCAACTGGGCCTGGCCTGGCTGCTTGCCCGCCACCCCAACATTCTACTGATCCCGGGCACCACCAGCCGCGCCCATCTTGAGGAGAATATCGCCGCATCCGCGCTGTCGCTTGACTCGGCGACCCTGACCGAACTCGACACGCTTGGCGCTGCATCGCGCCCAACCCCCGCAGGAAAGACCATATGATGGACTCGATGGACGCGAAACCGATTGTCAGTTCCGCCGTCACCTATACCGGTCGGGGCGGCTATGATGTGATCGCAGTTGTCGACCGCACTGTGCGCCCGCCAGCGGCTGGCGAGGTTCGCATTGCGGTCGATGCGGCTGCGGTCAACCCCACCGACATTCTTCTGCGCGATCCCGCACCGGGGGTTGAGGCCTGGCCGGTCGTGCCCGGCGTGGATGCGGCGGGCACCATCGAGGCGGTCGGGCCGGGCGTGTCGCGCCTGCATGTTGGCCAAAAGGTCATGGCCGTTGCCATGCCGCGACGGCCGGAAGGCGGGGCGCAGGCGCAGCATATAGTCGTTCCGGCGGCATCGGTTGCGCCGATCCCGGCCAATGCAAGCCTGATGGAGGCCGCAACGCTGCCAATGAACGGCCTTACCGCCCTTCTCGCGCTGGAACTGGCCGGCCTTGAGGCGGGTCAAACCCTTGCCATCAGCGGCGGCGCAGGCCTTCTGGCCCATTATGCAATCGCCCTGGCCAAGCGCCAAGGTTTGGAAGTGATCGCCGACGCGAAGCCGGCCGAAATCGATCTGGTCCGCAGTTACGGCGCGCACGAAGTTGTCGAACGCAGCGAGGATTTCGCCGCCGCCATCCGCCGTGTCGTGCCGGACGGTGCCGATGCATTACTCGATACCGCCGTTCTTGGCGAAAAGGGCTTCGGCGCGGTTCGCGACGGCGGCGTCTATCTCCCGGTGCGGATGTGGGGCGACAAGCCGGGCGAGCGTGATCTGACGATCAAGCAAGTGCTGGTCTACCACGCCTTCGAACGCACCGAATGGCTCGAACTGCTCAGCAAGGTTGTAGAGGCCGGCGAAATTCGTCTGCGGGTGGCGGGCGAGTACGGCATCCACCAGGTGGCCGACGCGCAACGCACGCTTGAAGCCGGCGGCCTGCGTGGCAGACCGGTGATCGTCCTCTAGAGTCGAACTCGACCGAGTTGAATCGGGATGGATTCACGCAGCTTTGATTTTGTGATTTACCATGCTGGCCGGGGCTGGAGGCCGGCACGGATGCTCCAAGTATTAGACCGTTCCGATGTGCCTCAGCAAAAGACACGCGACATAGCGGCACAAGATCTGCTGGCCATTATCAAGGGCATGACCGATGCGGCGGGGCAAAGTGGTGAGCACGACCAAAGATACCTTGCGACCCGTATCAGCTCGGCAGTCTACGGCTACCTTGATGTCTATGGTCATAGGTGACGATTGCGAGCCCTTCTCTAAAACCAGCGTTTCTGACGACCGGTTCGAGCCGATCACGCGACAACGCGTTTCTGCGCCGGACGGCTTGTCAAAACTGTTATGGAAACCTCTGTCGCAAAAGCGTATGCCTTCCACGACTTTAGAGAAGATTGAAGGTCCATGCGGGTTGGCTACGCCAGGGTCAGTACCACAGATCAGAATCCCGAGCTTCAGCTTGAGGCTCTACGCCGCGCCGGGTGCGAAAAGCTCTTCACCGAAAAGGCATCGGGTGCGCGCGACGAACGTCCCGAACTTGCGCGCATTCTCGACGACGTGCTTCGCGCGGGCGATACGCTCGTTGTCTGGAAGCTCGATCGGCTCGCCCGGTCTCTCAAGAAGCTGATCGCGACCGCCGAAGAGCTGGAGCGCGAGAAGATCGGGCTGGTGTCGCTGACGGAGAGCATCGACACGACGACGCCCGGCGGGATGCTGACCTTTCATGTGTTCGGTGCCATCGCGCAGTTCGAGCGCGCGCTGATCCGCGAGCGCACCACGGCCGGGCTGGTGGAGGCACGCCGCCAGGGCCGCAAGGGTGGTCGGCCGCCCGCGATGCGCGGCGGGGATATAACAGCCGCGCGTGCGATGATGCAGGAGGGATCGCTGCCGGTGCGCGATATCGCCAAGCGCATGGGCGTGTCGATTGCGACTCTTTACCGTTACGCCGGCAAGCGGGGCGGTCGCGGGACCGTCGAGGAGCCTGCGACCGCGCATGGCTGATCGGGCGAAGCGGCCGCCCGGTGAGGCGCTGGTCGACCTTCGCCGACGATTGTCGCTGTTGCCCCCTCGTGATCCCGGTCGCACCGATATCGTTGCTCGCGCAGCGGACGCTTATGGGGTTTCGATCGGCACCCTGTACCGCGCACTGCGCGAACTGAACCGGCCGAAATCGGTACGCCGCGTCGATCATGGCAGCACCCGGATCGCGCCGCAGGCAGAGATGGAGCGATACGCCGAGATCGTCGCTGCATTGAAAATCAGAACTACGAACAAGAAGGGGCGGCACGTCTCGACCGCGCGTGCCATCGAGTTTCTGGAGACCGATGGTGTCGAGACACCCGAAGGCCTCGTGAAGGTCGCGCCTGGTCTCCTGAAGCGGGCCACCATCGACCGGCTGCTGCGATCGTCCGGGCTGGATTATGCGCGCGTCACGCGTCCGGGCGCTGCCGTCCGCTTCCAGGCACGGCGATCGAACGAGCTATGGCATTTCGATATGAGCCCGTCCGACCTCAAGCATGTCGAGGCACCGCTGTGGATCGAGCAGGGGCGCGGCAAGCCGACGCTGATGCTGTTCTCGGCCGTCGATGACCGGTCGGGCGTCGTCCATCAGGAGTATCGCTGCGTCTATGGCGAGGACGCGGAATCGGCGCTGCGCTTTCTGTTCAACGCTTTCGCCGCCAAGCCGGAACCCGAACTGCCGTTCCAGGGCCTGCCGGTCACGATCTACATGGACAACGGCCCGGTCAGCCGGTCGCGCGTGTTCCAGTCGGTGATGGGAAGCCTCGGCATCCGCGTCCTCACGCACCTGCCGCCCAAACCGGGCGACCGCCACACCGCCGCGCGTGCGAAGGGCAAGGTCGAACGCCCATTCCGCACGATCAAGGAAGTGCACGAGACGCTCTACCATTTCCACAAGCCGAAGGACGAGGAAGAGGCTAACCTGTGGCTACGGCGCGCGCTCGTCACCTACAACAATGCCGATCATCGTTCCGAACCTCATGCCCGCATCGAGGACTGGCTGCGCCACCTTCCTGCCGATGGCGTGCGCGCCATGTGCTCGTGGGAACGGTTCTGCGCCTTCGCACGCGAGCCCGAGCGTCGGACCGTTGCCGGCGACGCGACCATCTCGGTCGAGGGGGCCGCCTACGAGGTCGAGCCCCAGCTTGCCGGCGAGACGGTGACGCTGCTCTGGGGACTCTTCGATCAATCCCTGTTTGTCGAGCATGACGGCAAGCGGTTCGGTCCGTTCGAACCGTCGCGCGGCGCGGTGCCGCTCTATCGCTATCGCAAATACCAGAAGAGCCGGGCCGAGGAACGTCTCGATAAGGTCGTGCGCCTTGCCGACCAGCTTGGACTGCCCCGCGCCACGATCACGGGCGGCGATCGGCCGTTGCCGTCGTTGCCACCTTCGGCATCAGGTCTTGCCGTCCGCAAAACGCCTTTCCCCGAGCCTATCGTCGAGACCGTCTGGCAGACCGGGCTCGCGGCACGGCGCGCGATTGTCGAGCAGCTCAGGCGACCGCTCGGCTCTTTGCCCGAGCCGGATCGCGCCTTCATCGACACCCTGCTGAGCGAAACGCTCGACAAGGCCATGATCGCCGAACGCATCCGCGAGCGGTTTCAGACGCGACGAAAGGAAGGTTGATGCTAGCCGATGTGCAATCCAGCTATGGGCTCGCCCGGCCGTTCCAGGGGGCAGGCAATTTCGAGACCGAGCATCAGCGCAACCTTGTGCGCGAGGTCTGCGCGGTGGTACAAACCGGCAGGCTGATCGTCGTTTCCGGGCTCGTCGGCTCCGGCAAGACGCATCTGCTACGTCGCATCGAGGACGAATTGGCCAAAGCTGGCAAGGTTGCCGTCGCCAAGTCGCTCGCGGTCGACAAGCGGCGCACGTCGCTGTCCTCGCTGATCGAGGCGCTGTTCTATGACCTGTCGCCCGGCGACCGTGCGCAGGTGAAGATCCCCAAGCAGGCCGAGCGGCGCGAACGCGATCTTCGCGACCTGATGCGCAAGGGCAAGCGCCCCGTGGTGTTGGTCGTCGATGAGGCGCACGACCTGCACCACAAGACGCTCACCGGGCTCAAGCGGCTGATGGAGGTCGTCGCCGACGCCGGCGTGCTTCTGTCCGTCCTGCTGGTCGGCCACCCCCGGTTGCGTAACGACCTGCGTCGCCCGCAGATGGAGGAGATCGGTTATCGTACCACCACTTTCGACTACGAGGGCATCGGTGCCGACCGCCGCGACTATGTCGCCTGGCTGCTCGGTGCATGCGCGGCCGAGGGCGTGAAAGTAGCTGACCTGATGGAAGAAGATGCGATCGACCTCATCGCCGACCGCCTGCGGACACCGCTCCAGATCGAGATGCACCTGACACTCGCCTTTGAACAGGGGTTCAGGTTCGACACCAAGCCCGTCACGGTCGAGATCGTCGAACAGGTGCTGTCACGCGCGATCGATGACCTGGAACCCACATTGACGCGCAACGGGTACGATGCCGGGTCGCTCGCCAGCCAACTTGGTGCCCACCCCTCCGATGTCCGGGCCTTCCTCGCCGGCACGCTCGATTCCGAGCACACGCGCGAACTGACCGAGCAGCTTCGCGCGGCGGGCGTGCCGGTATGACCACAACCGCCCTGATCCCCGTTGTCACAAAGCGTAGCACGCCGTTCCGATTGCGAGCATCGATCGATGATTGCGAGCACACTTTCAAAGAGCGTGAGCAGAGGCTTAGCCCCACTGTCAGCTAATCTGAGCAGAAAATGGCTCTGATTGCGAGCAAGGGCCGCTACGATTGCAAGCGCCAACAGCTACGGACGCGATGACGGCCTGAGCGTTGAGCAGCAGCGGCCCGGCTTCTCCCAACCCGGCCGGCAGGGCGGCGAACGTGCCGTCCAGGTCAGCCAAGACGATCGAGAGGACGATGAACGCCAGCCCGATGGCGGCCAGCAGCGTCCCGGCAGCCCGGACGAACCGGTTGGCATGGTTCAACGTGAAAGCGAGGACAACGGCGAGGATGAGGTATTGCGCGGTCACGCCGGGTCCTTTCCGGGCGGTTCGGTCATCTCGCTCGTGGCCTTGCGCCCGATCGGACGACTGATCCAGCCCGGTGCCTTCCCAATGCGGCGTCGGGCCGCAGACCCCGCCCAATACAACAACCCCGGTATGACAAACAGCACGACAACGATAACGGTCACGAGTTGCAGCATCAGCCCCCCGATATCTGAAACAGCAGAACCGCTTTCCAGTCCGCGCCTACTGTTCACGGTGGTGGGAACTTGCCTCGCCCCACACAGCCACTGGCCCACTCGCCACGGTCGAAGGCGTGGTCTGCAACAGCCAGAGCTGGAATCCCGTATGCCTCAAGTGACGCGCAGTAGCGGCTATTTCCGAAGCCGGAACGTAAGAAAGTTGACCGCGGCGACAACGGCAACGATGAAGGCGAACATGGACTTGACGAGCATGACAGTCGACGGGTGCTGGAACCCAGGGTCGAGCAGGACGAACAAGAGTGCCCACAGAGCGAGGAACAGGCACACGAGCCACGCGATGCGCCGCCAGCGTTGAATGAGGAGCATACGTGGCCAGTAAGAGGCATCTCCGGACGCTGAAGTATCTTTCTTCAACTGCGATACCGGGCGGCTATCTGGCTGCATCCCTTGCATTCCTTGCATTCCTCCACTCAGGCGATGGCCCACACGCGCGGCATGTAGGAAAAGCGCCGCGAACGGTGTTGGACGTCCAGTGCAGACCAGTCGAGCACACGTATCGCCACCGGCGGCATGCCTGCCATCATCTCTGCCCATATTGCCCGAACGCAAGGGGGATTAGGACAAATGGGCATCCCGGCATGTGCGCCTTGTGCTGCCCGTAGTCCTCTCCTAAGCCGACGCGGCGCCCCATCACCATCGCCTGGCCGCAATGTCTCAAGGAGCCGCCCTGCCATCATGTCGGGCTCTTGCACGGTGCGTTGAGGAGAAGGGCATCTCACGGCCGACTATGCCGGGCTTGCCGCTGTGAGGTCGCCGATGCCGTAGCGGCGCAGCTTCACGTAGAGACTTTGCCGGCTCAGCCCCAGCATCTCCGCCGCCGAGGCCCGGTTGTCGTTGGTCAGCTCCAGCGCCGCCTCGATCGCCAGCCGCTCGATCACCTCGGTCGACTCCCGCACCAGGTCCTTCAAGGACACCCGGCCGATCAGCTCCGTCAGCTGCTCGACCGAACGCGAAGGCTGCTTGCCGGGCGGGAGGGCTGGGTCACTCCCCACCCCCAACCCCTCGGCCGCGACCCGGCAGGCCTCGTCCAGCACCGGCTGCAACTCGTCCTGCCCCAGGGCGAACAGGCCGAAGCGCCCCGCCAGCTCCTGCTGGCGCAGGTGCAGCTCGACGTGGTCCGGAGCGGAAACGGGGGCAGCGTCGTTGTGTGACATGACTTGTCCAGGGTACACGGAAGCGCGAGCAAGGTCACCTTACGCTTGTTCCCAGGGAATGCGGAATTTCATCCTAACGAGCCACTGACTGTCAAGGCTATCGGAAAACACTAATTATCCGGCATCTGGCCAACTCGTGTCATACACCCCTGCTTGGACCGAATGCTTCTACACGACAAACTGTGTCGGATCGCAATGGTATGCGGCAACCACGGATCGCGGGATTTCCGCACACCTGATACGTTCCGATGAAGCGCACTGCGTCGGCATCGCACCGTCCACCGATCCGCCCCTGGTGTTATCCCCGGTTCACTGTATGTCTCCGGTTCCGTGCCAGCTTGAGCGTCGATCTGACTTCAGCCGTGCAGCTTCGTGCTGGCTAGCCACCACCGCACAAGCTGCGGTTCCTGGAGCTTCGGCGCCACCTGGACCCGTTTCGGTTTGGCCTGCTTCGCCGCCTCTGCCCTTTGCGCACGCATGACATCCCGCTCGGCGGCGACACGCTGCAGTTCAGCGCGAAGCCCCACCATTGCGGCTTCCCGTTCCTCGACAATGTCCCGCGCCGCACGGGTAGCTTGCTCGGACCGGGCTAGCGCTGCTTGCAGCCTCGCGACGGATACCTTGGCATCGTCGAGGGCCTGCTCGGCTCCTTGCCGGGCTGCCCGTTCCGCGGCCAGCTCCCGTTGTGCGTCGCTCCCGGTGCGGCCAGACCTCGGTATATGCTCGACAAGTACCTCGCTATTCCGGGCGAAGCGGTCGCGGCGCTGAGAGCCGGTTTGGGCAAACACGGCTCTGCCGCCAGGTCCGCCCGGGTCGGAGACTTCCTTGGTGCCCAGCTTGCCAAGCGCTAGGCGCATCCGCGCTTCCACCGAGGTAGCGTCGGCTTCATCGTCGTCACGCCGGATTGGTGTGTTGGTGTCAGGCATCGGTTTGTTGTTCTCCAACGGCCGGATTAGCAACCCGGCATGGGCTTGGCCGCGGACAGGGCCTGAGCCAAGGGGCCTTGAGCAGCACTGAAGCGCCACCTGCACCTTGGCAGCATAGGTCATGCCCTGCACGGCCTTTTCGCCTCGGTGAGACAAAGGGCGAGCGTTGTCAATCCTGTGCTTCCGGTTACACCTCCCACATGTGGGAGGCTTCCTAAGTTGATCTCAGGACTCACTTAGGGTCAATGTTCAGGACGAGGTACCCTGCCCTTCCCCAGCGGCATTTGTCCCGAGCAGCCTGATGCCCGGCAGCTTGAGCGTGCCGTCCGCGTGTAGGTAGTGGTAAAGCGTGCTCGCGGGTACGGCGCCCAGCTCGCGACAGATTGCCGGGATGCTGCGGCTGCTGTCCGCCATGAGATGCTGGGCGTAGCGCAGCCTCTCGGACGTCATCAGGCGGGGTCGGCCGCCCTTGCGTCCGCGCGCGCGCGCGGCGGCGATGCCTTCCTTCACCCGCTGGCGAATGACGTTGCGCTCCATCTCGGCGAAGGCCGCCTGGATTTGCAGGAAGGCGCGGCCCATGGGCGTCGTAGTGTCGAACGAGGCGTTCAGCGCGCGGAAGCCCACGCCCTTGGCCTCCAGCTCGTCCACGAGGCGGATCAGTTCGCCAGCCAAGCGGCCAAGGCGGTCCAGGTCGAGCACGACCAACACATCTCCCTTTCGCAGGTAGCCCAAGCACTCCTTCAAGCCTGCCCGTTCCGTGCTGGCGCCACTGCCGCGGTCCTCGAAGACGCGCCCGCACCCGGCCGCCTTGAGTGCGTCCACCTGGCGGTCGAACACCTGCCGCTCTTCGCGGGTGGACACCCTGGCGTAGCCGACCAGCTCTGTCACTCTTCGACCCCTAACCTGTTCACGACAACCTCAATCAGGGCAGGTTGTCCGTCAACTGATTGCTATGGGGTTGTCGTGAGGGAAAGTGCCCGGTTTGGCATACGGTCCAGCAGTTCACGACAAAGAGTTGTTTGTCGTGAGCTGGACGCCACCGTCAGCGCGCACAGCGCCAATCAGGCCCTTACCGTAACTCTCCGCATAGATGCTGCCAGTGGGCCTAGATGGGGCAGCCACCATGGCAGCGCGGCAGTCAGCGCCAGGCACAGCCACTCACCCGTCCAGGATCAATCGCGTGATCGCGCAGCCACGCGCTACGACCTGCGTCTCGTCCAGGCCGGGGAACATCGCGCCGTAGCGCTGGAGCAGCGCTGCCCTCAACTGTTGCGTGCTGCGTATGCCCGGTAGAGAAAGGGCAAGCTGCTCCGCCGTGACGCTGGCCAAAGGGACGTGCTGCAGCACCTCGGTGCAGGTTCCGGTCCGGAACCGCCTGACATCAACAATTGGAAGTACCTCGCCGCCGTTCCCCTCCCTGAAACCAGCTCGCCAAATCGGCACCAGGGCGTAGCGCTCTCCGACGCGGTTCGTGGTCCGCTCCAGGTTGAAATGCACGAACATGCGTCCGGCCTGGCCCAACAGGGTATAGTCGTCCGCGTGCAGTCGGATCAGGCCGCTGACGCCAAGGCGCAGATGCACCGTGCCGGTCGCCACCACTCGCTCGCCCTCGTCATCGATGATCCCAATGTGAGACTTGGTTGAGAGGGGGAGAGCGGCATCCACGTCTAGAGGTGTTCCCTGGTTGGCGGTTGACGGATCGTGTCCGGCCGAGCGGCGGGCAGGCGCGAGCTGTCTACCACGCCGTCCTATGTCGTGGTTCATAGGGTGGATCATAACGCCAAGGCGGTCCAGGCTCTGCGGGTTTGGCACACGGTCTAGTACCGATAGCACAACGGCCACGGCCAGTATTCGCCCGACCGTCGGCACCCCGAGTGGGGTGTTTGGACTGCTCGCGATGCAGTCCCGGCGCCAGCTTTGGGGCGGGCACCCCCGGCGACTGGCGCGCGACATAGCTTCGCACAACGATAGGAACCGATCACCCATGGCCGCTACGTCACTGCCGCACAGGATCGAGCTGACCGACGAGCCGCCCTCGCAAGAACGCGACATGCTGGCTGTGCCCCTGCTTGCCTACAATGAGGCGCTTCTTGGGCCGTCCAGCATCCGCCCTGTCGCGGTTCTCATACGATCCCAGGACGACGCGCGCCTGCTTGGCGGCCTGTGGGGACGAACCTCATTCCAACGGCTTTTTGTGGAGTTGCTGTTCATACCAGAGGCCCTGCGCGGCCAGGGGATCGGAACGCAACTGCTTAGGGCGGCAGAGGATGAGGCGAAGGCACGGGGGTGCATCGGCGCTTGGCTGGAAACGTTCAGCCCGGATGCCTGCCGCTTCTACGTGCAGCAGGGATACGAGGTCTTCGGAGTGATAGCTGACTATCCACCCGGGAACACCCGGTCATTCCTCTCCAAGCAGTTTCCCACGTAGGTTCGCTGTCCTCAGGGAGCATAGGGTAATATTTCATTTCATCTGTGGGACGTTTGACGAAGTGGTACACTAACCTTCGCCTGTGATTTTCCAAACTTCGTGCCGGGCCTCTCACTTGTCTAGACAAGTGGGACCAGCCATCCATCTTCCGCCCGGCCCGCCCCGGTTGTTCACTCTCGCATCGCGCCGGGCCAGGCCGCCGGGCACCGGAGGGTCCGCCCGCATGTCCGCCGCAACCGACGCCCCACGTTCCACGCTCACCCTGCCCCTGTCACAAGCCCGGCGCACCCTGCTGGGCGCCGGCATCGCGCACGCCCTGCACGACGGCTACACGGACACGATCTACGTCCTCCTACCCATCTGGCAGGCGGAGGGAAGATAGGAGCGGCCCTTCAGAAACGCGACGAACGCGCGCAATGCCGCTGATTGGTGACGACGGCTCGGAAAGTAGAGGTAAAGCGCCTCCAGCGGGGAAGACCATGTGGGCAGGACCCGTGACAACTTTCCAGCGTCGAGGAGGTCGGACACGCTCGCAGCCGGCGCGCTGACAATTCCTAGACCCCTCACAGTCAGCTCGATCTGGGAGGCGAGATCGTGAACGATCGTTGCCGCTGGCGGGGCGATCTGTACGGTCTCGCCGGCGGACTGCAGGATCCATGGCTTGATCAAGCCGGTGATCTGACTGCGGCACACCACAGCGCGGTGATTGAGCAGATCGCTTGGGATGTTCGGCATCGATCGAGCATGAAGGTAGGCAGGTGAAGCGACGAGAACCGCTTCTGACCTGGGCGCGACTGGAACGGCCACCATGTCCTTCTCGAGGAAATCACCATAGCGCAATCCTGCGTCGAAGCCCTGCCTGACGATGTCAATCATGCGCGCTTCAACCGCGATCTCGAGATCCACGTCAGGATAGGTGTCTTGGAAAGCCGCCAGTGCTGCAGCAATGAGCAGGTCGAAGGGCGCGCGCGGCATGGTGAGGCGCAAAGGGCCGGCTGGCCGTCCGCCCCGCCCCGCTGCCTCTTCCGCGGCTCGCCTCAATTGCGACAGGGCAGGGGCTGCCGCGAGGAGATAGTCGGTGCCTACGTCCGTCAAACTCAAACTGCGAGTCGAGCGGCGCAAAAGCGGCGTACCGAGCCGCTCCTCGAGACTTCGGATCGCCTGGCTGGCCGCAGATGGCGAGATGCCGAGACGCCTCGCTGCTTCGGAAAAGCTGCCAGCTTCGGCCACAGCGACAAACACGGCCACGCCTTCGAGGACATTTTTCTGTCGCAATTATCCACTCTGAAGTTTTGCTTCAGACTCCATGCGCGATTGTTGAGCTAATAGCAAGCATCCGATCGGCGTACGGTTGCGAATGCCCACGATCCAACACCATCCCGTCGAAGGTCCGATCCCGATCGAGCATTCCAACCGACGTTCCATCCTCCTCGGGATGGGCGCAGCCGCCCTGTCGGGCGAAGCATGGGGAATGCCCTCCTCCACGCTGGTCTCGCGCACTTTCAGCACGCCTCGTCAGACAACGCACTACATCGAGTGCGGGCCGGCCGACGGACCGTTGATGATCTTCCTCCACGGCTGGCCGAGCATCAGTTTGATGTGGCGCGCCCAGATGGACGCGTTCGCCGCCGACGGTTGGCACTGCGTCGCTCCTGATCTGCGCGGCTACGGCGGCTCTTTCGCGCCTGCAGCCAACGACGCCTACACCATTAAGGAAGTCGTGGCAGACATGGTGGAGCTCCATGACCACCTTGGCGGCAAGCCTGCGATCTGGGTTGGCCACGACTGGGGCAGTGTTGTGGCCGGTGAGTTGGCCGCGCATGAGCCCAAGCGCAGCCGTGGCGTCGTGCTGACCTCGTTGGCGTATTTTCCCGACGCGAACGCCCTGCTCACGCTCGTTCCGCTGGTCGACCGAACGATTTATCCGGCTGACCAGTATCCGGATGGCCAATGGGACTACTACCGCTACTACACGACGCACTTCAAGGCGGCAGTCGCCGACCTCGATGCAGACCAGGCAGCAACGCTGGCGTCGGTCTTTCGACCAGGCAGCCCCGCCGCCGTCGGCAAGGTTTCGCCGAATGCGGTGGTCACGCGCAACGGAGGGCGCTTCGGCGCCGCGCACCGCGCCCCGCCGACTCAACCTGACCCGGCTCTCTGGCCGCCGGCGGACTTCGACGTGCTGGTACAGGCGTTTAAGGCTCACGGCTTCCGCCCCCCCTGCGCGTGGTACCTGAACGATGACGCCAACATCGCCTACGCTCGCAAGGCGCCCAATGGCGGCCGCCTGTCGCAGCCGGTGCTGTTCGTCAACGGCGACTGGGATGGGATCTGCAGCATCATCGGAAATCGCCAAGGCGACCCGATGCGCGCGGCCTGCGCAGACCTTACTGTGACGAGTATGCCCGCCGGACATTGGCTGCCGCTGGAACGCAAGGCAGAACACATCCAGGCCATCCGCACCTGGCTCCAGAGCAAAAATCTTTGATGGCGGTAACCAAAGAACGGGCTTGCAAGTGAAGAGCGCGACAGTCCTCAGCAATCGCGCTGTCGGCCTGCTGGCGGTCGCCTCGGCGGTCGCCGTGGCGAACGCTTACTACATTCAGCCGCTGCTCGTTGAAGTGGGCGAGGCGCTTTCCATCTCCAGTGGCCTCGCTGGGGTCCTGCCTGCCCTGAGCCAGATCGGTCTGGCGTGCGGGCTGGCATTCCTGTTGCCTCTCGGAGACATCATCTCGGCGCGCAGGCTGCTCCTAACGGTCATCCCAATCCAGATCGCAGCGCTGGTCCTATTCGCCACGAGCGGTTCGGCCCTTACTGTCGCGGCGGCATCCCTGTTGATCGGTTTGTTCGGCATCACACCCTACATCCTGCCGCCCTATGCCAGCCTGCATGTGCCGGCTTCGCGGCTCGGCCATGTTACGGGGATGCTGACGCGTGGCATCATCGTTGGAATCCTGCTCGCTCGGACCGCATCAGGCATTATCGGGACGCATTTCGGCTGGCGTGCGGTTTATTGGATCGCTGCTGTCATGATGACCATAGAGCTGGTCTTCCTCATTCGCATTGTTAGGCCTGGATCAGCGACGCCTTCTTCAGGCAGAGTACCTTATCGAGACCTTATTGGCTCCCTGGTGCATTTGCTTCGCACTGTTCCTGAACTCCGCATCGCCGCACTGTGCGTAACTCTCAGCTACGGTTCGTTCATTGTGTTCTGGCTGGGAGTGACACTCTATCTGCAAAGCCCGGCGTTCGGCTGGACACCGCAGGCTATCGGCCTGGTCGCGCTCGTTGCAGCGGCCGCAGCAAGTGCCGCACCAATGTTTGGGCGAGCAGTCGATCGATCCGGACCGCACGCTACCCGGCGTGCGGCGCTCGCGGGGATGGTGATCGCGTGGGTACTGTTGGCGGTCTTCAAGGGACATCTGGTCGGGATGGCGGTGGGGCTCATCGTCCTGGACATCAGCGTGACCATCGTGGACATCTCGAACCGTACCATCCTCTATGGTCTCGACGCCGGAATTCGGACACGTCTGAACGCGGTCTACCAGGTCGCCATGTTTTCCGGAGGCGCGGTAATGTCGGTTTTCGTCGGCGTCTGCTGGTCACTGGGCGGATGGTTCGCCTTGTGTGCGCTCGGCGTGGTCCCCGTTGTGATCGCCTTCATACGATGTTGGCGTAGCGTACGGTGAGGTCGTGTCGGTGAGCTTCACGATTTGCGATTGGCGGTCACCACGTCGCGATTCCGCACTCATAGCAACGCCTCCTCGCGCTGCCATTGATCACCCGATCGCCATCCCCGCAAGCCATTTAATAGGTCCTGAGCCTAGCGAAGCGAAACGGACAAACGTGGAAACGCCGGCCGAGCGGTCAGAGTGGCTTAGCGTGCAGTTTTGAGCAAACAGTCAGGAGACCCCTATACCGTCGTCGATGGAATCGGGGTAAGGCTTTCGGGGAACAGCCTGGCCTACGCGACCGCCATGTTCCTGCTGTGGGGTGTCACGATGCCCGCCATCTACTATGCCATACGCGGGAAACCACCGGCATACACCAAAGCGCAGACGGCAATGGCGCTCACCGGCGGCATCGTTTCGATCCTCGCCTACGGTATCATTATCTGGGCCATGCAGTACGACGCGATGGGCGTGGTCTCTGCGCTGCGCGAAACCAGCGTGGTCTATGCAGCCATCATCGGCCGAGTCTTCCTCAAAGAGAAGCTGACCGCGCGCCGCATCATATCCTGTCTCGCAATCGCCATGGGCGCAGCGTGTTTGGCATATTGATCGTCCGGCTGAAATTGGCCGAGTGACCACGAGGCTGTGCAAGCTGGCCATCTGAACGCCCCGCTACCTCGGCCGCCTGCCGGAATCTACAGTGTCCGTCATATGTGGACGGCCCCCTCCTTGCAAGGTTTGGCGGTGGTTTGATCAGATCGCTTGCGTTCATATGTCCGGCCTGTTGTCGCGCTCGCACATGAACGCTGGCCAAGATGGTTTCCGCG
>JAABUN010005202.1_pt1 | contig 16475 bp, 18 predicted proteins | sample 5559311 | NCBI WGS metagenome assembly JAABUN01 (sample SAMN10711877, study PRJNA513370) | rock metagenome | isolation source: Antarctica rocks | place: Antarctica: Victoria Land, Siegfried Peak sud
ACCGTGACGCTGCCGACGTAGTGCAGGTCGGCCTGCGTGACCGTCGCGCGGTGGATCTTGCTCTTCAGCATGGTGCGGATCACGGTTCACGGCCTTCCGGGGTCAGGGACAGGTTGTCGATCAGGCGGGTCGTGCCCACCCTCGCAGCGACCACGAGCAGGTCGCCGTCCGGGTCGGGAGTGAACGTCGCGCTGTCCACCCGCTCGAAGTAGTCGGTCTCGACGCCGGGCTCCGCGTCGAGCAGCGCGCGGCCGTCGCGCACGTCGCGCGTGCCGAGGGCCAGGCCGAGCACGAGCGCGCTGGCCCGCTCGCGCGTGGACAGGTAGCGGTTCCGGCTCGACAGGGCGAGCCCGTCGGGCTCGCGCACGGTCGGCACCGGGACCACCTCGACGGGCAGGTCCAGGTCGCGCACCATCTGCCGCACGGCCGCGAGCTGCTGGGCGTCCTTCTGACCGAACAGCGCGACGTCGGGGCGGGTCAGGTGCAGCAGCTTGAGCACGACGGTCAGCATCCCGTCGAGGTGGCCCGGCCGGGTGGCACCCTCGAGCACCTCGCCGAGCCGCCCGGCGCTGACCCGCGCCTGCGGCTCGCCGCCCGGGTAGACGACGTCCGGGCCCGGGGTGAAGAGCACCGTCGCGCCCTCGCGCTCGCACAGCGCGAGGTCGGCCTCGAGGGTGCGCGGGTAGCGGTCGAGATCCTCGGTGGGCCCGAACTGCAGCGGGTTGACGAAGATCGTGACGATCACCGAGTCGGCGACGGCGACGGCCGCGCGGACCAGGGCGGCGTGCCCCTCGTGGAGCGCCCCCATCGTCATGACGACGGCCACCCGCCCCGGCAGCTCGGCGCGGGATGCGGCGAGCCCCGCACGGTCCTCGACGACGATCACCGCGGCACGCTCCCGCTCGGGCTCGAGGCCAGGACCTCGAGCAGCGCGGCAGCGCGGTCCGGGCTGAGCCGACCGCTCGCGAGGGCGCGGTCGGCGGTCAGCCGGGCCATCGCGACGTAGGAGGCGAGGACCTCCGGGGCCGTGGCCGCGAGAGCGTCGAGGTGCGCGCGGACGGTCGCGGCGTCGCCGCGGGCCACGGGCCCGGTCAGTGCGGCGTCACCGGCGCGCAGCGACCCGTCGAGCGCCGCGCCCAGCAGGGGCGCGAGCACCTGGCCGGGCTGCTCGACCCCGACCTCGCGCAGCAGGTCGGCCGCGCTGGCGACGAGGGTCGTGAGGTGGTTCGCACCGTGCGCGAGGGCGGCGTGCCAGAGCGGCCGCTGCTGCTCGGTCAGCCACACGGGCTCCCCCCCCATCTCGACGACGAGGGCCTCGGCGACCGGGCGCAGCGGGTCGGGCGCGGTGACGCCGAACGCCGCGCCCGACAGGCGCTCAACGTCGACCGGCGTGCCGGCGAACGGCAGCGCCGGGTGCAGGGCGAGCGGCAGCGCGCCGGCGCGCAGGGCCGGCTCGAGGACGGCCAGGCCGTGGCGACCGCTGGTGTGGGCGAGCAGCGTGCCCCGCCGGACGGCCCCCGTGGCGGCGAGCCCCGCGACGAGCTCGGCGAGGGCGTCGTCGGGGACGGTGAGCAGCACGAGGTCAGCTCGTCGCAGGACCTCGTCGACGGCGACGACGGGCACTCCGGGGAGCAGTACGGCTGCCCTGGCCCGAGAGGCCTCCGAGACCCCCGACGCGGCCACGACGCGGTGTCCCGCGCGGTCGAGGGCTGCGCCCAGCACGGCACCGACGCGTCCTGCGCCGACCACGCCGACAGCGAGCCGGGCAGGGCGCGGCGCGTCGGTGTGCAGAGGGTCCATCGTCGTTCCAGTCCTCGAAGGGGTACCGGACGGTGCGGGCGAAAGGGTAACGCCGGGCGGGCCGCTGTCGATCCCGTGTGGCGGGGATCACCGCGGACCCTCAGCTGCTCCCGCCGTCGGACACCCGGCTCCCGTACGCCGTCACCGCCGCACGGAGCGCGAGCGCGTCGAGGCGCGCCACCGCGGGCCGGCCAGCTCGCGCGACGTCCTCATGCCCGGTGGACGGGCGGTGCTGTTCGAACGGGCGATCTCCGCCGACGACGAAGGGCTCTCCTACGCCGACAGCCGGCGCAGTGTCGGGGTGTGCCGGCTGGAGCTGGCGACGCTGCAGGTCGACGAGCTGAACTTCCGACCCGACCCAGGCGCCGGTAACGCTCCCGAGTTCGCTGGCGCGCCCGACGGGGAGCAGGTCGCGGTGCTGCAGCCGTGGGGGATCGAGCCGGTGGGCCGGGGCTACTGGCCCTCAGACGGCCGGGTGACCCTGTGGATCGGCGCCTTCGACGGCTCACCCGCCCGCAAGATCCTCACCCTGCAAGGCGGGATGTTTCGCTCCAGCGATGACCAGCCCGTGCAGTGGTCGCCCGACGGACGGTGGCTAGCACTGTCCGTCAGTGTGTCCACAGACGAGCTGACCGGGAGGCCCGGACCGTCGACGGTGCACCTCGTCGACGCGAGTACCGGTGCCATCGTGTCTCGCCTGAACGAGTGGCGGCTGTGCGGCACCGCGTCGTGGACCCCTAACAGCAGGCAGCTGCTGGTGGCCCAGGGACACGAGAGCGGGCGCGATGCCATCTCGATCTTCGACCTGGACACGCACGAGCTGACCACCGTCGTCCCGGTCTCCGGCCGCCCCCAGAACCCCACGCTCGCTGGAGCACGTCGCCCGCTCGGTCTGGCCGACCAGCAGCGCGTCCTGGTCGCCGTCCGCCGAGGCACCACGATGACACTCAGCGTCGAAAACCTCGACGACGAGAAGCTCCGGCCGCTGCTGCGCTGGGACGGCGAGCTCGACATGTACCCGGTCGTCGCCCAGATGCCGGCCGACTACTGGACGTGACGCTCACCCGGACCGAGCTCACGTGCAGCCTGCTACCGCTACGAGACGTCCGACGTCGGGGCGCCGCTGACCGCATCCACACCCGGGACGCAAGCCCTGCAATGCGTCCCGTCCGCATCAGGTAGCGCGACGTTGTCGAGGGAAGACGACGACGACGACAGTACCGACGAGGGCGAACAGGGCCGACACCACCACTAGGCCGTTCAGGTCGTCGGGCACGGGGGGCAGCCTGACAGCATGCTCCGATGACCTCTCCCCGACCCTGGCGCGACGCGATCTCCGACGCCCTGTACGGCGCGGACGGGTTCTTCCTGCGGCAGGCCCCGGCCCAGCACTTCCGGACGTCGGTGACGGCGTCGCCGGTCTTCGCGCAGGCCGTGCGCCGGCTCGCCGGGCTGGTCGACGACGCCCTCGGCCGCCCCGACCCGTTCGACGTGGTGGACGTCGGCGCGGGCCGCGGCGAGCTGCTGTCGGCGCTGCCCGACGTGCCGGCGCGCTGGCGCCTGACCGGCGTCGACCTCGCCCCAGACCCGGGGACCGGGCTGCGCTGGGCCGCCGAGGTGCCGCCGCTCCAGGGGCTGCTGATCGCCCACGAGTGGCTCGACGACGTGCCGCTCGACGTGGTGTTCGACGGTCGCGTCGTGGAGGTGGCCGTCGACGGGACCGAGTCGCTCGGCGGGCCGGCGCCCGAGCAGGCCACGGAGTGGGCGGCCCGGTGGTGGCCACAGGGACGGCGCGTCGAGGTGGGCCTGTCCCGCGACGAGGCGTGGGCCGCCGCGGTGGGCCGGGTGGAGCGCGGCCTGGCCGTCGCCGTCGACTACGGGCACGTGCTGGGCGACCGCACGCGGTTCGGCGACCGGCGGGCCACCCTCACCGGCTACCGGGACGGGTCGCAGGTGCCGCCCGTGCCCGACGGCAGCTGCGACCTCACGGCCCACGTCGCGCTCGACGCGTGCGCCGCCGCGACGGACAGCCGGCTCGTGCGGCAGCGGGAGGCGCTGCTCTCGCTCGGCGTCGACGGCACGGTCCCCGACCGGGCGGAGGCGACGACGGACCCGCGCGGCTACCTGGCTCGGCTGCAGCACGCCACGCAGGCCGCCGAGCTGCTGGACCCCCGGGGGCTCGGCGGCTTCGGCTGGCTGGTCCGGCCGGTGGGGATCGCCGACCCGCTACCTGCCTAGGCTCGGGCGGGTGCAGCAGACGGGTCGGGCTCCGAGCGAGCTGCTCGTCGGCATCGGCGCCGCGGCCCACGGCTGCGCCGACGCCGTCCTCGTCCTCGGTCCGCACCACCCGTCGAGCCATGGGGTGCTGCAGCTCGCGCTCACCCTCGACGGCGACCGCATCGTCACCGCGGAGCCGATCGTCGGCTTCGTCCACCGCGGCGCCGAGAAGCTCTTCGAGGTGCGCGACTACCGCCAGCTGGTGATGCTGGCCAACCGCCACGACTGGCTGTCGGCCTTCAGCAACGAGCTCGGCATCGTGCTGGCGCTCGAGCGGATGCTGGGCATGCGGGTGCCCGACCGCGCCACCTGGCTGCGCACGCTGCTCGCGGAGCTCAACCGCGTGCTCAACCACCTCCTGTTCCTCGGCGCGATGGATCCTGCTGCTTTGCAAGGCTTCTCGGCGCGCGAGGCCCTGCAGTCGGTCATGGAGGAAGCGACCGGGGGGCGGATGCACTACATGTACAACCGCGTCGGCGGGCTGGTCGAGGACGTGCCCGGCGGCTGGCCGGGTCGCGCGCGCGCCGCGATCGACGGGGTGCGTCCCGTGCTCGCCGCGCTCGAGTCCGTCGTCGACGAGGTCCCCCGCGGCATCGGGGTCCTGACGCCCGAGCAGGTCCTGTCGTACGGCGTGACCGGACCGGTCGCGCGGGCATCAGGCGTCGAGATGGACCTGCGCCGCGACGAGCCCTACCTCGCGTACGGCTCGCTGGACGTGCCGCTCGTGACGCGCACGGCGGGCGACGCGCACGCCCGGTGCGCGTGCGTGCTGGAGCAGGTGCGCTCGTCGCTCGACCTCGCCGACGCCTGCCTCGACCAGCTGCCCGGCGGCGCGGTCAACCTCCGACTCCCCAAGACGCTCAAGGCGCCGGAGGGCTCGACGTACGCCTGGACCGAGAACCCGCTCGGCGTGCAGGGCTACTTCCTGGTGTCGCGCGGCGACCGGGTGCCGTGGCGGCTCGCGATGCGCACGGCGTCGTTCAACAACGTCTCGGCACTGCCGGCGGTGCTGCCGGGCGTCGCGCTGACGGACCTCGTGAGCGTGCTGTGCTCGTTCTTCTTCGTCATCGGCGACATCGACAAGTAGCGCGTTTGCCTCATCGGGGCGGGAGCAGGCTCGGTCGGTGACCTCCCCTGCCGACCGTGCCCGGCGACCGCTGCTGCTCACCGGCTTCGGGCTGGGCGCGTTCGCGGACGGCATCGTGCTGCACCAGGTGCTGCAGTGGCACCACCTCGTCGTGGAGTACCGCTCCGCGGACGACCTGGAGGGACTGGAGGTCAACACCCTCTGGGACGGGCTCTTCCACGTCGGCGCGTGGCTGGTCGTCGTCGCCGGGCTGCTGTGGCTCCTCATCGGGCGGTCCCCGCCCGCGGCGCTCGGTCTGCGCCGGGTCACCGGTCACCTGCTGATCGGCTGGGGGGCGTTCCACGTCGTCGACCAGGTCGTCTTCCACCTGCTGTTCGCGGCGCACCACATCCGGATGGTCGAGGACTACCAGCTCTACGATTGGGGCTACACCGCGATCGGAGTGGTCCTGATCGCCATCGGGCTGCGCCTGGTGCGCGGGACGCTAGCCTCGCTCGTCCGCCGCTGACGGGAGACCCGTGCCGTTCCTGATCACCCGGCTGTCGCGGTTCGTGCGCACCCGCCTCGCGGGGTGGCGGCTGCCGCTGGCGCTGGCGTCCTTCGTCTTCGTCACCAGCTGGCTCGCGATGGTGCTGGTGGAGCCGGACAACGACATCACCTCCCCGGCCAACTACTGGTGGTACTTCGTCGTCACCGCGGCGACGGTCGGCTACGGCGACTTCTTCCCCGCCTCGGTCGGGGGCCACGTCGTCGGTGCCTACGTCATCGTCGGTGGCATCGTGACGCTCACGCTGCTGTTCACGCAGCTGGCGGACTGGATCTCGACCACCCGAGGGAGACGGATGAGGGGCTTGGCGGCGCTCGACCTGAGCGACCACGTCGTCGTGTTCGGCTACACCCCCGGGCGCACCGAGCGCATCCTGTCCGAGCTCACCGCCGAGGGGCGGCTGCGGGTCGTCCTCTGCGCGTGGGAGGACGTCCCGGAGAATCCCGTGCCGGACCAGACCGACGTGCAGTTCATCCGCGGCGACCTCACCAACGCCGACGTCATGACCCGGGCCTGCGTCGCCCGGGCAAGGACCGCGCTGCTCGACGGGCGCGACGACAACGAGACCCTCGCCATCGCGGTCGCCGTCGACCACGCCAACCCCGACGTCCACCTCGTCGCAGCGCTGCGGGACCTCGGCCGCAGGGAGCACCTGAGCTACGTCAACCCGCGTGTGCAGTGCGCCCAGTGGCACATGCCGTACCTGCTCACCGAGGAGACGGTCGACCCCGGCATCACCCAGGTCTACAACGACCTGATGAGCAGCGGCGGTCATGGCAACACCTACTCCGTACGGGTCCCCCGCAGCTTCCCGCACACCACCTTCGGCGACTGCCAGGTCCACTTCGGGCGGACGTACGGCGCGACGCTGCTGGCCGTCCGTGCCGGCGACGCGCTGGTGGTCAGCCCCGAGTGGGACCGCCCGGTCGAGCCCGGCACGACGCTCTACTACGTCGCCGGCTCCCGCATCGATCAGGCCGACCTGGCGTCGGTCCGCGGCTGAGCCGCGAGGCCCCCAACGGCGGTGATCTTCGCCCCGTGCTCACCCGGCAGGGCGTGTCGCTGAGCACGAGGCGAAGATCAGCGAGGAGGGACCGCCCCGGGGGCGCTGGCTACTCGCGCAGGTAGTCGATGAACCGGGCGCGCAGCAGCGGCTCGTCGTCGCCGAGCGGCTCCTTGCCCATCAGCTCGCGCACGACGTGGACCGCCTCCGTGATGGACCCGGTGATGCTGCCCGACGAGCCGTCCTCGCCGGCGATCGCGTGCGCACCGCGCATGTGCCTGGCGAGCTCCCAGAAGAACCCCCGGTCCTTGTCGCGCTCGGCCTTCTCGAAGGCGCGCTGGCGGAGCTCTTCGGTGGACAGGGTGTCGAGGTCGCTCACGTCAGCAGCCTATCGGCGCCGTGGTCGTCCGGCGCCCGGCAGGCGCGCTCCAGCAGCAGCGCCGCGATGACCAGCCCCGCGCTCGCGAGGACCGACACGGCGGCGACGGTGGCGGAGCGGTCGGCGACGAGCAGCTCCGCCCGACGCGGGAGCGCCCACGCGAGGATGCCGCCGTAGCCCCCGAGCAGCACCGCACCCGTGACGCTCGAGGCCTTGGCGAGCACGACCGCCCGGGCGATCTGGAGCGGGTGGACCGGCCGGGCCCGCGGTCCTCCCCGCCCGAGCACGCGCGACCGGATGACCCGGGCCATGCCGAGCTCGACGACGGCGAGCAGCACCAGCGTGACGGGGGCGTACGCGGGGAGGGCGAGCGAGCCGTACGCCTGCGACACAAGCAGGTAGCCCAGGAGGGCGAAGCCGGCGGCGAACCCGAGGAGCACTCCGGGCCGGGTCGGGGTCACCGTCGGAGCTCCGGCCCCAGGACGAGGTCGTCGCGCCGCCGCAGCCCTTCGCGCCCGACCACGGCGAGCAGGTCGGCGACGGCTCCTGCGCCGGGCAGGTGGGCGGCGGGGTCGAGGTCCAGCCACGGCGCCAGCACGAAGGCGCGCTGGTGCGCTCGCGGGTGCGGGACGTCGAGCCCGTCGGGGACAGGAGGTGGCGCCGCCACGACGTCGACGTCGAGGGTGCGCGGCCCCCAGCGGACGGTGCGCGTGCGACCGGCTCGCCGCTCCGCCTCCTGCGCGCCCTCCCAGGCGTCGGCCGCGGAGAGCTCGCACAGCAGCACGGCGTTGAGGTAGTCGGCCTGGTCCGGCCCACCGACCGGCGCCGTCTCGTAGACCGGCGAGACCGCGGACGGGTGGAGCACCTCGACCGCGATCGCCAGCGCGGCGAGCCGGTCGCCGAGGTTGCTCCCGATCGAGAGGACGGCCGTCACGGCCGCACCACCGTCACGGACACGTCCCGGAACGGCACGGCGATCGGCGCGTGGGGCTTGTGCACGGTCACCTCGGCCTGGCGTACGCGCGACGACTCGAGGCACACGGCTGCCAGCCGCGACGCGAGGGTCTCGATCAGGTCCACCGGCTCCCCCTCGACGATCGCGGCCAACGCGTCGGCCAGCTCGCCGTAGTGGACCGTCGCGGTCAGGTCGTCCGTCGCGGCGGCCTCGCGCAGGTCGACCCAGAGCACCACGTCGACGACGAAGTGCTGGCCGTCGCGACGCTCCTCCGGGAGCACTCCGTGATGGCCGAAGACCCGCAAGCCCTCGAGCCGGATGCGGTCCTCGGCGCCGTCGCTAGCCACCGCCGGGCTCCGACTCGTCCTCGACGACGAGCGTGCCCAGCACCGGTGACCCGTGGTGCACCTGGACCCGCCAGCCGTCGTCGCGGCGGACGAGCACGTTGGTGGCCACGACCGCGGTGTGGGTGTCGCCGATCTCGGTGACCTCGGTGAGCACGTTCTCCTGGCAGGTCACCACCGCGGTGTCGCCGACGACGCTGATCCGCACGTCGGTGAGGAAGAACTGGATGTAGTCCGTGCCCGCCATCACGGCAGACCAGGAGCGCAGCACCGTGTCCCGGCCGCGCAGCATCGGCCAACCGGGGTGCACGCAGACGACTGCGGCCGGGTCGACGTCGTCCCACAGGCGCTGCATCCGGTCGACGTCGGCGGCCTCGAACGCCTCGTAGAGCGCCGTGTTGACCGCGGCGACGGCCTGCTGGTCCCTGGTGGCCGGCACCTCGAGGTCGTCGGTCACGACGTCGGCACCCGCACCGCTGTCCGCGCGGCCGCGACCACCCGCACGGCGTCGGCGCTCGAGCGGACCTCGTGGACGCGCACCGCCCACGCGCCGGCCTGGGCAGCGAGCACGGTCACCGCTGCGGTGGCGGCGTCGCGGTGCTCGACCGGTCGCGGCTCGCCGGTCGAGGCGGCGAGCAGCCGGCCGAGGAACGCCTTGCGGGACGCGCCGACCAGCAGCGGCGAGCCGAGCGCGGCCAGCCCGGGCAGGGCGGCGACGAGCGCCCAGTTGTGCTCCGGCTCCTTCGCGAAGCCGAGGCCGGGGTCGAGCAGCAGCCCCTGGCGGTCCACCCCGGCGGCGAGCGCGGCGTCCCGGCGGGCGAGCAGCTCGGCGCTCACCTCGGCGACGACGTCGTCGTAGCGCGCCCGGTCCTGCATGTCCCGGCTCGGTCCACGGCCGTGCATCGCGACGTACGGGACGCCCGCCGCCGCGACGAGCGGCAGCATCTGCGGGTCGCCGAGCCCGCCAGAGACGTCGTTGACGAGCTGCGCTCCCGCCTCGAGGGCCGCGGCGGCCACGGCGGCGCGCACCGTGTCCACGGAGACGACGGCCCCTGCGGCGACCAGGCCCTCGACGACCGGGAGGACGCGCGCGAGCTCATCGGCGAGCGGGACCCGCTCCGCGCCGGGCCGGGTCGACTCGCCCCCCACGTCGAGCAGGTCGGCCCCCTCGTCCAGCAGCAGCAGACCGTGACGGACCGCGCCACCGGCGTCGCCGTGACGACCACCGTCGCTGAACGAGTCGGGGGTGGCGTTGACGACCCCCATGACCCGGGTCCGGCCGAGGTCCGGGAAGCCTCGCAGCGAGGACGTCATCGGCAGGGCCTCAGCGGCCCAGGATGAGGCTCATCGCCTCGGCGCGGGTGACCGCCGAGCTCTTGAGCGACCCGCGCACCGCCGAGGTGACGGTGCGGGCGCCGGGCTTCTGCACCCCGCGCACCGTCATGCACATGTGCTCGGCCTCGACCACGACGATGACCCCCCGGGGCTCCAGCCGGTCGACGAGCGCGTCGGCGACCTGCGCGGTCAGCCGCTCCTGGACCGACGGGCGCTTGGCGTAGAGGTCGACGAGCCGGGCGAGCTTGGACAGCCCGGTGATGCGCCCGTCGGCCCCGGGCAGGTAGCCGACCGCCGCGGTCCCGGTCCAGGGGATCAGGTGGTGCTCACAGAAGCTGGCGAGCGGGATCTCCTTGACGATGATCAGCTCGTCGTGGTGCTCGTCGAAGATGGGGAGGAGCAGGTCGGACGGCTCGGCGTGCAGGCCGGCGAAGACCTCGGCGTACATGCGCGCCACCCTCGCCGGGGTGTCCCGCAGCCCGTCGCGCTCGACGTCCTCGCCGAGGGCGTCGAGCAGCTCGCGGACCGCGGCTTCGACCCGTGCAGCGTCGAAGCGGCGCGCCACCGGCCCGCTCAGGACGCGGGGTCGGTGCCGGTCGCCCTCGAGGGCGGTGGGGTCTTCGCGGACCGGGAGGCCGAACCGGGGGCCGAGCGGGTCGCCCCGCGCACCTTCGGCGCCTCCCCCGCTGCCGGGGCAGCGGCGTCCTGGCCGGCCGTCGGCTCAGCTGGGGCCTTCGCCGGCCGGGACGTGGTCCCGGCAGCCTTGGGCGCCGACGCGGTGCGGTTGGCGCTGGCCCGGGAGCGGCTGGGAGCCCGCGTCGGAGCGGGCTCCTCGGCACCGGGCCCGCCGTCGACCGCCCCGGTGGGCTGGCCGTCAGCGGGGCCGGTGGCTCCCTCGCCCTTGGACATGTCGGGACGCCGGCCGGCGGCCACCTTGCGCGAGCCTGGGGCGGCGCTGCGGCCGCGGGCCAGGTCCTCGAGGTCGGCCGGGCCCATGATCGCGAGCTCGGCCGGGGTGAGCACCGGCGGCTTGGTCGACAGCGGACGGCGGCCGTTGCCGGTCGGGTGCTGGCGCGGCGCGCGCTTGTCGACCCGGACGAAGATCTCCGCGACCTCCTCCTTGCCGAGGGTCTCCTTGTCGAGCAGCTTGAGCACCATGTCGTCGAGCACGTCGCGGTACTCGACGAGGATCTCCCACGCCTCGTGGTGGGCGTTCTCCACGAGGGCGCGGACCTCGGCGTCGACCTGGGCGGCGACCTCCTCGGAGTAGTCCCGGCCGTGACCCATGTCGCGGCCCATGAACACCTCGCCGGACTCCTGGCCGAACTTGACCGCGCCGAGCTTCTCGCTCATGCCGTACTGCGTCACCATGGCCCGCGCCGTGGCGGTGGCCTTCTCGATGTCGTTGCTCGCCCCGGTTGTGGGGTCGTGGAAGACCAGCTCCTCGGCCGCCCGGCCGCCCATGGCGTAGGCCAGCATGTCGAGCAGCTCGGCGCGGCTCTGGGAGTACTTGTCCTCGAGCGGCAGGACCATCGTGTAGCCGAGCGCCCGACCGCGCGGCAGGATCGTGATCTTGTGCACCGGGTCGGTGTTGGGCAGCGCGTGGGCGACGAGGGCGTGGCCGGCCTCGTGGTAGGCCGTCACCTTCTTCTCCTTGTCGCTCATGAGCCGGGTGCGCCGCTGCGGCCCGGACATGACGCGGTCGATCGACTCCTCGAGCGTGGTCATCGTGATCTGCTTCTGACCGCTGCGAGCGGTGAGCAGGGCGGACTCGTTGATGACGTTGGCGAGGTCGGCTCCGGTGAAGCCAGGGGTGCGGCGGGCGATGACGCCGAGGTCGAGGTCCGGCTCGACCGGCTTGCCCTTGGCGTGGACCTCGAGGATCTGCTTGCGGCCCTGCATGTCCGGCCGGTCGACCGCGATCTGCCGGTCGAACCGGCCCGGGCGCAGCAGCGCCGGGTCGAGGATGTCCGGCCGGTTGGTGGCGGCGATGAGGATGACGCCGCCCTGGACGTCGAAGCCGTCCATCTCGACGAGCATCTGGTTGAGCGTCTGCTCGCGCTCGTCGTGGCCACCGCCCATCCCGGCGCCGCGGTGGCGCCCGACGGCGTCGATCTCGTCGATGAAGATGATGGCCGGAGCGTTGGCCTTGGCCTGCTCGAACAGGTCGCGGACGCGGCTCGCGCCGACACCGACGAACATCTCGACGAAGTCCGAGCCGGAGATCGAGTAGAACGGCACGCCGGCCTCACCCGCGACCGCGCGCGCCAGCAGCGTCTTGCCGGTCCCGGGCGGGCCGTACAGCAGGACGCCCTTGGGGATCTTGGCGCCGACCGCCTGGAACTTCGCGGGCTCCTGCAGAAACTCCTTGATCTCGTGGAGCTCCTCGATGGCCTCGTCGGCCCCCGCGACGTCGGCGAACGTCGTCTTGGGGCTGTCCTTGCTGACCATCTTGGCCTTGGACTTGCCGAACTGCATGACGCGGTTGCCGCCGCCCTGCATCTGCGTCATGAAGAAGAACAGCAGACCGAGGATGAGCAGGATCGGCAGGAAGCTGATGAGCAGCTGGCTGAGCAGCCCGGGGTTGTTGACCTGGACGTTGTAGGGCAGGTCGGCCTCGACGAGCTCGTCGACGATCAGGACGCCCTGGTCCGGCAGGAACGACGCCGAGACCTTGGACTCACCCTCGATCGTCGTGCCCTCCTCGAGCTCGAGGCGGACCTCCTGCTCGTTGCCGAGGACCTGCACCGGCTCCTCGTCCGAGGAGCGCACGTCACCGGCCGAGATCGCCTCGAGGACCTTGGCGGTGTCGACCTCCGTGAACTCGTCGCCACCGCGCAGGCTGCTCGTGAGCAGGAGCAGGGCGATCAGGCCCAGCGTGATGTAAAGGAAGGGGCCGCGGGAGAAGCGCTTGAGGTTCATCGACGCGGGGCGAGGAGCCCCGTCCCTCCACTAGAGAAGCTGTTGCACGACGTTACTCCGGGGCAGAGCCCCGTTGACCTTGCTCAACGGGCCGGCGACCACCGGTGTTCCGCGAGGCTCGTGCCCCGCGTCAGGCCTCGTAGATCTCGGGCCGCAGCAGCCCCACGAACGGCAGCCCGCGGTAGCGCTCGGCGTAGTCGAGGCCGTAGCCGACGACGAAGTCCGAGGCGATGTCGAAGCCGACGTACTTCACCGGGACGTTGACCTTGGCCGCGTCGGGCTTGCGCAGCAGCGCGACCACCTCGACCGACGCCGGACCGCGGGAGCGCATGTTGCGCAGCAGCCACGACAGCGTCAGCCCTGAGTCGACGACGTCCTCCACGACGAGCACGTGCTTGTCGGCGATCTCGCGGTCGAGGTCCTTGAGGATGCGGACGACGCCGCTGCTGCTGGTGGAGGAGCCGTACGACGTGACCGCCATGAACTCCATCGACACGGGGGTGCGGACCGCCCGCGCGAAGTCGGCCATGAACATCACGGCGCCCTTGAGGACGCCCACGAGCAGGATCTCGCGCCCGGCGTAGTCCCGGTCGACCTGGGCGGCGAGCTCGGTGACCTTGGCCGCGATCTGCTCCTCGGAGATGAGGACGCGCTCGATCTCCGCAGGTACGTCGTCCGTCACGAGAGGGGAGGCTAGTTGCTCCGGGTACGGGTCCGAGCACCGCTCCTCGGTCCAGCACCGGCGGGAGGTCGGCCGCCGGGTGCCTCGGGCAGGAGCGCGGGGTCCACCCGGTCGGCGCGCAGCTGCCCCTCGCGACGGCGGACCCGCACGCCGCCGGGGAGGGCGACCGGACCCTGGCCGTGCCAGTCGTCGACGAGGGCCCGCAGCGCGGCCAGGTGGGCCGACGTCACCGCGCCCCGGCCGAGCGACTCGGCCCACCGCTTGAGGACCCGCCCGCGCACGGCAGGGAGCAGCGCCGCCAGCGCCGCGCAGTCCGCTCCACCCTCCTCGAGGCAGCCGGGGAGCGCCGCCTGGGCCAGGACGTCCAGCGCGTCGGCGTCCTCGCGCAGCCGCGCCGCGGTGCGGGCCAGGCCGGCGACCGCGCCGGGCCCGAGCTCGCGCTCCAGCGCGGGCAGCAGCGCCGAGCGCACCCGGACCCGTGCGTAGCCGTCGTCGCAGTTGTGCGGGTCCTCCCACGGGCTGAGGCCGGCCTCGGCGCAGGCCCGGCGCACGGTCTCCCGGCGCAGGCCGAGCAGCGGACGGCGGTACGCGCCGCGCACGGCGGCCATGCCGGCGAGCGCGCGTGCGCCGCTCCCCCGGGCCAGTCCGAGCAGGACCCCCTCGGCCTGGTCGTCCAGCGTGTGGCCGAGCAGCACGGCGGCGAGGTCCCGCTCGAGCACCGCGGCGTCGAGCGCGGCGAAGCGGCCCCGGCGGGCAGCCGCCTCCGGACCGCCCTCCGGACCGCCCGCGGAGCCGGCCGGCGGTGCGGCGAGGACGGTGGCGGCCAGCCCGAGCGAGCGGCACTGCTCCGCCGCGCGCGCCGCCACGTGCGCGGAGCCCTCCTGCAGCCCGTGGTCGACGACGAGCGCCGCCGAGCCGGGGCGCTCCACGGCGAGCGCCGCGGCGAGGGCCAGGGAGTCCGCCCCACCGCTGACGGCAGCTGCGACGAGGCTGGCCGGGTCGAGGTCCACGAGGGCCCGGCGCACCGCCACGCGCACCGCAGCGGTGGCCGCGGGAGGGCCGGTCACCGCGGCGACTAGGCCGGCAGGGCAGCGGGACCGTGGATGCGGCGGACCCAGGCCGCGGGGTCGCGGATCTCCTCGCGGGTGGGCAGCGTCTCCGGCGACTCCCACACCGTGTTGAACCGCGTCATGCCGACCGACCGCACGCAGCTGTCCACGAAGACCTTCCCCTCTGCGTACTGCAGGGCCTTGAGGTCGAGGCCGAGGGCCCGGCGCAGCACCCGGTCGACCAGGCCGCCGTGCTCCTTGCGCCGCTGGTCGAACTTCGTGCGGATGTGTCGCACCGAGGGGACGACCGACGGGCCGACGCCGTCCATGACGTGCTCAGCGTGGCCCTCCAGCAGGCTCATGAAGGCCGTCACCCGGTCGAGCACGACCCGCTGCTCGGGGGTCTGCAGCAGCTCGATGAGCGAACCGCCGCGAGGCAGCTCGGTCACGAGGTCCTTGAGCCGGTCGACCAGCGCGGCCGGGTCGTCGAGCTGGACGGCGCCGAGCAGCGCAGCGATCTCCGAGCGCACGTGGTCATGCATCCACGGCACGGCGGTGAACTGCGTCCGGTGGGTGACCTCGTGGAGCGCGACCCACAGGCGGAAGTCCGACGGGTCGACCTGGAGCTTGCGCTCGGTCTCGACGATGTTGGGCGCGACGAGGATGAGCCGGCCCTGCTCGCCCTCGGGACGGAAGGCCTCGTACTGCCCGAGGACCTTGCTCGACAGCCACGCCAGCATGGAGCCCATCTGCACGCCGGCGACCTTGGCGGTCACCCCGCTCGCGAAGGCGCTCGGGGACCGCTCGGCGAGCTTGTCGGCCAGCGGGTCGAGCACCACCTGGAAGCCCTCGACGTTGGCAGCGGCCCAGCCCGGGCGGTCCACGACGGTCGCCTCGAGGATCGGGCCCGGCGGCACGAGCCCGGTCACCGCCCGGACGTGCTCCTCGGCGCGTACGGCCAGACCGCGCAGCTCGGCGACGATCGCGGTGGCCTCGGCGGCGGAGACCTGCGGCGGCGCCGGGGCGAGCCGGCGTGCGGTCGCGACGGCGAGGTCGTAGTCGACGGGGCGGGGCCGGCCCGGTCCGGCCCCACGGGAGGAGTCAGCGCTGCGGGACGAGTCGCTCGAAGCCATCCCGGCACGCTACGCCGGACCCGGTCGCCGTGCCGCGCCGGTGACCGCTGCCGTTCACAGGATGTGGCGATCGTGCGCGGCGTGCCCCCGGGCGAGATCGCCACTTCCAGCCGGGGGTACGGGAGTACGGCGCGGGGCTTGCGGGCGGCCCACCGGTCAGGGGCAGCCGCAGGACGCCAGCGCGGCGGCCAGCGCGTCGAGCGCGTCCTCGGCGCCCTGGTTGGCACCGGGCGGCACCCCGTCGGCGGTCAGGTCGAAGGCGAGCAGCCGGCCGTCCGCTGTCCGCACCAGCCCGGCGAGCGCGCTGACGTCGTTGAGCGTCCCCGTCTTATCCCGGACGGCTCCGGCGCCCGGAGCACCGGGCTCCCCCGCGCGGTAGCGGTCGGCCAGCGTGCCGATGAAACCGGACACGGGCAGCCCCGCGAGCAGCGGCGCGAGGCGCGGGTCCTCCCCGGAGGCCGCCTGCACGAGCAGGGCGGTGATCGCAGCGGGGGCGATGCGGTCGAGCCGCGACAGCCCGCTGCCGTCGGCGAGGCCGCTCGTGTCGACCCCCCGGTCGGCCAGCACCTGCGCCATGGCGGCGGACCCGCCGGCGAACGAGGCCGGCTGGCCCCGCTCGATCGCGACGGCGTGGGCGAGCGCCTCGGCGAGGTCGTTGTCGCTGCGGACGAGCATCCGCTCGACCAGCTCCGGGACGGTCGGGCTCGCCACCGCCCCGAGGCGGGCGGCACCGGGCGGGGCGACGCCGCGGTCCACCGGGACGGGCACCCCGGGGGCCAGCAGCGCCGCCAGCTCCCGGCCGGCGGCGAGCGCCGGGTCGGCGTGGCGCCGCGACCTGCCGGGGGTCACCCGCCCGCCGTCCAGCATGAGCGGGGTCACGGGTGCCACCGCGCCCTGGGTGACGTAGCCCGGCTTCCAGCCCGGGGCGAGCGGCTCGGGGACGTAGCGCGAGTCGTCCACCA
>JAABUN010005203.1_pt1 | contig 16470 bp, 14 predicted proteins | sample 5559311 | NCBI WGS metagenome assembly JAABUN01 (sample SAMN10711877, study PRJNA513370) | rock metagenome | isolation source: Antarctica rocks | place: Antarctica: Victoria Land, Siegfried Peak sud
TGACCAGGTCCAAAATCTCCATCACACGTGGGCGGATCACCTGCGCGAGTTCAAAGGTCGACAAGGACGCGGTGTAGTTAGGGTGCGAGACCTCTAAAGCGACCTCGCGGTCGGCGAGTTCGGGAACGGCCACACCGTACTTTTTCTTAACCCGTTCGGCCTCGTCGGGGGGGATTCGCAGAAGCTGCGAGATGTCCTGAGTGATATGGTCGCCGCCAAGCGGGATCACTGCCGAGTCCGCCAGGGTACCGCGCCGAAAGACGCCTACGTCGGTGGTCCCGCCGCCGATGTCGATAAGAACAGTTGTAAGTTCGCGTTCGTTGTCGTCCAATACGGCGAGGCCCGACGCGAGCGCCTGCACCACCATACCGTCGACCTCGACCCCGGCGTCTTTCGCGCAGCGGCTGAGGTTTTGAATCGGACCCTGCGCGCCCGCGACGATGTGAACATCGACCTCGAGGCGTACGCCGCTCATCCCTACCGGGTCTTTAATGCCGTCTTGACCGTCGACTACGTATTCTTGCGGAATCACGTGAATTACGTCCATGTTCGCTTCTAACGGGACCGCGCGGGCATTTTCGATGGTGCGTTCGACGTCGGCGTCACTGATCTGCTGACCCCGGCGAATCGCCGCCATGCCGTGGCTTGTAAAGGCGCGCAGGTGAGTACCCGCGACCCCAACCCAGGCTTCGTGCACCTCTACTCCGGCGACGCGTTCGGCGGCGGCAACGGATTGCCGTACCGACGCGATGGTGCGCTCGAGGTTGACGACCACCCCTTTGCGAAGCCCGTCCGAAGGTACGGTACCTTCACCGATAATGTCCAGCACACCGTCGCTGGCCACTTCACCGATTACGGTGCAAATCTTGGTAGTGCCGATATCCAAACCGACGATAATCCGTTCGTCGGTCATGGTTTGACCACTCTTTTGGTACCAAATTTCATGTCGAAACCTTTGCGTTCATTGTACGCTCACTCCCCACGGGTATACCGCGACGCTATCCGCTTGTTGTGCTACAAAAGCCGACCAGTGCGCCTTTAGCAAGGTGACGTCAGGCGTAAAGAGGGAAGACCCTGAAAAGCTAACCGTAAAGCCACTCGGTGCGTAGCTTAACATTTGCGGCTTATAAGGTGCTACGAGTTGCAAAATCTCTAGAGCTTCCCGGCTCCGGTCCGGCCCCCACCCCTTGAGGGTCACGGCTCGAGTCTCATGGGGTTCGGCATCGGGTAAAACTGTACCATCTAGCGCGTAAGAGGTTGCGCCCTTCCGTAAAGCCGCGGTACGCTCCTCGACTTCGATATGCAAGGTGTCCGGAAACCGGCGAAAAATGCGCGCACCGAGAATCCAAGGATCACCTGAGAGCTCTTTGACCGTCCGGGTCGTGACCCACAAAAGCGGATCGCCAACATGGACCCCTGCGAGCCGCAACACTTCAGCTTCGCTGTAGTGCGACGCGCCGACGACGTGAACACGGTTGATAGTCGGATAAAAGGCGCTCACGCCTAGCACCAGCAAACCCAGCGCGAGAGCGACTAGCAAGGTAGCGCGCACGGCACCTCCCGAAGCGTAGCGGCGGTCCCCGGCGCAAAACCCCAGAGTTCCCATTCGGTTGCGAGCGGTACTCCGGCTCCGCTACGCCGGACACGCTGCTGAATCTGCTCGAGCAGCGCCACCACATCAGCAGCACTCGCGCCGCCCAGGTTGACGATAAAGTTGGCGTGTTCAGGCGACACCAGCGCCTGCCCGACGCGGAGCCCTTTAAGACCGGCGGCGTCGATGAGGCGTCCGGCGCTGCTACCGGGCGGGTTCTTAAAGGCGCAACCCGCGGACTTGTTTTTGGGTTGACCCCGGCGGGCGGCGTCGACCTGGGCCATCGCCGCCTGTACCCGCTCCGGCGACGACGGGGTAAGGGCGAGCCGCGCCCGCGTCAGCACCGCCCCGGGGGGCAGCGCGCTGCGGCGGTAGCCGAGCCCGAGGGCGTCGGCGTTTAGGCGCTCGAGTCCCCCATTTACAAACATCTCGACCTCTTGCAACGTGTCACTCATCTCGCCGAAACGTGTTCCGGCGTTCATCGCTACCGCCCCGCCGAGGGTTGCGGGGACGCCTAAAAGTCCCTCGAGTCCCGACCAACCCACCGCCGCGGCGCGCCGTACGAGACCCGGCAGCGGTGTCGCTGCGCCCAGCCAGACCCCACCGTCCGAGCCGCTGCTAGTGGCGTTGTAAGCGCCAAAGGTGCGGACATCGTTGTAGGCGTGTCCGAGTTTGATCACCCGTTCGCTGACGCCCGCGTCGGCGACCAGCAGGTTCGAGCCTGCGCCCAGCACTCGGTACGGCTCACGTGTGGCGGCCTCGAGGTCGGCGGTGGTCTCGGCGGTCCACAACTCGGCCTCACCACCGACGCCGAGCGTCGTCAGACTCGCCAAACGCACCGTTTGCGGTGGTGTCTGGTCAAGCACTGCCGTCATCCCCCCCAGCGGCGTTTACGAGCCCCTCAGCCACCTGCCAAACGTCGCCCGCACCGAGCGTAATGACCAGATCGCCAGGGGCGAGCGTCCGGGCTAGGTACGTCTGCGCTGAAGCGGCGGTGTGACGCGCGGCAACCTTGCCTGCACCCACGAGCCGTTCGACGATGCTATCGGCGGAGACGCCGGGAATGGCCGCCTCACCCGCGCCGTAGATGTCGAGGACCAGCACCTCGTCGGCGAGCCCGGCGGCGTCGGCGAGCGCCTGCCAGTGCCGCGCGGTGCGGACCCAGCGGTGCGGTTGCAACACGGCGCGGACCCGCCGCCCGGTGTGGCGGGCAGCCCCCAGGGTCGCCTGTACCTCGGTCGGATGATGCGCGTAATCGTCGATCACTAGTGCCCCCCGGACGCTGCCGCGCCGCTGCCAGCGCCGACCTACCCCGCCGAAGCTGCTCAGATGTTCGGCGGCCCCCGCCAGCTTGAGCCCCGCCAAGTGCGCCGCAGCGAGCGCCGCCGTAGCGTTCTGGACGTTGTGCACGCCCGGTACCGGTAGCTCGACGAGATAGTTGCCTGCGGGTGTGTGGACGCTGAAACGGCTGCTCGAGCCTGAAAGCTCATGGATTTCAGCGCGGTAGGTCGCGCCCTCATGCAGCCCATAAGAGACGGTCTGCGGCAAACCCGCGACCACTTCTGTAAGTCCGGGCCAGTCGGCGCAGTAGAGCACGCGCTCGGCGCGCCCAGCGAAGCTTCGAGCGGCCGCGTAGAGGTCCCCTAGCGTCGCGTGATAGTTGCGTCTTTCGCTGAACTCGCCTGCGATGTGGTCGTCCTCTAAGTTGGTCAGCACCGCGATCTCCGAAGGCAACGCGGCGAAACCGGGGTCGGACTCGTCGACTTCGGCGACCAGCCACGCCCCGCGCCCGTACCGCACGTTGCTCCCCAGACTGGCGAGCTGTCCCCCGACGAGTACTGACGGGTCGAGGTCGGCTTTTAGAAAAAGCGTGGCGATCATACCGGTGGTGGTGCTTTTGCCGTGCGTACCGGTGACGGTGACGGAGCGGCGTTCACGCAAAAGCCGGGCGAGCAGTTCGATCCGCCTGAGCGACGGTTTGCCGAGTTCCTGCGCCGCCTGCACCTCGGGGTGCGTGTCGGGAACAGCCATACTGCTAACCAGAATATCGGCGTCGTTCATGTGGGCGGCGTCGTGACCCAAGTGCGCCGTAACCCCCTGGCGTCTTAAGGTATGGAGTTCGGGCGAGTCGAGCGCGTCGCAGCCCGACACGGGGTAGCCGTCGGCGAGGTACCAGCGAGCAAGGCCGCTCATCCCGACCCCGGCGATTCCCATAAAGTGAAGGTGCGGTTTCATACTGTTTTCTGCATCGTCTGCTCGTTCCCCCGTAATCCATTTCGTCGTTCGTTTCTTCGTGCTTCTTTCTTATCTACTTCGTTCTCAAGCAGCTTCGCTGCTATCGATTCTTTTGGCGTTCGGTCTTCCGGCTCTCGTTCCTTTTTTGACGCCCGGACTTTTGACGCCCGGACTGTTGATGCCCCGGTAGAGCTGACCGCGCCGGTGTGCAGCGTGCGCTCGACAAGTTCGGCAAGCCGTTCGGCGGCCCCTGCGGGTGAACGCAACCGTGCTTGCGCGCTCATCTTGTCTCGCGTGGCGGGCTCGAGCAGCCCCTCCCAAGCTCTCGCCAGCGTCTTCAGCTCTGTCTCCTCGACCACCACCCCGGCCCCCGCCGCCGCGACCGCCTCGGCGTTGCGGAGCTGATGGTTTTCAGCGGCGCTCGGCAGCGGGACCATCACCAGCGGGACCCCGTAAAACGCGGCTTCGGCGAGCGTGCCGTTGCCGCTACGGGTCACGCCCAGGTCGGCTGCCGACCACGCCAACACGCTCTCGACGTAAGCGTCCACCCGGTAGTTGCTTCGGGCAGCGTGCGCCTGTGTAGCGCCCAGATGCGCCGGACCGCTGCTGTGAAGCACATAAAGATCATCTTTGGCCACAGTGGAAAGCTCGGTGGAAAGCTCGGCGAACGCTTTCGGTACGGCCCGGTTGAGCGTCAGTGAGCCCTGGCTGCCGCCCATCACAAGGGTTACGACGCCCCCTTCGGGGAGCCCCAGCCGCCGTCGCGCCTCACGTTTGGGGACGCGGGTCTCGCGGATCGGTAAGCCGACGATTTCAGCCGTTACGGGCAGATGGGCGTTCACCTCGCCCGCAGCCGCCGCGACGAACCGAGCGCCCCCGGCAAACCAGCGCGTGACCTTGCCGGGAAAAGCGTTTTGCTCGTGGAGCGCGTAGGGCACGCCGAGCGTCCGGGCTGCGGCGAGCGCCGGAAAACTGGCGAACCCGCCGAACCCCACTACCAACGCCGGACGCAGCTGCCGGAGCAGCGTCACCGCGTCGCGGAGGCCCAGCGCCGCCTGTACTGCCTGCCGTGGGTCGGGTCGGCCCCGGTGCCATTTGCCCGCCCGGACGCCGTAAAAGGGGAGACCGGCGGCGGGAACGAGCTGCGCCTCGAGCCCCGCCTTTTGTCCGATAAAAACAGGCTCGAACCCACGCGCCGCGAGCACCTCGGCGACCGCCAGCGCCGGATAGATGTGCCCGCCGGTCCCGCCGGTTGCCAGCATCACCGTCCGCTTCACGCGCCGACCCGGTCCGGCAGCGTACTCACGGTGGCCGCTCCCTCGGGCTGCTGCGCGCGCAGTTCGCGGTACGCACTATGCAAAAATCCCATCGCTATCGCAACCGAAATCAGGCTGTTAAAGCCGTACGAGACGAAAGGCAGCGGGACCCCGGTAACGGGCAGCAGCCGCGCCGCGACCAGCAAGTTCAGCGCCGCTTGACCACAGATGTAGGTGGTGGCCCCGACTGCCAAGAGTGCGCCCGGTCCGGTGAGGCTCGAGGCGATCTGGAGCCCCCGCAGCGCGATCAGCAAGTAGAGCGCAAAGAGCGTCACCGTGCCGACCAGCCCGAGCGCGTGCCCGATAGAGATGGCGATCATATCGGTGTTGCGGGCGGGCAGGTAGAGCGGTTGCCCGACCCCGACCCCGACCACGCCCCCCTCGCGCAGGTAACGCGCCGCCTGCGCCGCCTGATAGCCCCCCGCCTGCGTCTGCTCCTGCGCGCCGAGCCCGTCGGTATAGGCGCTGATACGTTCGCTGAGATACGAAAACTCCATGTTCAGATACGGCACCACGATAAGCGCCGCGAACAGCGCGACGATCAGATTGAGCCGTATAAGCCGCCCCATCGTCGTCCCCGCCGCGACCATCACCGCCAGCCCCAGCAAAAAGATAAAAATGGCGGTGCTGACGTTCGGTTCGGCGAGGATCAGACCCACCGCGAGCCCGACGATAAATAGGGGTCGCCAGACCTGCCAGTTTGCCAGATGGTTGTGAAAAAAAGCGGTCAGATAGGCGATCACCGCGACCTTCATCAGCTCCGAAGGTTGCAGGGTAAAGATGCCCAGATCGAGCCAGCGGTTGGCGTCGCTGCCTTCGGGCGAGACACCTACGAACAGCACCGCTACGAGCAGCAGCAGCACCGTGATACAAAATCCCTTGCTGAGCCGCACCACGCGTAGCGGTGACAAACGCGAGGCGAGCACGGTGATGAGCAGGGCCACGGTGACGCGCACGAGATGGTCGGTCCAGCTCTCGGGATTCGCGGTCGCCACGCCGAGCACGCCAAGCGCCCCCAGCGTCAGCTGCGCGGCCATCAGGAGCGGGTCCACAGTGGCTCCTGTTCCGTTTCGGTTTCCAGTTTGGCTGAGGTTTCCAGGTTTCGGGTTGGTGAGCCCAACGTTTCAGCGACAACTTCGGCGGCGTGGTGAAAGGAGCGGGCGCGGTCCCGGTAGTCCCGAAACTGATCGAACGAAGCCGCGAGTGGGGCCAGTAAGACCGTTCCGCCGCCCTCTCGAAGCGCGTCGGCGGCTTCCGTAACCGCTGCCAGCATCGCTGCGTCGCCGTCCTGAACGCCTACGTAGCTGGTCTCGGTCCACGCCGCCACGCGCGCGGTAAAGGCGCGTCCGGCCTCGCCGATACCGATACAGCGCACCACGCGTTCCCGTACTATCTGCTCGAGCGGCCTCAGATCAGCTCCCTTGTCCTGCCCGCCGACGATCCACACGATAGGGGCTGGGGTCGCCGCCAGCGCCGCCTGCACTGCGAGCGTCCGGGTCGCTACCGAATCGTCGATAAAACGAACTCCGGCGCGCTCGAGCACCAGACTGTACCGTCCCGGCACCCCGCCGAAGCTCGTCAGACCTTCCCGAATCGCCTCACGTGACAACCCTTTAGCTGAACACGCGAGCGCCACGGCGAGCGCGTTTAAGAGATGATGTGGTCCGGAAAGCTGAAGTTCGGCGGCCCCCACGAGCGGTTCGCCGTGAAGTATCAGCACGTTGTTTGAGAGGTAGGCGGCGGCGTGCTCGTCTTGAGCCGAAAAACCCCAGGTTCGTGCGGGTGAGGCTTCGGCCCAGCGCCGCAGCAGGGGATCGTCTCGGTTATAGATGAACGTTTCCGCCGCCGTCAGGTTGGCAAGCAAATTGCGTTTCGCGGCGTGATAGGCCGCGACCGACCCGTGCCGGTCAAGATGGTCTTCGCCCAAGTTGAGGATCACGGCGACGCTCGGTTTGAGGGTCGGGCAACGCTCGAGCTGAAACGACGACAGTTCGGTGACGAGCACCCTGCCCGCTGCCGCGACCGCCGAGAGCGCCGGATCGACGTTGCCTCCGGCGGGCGCGCGGAGTCCGGCCCGCGTCAGGACGTGCGACACCCAGCGGGTCGTCGTAGTCTTGCCCGCCGTCCCAGTGACGCCGACGATCTCGGCGGCGACGGTGCGGTAAACCCATTCAACCTCACCGATGGTCTCTACGCCCCGCGCCCGCAACGCCACCAAGTCGGGCGCGCCGTAGGGGACGCCGGGAGCTGCGATACACACGTCGGCGGGTACGTCCAGCGGCGCGTCCGTACGCCTGCACCCGAGCGCGCTCAGGTCGTCGCCCTGCGGGGCCGCTGCGTCGTAGGTCCAAACTTCATGGCCCTGAGCGCGAAGCAGCCGCGCCGCCGCGCCGCCGCTCCGTCCGAGACCGTAAACCAGAACCTCGAGCGGCTTCGTCACCCCAACCCGCCCTTGAGCCCCCACGCGAGCGCGACACCTACAGCGGTGATAAGCCAAAACCGCAGCGTGATCTGCGGCTCGGGCCAGCCGACCTGCTCGAAGTGATGTTGAAGCGGCGTCATCTTAAAAAAGCGTTTGCCGCCGGTGAGCCTGAAGTACGGAACCTGAATCAGCACCGAGATAACCACGAGCATCGGCATAAAGGCGACCAGGGGCAACCACCACCCCCAGCCCGCCAAGATCGCTGTCCCCGCGATAGCCGCACCCAACGCCTCCGAACCGACGCCGCCCATAAACACGCGCGCGGGCGGCGCGTTAAACCACAAAAACCCGAGTAGCGCGCCGATCAGCGCCCCGGCAAAGCTCACCCCGATAAAAGGTAGCAGGATAATCGCCGCCATCCCGCCCGCCAGACCGTCCAAACCGTCGCTGAGGTTAAGCGCGTTGATGGTCCCGACGATGATAAAGGCGAACCCGAGCGTGTCGATAAGCGCCGGGCCGAACAGCTCTTGCCCGTTCCGTACGGCGTAGACGGCGAATAGCAGGGCGGCGGCAGCCTGCACCAGCAGCCGGTAGCGGGCCAATACGCCGGTGGTAACGTCCCTGGCCCAGTCTAGCCGGGTTACCCTAGCAGAGCCTTTATCTTCCGCGTCTGAAGCGCCCTCTACCGGGGTCACCACGACCCTGGCGGTAGGTGCCGCCGACTCCGACGTCTGGATATGGGTAACGTCAGCTTCCGCAACGAGGGGACGGCTGCGGCGTAGCGCCGTGAGGTCGTCGTAGAGGCCGAGCAGCGCGATCACCACCGTCAGCAGCGCAACCGCCAGACTGTCTACACCGGGACTTCCGAAAAAAAGCCACGTCAGCAGCGCCGCCAGCAAAAAGGCCGCGCCGCCCATCGTCGGGGTTCCGGCTTTGGCGTGGTGATCCGGTCCGTCTTTGCGAATTGCTTTGCCCCAGCCGTAACGCGGGGCAAGCTGAACAAATACTCCGACCAGTACGAGCGACAACAGCGCGGCGACGAGGACGATCATGCGCCCACCGGACCGAGCCGGGTACTCAGCCGGGTACTTAAGTAGGTGACGAGGCGCTCGAGCCGTCCGCCCCTCGAGCCCTTGACGAGCAGCGTGCCGCGTTCGGGTAGGAGGGGCGCAAGGGCGTCTAGGTCGAACGTTTCCAGATGATGTGCGTTCGGATTGATTTTCTTAAGCGCCTGCATCTCCGGGCCGATGGCGATCACCCGCTCGAGTGAACGCGTCAGTTTGCCCAAATCTTCGTGGTAGCGCGCCGAGTCCGCGCCCAGCTCGAGCATGTCGCTCAGCACGGCGCTGTGCGGGCGGGGAAAATGTGCGAGCACCCCCAGCGCCGCGCGCGCCGACGCCGGGTTGCTGTTGTACGAATCGTCGATCAGCGTAAGCGCGCCCAGCTGCTGCACGTTTAGGCGACCGGGCTCGAGGCGCGCCCCAGACAACCGTTCAGCCGCCCCCGCCGGATCGTCTCCCAGCTGCGCCGCGACCGCAAGCGCCGCCAGCGCGTTTTCGGCGAGGGCCGCCCCTACGAACGGCAATCGGACGCGCGCGCCTAAAGCCGAGAGCGTCTGACCAGACGCCGTAACGTCACTCAGGTCGCCCGACACATCGGCTCCGGCGAGACCGTCATCGAGACCGTACGTGGTCGTTTTTTGCCGCTGCGCTGCGCTCAAAAACGTGGCGGCCTGGGTGCTGACGAAGGCGTGCTCGGCAGCGTCGACGAGTTTGAGTTTTTCGCGCGCGACCCCCGCGACCGACCCCAGACCCGCCAGATGACTCGGCGCGATAAGCGTGAGCACCGCGTGGGTGGGCTTTGCGAGCGCCAGGAGCGCGTCCATCTCGCCGGAATGGTCGATCCCAAGCTCGAGCACCAGCCGTGCGCGGGCGTCCGCACTGCCCGCGTCTGCGCCCCCCGCCAACTCGGTTTCGATAAGAAATTCGGCGAGCGCGAGCGGCGTGTTGCGGTTGCCAGGGGTCGTCTGCGCTTCCAGCGCCGCCCCCAGCATCGCCTTGCAACTCGTTTTGCCCGCCGAACCCGTAACCCCGACCACGACGCCCTGAAAGCGTCGACGCGCGTCCGCGCCGAGCGCCAGCAAGAGCCCCGCCGGGTCGGGGACGGTGACGCCCTGCGGGTGCGCTCTGTCCGACACGATGTAGGCCGCGCCCGCCTCGAGCGCCGCCGCCGCGTACTCGAGGCCGTGCTGCGCCGCCCCCGGCAACGCAAAAAAAGCGTCCCCCGGACGAACGCGTGTACTGTGAAAACGGACGCCGGTGGCTCCGGAGAGGCCGCCCGTGGCCCACCCACCCCCGCGCTGGGCTACCGCAACCGCTTCTAGCACATTTCCTCCTCGAGTCTATGGGGCAATCTCCTGAGCATCGTATGCATAATGCTCATTATACGCTCTTGCTGCAATGGAGCGTTCAAGGTAACGGGGCTCGAGGTCGGGGTCTCAAGAATTTACGGAATTTAAGACCGGACCGGGCTGAAAAGGCTGGCGGTTCTCCACGTCTTCCGGTATGAAACTCAGCGGTACGCTCAAACGTCGGCTGCTTTGACACGACCAAGCGGCAACCTCGTGTCAAGGACGCATTCGGTCCTGCCAATTCGTCGGGACCGCTCAGCTCTATATTCACACCTTGCCTGAAACCGGAAGCTGGTGTTATCGGCCTGCCAACGCCACATCATCCCCCGCCCCTGCTACGTTGATCTTTACGTCGTCCCCTACGTTGTCCCACAAAGCTACCGTGGACGCGCCGATAGCGCCAAAGGCTGGAGCCGTTACCGATACGCTCAGCGCGCCCTCTTCTTTGACGCGCTGCAAGTACATAACGCCGACGACTCGAGGGTTTTCTACCGGGAAGATACCCGCAAACGACAGCGTTCCGGCGTCGATGTATTCGCCCTTGTCGGTGTCGAAAAGGTCGGCGCTGCCCGACTTTCCGGCGAGCGTTACGCCCGGAATCTTGGCGGTGCTGAGGCCACTGTTGTCGACGGTATAGGCGAGCATGGCGCGCAGTTCGCGGGCAACGGCGGGGTCTAAGACCTGCACCGACTTGCCGCTACCGACCGCCGACTCGACCACCTGTGGGGTGACGTAGCGCCCGTCGTTGGCAAACACGCTGTAGGCCGCCGCGAGTTGCAGCGCGGTCGCCGACATGCTCTGACCGATTACCGCCGAGGCGTGGTCTTGCGGGACCCAGGTTTCGGGCGGGTTGATGGTGCCGCGCTCGCTGGTGGCGAAGGCGGTCTCGACGCCCTCGCCGAAACCGAACTGCCGGTACCAGGCGGCGAGTTCGGCAGACGAGAAGCGTTCACCGAGCCTAATCATGCCGACGTTACTCGAGTAACGCAAAATATCTTTGACCTCGAGCCGGGGTTCGTGCGCGCTTACGTCGGTAAACGTTTTGTCACCCACACGCACCTGCGACGCGACCGGCAAAACCTCGTGCGTGCCTAACCGCCCGGATTGCAAAAGGGCGGCGACGACAAACGGTTTCATCACCGACCCCGGTTCGACGTTCGCCAAAAAGGGGCTGTTGCTGATCGCGCTCCGGCTTTCGTCCTCGAGGGTGCCCTGGGTGTTGGGGTCGAATTCAGGATACGACGCGCTCGCCAGCACCCGGCCCGTTCCGGCCTCGAGCATCACCACCGCGCCGTTTTTTGCGCCGTGAAGCCGCGCGGCGCGGGCGAGTTCAGTCTGCGCGATGCTCTGCATGGCCGGGTCAAGAGTTAGCGTCACGTTCTTACCCGCCTGAAGTCGGGTCTCGAGCTTACGTTCCAAACCCTCCAGGCCATATGTGCCGTCGGGTTGTTCAGCGCCGCTAAAGCCGACCAACTGCGCCGCCAAAGACCCCTGCGGATAGCTCCTAAAACCTGCGTTTCCTTCCGCCAAAACAGTCCCGTCGGCGGCGAGAATCGCGCCGCGCGCCGCGGGTTCGGTGAGCAGGTCGGGCCAGTTTGGGGTGCGCGCGCCGGTCCCGATAAAGCTGCCGAGCGCCAGTAGCAGCGGGACGCCCAGACACAGCGCGAAGAGCGGCCCCTTGCTGAGCTTTAGCTCCGAATGATCCTCCGGCGCTGCCGAGGGCATATTAGAAACCACGCGGACGCGTCTCCGGGTGATTTTATTTACCGTAACTTGTTTCAGCGCCATAAGGTATAAAGCTCCAGTTTTCCTTTTATGGTGGGTGCAATGGGGGGCGGGGCCGCCGTAACTACCCAAACGTTGAGCGCCTCGGGCGCGGCGACCATGCCCCGTTTAAGTGCCCAGCGGCGGACGGCGAGCGCGCCAGTTACGCCCGCCGCCTCCTGCCTTAAGCTGCTCAGCTGGACCTGTAACGACGCCTTCTGGCCCAGCAGAGCTTCGTGCCGCCCATAGTTGAGTTGGTTATGTGCGCCCAGGGCGGCGAGGGCCACCAGACACGCGAGATAGAGCGCGAGCAGACGTTGGCTGGTCCGGGTCATAGCGTCTCCTTTGCTGGAGGAGATAGAAGCGTTGGGGAAAAGGTGGCGGCGCGCAGTTTGGCGGCGCGGGCGCGCGGGTTGACGGCGACCTCTGCGGGCGTCGCTGTCAGCGGCCTTTTTTGTAGCGGTGTAAAGGCTGCGCTACCTCTGAAAAAATGCTTGACGATACGGTCCTCGAGCGAATGATAGGTCAGGACCACCGCCCGCCCTTCCGGCGCGAGGGTGTGCTCGAGCACATTTAGGGCTCCTTGCAACGCGCCCAGCTCATCGTTGACGGCGATGCGGAGCGCCTGAAAGGTGCGCCGCGCCGGATGGTCGCGGCGACTGCCGGGCGGGTAGGCGCGGGCGACAACCGCCGCTAACGCCTCGGTCGTATCGATAGGGCCGACGTCGCGCGCCTCGGCGATGCGCCGCGCGATGCGGCGGCTGTAGCGGTCTTCGCCGTAACGAAAAATGATGCTCGCCAGCTCTTCGGGGGGCGCGTGGTTGACCAGGTCGCCCGCCGACAGACCCGATTGGCCCATCCGCATATCGAGTGGTCCCGACTGCCGAAACGAAAACCCGCGCGCCGCCTCGTCGAGCTGCATCGACGACACCCCCAGATCGAGCAGTACCCCTGCGACCGGGCCGACGTCGAGCGCCTCGGCGTGAGTACTCAGTTCACTGAAATTACCTTCGGCAAAGAGCAAACGTCCGTCTTGGAGCGCCTCGGCGTCCAAAAACCGCTGCACGCTTCGGTCGCGGTCGACCGCCAGCACCCGCCCGCCCGCCTCCAGGATGGCCCGGGTGTGCCCGCCTGCGCCGAAGGTACCGTCGATATACCAGTGGCCTGACTTGACCTGAAGCTGCTCTAGGCATTCGGCAACCATTACGGGTGCGTGCGGTCTGGGGTCGGGTCCGGTCTCGCCCATCAGCCGACCATCCCCTGAAGCAGTTCGGGGGCGTCGAGGTCGTCGTGCATAGCTTCGATAGAGGCGTGCCAGCGTGCTTCGTTCCAAATCTCTAGGTGATTGGGCGCACCGGCGACCATCACGCTGTTCTCGAGTTCGGCAAACGTGCGTAGGGTGCCCGGCAAGGTGATACGGCCCGCCGCGTCGATTTTGGCCTTGGCTGCTCCGGAATAAAAGAAACGTAAGAATTTGCGCGAGCGAAGGTCGGTCATAGGCAGTTCGTCGAGCTGTTTGGCAACCCGCGACCACGCCGTCAAGGGAAATACATAGAGGCATTTCTCCATCCCTCGTGTTACGACCATGCCGTCTTCGACGAACTCCCGGAATGGTGGAGGGATGATGACACGCCCCTTGTCGTCCACCGCATACGGAAATTCGCCGAATGGCATTCTCCACCTGTCCCCCACCTGAGATTGGCGCTATATTTACGCCCGAACCACGCCCCTGCGCGGCACACGGCGTTCTCTATGTGGGGCAGCTTAACACATTTTCCCACCCTCTCCCACAAGCCCCCACCTTTACCCACAAAAAGGTTGGTTTCTGAATCTTGTCTCCCACTTTAGCTCCACTGAAAAAATCAGTTAGGTGCGACAAAAACGAGCCTTGGGTTGTCTAGGGCGTTGTAAAAAGCGTAACACGGCTACTCGCTAGCGAGTAGCCGTGTTTACAAACGAAAGTGCGGGAGAGGAGATAAGCCGGGTCCTGTCCCTCGCTAAAACGCAAATATGAAAAAATTCACATCTGCCGCGAAGTCCTGATCATCTGTCTGGGACATTGTTCGCACAACGCCTCGAGCGGTCAACCCGGAGATGATAACGAGCCGGGCAAGCTCTTTCTCCCTATCGGACCTTGCACCGGGTGGGGTTTACCTAGCTACCTCTGTTTCCAAAGGCACTGGTGCGCTCTTACCGCACCGTTTCACCCTTACCCCGCCGCAACGCGGTCGGGGCGGTCTGCTTTCTGTTGCACGTGCCGTCGCCTTACGCGCCCAGGCGTTACCTGGCACCCTGCCCTGCGGAGCCCGGACTTTCCTCAGAGCCTTATTGGTATCATCAATAACGTACTTGATGACCCCATAAGCCTCCGCGATCAGGTTCCTCTCACCGCAACTAAGAAGTGTAGCATGATGGCAGAGGGGCTATGATGTCCGAACGCAAAGACCTTTTCGACAACTGGGCAGCGCACTACGACGAAAGCTTGCAAGAAACAGCCGGTTTTCCCTTTGAAGGGTATGACGAGGTGCTCACCGGGGTCGTGAGTGGGGCCGGGGTGGAGGCTGGTGCCAAGGTGCTCGATATCGGAACCGGAACCGGCGCGTTGGCGGCGCGCTTGGCTGCACTGGGCTGCCGGGTGCTGGGCGTCGACCTCTCCGAAGAGATGCTGGACCGCGCCCGTAAAACCGTATCCACGGCGGACTTTCAGCAGCTCGATCTGCTCGGTGACTGGGGCGACCTCGGGACCCACCGCTTCGACGCCGTGGTTTCCGCTTACGTTTTTCACGAATTTGACGTGGAAACGAAACGCAAGCTGCTGACCCGCCTCATAGGCTTACTGAAACCGGGTGCGCGCGTCGTCGTAGGTGATATTTCGTTTCAGACAGCAGGAGCCAGAAACGTTGCGTACAGACGGTGGCAGGACGTGTGGGACGAGAGTGAACACTACTGGGTCGCCGAGGACGCCCTGCCGGAACTCCAAAACGCCGGTCTTCACGTGTTCTACCGTCGAGTTTCGTTTTGCGCCGGGGTTTACGTCTTGCGACCCCGGACATAAAAAAGGCCCCGAGTGGGCCTCTATTTGTGTTGCCTGATTTTATAGCAGGTATTATCTGATTTACACCACGTCTAGTCGAAGAAGCGTAGTCTACCACGCATTTTGAGAGATGATGCCTGCGGAGAAATGGTGCAGTTTCTCGTGGATAACGCTATTTACTGTGTGCGGAAATCGGTGACGACGACCTCGCCACTGACGATCTGCTCGCGGGTGGCCTCGAGCTGGTCGATGACCTCTTGCGGTACGAGCGCCTTGTTGTATTCGTCGACCGCGTAACCCACGCCGTCTTCAGCCAATCCGAGGTTCTGCACACCACCCTCGAAGTTGCCGTCAGCTACGTCAATGGCTGCGTCGTAGGCCGCCGTATCGACGCGCTTAAGCATACTCGTAAGACCCAAGTTCAGCGTCGCCGGGTCGCCGTCGGTATCGCCACGCGGGTTCTGGTTCGAGTCGACGCCGATGAAAAAGAGTGGCTGGCTGTTCTCGCCGCACTTTTGGCTGTAGGCGTCGGGTTTCTCGATATCCGCAAGCACGTCCGCCAGAGGTGAGGCGCGCACCTCACCTTGCGAGTTGTAACACATAGTCTGGGTTACGAAATCAATTACGCCGTTACCCGACGCTCCGGCAGCTGCGTACATGATGTCGGCACCCTGGGCGCGTTGGGTGGTGGCGAGTTCACGGGCGCGGGCCGGGTCGTTCCAGGCGGCGGGGGTCGAACCGACGTAGTTCGACACAATTTTACAATCGGGGCAGGCGGCTTTGACGCCTTCCTGATACCCCAAATCGAAAGCGCGAATCAGCGGAATGTCCATCCCCCCGACAAAACCGACCGTACCGGTCTGGGTCATCGTACCGGCCAAGTAACCGACCAGGTAGCTGCCTTCGTGCTCTTTGAAGAGGACGCTACGAACATTCGGATTTTCGGCTACTGCGTCGATCAGAACGAAATTGGTATCCGGAAATTCGCTCGAGACGGCGGTAATCGCGTCGGCTTGCAAAAACCCGGGCGCGATAATCAGCTCGGCACCCTGTGAGGCGATGTTGCGCTGGCCTTCGGCGGCGGTGTCGGGTGTGCCTTCAAACTCCAACACGTCGATAGCGAGGTCGTCTGCCTCGAGTTCGTTCACTGCTTTTGTCAGGCCGTTAAAGGTACCTTCGTTAAACGAACCGTCGAACTTGCCCCCGGCGTCGTAAGTGATGCCGAAAACATAGTCCTGGGCGGCAGCCAGGGGTAGAGCGAGTCCTAAAAGTAAGAGCAAAACCTTTCGCATACGTCCTCCTTAAGCTATGGGGTGGGTCCCCTGACAAAAGTATAGCAAAGCACTTGGGGACGGCGGCTTTTGTACAGCCATCAGGGTGGTCTTCTGAGTTAAGTGGGAGCGCAGCCGACGGATATGCGACTTCTGCCTAAGAATAACTCGCTAGAGTTATGCCGTCTTTTGAGAACCAAATTTGCCAAGAACTACGTACGCACGCGTTACGCTTTCGGGTACACGGTCCTTTGATAAAAGTCTTTCAATACCTGAGTGCTGATACGGATTCCGCTTAATTCCCTATCACCGAGGGGTGCATTGGTGATCGTCCATACCGCTCCATCCGTATCTTTTTTTGCCACTCGCAAGGCTTCGCCCGACTCACTTGTGCCCTTCGGGTATCGTGAAACGCTCGGATTGATTA
>JAABUN010005204.1_pt1 | contig 16467 bp, 13 predicted proteins | sample 5559311 | NCBI WGS metagenome assembly JAABUN01 (sample SAMN10711877, study PRJNA513370) | rock metagenome | isolation source: Antarctica rocks | place: Antarctica: Victoria Land, Siegfried Peak sud
CGCGTCGTCCAGGGTCTGGAACGGATTGACCGGCAGGATGCCCTCCTCGACGTACTTCAGGAGGAATCCGCCCTCGGCATCGTCGCGGCTGTAGCCGAACGTCATCTGGGTCAGGTCGTTCGTGCCGAAGCTGAAGAAATCGGCCTCGCGCGCGATCTCGTCGGCGGTCAGGGCGCCGCGCGGCACCTCGATCATCGTGCCGAACTTGTAGTCGACCTTGACGTCCGCGTTCGATTCGACGGCGCGCGCCTCGGCTTCCAGCAGCTGCCGGGTCCGGGCGAGCTCGTTCACGTGGCCGACGAGCGGGATCATGATCTTGGCGATCGGGTTGCCGCCGGCGCGCTTGACCGCGATCTGGGCGTTGAGGATCGCGCGGGTCTGGATCTTCACGAAGTCCGGGATCATCAGCCCGAGGCGGCAACCGCGCAGGCCGAGCATCGGGTTCTGCTCGTGGAGCGACTTGATCGTCGCCAGGAGTTCCTTGTCTTCCTCGGACGCGCCGTCGGTCGACTCCGCCCTCGTGACCTTGACGAGCTGCTCCTCGAGGTTGGGCAGGAACTCGTGGAGCGGTGGGTCGATCAGGCGGACGACGACGGGCAGGCCATCCATCGCCCGGAAGATGCCTTCGAAATCGCCCTGCTGGAGGACCTCGAGCTTGGCCATCGCGGCATCGAAGCGGGTCACGGCCTCCCCGTCGTCCGCGCTCAGGGTCTCGCCGGCGTCGCGCCGGGCCTTGGCCCGCGTGGCGATGCTGGCCACGAGGATCGCGTCGCGGACGATGTCCAGCCGCTCACCTTCACGGAACATGTGCTCCGTTCGGCACAGGCCGATGCCCTGTGCGCCGTAGCCCCGGGCCTGGGCCGCCTCCTCTGGCTTGTCCGCGTTCGTCCAGACCTCCATCCGGCGGATCTCGTCCGCCCAGCCGAGGATCTTCTGGAGCTCGGGCTGGTCTTCGAACCGCGCGCTGACCGTCGCGATCGCGCCCTGGTAGACCTGTCCCGTGGCGCCATCGACGCTGATCTCGTCGCCTTCGATGAAGCTGACCCCGCTGTCCGTGCTGCGGGCGGTCTTCGTGGCGTAGTCGATGACGAGTTCCGCGCAGCCGGCCACGCACGGCTTGCCGATCTGGCGGGCTACGACGGCGGCATGGCTGGTCGCGCCGCCCCGGGCGGTCAGGATGCCCTGGGCGACGGCCATGCCGTGGAAGTCGTCGGGCGAGGTCTCGATCCGGACGAGGACGACGCGCTCGCCACGCTCGACCCACTCGACCGCGGTGTCCGCCGAGAAGACGGCCCGCCCGACGGCGGCACCCGGGCTCGCATTGAGCCCTTTCGCGATCCGCGTCGCCGCCTTCAGCCCGGCGGGATCGAACTGGTCGCGCAGGAGTTGGTCCACGTGGGCGGGCTCGATCCGGGCGATCGCCTCTTCCCTGCTGATCGTGCCCTCATCGACCATGTCCGCGGCGATGCGCACGGCGGCCGCGGCGGTCCGCTTGGCGCTCCGGGTCTGGAGCATGTAGAGGCGCCCGCGTTCGATCGTGAACTCGAGGTCCTGCACGTCGCGGTAGTGCTTCTCCAGTTGCTGACCGATGAGCTGGAATTCCGCGTAGACCTCGGGCATCTCGGTCTGCATCTGGGCGATCTTGGGGGCGGTCCTGATGCCGGCGACGACGTCCTCGCCCTGGGCGTTGGTCAGGTACTCCCCGAACAGGACCTTCTCGCCGGTGTTGGGGTCACGGGTGAAGGCGACCCCGGTCCCGGAGTCGTCGCCCATGTTGCCGAAGACCATGGTCACGACGTTGACCGCGGTGCCGAGATCATTCGGGATGCCCTGGTTCTTGCGGTAGTCCGCGGCGCGCTTGCCGAACCAGCTGGCGAAGACGGCCTTGATGGCGAGGTCCAGCTGTTCCGCCGCGTCCTCCGGGAAGTCGCGGCCCGTGTCCTCCCGGACGATCGCCCGAAACTCCGTTGCGAGGTCCCTGAGGGCCGCGGCGTCGAGGTCCGTGTCCTGCTTCGCGCCGGCCTTCGCCTTGGCCGCTTCGAGGGCGTGCTCGAATCGCTCGCCGCTGACTTCCAGCACGATCCGCCCGAACATCTGGATGAAGCGTCGATACGCGTCCCAGCCGAACCGCTCGTTGCCGGTCAGCTTGATCAGCCCGTGGAGCGTCGCCTCGTTGAGGCCGAGGTTGAGGACCGTGTCCATCATCCCGGGCATGGAGAACTTGGCCCCGGACCGAACGCTGACGAGCAGCGGGTTGGCCGGATCGCCGAAGCCCTTGCCGGTGCTCCGTTCCACGTCGCGCACCGCCGCGAGGACGTCTTCCCACAGGCCGTCGGGGAGCTGCTCGCCGGCCGCGAAGTAGTCGTTACAGGCTTCGGTCGTGATCGTGAAGCCAGGAGGCGTGGGCAGCCCGGCCGCCGTCATCTCGGCGAGACCCGCGCCCTTGCCACCGAGCAGGTCGCGCATCGACGCGTCGCCCTCCGCCCGGCCGTCGGCCCAGGCGTAGATGTAGCGCTTCTTCGCGTGCTGGGTCATGCGCGGCGTCCTCCGAGGGATGGGGATGCGGATGCGCCGGTCGGCGGCGCCTCGGTCCGCGTCAGGGGTCCAGTCGGGGCTGGTCAGGGTTCCGCCGGATTGTACCGGGTACCATCCGCAGGCAACCCCAGGAGAGCCCACGCTCATGACGGACCCCGCGATCGAGCCCCGCGCTGCCACTGAGCCGCACGCTGCCGCCGAGGCCCGCGCTGCCGCCGAGGCCCGCGCTGCCGCCGAGGCGCACGCGGCCGTCATCGACCCCGATGCACCGCAGTACAACGCGACCTTGGTGCGCCGCATCGACCAGCATGAGTCGCTGGCTTACGTGTGGGTCCGCTTCGACGGTGAACCGACCCCCTTCGAGCCCGGGCAGTACATGACCATCGGGGTGTTCGCCGACGGCAAGCTCACCCAGCGGCCGTATTCGGTCGCGTCGGACCCGCGCGTCGCCCGGACGGAGGGCTACGAGTTCTACCTCCGACTGGTCCAGGGCGGCACGTTCACGCCGCTGCTGTGGACCTTGCCGGTCGGTCACCGGATGCGGATGATCGGGCCCAAGGGCAAGTTCGTCCTGGAGCCCGGCGACGACCGGATGCACCTGTTCATCTCGTCAGGGACGGGCAACGCGCCGTTCGTCTCCATGATGCGCGCCGAACTCGCGGCCGGCACGCCGCGTCGGGCGGTCTTCCTGAACGGGGTCTCGCACGTTCGCGACCTCGGCTATGTCGACCTGATCGAGCGCTGGCAGGAGAGTGGCGAGTATCCGGTCACGTTCATCCCGACGATCTCCAGGCCGCTCCTCCCCGAGAACGCGGGCTGGACGGGTCGGACCGGTCGGGTCGAGTCGATCGTGGGGCCCGTCGTCGCGGAGCTCGGCCTGGATCCGGCGGACACGGTCGCCTACCTGTGCGGCAACCCGGACATGATCCTGTCCGCGGAGCAGACGCTCCTCGGCCTCGGCTTCCCGGAGGATGCGGTCAAGAAGGAGCTCTACTGGCCGAAGGGCAAGGAACCGCGTGGCGTGGCAGGTGCCGCGGACGCGGCCGTGGTGGCCGCCGAGAACCCCGACCAGTAGGGCGGAGCGGCGTCATCGTCCGATCATCGCGGGATCATCGCGAGACCCAGCACGATGACCGCGACGAACAGCACGAGGAGCAGCACGCCGATCCGGATCCACGGTCGCGCATCCCCGCCGGGCGTGGGCACGGTCGGGTCGGGCGCCTCCGCGTCGGTCGCGACGTCGGTCTTGTAGGTCTCCATCTCCTCGGGGCGCAGCGGCGTATCGGGCATGCCGACAGTCTGATCCGTCCGAAGGTGCCAAACGCGACCCATGAGCGGTCAAGCCCTCGCAGCGGCGCGACAGGCGGACGTACCGGCAGGCGGGATGGGAGCCCGCAATACGGCTGGCACCCAAAGGCTGCGCGGTGTGACGCCGAGCCTTCTGCCGAGTCGCCACCGTGGGGTCATGCACGCCAGCCCCAGGATCGGCCAGCGAACGACGCGACGCGCCCGGGACGGGGATCCGCCGCCTGGTCCGACCGGGGCCGCCGTCGACCCGATCCGGCCATCGCGCACGGTGGCACACGATGGTTACACCGTCCTCGTGTGCCGCCCAGACGGCCGCATCGATGGGGACGATGACGGGCTCTGGGATCTCGACGCCCGGGTCCTGTCACGCCACGTCCTGCGCCTGGATGGACACGATCCTTCGCCCATCGGGGCGTGCGTGGCGGATGCGGATCGCTGGTCAGCGACACTCGTGATCACGCGCGACGGGGGCGACCCCGGCGGGCCGCGGCTCCCCCAGGACACCTGGGCGATCCAGATCGACCGGCGGATCGGGTCGGGCATGACTGAAACCATCGTGCTCACGAACCATGCGATGGTCCCGGCCACCGCGGTCCTGACCATGGAGATCGACGCGGACGCCAGAGACCGGTTGCAGAAGACGGGTCCCGGTCCGGAGCGCACGGCCCGAACCACCTGGGACCCCGGGTCCCGCACGCTCCGGATCGAGATCATCACGAGTGCCGGTGACCGCCAGGACCTGCGGACGCTCGAGGTGGTGGTGGGCCAGCCGCCGGATGCCGTCGAGGTCCTCGACGATGCCAGCCCGACGGGACGACGCCTCAGCTTCGAGATCGACCTGGGCCCGGGCGAGCACCAGGAGGTCGCCCTGCGCTTCGTTTCCATCGCCAACGGGCAACGGCGCGACCCCGCGGACGACGTCGGCCACCAGCGGGACCGACGCCGCAAGGTCTGGCGCGCGACCCGGACCCATGCCGAGACGTCGGAGCGCCTGGTCGGGCCTGCCTTCGAGCGCGCCGCGGACGACCTGCTGTCGCTCCGGAACTGGGAGCTCGAGCCTTCGACGGACGGCGAGGCCTGGGTCGTCAACGCGGGGATGCCCAAGTTCACCGGCTTCTTCGGCCGGGACACACTGACGGCCGGGTGGCAGGCGGCGATGTTGGGCTGCGGCCCGCTGCGCGGCGCGCTGGCCATCGCGGCGGCGACCCAGGGGACCCGGGACGACCCCTGGAATGAAGAGGAGCCGGGGCGGATGGTCCACGAGATGCGCCAGGGACCGCTCGCGACGCTCGGAATCCGACCCCATGCCCGCTACTACGGCACCCAGACGACCGGCTCCTTGTTCGTCCTCGGCCTCTCAGAACTGTGGCACTGGACCGGCGACGACGAGGCGCTCCGTGCGTATCGCGACCCGGCTCTCCGCGTGATCGAGTGGGCGGAGACGTTGGGTGACCTGGACGGCGACGGTTTCCTCGAATATCGGAAGCGGTCGACCGACGGCCTCAAGAACCAAGGCTGGAAGGATTCCAACGAGGCGATCCGCTACCCGGACGGGCGGATCGTCGAGAACCCGATCGCGACGGTGGAAGAGCAGGCGTTCCACTTCCTGGCGCTTCAGCGGATGGCCGAGATCCTCGTGGCCCTCGATGAGGACGCCCCTCGCGTCGAGGCCCTTCTTCGGCGCGCCAGCGAACTCCGCCGGGCGTGGCATGACGCCTTCTGGATCGACGCTGAGGGGTTCTACGCCCTGGCCCTGGATCCCGACCATCGCCGGGTCGACACGATCAGCTCGAACCCTGGCCACGCCCTGGGGGCGGGCATCATCCCCATGGCCCATGCCGAGGCGGTCGCGGACCGGCTCCTGGCGTCGGACCTCTTCTCCGGCTGGGGTGTGCGCACGCTCTCGACCGATCACCCGTCGTATAACCCGTACGCGTATCACCTGGGCGCGGTCTGGCCGGTGGAGAACGCGACGATCGCCCTCGGGCTCAAGCGATATGGGCTGGATGATCACCTCGATCAGTTGGCTGAAGGGTTCTTCGCGGCGATCGCCCATTGCCGCGACCTGCGCCTGCCCGAGGCCCTGACTGGGCACGACCGAGCGGCTGCGCCCACACCGCTGCCCTATCCCAAGGCGCAGAGCCCCCAGGCCTGGTCGGCCAGTGCCACGATCCAGTTCGTCCAGGTGATGCTCGGGCTGTACCCGTTCGCGCCGGCCGGCGTCCTGGGCCTGGCCCGCCCGCGCCTTCCGCGCTGGTTGCCGGAGATCACGCTTCGAGGGCTGCAGGTCGGAGGCAGCACGGCGACCATCCAGTTCGTCCGCCGCCCGGACGGCTCCGCGGCCCACAAGGTCCTCGACCAGGACGGTCCCCTGCGCGTGATCGAGGTGCCGCCGCCCAATGCGGTGGATGGCACGGACGGCGTGCTGCCCAAGCTGGCCGCCTGGGCGATCGACCATGCCCCCGGCCGCCTGCCAGCCGCCCTGCGGATCGCCCTGGGCGATGCCGCCTCGGACGAATCCCCGGATGCCGTGGAGGAACGTACATGAGCGTCGTCGTCATCACCGGCGGGAGCGCCGGAGTCGGCCGAGCGACCGCCCGCCGCTTCGCGGAAGTCGGCTACGACGTCGGATTGATCGCCCGCGAGTCGGGTCGCCTGGAGGCGGCCGCCGCCGAGGTCCGGGCGGCCGGCCGGCGCGCGCTGGAACTGCCGCTCGATGTCGCGGATGCCGCCGCCGTCGAGGCCGCTGCGGACCGTGTCGAGCGTGAACTCGGCCCGATCGACGTGTGGGTCAACGCGGCGATGACCAGCGTCTTCGCCCCGATCGTCGAACTGTCACCGGACGAGGTCCACCGCGTGACCGACGTCACCTATCACGGCACGGTCCACGGGACGATGGCCGCGCTGCGCCGGATGCGTTCGCGAGATCGCGGCGTCGTCGTCCAGGTGGGGTCCGCCCTGGCCTACCGGAGCATCCCGCTGCAGGCCGCCTACTGCGGCGCCAAGGCGGCCGCCCGCGGCTTCACGGACTCACTCCGCTGCGAGCTCCTTCACGATGAGTCGAACGTGCGGATCACGATGGTCCATCTGCCGGCGATCAACACGCCCCAGTTCTCGTGGGTCCGGAGTCGGCTGCCGCGGGTCGCCCAGCCCGTCCCTCCGATCTACCAGCCGGAGGTCGCCGCCGACGCGATCGTCTGGGCGGCTCACCACGCCCGTCGCGAGCTGCTCGTCGGCTGGCCGACATGGCTGGCCACGATCGGCCAGTGCCTCGTCCCAGGGCTGATGGATCGGTATCTCGCCCGCACGGCCTGGGACGGCCAGCAGACCGGGGAACTCGCGCGGCCGGGGCGGCCCGACAACCTCGAGCAGCCGGTCGCCGCCGACGTGGGTGCGCGTGGCGCCTTCGACGCCGAGGCGAGCGATCGAAGCCCACTGCTCTGGGCCGATACGCACCGAGGGACGATCCTGGGTGGCGCGGCCACCGTCGCGATCCTCGCCGTCGCGACCCTCGCGCGCCGCCCGAGGTAGGGGTTCGAGCCTGGCCGGGCGGCCGAGACGCCCTTCCGCATCTGTCTCAGGCCGCCGACCCCACCCTGGACCGCGCCGCGTCGAGTCGATCCAGGATGAGCCGGGTCAGGCCTTCGACCGGCACGCGCTCCTGGGCCATCGAATCGCGATCGCGGACCGTGACCGCCCCGTCTTCGAGTGAGTCAACGTCCACCGTCACGCACCACGGCGTGCCGATCTCGTCCTGGCGTCGGTACAGCTTGCCGATCGCGGCGGTGTCGTCGTAGACCGCCATCATGTGCCGCTGCAGGTCTCCCTTGATCGCGTGGCACAGCGCGACGATCTCCGGCCGCTTCTTCAGCAGCGGCAGCACCGCCACCTTGTACGGCGCGAGGTCTGGATGGAGCGCCAGCGACACCCGGGTCTCCCCGCGGACCTCCTCCTCGCGATACGCGTCGATCAGGAACGTGAACGCCGCGCGATCCGCCCCGGCGGCCGTCTCGACGATCCACGGGATGACGTGCTCGCCGGTCGCCTGGTCGAAATACTCCAGCGACTCGCCGCTCGCCTCGGAATGGCGCGACAGGTCGAAGTCGCCCCGATTGTGGACGCCCTCCAGCTCCTTCCAGCCGAACGGGAACCGATATTCGACGTCGATCGCCTTCTTCGCGTAGTGGGCCAGTTCGTCGGGCGCGTGCTCGCGCAAGCGAAGCCGCGCCGGCGTGACGCCGTATCGCTCGTACCACGCCCGGCGCTTGGGAAGCCACTCCTCGAACGCGGCCATCGCGTCCGCCTCCGGCCGGACGAAGTACTGCATCTCCATCTGCTCGAACTCGCGCATCCGGAAGACGAAGTTGCCGGGCGAGATCTCGTTGCGGAACGACTTCCCGATCTGGGCGATCCCGAACGGCAGCTTCTTGCGCGAGCTCTGCAAGACGTTCTTGAAGTTGACGTACGAGCCCTGGGCCGTCTCGGGACGCAGGTAGATGACGGACGCGTCCTCCTCCACCGGGCCCATGAACGTCTTGAACATCAGGTTGAACCGGCGCGGCGCTGATAGCGGCCCGCCGTCGTTGGGACAGCGCAGCCCAAGGCGCTCCACGATGCCCGGATCTGCGAGATCCGTGGCGCTGAGATCCTCCGCCCCCGGCAACTCGTCGAGCCGGTAGCGTCGCCGACACGTCGTGCACTCCACGAGCGGGTCGCTGAACGAGCCGACGTGACCGGACGTGACCCAGACCTGCGGGTGCATCAGGATCCCCGCGTCAAGGCCCACGATGTCGTCGCGCTCCTGGACCATGGACCGCCACCACGCCCGCTTGACGTTGTTCTTCAGTTCGACCCCCAGCGGCCCGTAGTCCCACACCGCGTTGATCCCGCCGTAGATCTCGCTCGATGGGAAGACGAAGCCGCGGCGCTTGGCCAGCGACACGATCGTGTCGAGCTCCTTGACGGCGGGCGCGACGGCATCGAGATCGTTGATCGGGGTGGCCACAGGCTGAAGACTCCGCTGGGCGGCCGGCCGTGGAAGGGACGGTCGCGGGGGACTGGACGGTGATGCTAGCAGAGGGACCGCACGAAACCCCTTGACAACTCCGGCGCAAGTCGTAGTGCATCCTCGACTACTTCGAGCACTTCGAGCAGAACCGCCACGTCGTCATCGCCTGGAACGCTACGGCGCCGGACGCTACATGGAGTACGCGGCCTCGCCGCCCGAGGTCATCGCGGCCGCGATGGCCCAGGAGATCGACCGTCCGATCGACTACCGTCCGGTCGAGACCGACGGCGCAGCCCGCGCGGCGGCGCTCATCGCACCGCTCTTGTAGGGCGTCCGGACCTCGTCGAGGAAGGCCAGCGAGCGAGCATCCCGTTCCAGCGCGCCGCGCACAAATTCGCGCAGGACCGCCTCGACCTCCCGTTCCGTGCCGGCCGCCTGGCGGAGGCCCGCGATCGCCTCGATATCCAGCCGCTGATAGGCCTTGAGCAGTTTCAGGGCCTCCAGGCTGAGGCCGGCCCGGTCGTGGGTCGGTCCGGGACATCGCTCGCACACCACGCCACCCAGCGGTGGCACCCAACGGAAGCGCTCGGCCGACTCCAGCACGCGGTCACATTCGACGCAGCGGTCGACCTCGGGGCGCATCCCGAGTTCGTCGAGCAGGTGCATCTCGTACCAGCGCGCGACCCGCCCGGGCGCCATGCCCGCGTCGAGCAGCTCATAGGCCCGCCGAAGGAGCGCGTACAGGGGCTCGGCCGCGTGGCGCTCCTCGAGGGATCGATCCGCCAGCTCGGCGAGGTACCACGCGGTCGCGGTGCTCTCCAGGGAATCCCGGAGGTCGAGCCAGGCGTGTCCCACGCTGACCTGGGTCACCACGTCGAACGTCCGGCCGCGGGCGAGGGCGATGGTCAGCTCGGCGAACGGCTCCAGGCTGCCGCCCAGGCGCGAGGTCGGTCGGCGCACACCCTTGGCGATCGCCTTCAGCTTGCCTTCGGTCGGCGTGATCAGGGTCAGGACGCGATCCGCTTCCCCGAGGTCGAAGCGTGACAGGACGATCGCCTCTGTCGTGTACCGGCGCGGGATGGGCATCGCCGCGACGGTACCACCCAGACTCATCCACGACACGATCCGCGCCGTATGTTCGATAGACGCCGGTGCGGTCGCGTCCCCCGCGCCGGCGTCAACAGGCTACCGCCAGCGATCAAGTTTCATGTATGATCGGCCGACGATGACGACCGTGCTCCAGGACATCGACCTGGCCGACCTGATCGCCGATACCGAAGGCGAGATCCTCCGCCTCGTCCAGGATCGTGACCCGAGCACCCACGGGCTGTACCAGATGGTCCGCTATCACCTCGCCCTGGACGGCACCGGTGCCTCGGGCGGCAAGCGGATGCGACCGCTCCTCGGCCTGCTCGCGTACGCCTCCATCGCCGGCGATCACCAGCGCGCCCTGCCGGGCGCGGCCGCTGTGGAGCTCGGCCACAACTTCAGCCTGGTCCACGACGACATCGAGGACGGCGACACGGAGCGGCGCCATCGGCCCACCCTGTGGTCCATCCACGGCGTGCCCCAGGCGATCAATGCCGGCGATGCGCTGTTCAGCCTGTCGCGGATCGCCCTCCATCGATTGACCGACCTCGGCTTCAGCGATGCCACGGTCCTGCGGCTGATGCGCCTGTTCGACGAGACCTGCCTGGCCCTGTGCGAGGGCCAGTACATCGATATCGCGGCCAGCGCCTCGGGTGCCCCGATGAGCGTGGACGGCTATTTCGACATGATCGGGCGCAAAACCGCGGCCCTTATCGCGGCGTCCATCGAGGCGGGTGCGCTGCTGGCCACGGATGACGAAACGGTCATCTCGCGGTATCGCGCGTTCGGCTATGCCCTCGGTCTCGCCTTCCAGCTCAACGACGACCTGCTCGGCATCTGGGGCGCGGAACGGGCGACCGGCAAGGCCCCGACCGACGTGGCCAACAAGAAGAAGACCCTGCCCGTCATCTACGCCTTCGAACACGCCGGGCCGGCCGACCGAGACCGACTGATGGCGCTCTACGACCTGGCCGAGCCGACCGACGCCGATGTGTCCGAGATCGTCGCGCTCCTCGAGGGGGTGGGCGCACGCGAGTACACGCGCGATGAAGCGAGGCGCTACCGCAACGAGGCGCTGGCCGAGCTGGACGCGGCGGGCGTCGTGCAGCCGGCTATCCGGGCACGGCTGGAGGAGATCATCGTCGGGGTCATCTCCGCCTAACGATCCCCTTCGTCGTTGGCGATCTCGTCGCCTTCGCGGGTCCGTGCGACCAGCACCTTGCCCACGCGCCGACCGTCCGTCGTCTCGACCGTCAGGGTGAGGCCGTCCACCCGGATCTGGTCGCCCGGCTTGGGCACCCCGCCGATGCGGTGATAGATCAGTCCACCGACGGTGTCGTACTGGTCGTCGTCCTCCAGCGCGAGCTGGATATCGAACAGTTCCGAGAGGTCGTCCACGTCCGCCCGACCGTCCACCCGCGCCGCCTCGTCGGACAGGCGCACGATGAGCGGCTCCTCCACGTCGTACTCGTCCTGGATCTCGCCAACGATCTCCTCGATCAGGTCCTCGATCGTGACCAACCCTGCCGTGCCGCCGTATTCGTCGAGCACGATCGCGATATGGACCTTGCGCCGCTGGAGCTCGTGCAGCAGGTCGTCGACCGTCATCGATTCGGGCACGAGGACCGGTGTCCGAAGCAGCATCCGCAGCGACGGCCGCCGATCCACGTCGCCCTTGAGGAACGGGAGGAGGTCCTTCGCATACAGGATCCCGACGATCTGGTCGATCGACTCCTCGTAGACCGGGATCCGGCTGTGACCCTGCTCCACGACCGTATCGATCGCGTTGTCGAAGGTCGCCGACACGGACAGGCTGACCATCGCGATGCGCGGCACCATGACCTCGTGGACGCGCCGGCTGCCGAGCTCGATGACCGCGTTGATCATCTGCTCCTCCTCCGCCTCGAGGATGCCTTGCTCGCCGCCACGTTCCACGATCAGTCGAAGTTCCTCGGCGGTGATCTGGGCTTCGGTCGAAACCTCCGCACCGAACAGGCGCACGATCGCGTTGGTGATGCCGGTCAGCAGCGCGATGACCGGGCGCAGGCCCCGGGCCAGCAAGTCGATCGGCAGGGACAGCGAGATGGCGAAGCGCTCGGCGTTGGCGAGGCCCAGGGTCTTGGGCACGAGCTCCGCGAAGACGATCGTGAACAGGGCCAGCAGGACGGTCACGACCACGAGCGACAAAACCTGGGCGGTGCCCCCGTCCATGCCCGTGCCGACGAATACCCCGGACAGGCGGTCGGACAGGCTGACCGCCGCGAAGGCGGAAGCGAAGAAGCCGATGACGGTCAGACCCAGCTGCGACACGGCCAGGAAGCGGCCCGGCTCGTCCAGCAGTCGACGGACCCGCCGGGCGCCGTGGTTGCCCTCGTCCACGAGTTGCTCGATCCGGCTGCGCCGGACGGACACGAGGGCGATCTCCGCCGCGACGAAGAACCCTTCCAGGACGGTCAGGAAGGCGATGACCAGGAGTTCGAAGATGGGGAGCGTCACGAGGCGCCATCCCGGGGGACCGAGTCGGGCGCTGGCGAGTCCGGCGCGCCGCCGGGGGCCGTGGCGTCTTCGCGGACGCGAGCCGGTACGCCGACCGCGAGCTTGCCTGCCGGCACGTCGTGCGTCACGACCGCGCCGGCACCGGTCCTGGCACCCGCGCCGATGTCGCGCGGCGCGACGATCATCGTGTCCACGCCGATGAACGCACCCTCGCCGATCGTCGTCCGGTGCTTGCTCGTGCCGTCGTAGTTGGCGGTGATCGCGCCGGCGCCGATATTGACCCGCGGCCCGATCGAGGCATCGCCGAGGTAGCTCACGTGGTGCTGCTTGGAGCCCTCGCCGAGGGTCGTGTTCTTCAACTCGGCGAAGTTGCCGACCTCCGCACCAGCGCCGACGACGCTGCCCGGCCGCAGGTGGCTGAACGGCCCGACCGTCGCGCCGTCCTCGATCGTGGACAATTCGACCACGCTGGACCAGACCCGGCAGCCCTCGCCAACGACGCTATCGATGAGCTGGCTGCCCGGACCGACGACGCTGCCGCGACCGATCGAGGTGGTCCCGCGCAGGATGACGTTCGGTTCCAGGGTGACGTCCTCCGCCAGGGTCACGTCCCAATCGAGATAGACCGTTGAGGGGTCGCGCATCGTCACCCCGGTACGCATGTGGGTCTCGTTGCGTCGCACCCGCAGGTTCCACTCCGCGGCGGCCAGCTGCGAACGGTCGTTGATGCCGTCGAAGCGCCCGTCATCTTCGAACGCGACGGCCGACACGAGGCGGCCGTCCTCGCGGGCCAGGCGGACGAGCTCGGTCAGGTAGTACTCGCCGGTGGCGCCGGACGGCTCGAGCGATTCGATCCGCCGACGGAGCCAGGCGGCATCGAACGCGTACAGCCCGGCATTGACCTCGTTGCCTTCGAGCTCCTCGTCGTCCGCGTCACGGGCCTCCACGATCCGCTCGACGATGCCGAACTCGCTGCGCACGACCCGACCGAGCTCGGCGGGATCGGCGGCGAAGACGCTGGCCAGCGCGATCGCGGCGTCGTCCTGGCGGCGCGCCTCGAGGATCGCCTCGAGATCGGCGGCGCTCACGAGCGGCACGTCGCCCGACAGGACCAGAAGCTCGGTGACATCGTCGGGGACGGCGGACAGGGCCGCCCTAACGGCATCGCCCGTGCCGCGTGGCTCCGCCTGGACGGCGAACTCGGCCTGCTCCGCGAACGGGGCTCGGATCGCCTCGACCGCCGGCGAGATGACGATGATCGGGCGCCCGGGTTGATCCTCGGTCGCCGCCTCGGCCCAGGAATCGAGCACGTAGGCGAGCATCGGCCGGCCGCACAGGGGGTGCAGGACCTTGGGCAGGCCGGAGCGCATGCGGGTACCGAGACCGGCCGCCAGGACGACGGCCATGGTCCGACCCGAGGTGCCCGGAGCGGGCTGGGGACTTGGGGGGTTCATGCGGGGCGCCGTCGAGCGGGAGTCGACGGACCGGGTCCGTCGACGACGCAGGCGGGACCCGACGGGCGGGAGGGGTTGGTCATCGGTTGGTTCGGGGATGGTAGGGGCGCCCTCACGGGGCCGTCAAGCGCCGGCCAGGTCCGTGGCCGTCCGTCAGCGCCCCGTGCCGCCGGCTGGCGGACGATGCGCGATCGCCTCGATCTCGACGAGGCCGCCCTTGGGCAGCGCCCCCACGGCGAACGTGGAGCGAGCCGGCGGCGGATCGGTCATGTGCGAGGCGTAGACCGCATTGACCGCGGCGAAGTCCCCGATATCGGCGAGGAACAGGGTCGTCTTCACGACATCGGCCATGGTCAGGCCGGCGGCGTCCAGCACGGCCGCGAGGTTGCGCAGGGCTCGCTCCGTCTGGGCCTCCACGCCTTCGACCAGCTCGCCGCTGGCAGGATCGAGACCAAGCTGGCCGGAACAGAACACGAAGCCGTCACTGGCGATGGCCTGGCTGTACGGACCGATGGCAGCTGGGGCGCCGGTCGTCGATAGGGCGTGGCGGGTCACGGGGTCCTCCCTGGCTGGACGTTGCTGACGGTCGTCGCGACGATGGCCGGTGGCCCGCCGAGGTCCGGGATCGATCCGTCCTCGACGGCGGCGCGCACGACGCCTGCCGCCGCCTCTGCCTCCGACTGCGAAGGATAGAGCGTCCAGAGGGTGGGCCCCGAGCCGGACAGGCCGACCGGACGACCGAGCGTGCGCATGAGGGCCCGCCGGACCCCGACCAGTCCTGGCGCCACGAGCATCGCGGCCGGCAGCAGGTCGTTGGCCGAGGCGAGGACCCCGGCACGTGCGACGAGGTCGGCCCCGGAGAGGCCCTTCCCGAGCTCCTGGGCGAGGTGCATGGAGCTGGAGCGCACGTTCCCTTCGCCGCCGGCTCGTGTGGCGATGAAGGCCGCATAGACCTCCGGTGTGGACACGTGGACGGGCGGCGTGACGATGAGGACGCCGGGCGACCCACGCAGGCCGGTGAGCGGCGTGACCCGCTCGCCCCGTCCCTCCACGAGCGCGAGGCGGCCTGCCAGGAAGAACGACACATCAGAACCGACCGATGCGGCCGCGCGACGGCGGGCTTCGTCGTCGAGGTCGGCACCCCATGCTTCGAGGGCGCCCAGGAGCGCCGCCGCACCGTCCGACGAGCCACCGCCGAGACCCGCCCCCACGGGGAGCCGCTTCTCCAGCCGGGCAGCGAGGGCCGGAGTCGGGCCAGGGCCGCCGGGCCAGTCGCCACGAACCGCCGCCCGGCCTGCCGCGATGCCGCGCAGGACGAGGTTGTCGGCGAGCGGACCGGGTACGACCTCCCCGTCGATGTGCAATCGGTCGTGCCGGCCGGTCGGGTCGATCGCCACGCTGAGCCGATCCGCGAGCTCCAGCGGCGCGAAGACCGAGTGGAGGTCGTGGAAGCCGTCCGGCCGCCGGCCGATCACCGCCAGGGTCAGGTTGATCTTGGCCGGGGCCAGTCGAACGACCGGCGTCAGGCGGCGGGTCGGGTCGAGCGTCGTCGTCACGCGTCGGCCCGTCGGCCTCGCCGGTCCTCGCCGATCGGTCCAAGGGCCTCGCGCAGGACCAGCCACTCCCCCACGGCGAGAGTCTGGGGACGCCGGTCCGGGTCGATCCCGGCCGTCGCCAGGGCCGTCGCGACGTGCGCTCCATCCACCGGGAGCTGTCGGGCGAGGACGTTGTGGAGCATCTTGCGTCGTTCCCGGAAGCCCGCCTGGACGAGGCGCCACAGGCTGTCCTCCTCATCGGCCGCCAGGCGGTCGTCGGCTTCGAAGGGTTCGACGACGATCACCGCGGACTCGACCGCCGGTGCCGGTTCGAATGCCTCGGGAGGAACGCGGAACGCCACGCGCACCCGGGCGTGGTACTGGACGAAGACGGACAGGTAGCTCATCTTCCCGGGCGGCGCTGCGATCCGCTCCGCGACCTCGCGCTGGACCATCAGCACGAGGCGGCGCGGTCGGGGCGGGCTGCCCAGGAGCGCATGCAGGATCGGGCTCGTGATGTGGAACGGCAGGTTGGCGACGACGTCGTATGGCGGGGCGACCAGGTTCACGAGGTCCTGGTCCAGGGCGTCGCCCTCCACGAGGGTCAGCTGACCGGCCCCAAGCACGGGCTCGAAACGCTCGCGCAGGAACCCGGCCATCCCGCGATCGAGCTCGACCGCCGTGACCGTGGCGCCCGATCCCAGCAGCCCGCCGGTCAGCAGCCCGAGGCCCGGGCCGATCTCCAGGACCCGCTCGCCCGGATGCGGGTCCGCCTCGGCCAGGATGGACTCGAGCACATCCGGGTCGGCCAGGAAGTTCTGCGACAGGGAACGTCTCGCGCGCAGGCCGGCGGCGCCAAGCGTGGCCCGGACCTGGGCCGGATCGAGGCGGGCGCGCCGCGGCGGCGGGCCGCTCATCGCGCTCATCGCGCGGCCAGGGGCAGGGAGGGTCGCGCGTCCAGGTCGAGACCGGCGCGCTCCCCGGCATGGAACCGGCGTGCACCGGCGGCCCCGATCATCGCCCCGTTGTCCGTGCACAGCCC
>JAABUN010005205.1_pt1 | contig 16460 bp, 13 predicted proteins | sample 5559311 | NCBI WGS metagenome assembly JAABUN01 (sample SAMN10711877, study PRJNA513370) | rock metagenome | isolation source: Antarctica rocks | place: Antarctica: Victoria Land, Siegfried Peak sud
GTGATTCGTCAAGGGGGCAGGAATCACGGGCTGAAGCCCGCGCCACAAGGGACGCCACACACTACCCGATCTGGTCGCTAAATTTCATTAGCCCGCCGCGTTGATTGATCGAATCGGCAGGCCAAAGTCTGCCCTCCACCTGTATGCACCGCGCCTTCCCGCACCACACCTAATCGTTTCCGCCCGTTCGATGAACGGGCGGGGTATTTCTTCGCGTGGGAAAGGACGGTGCAATCATGACGCGCATCGCTTCGTGGTCTGCGACACATCTCACCGGGTTATGGCGACACCCGGACTTCCTGAAACTCTGGGGCGGGCAGACCGTCTCGCTCTGCGGCACGCTCATCTCGCGGTTCGCCTTGTCGCTCACGGCGATCACCCTGCTGGACGCTTCCGCCGCCGAAGTCGCGTGGCTGAATGCGGCGAACTACGCGCCGGGGCTGATCGTCGGGCTGATCGCGGGGGTGTTGGTGGATCGCCTGCCGCGCCGCCCCGTGCTGATCGCGGCGGATGTGGGCCGCGCATTGCTCGTCGCCTCGATCCCCCTCGCCGCTTTCGCGGGGCGGCTCTCGCTCGCGCATCTCTATGGCGTGGCACTGCTGATGAGCGTGCTGACGGTGCTGTTCGACGTGGCGTACGGTGCCTACCTGCCGTCGCTCGTGGCGCGGGACGCCCTCACCGAGGGGAACGCGAAGCTCGGTGCCAGTGCCGCCGTCGCGGAGATCGGCGGTTTCGGCCTCTCCGGCTTCCTGATCGCCGCCTTCACCGCACCGGGGGCGATGCTCGTGGACGCATTCTCGTTCGTCGTCTCCGCCCTGTCGCTCGGCGCGATCCGCACGCGGGAGCCGCGCCGCCCCCGCGCCGCGACCGGAGGCGAGCCGCCCGCAAAAGTCTGGGCCGATATCCGGGAAGGGCTGGCCTTCGTGTGGCGCACGCCCGCGCTCCGTGCGCTTACCGGGGCGGCGACCGTGGACGCCCTGTTCGGCAATGTCATCGGCGTGGTGATCCTGCTCGATTGGACGGAACGACTCGCCCTCTCGCCCGTGGCGATGGGGCTGCTCAGCGGCGTCGGGGGCGTCAGTGCGCTTGCGGGGTCGCTCGTCGTGACGCGGCTCACACAGCGGTGGGGCGCGACGCGGGTACTCTGGTGGTCGCTCGTCGTGCGGCGCATCACGACGTTCTCCGTCGTGCTCGCCGGGGGGCCGCTGTGGGCGGCAATTGCCCTGCTACTCATCGGGCAACTGTTCGACGGCGCGATGGTCGTCCATGAGATCGCCGGCACGAGCGTACGGCAACGCATGACACCGGACGCGCTGCTCGGTCGCGTCAATGCGAGCGTGCAATCCCTCGGTTGGGCCGCGACGCTCGGCGGCATCGCCCTCGGTGGCGTGCTCGGCGGGCTGGTCGGCACGCGCCTCGCCCTGCTCGTCGGCTGCACCGGCACCTGCCTCGCCCTATTCTGCCTCGTCCGCGTGCGCTTCAACCTCGTCAATACGGGGGATTGAACCGCCAAGACGCCAAGGACGCCAAGAATCGAAGCGGGTCAAATGAACCACAAAGGACACAGAGGAAAAGACAAGGAATTTCTTTGTGTCCTTTGTGTCTTTGTGGTTCACGTTTCGATTTCCCGCTTGGCGTTCTTGGCGTCTTGGCGGTTCAATCCTCCCTGATTGGCACATGGAGGGGGCCGAGGTCGGGGCGATGGGCCACGTCCTGCCCGTTCACGGAAACGGTGAGGCCGTCGGTGCGGGTGTAGCGGACGCCGATCATGCGGCCCCGGTAGGGGGCGTCGGTGAGGGTGAAGTGGTCGAGGTCGAGGGGCAGGGGGTGGACGACGAGCGAGCCGTCCGGCTTCGGTTGCAGCCCCGCCGCGAAACGAATGATGAGGTCAATGAGATACGAGTGCATGTAGTCGTCAATGCCCCGGTAGTACGAGGCGGTGCCGCCGTACGGGTGGTAGTGCTCGTAGGTGTTCGGGCGCGTCGCGTCGCCATCCACGGTCATCATGCGCACGAATTGCGTGAGCATATGCGCGGCGGCGGGTTCGAGATCGGGCGCGAACGCCTGCGCGGTGACGGCGAGGGCTTCCAAGACGTGGCTGTTCGTCATCGGCCAGACGCGCCCATTCCACGGGCAATTCTTGCGCTCGCCGTTCCAGAAGGGTTCGGCGGAAAAGAGCGGATCGGCGGCGGATTCGGCGGGAACGGGGTAGGGCGTCCAGAACTCCGCCGGGTTCGTCAGGTGTTCGCGCAACGCCCGCAGGAAGTCGTCGGAACCGAGGCCGAGCGAGATGAACGGGTAGAAGCAGACGGCGGCGCGGACGTTCGTGCGCTCCATTGTCGCCGCGTTCACGTCGGAGAACATGCCCGCGTCGGCGTCCCACATGATCGTCAGGATCGCCTGCTCGGTGGCGGTCGCGTGCGCGGCCCACTCGTCGGCCTCGATAGTATTGCCCTGTTCGCGGGCGATCTCCGCGAGGGCGACGAACAGGCCGTAGGCGTAGAGCGTCACGTCCACGCCCTTGAGGCGCGGGTTCATCTCGTCGCCGCTGTCCGCTGTCTGGTCAACGGCGGTGTAGCGGTGCATGTACTCCTGCCCCGTCTCCCAGTGGTTCACCACGTCGAACAGGTGCGACTTTTCGCGGTCGCGCAGGTCGAGGTAGAAGCGGGCGTGACGTACGAGCGGCGCGTACGCCTCGGCGCGAAAGGCGGCGTCCGGGTGCAACTCGTCCACGGCGAGCAGGGCGCGGCCCCAATCGGCGTGATACATGATGCCGGAATCGTCGCGGTAGGTGGCGAACATGTGACCGGGAAAGGAGCCGTCCGCTTTCTGGTTGTCGAGGAAGTTGCGCAGGCTGCCACGGGCGAAGGCGGGGTCGTGCATCCAGCGCAAGTCGCGCATGTGGACATGCGCCGAATACGAGATGAGATTACGGAAGTACGAAATGCCTTCCGTCACCGCCGGGTACTTGGCGAGCCACGGCCCATCTGCACCGGGTTCGATGGCGTTCAGCCGCAACCCGTACCAGCGATACCAATACGCATTCGTCAGGTACGGGTCGGAACACGCGAACTGTGGCACGCCCGCGAACCACTCCCGCCACTCGCTTTCCGCAAGTGTAACAGGACTCAAAGGTTGCTGTTTGCCCGCCCAGTCTCCAATGCTACAAGTGAGGGTACATGTGTCGCTACTGTTGGGCGGAACAACGACCGTGTACGTCGCTGCCATGTACATGCATCCCGTACTCCCTGTTGTAGGCACGTTCTCAAACTTCAGTGCGCCCGACTCTATGAACGGTGTGTATCGCCAGATAGGTTGAAACGTATTTACTTGCGATTGGGCAACGCCTGTCTGTGCATATGGGCGATCTGCGTGTAAGCGAACGACTTGCGGATTTTCCTGTATCGCCTGTCCGCGTCGTTGCGGTCGCTCCGCACGGTAAATAGCAATGCCTGTGTTCTCGCCTGGAAAAACGGCTTCTATTGTCTGTGTCCGCGTTGTGCCGTCGTGCTGCTGCACCGTCCACAGCACGAGCGAAAGGGTGCGCTCTTGGTCGGTGTCGTTCTGCACGGTCACTTCCGCCGCGAGTACGTCGTCGCGTAGGCAGCAGGCGCGTTCGGTCACAGTCAAGCCTTGCGTCGTTGACCAGCGGCGCGTCATGCGGTCGGGCCGCCACTCGTGCGACTCCCAGCGCAGGGGAATCTCGCGGTCGTTCTCGTCCAAAAGTGTCCATGTGAAGGGGCGGGGGTGCGCGAAGTCGAGCAGGTGCGCCTCGTCCCACAGCCCCGGCGTCTGCAAGTGCTGCGGGAAGGGCGGGGCATAGACGAGCGTGCGCCCGCCGCCGAGGAACCACTTGTCGGTGCGCTTGAGGAGTTTGAGTACGTCAATCATGGGAACCTAACCCCCCAACCCCCTTCCCCATAGGGAAGGGGAAGTGTAGCCATCGAACGTCTCGATTTTCCCCATACGCCTCGATCTTGCAGCGCGTCACCCCCTTCCCTATGGGGAAGGGGGCAGGGGGGTTAGGTGAATTGCCGCCACGAATACTGCGGCTGCCAGCCGAGCAACTGCTTCGCTTTCGCGTTCGAGACACCCGGTTGCGTGCCGGTGAGGGTTTGTGCCTTCGCGCCCAACGCGGCATCCACCTGCGGGGCGAGTTCCGCGACGGGGCGTGTGGCAAGGGCGTCGTCCGCCACGATGAAGAACGGCTCGTGCTGCGCGAACGTGGTTTCCAGCGCGAGGCGGTAGGCGACGGCGAGGTCGCGCACGTCCACGTACGCCCACAGCCCCTTGGCAAACGAGAGCGGCTGCGCATGGACGCGCTTCACCACATCGGGCCAGACATTCTCGAAGACGACGTACGGCGGGCGGATGCTGGACACATCCGTCCCGGAGCGGTTGCGGAGCGTGATTGCGGCCTGCTCGCCCACGTACTTCGAGAGGGCATACGGGTCCTGGGCCTGATTGGGGTGCTTCTCGTCCACGGGCAGGTAGTCGGGCCAGTACGGGTGGTACGGGAAGTCCATGCCGAGCCAGTTGATGCTGCTCGTCTCGATCAGTTTCGGGATGCCGAGCGTCGCGCACCCCTCGGTGACATTGTAGACGCTGAGGACGTTGGTGCGGTATACGACCTCCGGCGGGAACGCCGTGGGCGAGGGGATGGCGGCGAGGTGCAGAACCGCCTCCACCGTCTTGCCCCGGTAGTTGAGCACGCCGAGCACGTCAGCGTAGTCGGTCGTGTCGCCCTGCACGAAGGCGACCGCCCCCGCGAACGGCTCCGGCGGGGCTTTCTGGTCGGTCGCCACCACCTCGTAGCCGTGCGCCGCCAGTTCCCGCACCACCACCTGCCCGATTCGCCCGTTTGCCCCCGTGACCGCTACGCGCATGGGTCTCGCTCCTTCGTCGCTCAAGTAACAAGTAACAAGTACCACACAACCATTTCGTACTTGTCACCTGTTACTTGTTACTCCCTTCCTCGTCTCGCCAGTGGTGCTGCGGCTGCCAACCGAGGAGGCGTTTCGCCTTCGCGTTCGACACGTCGGCGGCGTCGCCCTCGATATCCATCTCGCGGGTGTGCGCGTCGGCGTACTGCTCGCGCAACACGGGGGCGACGGGTACCGCCGAGAATGCCTCGTCGTTGACGGCGTAGATCGCTTCGCAACCCAAGCCGTCGAGTTCCACCGCGAGGCGGAAGGCGTCCGCCAAGTCGCGGGTGTCGGCGTACGAGGCGGTCATGAATCTGCTGCCGCGCTCGCGCATCCCGGCGATACGCTGCGGGTACTCCCCCGGTGCGATCACCCCGGCGGGGCGGATGCTGATCGCCTGCGCCCCCGTGCGGGCGTGGAGCATCCGCATCGTGCCTTCCCCCGCGACCTTGCTTAATCCGTAGGCGTTGATCGTGTGGTACGGCATCGTCTCATCTATCGGCCAGCGCGGCGGCGCGACCTTCCCCCCCGTGAGGCCGAACTGATGGACATTGATGCTGCTCGCCTCCGCCATCTTCATGACGCCCACTGTCGCGCACGCCTCCGCGACGTGGTAGACGCCGAGGGCGTTGATACGCCACACCTCCGGGGCGGGCCACGCATTCTGCGGGTAGACATTGGCGATGGCGGCGAGATGGATGACCGCCTCCGCCCGCTTGCCGCGAAAGGTCAGTGCGCTCACGACCTGCCCGTAATCGGTGGTATCGGTGCGCACGAAGGTCGCACCCGGCACTGGCTCCTTCGGCGGCGCATTGTCCGCGTTCACCACCGTATGCCCGTGCGCCACGAGCGAACGCACCACGTACGCCCCGATCTTGCCGCTCCCCCCCGTGACCACGACGTGCATGGTGGCTCCCTTCGGTCGCTGGTAGTCGCTAGGTGGCTAAGTTGCTGAGTAGCTAAATAAGCACGGAATGCATTTCAATTAGCTACTTCTTCACGATCTCCCGCCAATAGTACTGCTGTCGGAAGCCGAGCAGCCGCTTCGCCTTCTCGTTCGTGACGCCCGCCTCGGTGCCGGTGAGGAAGCGGGCCTTGTCCCCCGCCTGCGCGAAGTAGTGCGGCACGAGTTCCGCCAGCGGGCGTTCGGCCCATGCATCCTCGGCGGTGCCGTAGATCACCTCGTCGTGCAGTTCCTCGTGTTCGAGGGCGAGGCGGAAGATCGTCGCCAGATCGCGCACGTCCACGTATGTCCACAGAAACCCGCCTGCTTTGAGCGGTTCGCGGCGGTTGGCGGCGAAGCGGGCCTCGTACTGCTCCGGCATCACCACGGCGGGGGGGCGGATCGTGATCGCCCGCATCCCCGTGCGGCGGTGGAAGCCGTGCAGAATCTCCTCGCCTGCCACCTTCGAGAGGGCATACGGGTCCTGAGCCTGGGAACGGTGCGCCTCGTCCACCGGGAAGTAGTCGGGCGTGAAGTCGCGGAAGCGGAAGTCGAGGCCGAGGTGATTGATCGAACTCGCGTAGATCAGGTGCCGGATGCCGAGGATGGCGCACGCCTCCGCGACGTTGTACGTGCCGCTCACATTCTCGTTGAAGACGACGTGCGCGGGGATGCGCATCGGCGCGGGGATGGCGGCGATGTGCATCACCGCATCCGCCCCCGCGAAGGCCGTGAGCATCTCGCCCATCTCGGTGGTGTTCGCCCGCACGAACTTCACCCCCGGCTGCGGCTGCTGCGGGGCGGAGCGCGTCGCGTTCACGACCTCGTAGCCGTGCGCCGCCAAGTCCATGCAGATCACATGCCCGATCTTGCCGCTGCCGCCCGTGACCACTACCCGCATCGCTCGCTCCGTTCGCGTGCCAGTCGCTAAGTCGCCGAGGTGCTGAGTCGCTGAGTGAAATGCATCCGATTCACCGAGCAATTGAGCGACTCAGCGACTCAGCGGCTACTTCCCCCAGTGTAGGCGAGCGGGGCGCGATGGGCAACAAAACATCCCGCCCCTTGCATATTTGCCCGCGCCGTGGCATCGTGCGCCCGCGCCGGTTTTCGGGCGTGTGTTCCGGGACGGAAGGAGTAAATCCATGAGCATCAAAGAACTTTCCGCGCACCGCACATCCCCGGAACCGCGAACGATGACCGAAGGAGCACTACCGAATGCGACCGATATACCTCACGAGTGAGCGCGTCTATCTGCGGGCGATGATCGAGGCGGACAAGGAGGTCGCCACCGCGTGGTGGCCGGGGCCGTACCTCGTCAACGCCGCCCGCGCCGAAGAATGGCTCAAGGAGACCCACAAGGGCGATGTCTGGGTCAAGCCGCGCTGGTACGCGATCTGCCGCGCCGAGGGCGACGCGGTGGTCGGCAGCGCACGGCTCGATTCCCGGCAGGGGCGGCGGGCGACGCTGCTGTTCCACATGGCCCCGGCACTGGCACACGACGAGGCCGACAGCCTGCGGGCCGATGCCCTGCGGCTCGTGGTGCCGTGGGTGCGCGACGATCTGGAGTACATGGTGCTGACGCTGCTGTGCGGGGCGGACGAGACCGCCACCGTCGCGGCGGCGCGGGAACTCGGTCTGGTCGAGAACGCCCGCCTGCCGGAGTTCATCGCCCGACCGGGCGGGCGGGCGGATCAGGTCTGGATGGAAGCCTTGAACGCCCCGTGGCGCGTGGCGGAAACGGAGGCCCGCAATGCCTGACATGCACGACATGCCCGGTACGCACGCCCCGCGCAATCCCGTGCTGGTTGGCAGCCGCGTCTACCTGCGCCCGATGGAGGTGAGCGACGCCGACACCTTCGCCCGGTGGGACGCTACCGAGGATCAGACCTTCATGTACCGGGGTCGCGCCCCGTGGAGTCCCATCCACGCCGTCGAAGAACTGAAAGAGTGGTACAAGGCGCAGCCCCCGGAGAATGTCGAGTTCGCCGTTTGCCTGAAAACCGACGGCCTGCTGATGGGCAGCGTCGGCTGCTACGACCTCAACTGGACGAACCGCACGGGCGAGACGGGCAGCTTCCTCGCCCCCGGCTACCGCAACAGGGGCTACGGCCCGGAGGCGAAGCACCTCCTGCTCGAATACTGCTTCGACCGTTTGCAGATGCACGTCCTGCGCAGCGAGGTGGCGGAGACGAACACACGCTCCGCCGCTGCCCTCGACAAGCAGGGCTATCGCCCCGCCGGTCGCTCCCGCTGGCAGGACGTGAAGGGCGGCGTCTACACCGACATGCTGATCTTCTCCGTGTTCCGCCCGGACTGGCTCGCCGCCCGAACCGAGTGGCTGGCGGGGCAGGCGGGGCGGGAGCCATCCGAACGCCGGGAAAAAGCGACGGTGTAGGTGTGGGGGCGCACGGCGGTGCGCCCTCTCGCCACGTTCCGCGCCTGCGGGAGCAAGGTTGGAACCCCCGAAGAGGGCGCACCGCCGTGCGCCCTACCTGATGTACCACTCCCCCTCTCGTGTATTCAGGAGGGGCGAGGTTCCCTACAGCGCGGGCGGCGTCGCTTGCGCGACGCCCGCCGTCCAGAACACGCTGCCCTCCCACGTCGCGCCCGGTTCGAGGCGCAGGGGCCAGCGGGCGATCAGACTCGTCCCCTGATAGACGCGCTCGAAGCCGTCCACGGAATTGCTCACCGTCTCGATGGGCAGTTTCCACAGATCGGCGGCGGGGCTGAGGATCAGGTACAGATCGGTGTCGCGGTAGGTGTTGCCCATGTGCAGCTCGCTCGCCGCCGCGAACTGCTCCGGCAGGTCGTGGAAGGGCGTGAGCGTGTTGCGGTCGGGCATCCATGTGTAGCATTGGTCGTTGTGTCCGCCGCCTTGCAGGTTGACGTTCCACTCCGAGGCGAACACGAACGCGGCGGGCGCCTCGCTCGTGTTCGTCAGGCGGTAGTGGCACGCGAACGCCGCCGCGAGCGTCTGCACGGTGTAGGTCTTCTCGACCGTGAGGGGCGAGGTGATACCGTCGGGCGCGGTGATCGCGCCTTCGCGCCGCAGCGTGAAGTGCCACGTCTCGGTTCGGCCTTCCGGCGCACCGGCGGGGTAGGCGGCGGTGTTCGCGCTGAACGGATCGAGCGCGAACGCGCCGCGCACGAAGTCGCCGCGCTCGGCGAAGCGGCGGGAGCGGAAGTCGTCCGCCAGCGTCTCGGCGTCGAGGATGTGCTCGATGCCCCCGGCGCGGGCGTAGTCGTCGTAGGCGAGGTAGTCGTCGAGGTTCGCCTCCTGCAAGCGCACCGCGTGGACATTTTCTTCGGCGTTCCACTCCTCCGCACCGACGCCATCGCGCACGGCGGCGCGGATGGCGTCGTGGTACGCCTCCGGGCGGCGGGCGAGGGTGTCGAAGGCGTTGAGGGCGGGGCGGCGCACGTCCCACGCCTGTATCGCCCCGCCTTCTGCGGGGTCAATGAGCAGGTTCTGGTGCGCCCCCGCCACGAGCAGTTCGTCCGCCCCGTCGGCGTCGAGGTCGCGCAGTTCGGGGCGGCACCAGTCCGGTTCGCCCGCGTGCAGCAGCGCATCGGCGGCGTTCTCCGCTAGGAGCAGGCGGTGGGTGGTCTCGCAGCGCATGTGATTCATGTAGATGCCGCCGAAGACGCCGTGCCAGTACACGTCGTTGTTCTGGCCCCGGTAGAGTTCGCGCAGGCCACCGTCCCCCGTGGTTTCGGGGAGGGCGCGGGCGGCGTGAACCTTCGCGTGGGTGCGGAGCATCCGCTTGTGCAGGCGGTTAATCTCCGGGTACTTCGCCATGAAGCCGCGCCAGAAGCCGCCGCGCAGCCAGCGGGCCACGTCCGGGCGGTTCGCGTCCATCTCGGCCCGCAACTTCCCGAAGGCGGCGGCACCGGCGGCGGGCAGCACCCACTCGCTCATCTCGATGTAGCTCGCGGTGGGCAGATAGACCCGACCGAGGGGGGCATGGTCGCGGCGGTACCGCGAGAGATGCACCGGCACGAGCCAGTCCGCCGCCGCCTCGACCGCCGCGAAGAAGCGATCCATGTAGCCTTCCTCGTAGGCGACGCGGTAGGTTTCGGGCCAGCCGCCGAACTTCTCGCCGTCGTCGCCCATCACCGCGAGGGGCAGGGTGCCGGGTGCAGCACCGTCCCCCACGCCTTGCAGGAAGGTCATCGTCTCCGCCACGGGCCGCCACAAGAGGCTGTAGCGCAGTTCGTACAGGGAGGCGAACAGGGCCACGGGTCGCCCGTCGTCCTCGGTGAGGTAGTAGCCGTACAAGTCCTGCGCGGCGAGGCCGGCGGCGAACAGGTGCGTGTCATCCACGAGCGTCCAGCGCATCCCGGCCTCCGCGAGCGAGTGCGGCAGCCCCGGCTCCCAGACGCGCTCCGCCAGCCACATCCCTTCGGGCCGCGCCCCGAACCGCTCCTCCACCGCGTCCGCGAGGCTGACGATCTGCCCCACGCGGTCGGCCTCCGGCAGCACCGCCAGCACCGGCTCGTAGAAGCCGCCGCCGACGACCTCCACCTGTCCGGCCTCCACCAACGCCCGCACCCGTTCGAGGAAGTCCGGGTGCGCCTCTGCCAGCCAGTCGAGGAGCGACCCGGTGTAGTGCAGCCCTACCCGCACGCCGGGGTGGCGTTCGAGGCAGTCCACCAGCGGCGCGTATGCCTTCTGGTACTGCTCCTCGTTCACCCAGCCGAAGTTGCCGATGGGCTGGTGGTTGTGGAACACGAGACCGAGCGCGACCTGACCCATGCGGCGCATCCTCCTTCAATCGGTAGGCGGTGGAAACAGGAAAGTCGAACCACCAAGACACCGAGGACACCAAGGGGGAACACAGAGAAATGCCAAAAAACAAACGAGACGTTTTCTTGGTCCGCCCTCGGTGTCTTGGCGTCTTGGTGCTGAATCCTTTCGGTTCCCTCCCTGCGCCCTCCGCGTTCTCGCCGGCGGCTACCCGCATCTTCCTCCCAAGTGCGTTGCGTCGCAAGAGGGCATCCACGGGTTGCTCGCGCACGGGAGCGGCGTACTTCCGTTATGGTGGTGGCGCGATCTATCCGGTGGGAATGCACACAACGTGGGGGGACACGGTGCGAACGCGAAACGGGGCGGGAATGGCACGACGGGCGATGGTACAGGGGGCGATGCGGGCGGTGGTTGCGGTACTGGTGCTGGCGGCGTGTATCGGGGTGCCGGTGACGCGGGTGGGGGCGGTATCGCGGCCCTGCACCGAGGCGGGCCTGAACACGGCCCTCAGCGCGGGCGGCACGAACACATTCAACTGCGTGGCAGCGACCACGATCACGGTGAGTGCGCGAAAATCCATAACACGCAACTGACGCAGTACAACGCCTCGGTGCGGTAAACAGTCGCCGGTCGGTAGCCGGTAGCCGGTAGCCGGTAGTAGAACGCGAGTATGCCGCGCTCCGAAATGGAGGGCGGCACACTCGCGTCCATCGGAGTACGTGGAGGGTGGGCTTGTAGACCTCAACAACGGGTAGTGGGTCAATTTGACGCTTCTGGCACCGCCAGCACAGGCGAAAAACGCCGAACCAACCCACTACCCAACAACGGGATCGGGCCGAGCGCACCATCCCACCCGTACCCGATCCCGTTGTGAACCCTCATCAGCGCGTGATTCCTGCCCCACGCCGCAAATAACGGGCTGAGAGCACCGCACCACCCGATTGCGTCGCTACACTTCATCATGCGCACTGCGGGCAGGTTCCCGGCGAATCGCGGGTATCGCCCTTGCGAGTACGAGCGTGTATCATGAAGCATCGGATAGCACGAGTAAGGAGGGTCTCACATGGCGACAATGGCACTCGAACGCCCGACCGGGGGGGCGCACGCGGAGCGATACCGCGTCAGCGTGGAGCAGTACATCACCTTCCAGCGCGAGGGGTATCTCATCGTGCGCGGGCTGATCGCGCCGGAGGACGTGCGGGAGTTCGTGCGCCACACCGACGACCTGCTCGCGGGGCGGGAGCCGCTCCCCGGCACGCACCACGTCATCAAGGGGTGGTCGCTGGAGGAGACGGAGCGGCAATTCAATCGCACCTTCATGCCCCACCGCCACCACCCGCTGCACGAGCGATTCCTGCTGCACCCCCGCGTGCTGGACGTATTGGAGGCGATCATCGGGCCGGACGTGATGGCGATGCAGAGCATGTTGTTCCTGAAGTCGCCCGGTTCGCCGGGACAGGGGTATCATCAGGACTCGTACTACATCCACATGCGCCCGGACACGCTCTGCGGCGCGTGGATCGCCCTCGAACGCGCCGACGAGGAGAACGGCTGCCTCTGGATGACGCGGGGCAGCCAGCACGAGCCGATCCACCCCGACCCGAAGAAACTGCCCGACGGTGTTCTGTCGAACGACCTCGACGGGCTGCACCTCGTCGAGAACGCGAGCGACCCCGACGAGGTGGTGAACCAACTCGCACCCGTGGCAGCAAAGTACGCGGGGCAGGAAGTTGCGGCGGTCGTGGAACCGGGCGACGTGATCTTCTTCATGGGCCACATCATCCACCGCAGCCACCGCAACGCGAGCGCGAATCGCTTCCGCCGCTCGTTCGTCGGCCACTACGGCAACGCCCGCAGCTTCACGCAGTGGGACGGCGGCAACGCGAATCACATCCTCGCCCGTGGCGACACGCACCTGCCCTTCGCCACGCCGAAGTTCGGCACCCCCTGCGCCGCCACGTTGCCCGCCGAGGAACGCGCCCGCTACGGTTCGCTCATGGCTACGGCCAGCGACGACGGCATGATGGGCATGGAGGAGATGGGCGAGGATCAGCAGAAGCCTCACACTCACTGAAAGATTCCGGGGCAGGGCGACACCCACGACGACAGACCACGGGACGACAAGGTGCCGAACGGCGCGTCGTCCCGTGGAGGAGGGTAGGGAGCACATGCATTCCACGGAATCACGAGCAACACTCCGGCATCATCTCTCGCGGCGGGTCATGCTTCGCACCGCGCTCTCCGGGGCAGCGGTCGCGGTTGGTGGGGCCATCCTCGCGGCGTGCGGCGCGGAGGGGACGCCGAGCGCACCGCCCGTCGCTCCCGCCGCAACGGTCGCCGCCGCACCCACGACCGTTGCCGCAATGGTCGGCGCGACGAGCATTCCGGGCGCGGCGAGCGGTGCGACCACGCAACCCGCACGCCCGACGTCGGCTCCGGCAACCGAGGGCCAGATCGCGTCCGGCGTGGACGGGGTACCCGATGCGTACGCGAAGCTGCCGCCGCCCTTCCGCTCGGCTACCGCCGCACCGGGCAAGGGAAGCAAAATACGAGCGTTCATGATCGCCTTCAGCGAGCCGCCTACTGCCCGCAACGACAACACCTACTGGCAGGACCTGGAGAAACGGCTCGGGGTGCAGTGGGACGCGCAACTCGCGCCAGCGGACTCGTATCTGGAGAAGTATTCCGCAGTCGCCGCCAGCGGCGACTTGCCGGAACTGACCTACCTCAACCCCGTCGTGACCGGCGGCAGTGTGCAGCTTCAGGCACTCAAGCAGGGGGCGTTCGCCGACCTGACGCCGTTCCTCTCCGGCAACGGGCTGAAGGAGTTCCCGAACCTCGCCCGGTATCCGGCCTTTATCTGGAAGAATGTCGCTTTTCAAGGCAAAATCTACGGCGTGCCGAAGCCCATCCTCCGGGCGAACAGCGTCCCCTTCTATCGCGGCGACTGGGCGAAGAAGCTCGGTATCGCGCCCCCAAAAACCACCGAAGAAGTCTACGCCATGCTGATGGCATTCACGAAAAACGATCCCGACGGCAACGGACGCCAGGACACGTGGGGGGCGGTGGCGTGGCCGACGAATTTCTGGTCCCCGCTCTTCAACGCCCCGAACGGTTGGCGCGAGAACCCCGACGGCACGCTCACCGCCCAAGTCGAGACGGACGAGTACCGCCAGTCGGTGGACTTCGCACGGCGGCTCTTCGCCGCCGGTGCGTATCACCCCGACGCGCCCTCGCTCACAGGCGAGCAAGGGCGCGACGCTTTCAAGTCGGGCAAGGTCGGCCTCTTCTCCGACGGTTATATCCGGTGGTGGGGGACGAACAGCTATACCCGGCTCATCCGTAGCCTCAGCAGCCCGACCGTCGAACTAACGCCGCTCCTGCCGCCCGATGCGTCGAGCAAGCTCGGCGTGCTGCACAACTCGGCGGGGTACTACGGGTTCATGGCGATCCCGGCACGGCTCGGCAAGGACACGGAGAAGGTGAAAGAACTCCTGCGGGTTCTCGACTATCTCGCCGCTCCGTTCGGCTCGGAGGAATGGCGGTTCCTGCGGTACGGGTTCGAGGGGGTTCACCACACGACCGACGCAGACGGTGCCTTCACCCTCACCGACAAGGGGAAGGCGGACATCGGCCCGTTCCAGACGCTGGTGTACCCGCTGATGAGCGAGTACCTCTTTTTCTCTCCCGGAACGGACGATGCCCGCACGGCCCTCGACGTGAACAAGCGCATGGGCACAATCGCCATTGACAACCCGACATGGAACCTCTACTCCCCGACGGGTGCCACGCGGCAGGCACAGCTCGATCAGCTCACCCGTGATCGCTGGATCGAGATCGTGGCGGGGCGGCAGCCGCTGTCGGCGGTGGACGACCTCGTGCGGGACTGGCGCAGCCGTGGCGGCGACATGATCCGCAAGGAATATGAGGAGGCTCTGAAAGAACGCCCGCGCTGATGCCCCGTAGCGACACGCACCGTTCCCTCGCGCCGCCGTCCCCATCCGATCAGGGGCGGCGGCGCATCTCTTCCCGAATCTTGCGCTCCTCCCACTCTTTGCCGAGGAAGCGATTGGCACCGAATGTTCCCCACGCATGGGCAACGAGGCCGAAGCCCCAACCGAGCAGCGGCCACACGAACCAGAAATAGCGCGGGCTGGTGAGCAGGTTGATGGCGATCAGCAGGGTCATCACGCCCACGAACGAGGCGAGGTGGGAGTAGAACCCGCGCACCTCCTCCACGCGCTTCTTCGCCCGTTTGTGCCGCTCGTCGTAGTCCGGGTCTCCCGGCATCACGTACGACGGCCCGGTGTTCATGGGCGCGGGGTACGGCGGCGCAACCGGCATCAGCGGCGAAACCGGCGAAACCGGCGCGGCGGGGCGGTGCGCGTCCTCCGGTGGGTGGGGCAGGTAGGGTGGGTACGGAGGGTACTGCGGCACGGACGGTGATCGTGGATCGCTCACGCGGGATTCCTCCCCCGGCTTTCTTCGCCACGCGAGATGCGTCGGACTCTCACTGACACGGTATCATCCAACAGGGGCGCGTCAAGTCGTTTGCGTGTAAACCCACGTCCCGGTTTCGCCGCTCCGCTTGACGCGCTCCCGGCGAGATGCCACGATGCCCGCGTCTACCGTACCCAACCACCGACGACAACAGGAGGAAGCCATGACCACAACAGCGCGGGGCGTGATCGCACGGACACCGGGCGGGGCCACCACGGTCGAGGAATTCACGATTGACGATCCGGGGCCGAACGAGATTCTCGTGCGCATTCAGGCGAGCGGCGTCTGCCACACCGACCTCGGCGTCAAGAGCGGCACGTACGGCACCGACGGCTTCCCGTTTCTCATGGGCCACGAGGGGGCGGGCATCGTCGAGAAGATCGGCGCGGGCGTGGACACCGTGAAGGTGGGCGATTACGTCATCCTCGCGTGGCGTGCGCCGTGCGGCAAGTGCCGCTTCTGCCTCCGGGGCCAGCCGAACTACTGCGCCAACAGCCTGAACGCCGAGAAGCGGATGCGCACGCACGATGGCATCACGCTCAACCCCGTGCTCGGCATCGGCACCTTCTGCACGCACACGCTCGTCCATGCGCGGCAAGCGATCCCGATTTCGCCCACGCTCCCCCCGGCGCAGATGTCGCTCATCGGTTGCGGCGTGATGACGGGCGTGGGCGCGGCACTGTACAGTGCCAATGTCCAGCCGGGACGGTCGGCGGCGATCTTCGGTTGCGGCGGCGTGGGCGATTCCGCCATCGCGGGGGCGAAACTCGCGGGCGCGACCACGATCATCGCCGTGGACATAGACCCGCGCAAATTGGAGTGGGCGAAGCAGTTCGGTGCCACCCACACCGTGAACGCCCGCGAGACCGACCCCGTGGCGGCGATCAAGGCGATCACGGGCGGCTTCGGGGCGGACTACACCTTCGAGTGCGTGGGCAGCCCGAAAACACTGGAACAGGCCATGTTCAGCCGCGACCTCGCGGGGACGTGCGTGTTCATCGGCGTTCCCGGCCCCGGCCCGAAACTCGAACTCGACATGCAGAAGTTCTTCGATGTCGGCGGCAGCACGACCGTCTCGTGGTACGGCAACTGCTTGCCCACGCGGGACTTTCCGCTGCTCGCCGACTGGTACGCGCAGGGGCAACTGAACCTCGACGCCGTGGTGACGCAGAAGATCACGCTCGACGACGTGGAGGAAGCCTTCGCGGCGATGCAGCGCGGCGAGACGTTGCGCTCGGTGATTATGCTCTAGTACTACAGCCGCACTTGTGTGGTAGGCTTCTCGAAACCGAGAGGAGTCTATCACCATGTTTGCTGTCCCCTTCAGTGCTGACCTCGATGCCCT
>JAABUN010005206.1_pt1 | contig 16453 bp, 16 predicted proteins | sample 5559311 | NCBI WGS metagenome assembly JAABUN01 (sample SAMN10711877, study PRJNA513370) | rock metagenome | isolation source: Antarctica rocks | place: Antarctica: Victoria Land, Siegfried Peak sud
CGCCGCGTCGTGCTGGACCAGGTTGGTGTAGATACTCTCGCTGCCCGGTGCGCCGGGGAAGGTTCGCCCGAGAGCGCTGACGATGCCCTGAGTGACCGTGTTGGTGAAGGCGCCCAGCGGCGAGCCGATGGCAAGCACCGGCTGACCCGGCGCCAGGTCGTCGGAGTCACCGAACGGTACCGGAGTCGGCACGTCACCTGTCACGTCGATCACGGCTAGGTCGCTGATCTTATCCCTGCCAACCAACATCGCCGACCGTTTCTCACCGTCGGCGAAAATGACGCTGAACTCCTCTCCGCCGTCCACGACGTGCCAATTAGTCACGACGTGGCCTGCCTCGTCGATGATGAAGCCGGTGCCACTCCCCACGGGCTGCGGATCAGGTTTGCGCGGTTCAAGGAGCTTGCCACTTCTTTGCTCGTTGATCACCGTCACCACCGCTGGTCCGACACGTTGGACCACGGTGGCGGCGCTTTCTGGAACAGGGTCGCCCACCGGTACTATGGCGTCCTGCGCCAAGGTTCGCGGTGCCGTAGTGATGCCGCCGCTTGCGACGACGGCAAGCATCAAGGCCACGATCGTCTGCCGCAACTGGATTTCCTTCACACCGAATCTCCCGACCTGGCGTTCCCGCTATAGCAGCCAAAGCAGCAGGAGCACGATGACGACTAGGGCGATTGCACCGCCACCGATGTACATAAAGCCCCCCTTCGCTGCGCCTGACACCCTGGGAGTCGTCATCCTCTCTTGGTGGAAGCCGCCCGCTCCTCGCTGGAGGTTTTTTCAGGGGCTTGATCGCGCTTGAACAGGCACCGGGCGGACGACCGCGAGCGCCTCGGCTCCCAAGGGTCGAGGGCTGAGGGTCGAGGCCAGCGCCAGCGCAACCGAGACGCATTCCGTGATAACGAACAAAACTGTCTGGGTTTCCATCGTCGTTTCTCCTCGTCAGGTGCCCCGCGGGCCCTCGCCGTGGATGGACGGCGGAGCGCCCGCGAAGACCTCAGGACGGCCGCGGGCAGGGAAGGAGGGGCCGTCTACTCCTCACCTTATCTACGGGGGGTGAACGTGCCGGTAATCGGCGGTGAACGGGTCGGTGGTCGACGGTAAACGGTGGTGAATGAGAAGAGACTCACTCCAGCGCGGTCGAGGAACATTTGTGGGCTGCCGAACATCCGCCTAACTGAAGACGATGACCGTGAGGGCAGTCACTACTCATCGACCGGCCGCCGTGATCAGCGGAGGATCGAGGGCTGTCAGCAGAATCAGCACGGACATCGGGAGAAGGACCGCAGCCAGAACCAAGCCCGGGTTGAGAAGAGATAGCGGGTGACCTGATCCGCGTGAGGGGGTTTTTGTGGTCACCACCAGGACACCGACTTGTCATTGGGCCGCGCGGGCGAGAGGAGGCGTCTAAGGGCGTGCCGGCCTTTCAATTGATATGGTCGCCCTGGACGCGCCAGCCTTGCCCTCGTCCAGATCGATGCGGGGAACGACCTTATCCAGCCAGGGCGGAAACCACCAGTTCCACCGCCCGAGAAGGTGCATGGTCGACGGTACTAGGACCACCCGAACCACGGTGGCGTCAATCAGTACCGCAACGGCGAGCGAGAACCCGAGCTCCTTGATCTCTGTCAGCCGGGCGAAGGTAAAAGCAGCGAATACCGCGACCATAACGGCGGCAGCTGAGGTGATAATTCCCCCCGTGCGCTGCAGCCCGCGCGCCACGGCCGCCCGGTTGTCACCTGTCTGCTCCCACTCCTCCTTGATCCGACCAAGCAGGAAGACCTCGTAGTCCATTGACAGCCCGAAGAGGACGGCAAACGTCAGCAGTGGCAGATAGACCTGGGTGGTGCCTGAGGCCGTGAAATCGAAGATGCGTTCCCCGACCCCTTCCTGAAACACAAGGACGAGGAGACCGTAAGCCGCGCCAATGCTGAGCACATTCATAGCGATGGCCTTGAGGGGCAGAATCAGGCTACGGAACACGAGGGCCAGGAGCACGAAAGACAACGCCACTACGAGCCCGCCGACGAAGGGAAGCTTACGCAATGCCTCGTCCGAGATGTCCACGATCTGGGCGGGCAGCCCGCCAACCGACACCTCAACACCCGCCCCGTTGGTTGCCTGCGGCACGATGGCCTCCCGCATCCGGCGCACAAGTTGAAGGGCGCCGTCGGAGTCGGGCGGGTCACGGGGGACTACATTCAGTACCGTGACGTTGCGCCCGCGCCCGAAGTTCACGAGGTCGCCGAGTGCTGCCGCAGCCTGTGGCAGGTCGGCAGCCGCGGCAAGCGTTGCTGCCGTGTGGTTTCCGACGAAGCGATCGAGCAACTCCGTCACGGAGACGACGTCGGCCACACCGCCGTCCGCCGCGAAGGCGCCGCTGAGCCGAGCAATGGAGCTCAGATCCCCGTCATCCAGCGCCCCGTCCGGGCTCACGACGACGACGCGGATTGGCGAAACGCTGCCCTCGTTAAACTCTCGCTCCAGGATCTCCCTTCCCTTGCCCGACGATCGGTGTTGCAGCTCGCTCGTGCCCGTGTCGAGTCCGAGTTGGAGCTGGGTGATCGGAGCCGTGCAGGCGAGCAGCACGAGTACGGCTGTGACAGCCCAGACGATGGAATAGCGCATGATGGCTGATGTCCACCGGAGCCAGAACCCACCAGCAGCCTCGGCACGGTCGGCCGACCGCCGCAAGCATGGAAGCGCGAGACGGCTAACGGCGGGACCGATAGCGGCGAGCACGGCAGGCACGAGCGTGAGGGCGCCAGCTAGCATCACGCCGACAGCCATCATGGCACCGACGGCGAGCTCCCGAAGGATCGGAGCGTCGACGATCAGCAGGCTGGCGAGGGAAAGCAGCACCGTCGCGCCCGAAAAAAAGACCATCTTGCCCGACGTGGCAATGGCCCTGGCTACCGCCTCGCGCGAGTTACCTGGACGCGCCAACTCCTCTCGGTAGCGTGTCACAACGAAGAGCGAGTAGTCGATACCGACGCCCAGGCCTAGCATCATTGCGATGTTCGGCACAAAGAGATTGAAGCTCGTGAACGCGGTAGCCGCTCCCAACGCTCCGAACGTCACGACGACGCCAACCAATGCCAAGAGGATCGGAAGGCCGGCGGCGACGAGCGTGCCGGATGCCAGCAGCAGCACGATCATCGCGGCTGGAAGGCCCAGGCGCTCGGCGCGCGCTAAGTCCTCATGCTCCTGTTCGACCAGATCGGCGATCAGGGGTGACCGGCCCGTGAGGTAAACCTGCACCTGGTCCGTGGCGGCCGATTCGGCGGCGCGTGTGAGTTCGGGGGCGAGTTGCTGCCGCATGCGATCAGAGCCACTTAGGCCAATCACCACGGACGCGACGTGACCATCAACCGAAATCTGGTTGACCGCCCGGGGATCGAGGGGACCAACAACGTCGACCACATGGGGCAGCGAGGCCACCGCACGCGTCGCCGCCGCGACGACGCCTTGGAAAGCGAGATCCTTTGCGGTGAGTCGGTCCGACTGGAAGACAATGATGTTTCGCTCGGCAAAGGGGCTTTCAAACCGCTGCTCGATGATTTCCTGGGCACGGTGCGACTCGGCACCGATGACAGCCAATGGTGGGCCGGTCAGCGACGAGTTGAAGCGGGGAATCAGCCAGAGACTGAGCCCCACGAGTACCGTCCAAGCGACGATGACAATCCAGCAGCGACGCGCTAGCACCTGTCCGAGACGGTAGAACACCGAGTCGCGAGCGCCAGTAGGATGGGGGGTCGGGTAGGAGGTACCTCGTGAAGGGATCATGCTGGTTCTTCCCCCAGACTGCCGCAAGCCCGACCTCGATCAGATGGGATTCGGATGTGCCTCGGACTACGGTGCGATGCCGCCGACCGCTTGGACGACGACGCGAACCGTATCGAGCACATTGTCCCGCTCGGCGGCCAACAGTTGTCCCTCGTAGACATCAGCGTCCGGCGTGGTGAACCCCACGTTTGTCGTCCCTGACGCGGCAATCAGGGTTGGCCGAACGAGGTCCTCGGTGATGGTCAGCCGGTACGCACGGTCATCAGCGTTGACGACGTGCAGTACTGTCGGCTCGCCCCGGGAGAGCACCAGTTCCTCCACTAGAAAGGTTCCGCTCTCGACGAGCACGGTTGCCTCTTCGATATCGTCCGGCAAGGCGGCAAGCGCCGTAGGTGACGCGTTCGGAATAGCCTCACGATCAGTCGCCACTTCCTCCTTGTCGCCGCACCCGGCGAGAGCGGTGGCGAGTGCCACAAGCATGAGCACCCGGCGCAGCCGATTCCAGCTGTGCATAGGATCTCCTTGAGAAGAACCGGCTCCGCGAGCGTCTGTGGCTGGCGCAATCGCCACCAACCGGGGAGTGGGTCACGGTCGCCTCGTGGCTACTCCACCGGCCGCCTCGCCGCGCGAGGAGGTGCCCGTGACCGGCGCCGCATTTCCACGACCGGACGTAGCCGTGGTAGTCATAGGGCCACTGAAGTTCCGGCAGTCCGGCGATGGGGTGTGTCGTCAGATCCTCTCCGGGCGATCGCGCGATCGCCCGGAGAGGATCCCGGTCTTGGTCTAGTACATGCCGCGACCGTAGTATGGGTAGGCTGGATAAACGTAGCCCGGTCCCCAGTAGGATCCATACCCGTAATACCCGTAGAGGTCGTCGTAGTAGGTTGCCTCCGGCACTACGTTGGGATCGTAGGCGGGGGCCCCGACGACGCGCTCGCGCGTCTGGTCGACGTGGACGTGCTCAGAATCGACGTTGGTCACTGCATCGACGGGAATCAGGAAGTGCCGCTCGCCGATCCCGAGGAAGCCGCCGGCTGCGACCTGCAGGAAGCGCACCTTTTGCTCCTGCTGATCCATCAGCAAGCCATCCACGTTCCCGAGTTCGTCGCCGAGCTTGTCGAGGACCCTGCGGCCCCGCACGTCGATCGAGGTGTCAGCGATAGTCATGTCGGCGTCGCTCAGCTGGACGAGCGCCGACCGCGTCGTATTGGCCATAGTTGGGTGCCTCCTTGCTTCTTTGACTGCTTGTGGGCTGTCGAGTCAATCGCCACCCGCATCGCTCAGCCCCTCGGCGACGAAGATGGTGACGACAGTGCTGCCGTCGCCGGTGTCGTGTAACCACGCCACGCCGCCGTAGTTGGAGTTGTCGACCTCGTTCAGACCGAAGACCAGGTCGGGACCGGTCCGGAACCCGCCGACCGTGCCGCAGACGATCCGCGTGCCGATCTCGGTCCCGGCCTGCACGTCGATGGCGTGCTCGACATCAAGCAGTTCGTCGAGACTCCGCGAGATCAGCGTGACGCTCGCCGCCGCCGGGTTGGCGCTGACCGATCCGACCACGTCGGTCAGGGCCGTGCGTGGCGTCGCCGCGTCCCCGGCCACCAGCGCCTCGCCGTATGTCGCCTCGTCGAGCGGAACCGCGACATCGCCCAAGCTCTCGCAGGTGCCGATGTGGATCTGGGTCGGGAGGGTTGGCTCCCCCTCGCCCACCACCGGTGTCGCCTCCTGGGCGAATGCGGTGGAGGTGGCAGCGAGTGACAGTGCCAGCAATGCGGCGAGGACGCCACTCTTCAGCGCGCGGATCCACTGATGTTCCATCACTTCTTCCTCACTCAGGGTGGGCGCCCGCGGCGCTCGTCATCGGTCGTAGAGACGAACTGGGCGCCCACCCACCTCATGTCGCCGTTGGCACAAGGCAGGCAGGCGCCCTGCGACCTACGGCGCCGGGGTCGCTTCGGCCATCCGCTCCTGCCGCTGGGTCGGCAGATTCTGGAAGACGAAGACCGTCACGCCGGTCGTGTTCTCACCGAAGATGGGGAAGTTGCCGGTGTCGCGCTCCAGCACCACGTAGCCGTAGAAGCCAGAGCCGTTGACCGGGCCGAGACCGAGCACAATGTCGTCGGAGTCCTCCCAGTCGACAGCGTTCAGGTCGGCGCAGGCGACGATGTTGGCGTAGGCCTCCGCGCTCTCGTGGACCGCAATCACCTGTGGCTCGCCGAAGAGTTCGTCGAAGTCCTCATCGATCTCGCCCTCGACCTTCCAGACGGTCGGCAGGTCGACCACGGCGACCATTGCCTTGCCCTCACCAACGATCTCGTCGTCAGCGAGGACCCTGTTGCCGTCCGCGTCAATGCCGGCGTCGAGAACTCCGTTCGCGTTGGCGTCCTCGTCCTGGTCGAGGGCGCCGTCGACATCAAGGTCCTCGCTGAGGAAGCCTTCCTCGTCCTCATTTGGGATCCCGTCGCCGTCGACGTCGTCGGTGCCAGGGCCGATGTCGCTATCGAGCAGCCCGTCCCCGTCGAGGTCCTCGCCAGCGTCGAGCACCCCATCACCATCCGCATCCTCGCCGACCGCGTCGGCTTCGGCCATGTCGTCGGCCAGATCGCGGGTCGCCTCGAAGTACGGCTCCCGCTCCAGGTCCCCAAGGTTGGACTTCGGCTCCAGGGTCGGGTTGCGGCAGGTGCCGTTGTGCAGATCCACGGGCGCCATGTCCAAGTTCAGCGTGCCCGCCGTGGGCGTCACCTCCTGGGCCAGCGTCGCCGACGCTCCAGTCAGAACCATCGTCAACGCCAGCGCTGCGGCCCCTGCCCGCGCCAGCCAGGTTTGTTCAATCACTCGTCGCATCCGTCAGACCTCCTAATCCTTCCGGTCCCCGATCGCCGGGTCCCTCATATGCTTGAGCGTCGATCGCCCCCGAACCGCCCGGGACCCGCTCGCCCGCTCAGCTGTCGCTGCCTTCCGCGGACTCGCCCGGCGAGAGCCGGTCCTCGGCATAGGTCTGGCCACTGTCTGCCTTGCCCGCATCTGGTGCGGCGGCGCGCCGCAGGCCAGCCACGATTGCCGTCGTCGCGTCGGGGTAGTGTTCCACCGCCCGCGCCGTGGGGATGTCGCACCACGTGTAGAAGCCACCATCCCGCCGCGCCTCCGCGACGTAGACCCGACCCCGCTCGCCCTCGAGCGTGACCCAACGTCCGGAAAGGACGGCCTGACCACCGAGGCCGAGCGCCTGCAGTGCGTCGGTGAGCCGCGTCATGGCTCCTCCCCGGCGCCGCGCCTCGCGCCGCTTAGGAATAACCGTAGCGCTGCGAGGTGAATGCCCCGGTGAGCGGGGGTGAACGGCGCGGTAGCATGCTGTGAACAGCGGTGAACGCGGCCCGGCCGCCGTATTAGGCTTCCGGGGGTCGCGAGTGGAGCAGAGACCGAGATCCCCGAGCAGTGTCGCTCCGGTACCACCCGGCGCGGTGCGCCAACGGGAGGAACCGCACGAGGGCAATCAGGATCGACGCGCCCCAGAGATAGCCGCCGAGCACATCCGAAGGCCAATGCGCACCTGTGTAGATTCGACCGAAGCCGGTTAGCGCTAGCATTGCCGCCGCCGGCGCCCGGGCTACCCACCGACCGGAGGACGGCACCCCGAAGCGGCCCGGCAGCACCGCCACGGCGCCGAACAGCAGGGACACCCCCATGGCGTGGCCGCTTGGGAAGCCGAGGCCGGCGGCCTGTTCGCTCACCCGCACCAGATCGGCCGTGGGCCGCGGACTGTTGAACATTTCCTTCAAGTACGGGTTCAGGCCTCGGGCGAGCACGGCGGCGAGGACGAGCTGGGCGGCGAGGTGGCGCTGCTTCAGGGCGAGGGCGGCGCTGAGCACCATCGCCGCGGCAACCAGCCCTGGGAGCGACCCGCTCCAGTCGGCGAACTGGGCGACCGGCGCGGCAACCTCGGCCGGGGTGCGCTGCACCCACCGGGCGACCAAGACGTCTCCTGGCACGACCCCTGCCCCTGCTGCGACCCCGGACAGGAGACCACAAGCCACGGCGAGCGGCAGTATGGAGCGCATTACGCCGTCCGCGCGCGACCATGCCAAATCGTCAACGTGCGGTCCCCGTTCTGGGGGAGCGTTGGGCGGTGGCGTTGGGGCTCCAGCCCGTCGTCTGGTTGCCCCGGCCGCGCCACCGAGCGCTCCGGCCCCGAGAACAAGCAGGAGCACTGCCGCCGCGTACGCGGTGGCGCCACGAGCTCGCTGCCGGGCCAGATCCGCCGGATCGACCGTCCGCTGGGCGAGCGCGGGTGGCAGCGGTAACTCCGCCTGGGAGACGGGCGGGACTCCGTGCGGATCGACCAGACCGATCTCGACCCCAACGCTGCGAAAATCAGTCGCGTCGCCGACGGTCGCCTCTACCAGCCAGAGCGCCAACAGCCCCGCCAGGGCGGCGCTGATCAGCCCACCGAACGCGGCCCGCGTCCGAGACGGGACGGCCCCCAACCGAGCGCCGAGCCAGCCAGCGGCCGCGCCGGCCAGCAGCAGTGCCGGGCCGCCCCAAAGGAACGCGGCAAGGGCCCGGGTCGAGCCGTCGGCATCGCCGAGCGCCGCGCGTCCAAGACCGACGCCCAGCGCCACGAGCAGCGCCACTGTCAGCAGTCCCCCCAGCCCGCCGATTGGGATCGCCGCCCAATCGGGGACGGATTGGGCGCCGCGCCCCTCGCGCTCCCGCGCTGTTGCCGCGGGCACCGGGATAGCGGGGCCGGGGCCGCGCACGCGCCTCACGTCACCATCTCCACGTACGTCGCGACTATCACCGGCTTCCCTTGGTATGCGGCCAGGAGATCGTCGTCCAAGTCGACGCCGAGCTGCGTCTCGAGCTCGGCCAAGTCAAACCGCCGGACCTCACCTGTGACGTAGGCAGTCGCTTCGACGAACAATTCCGGTCGGGCCTTGGCGCTCACGACCAGCAGTGCCTCGTCGCCGAGGAGGAAGGCATGCGGGGTCAGCAGATGCTCCTCGATCTCACCGCTGACCGTAACGATCTCGCCCAGAAACGCGTCCGGGTGCCAGGTGAGGTCGTAGGTCGTGATCCCGATGTCGTACCCGTCTGAGGAGATCGCGAATTCCTTGTCGCCAGGCCCGATCTCGATCGGTGGATCCGTCTCAATCTCCCGCGCCACGAGCACCGCCGTCCCCTTGTAGCCGTCTATGCTCAGGTCACTCGGCCGCAGCCCGAGCGCCCGGGCCAGCGCGACGGGCTCGAACGGGCGAACCTCGCCGGTGACACGAACCACAGCTTCCTCATCGAGCGGATCGTCGCTCCCCGGCGTCACCAGACTTGCCAGATCCGCCGCTCCGACGATCAGCAGCTTGTCGCCCCGCAGGAAGGCGTCGTTGCCAACGACCATCGCGTGGGACCCGACGATCTGCTCGACTGCTGCGCTGATGGTCACCTCGCGGCCGAACATCGTCGTCGGGTGGTTGGCGACCTCCGTCAGGTTGACACCCCGGTCCGACCCCGCCGACTGGTCCATGTCGACCACCGCCCGCACCGTCGCCCAGACGGACGGGAAGAGCCACAAGGTCAGCGCGATCGACAGAAGCATCTCGCCGACGATCCCGGCGGCGGCCCACGTCCTCACCGAAATCCCGCGGGTATCGCGATGGGCGAACCGTGCCGGACCGGCTTCAACACGCATCTCCACCCCCACCCCGACCCGACCGATTCACCGCCACCGTCGACACCTTGCCAGTCGTTGACTCGGTGGGAGGCCCGCTGGAACCGGGCGCCACCGCGCCACCCCCGCGGTCGCTTCCTCGATCGAGAGGTTGCGAATCGCGTACCCGCCCGTGCGTTTCCTGCCGCTGGCCGCGCGCGGTGCTGTCTGCCGCCTCGCCATCCTCGCCGAAGCATGCACCGGTCACTGCCCACCCCACCGCGGCCATTGCACCGCCGACCGCCACGTCGAGCACGTAGTGCTCGCCCAGATAGACCAGGGCCGCGGCCATCAGCCCGGCGTAGAGCATGGCCGCCGCCGCCAACGACCGTCCCGCCCGGCGCGCTGGAAAGACTAGCAACGCCGTCGCCGCAAAGTGGATCGACGGCATGGCGGCGATCGGATTCGGCTCAATGCGGACCTCGCTGGCGCGGGCGGCTCCGGCGTCGCGCTCGTTGAACACCCTCACCGGAGAGTCGAGCCGGTCCACGACCGCCTTTGTCACCCGCTGGACATCCGCAAGTCCAGCGTCGGGGTTCGTCTCGCCCACGAGCCACGGCGGGCTCGTGGGGATGGCGATGAAGGCTGCCAACGCCAACGCGAAGAGGACCCCGGTGGCGAGCAAGAAGCGCCAGTACAGTCGCTGATTGCGCCAGAGCAGGAGGGTGGCCACCAGGTGTGGGACGACGAAGAATGACAGGTAGATTGCCGTCCAGAGGCAGTCGTACCACGCGAGGACCGATGACTCGTAGAACCGCTCTTGGAGAACCGCCGATGGGAGCCGACCAGCAAAGAGCGCGGCTTCGAGCCGCGGCACCAGCCCGAGCACCTGATCCGCCCACTCGGTGTCGTCGGCCCGAGCGCGCAGCAGGTTGAAGACCAGCCAGACAGCGAGATAAGCCGCGATCGGCTTGACCAGCGCCGCCAACCCGGGGACAAGGGCTAGGAGGGAGGTGAGGGCCGCGCCCCCGGCGAGGATCCAGCGCCACTGCCCTCCAGTGACGGCATCGGCGGCGGCCGCAACCACTATCGAGACGGCGACGACCAGGAGCCTGCCGGACAGGGTCTGGGGGCGGCGAGGGCGCAGCAGCATCTGGCAGGTGGCGAGTCGATCCAACGTGGCGTTCACGTCGTAGTCCGCATCGGTCGGTGCCCCGCTCGGTCGCTCGCGCGGTTCGCGGTCATCTCCGGTTGCCTCGACGTCGGTCCATCGATCCCGGCATGTCGATCGCGCCGACTCCGCCCCTGCGCTCCGGCCCACCCACCGAGACTCCCCGCGACCAGGAGGAGGACCAGGACGGTCGTGGCGTAGATCGCGGCCCGGTCGACTGCCGCGATGAAGCGCCAGTGGGGCACCCGGTGGGCGAGTCCGGGTTGAATTGCCGCCTCAGCCGCCCGGTCGGGGACCCCGATGATGCCCAACTCGACCGCGACGCTCCGGAACGCCGCGGCCGGGGCCAGCGCCATCCAGGCGACAGCGAGCACCCCGAGCACCGCACCGGCCACGACCAAGGCGCCGAGCGCGGCGCCGCGCCTCGGTCCGATATCCGCGGCCAGCTGCCCACACACCCAACCAGCGACCGCCGCCGCCACGATCGCGATCAGTCCGCCCCAGGTGGTCAGCGCGAGTTCGGTTCCCCGCGCGTCGCGGCTTGCCAGCCAGGTCGAAAACCCGAGCGCCACGCCGACGGTGCCGAGCAGGGCGCCGGCCGCCGCGATCACCGCGAACATGGTGGCAACGCCGGCTCCAGTTGCCGCGACCGCACGCAGGATCGGTGTCGCACGGCCACTGCTCACTTCACCACCTCGATTGACGCCGCGACGATGACCGGCTCGCCGGCGTGCTGCATCAGCTGCGCGTCGCCGAGGTCGATGGCGAGCTCGCCTTCGAGGGCTGCTGGGTCGAAGCGGCGCACCTCCCCGACCACGAATGCCGACGCCTCGTCGAACCAGGTGACGGCGGCCTCCTCACGCACGACCAGCACCCCCTCGTCCCGTAGCCACGCTATGTGTGGGCCGTAGACGTGCTCCACCTCGCCGCTCACCGCCACCCGCCGGCCGTAGTACCGTTCCGGGTGGTTGTGGATGTCCTCGACGCTGATGCCGACCTCGGGTCCAGCCGAGCCACCGAACTCCGGATCGCCGGCTCCCACGCCGACCGGTGGCTCCAACTCGATCGAGGAGGCGATGATGACCGCCTCGCCGTCGTAGTCGGTCACCTCCTGCGGACCGATCCCGAATGCCGCCTCGAGCTCGGATGCGCTGAACCGGCGTATTTCCCCCGTCACCCGTGCCACGTCGCCCTCGGCGAGGCGCTGGTCCGGCGCCCCGTCCAGCAGCGCCGCCAGCGGCCGCGGGCTGACGACGAGCACGGTGTCGCCGACGATCGGGGTGTCGCTGCCAATGAGCATGGTCCGCTGGTTGACAAGCGTGGCGACCTGGGCGCTGACCACGACCGTCTGACCCCACATCGGTTGCGGGTGGTCGGCCACCTCGCTCAGGGTCACGCCGAGCTCGGGTCCGGCCGATTGGTCCTCGTCGACGAGGGCATTGCTGACCCGCCATAGGCTCGGGAAGAGCCAGGCGGTGACCGCCACGAAGAGCAGCAGCTCCAGAGCGACACCGACGAGGAGGCGAAGCCAGGGCGAGTTGTGGCGGGCTCCAGGTTGCCGGCGATGGTCGTCGCCGACGGCCAGCGCGCGGGTCTCGGTTGCGCCTCTACAACGCCGCACAAGGCCTCCTCACCCGCCCTCATCTCGCCGGTGGCTGGGATTCCCGGCGTTGGCTCGCTCCATCGTCGGACGACAGCTATGTCGGCGCATCGCCCAGGTTCCAAGGGCCGGCTCACGGCGACGCCACCGTTGCGTGCGGGGTCGCGCCGAAGCCGAGTGGACCGGCTCGTCCCTGCTCCTTGGAAGAGGGAGATGGCGACCTCGGCCCGAGCATCACTGATCATCGACGTGACTATGGCTCCGGCGTCACCGTGCCGCCTCCCAGCAGGTCCCCGTGCAGCGTGGGCAGGCTGCGGAACAAGTAGGCGGTGACGCCGCTCTTGTCTTCACCGAACACGTTGATCGCCTGCGTGTCCTGCTCGAACACGGCGAATCCGGATACCGTGGAGTCGTTCATCGTCTGAATGCCGACGACCATCTGACTATCGGTGTCGTCCTCGAACCCGGCGCCGGTGATCGGGCCGCAGGCGATGTAGTTGTCGTTTTCTTCCTCGGCGATCGCCACGGCCACCACATACTGCCCAATGAGCAAGTCATCGAAGGTGGTCTCGATCTCACCCTGAGCCTTCCAGACGTTCGCGCCGACCGGGACCTCGGGTTCCACCTCGTCGGCCTCCTCGTCCGCGTCGATCAGTTCGCCGACGGTTCCTAGCGCCATGTCGGTGGGTTCGGCTCGGCCGTGCCGACCACGTACTTGACTTCGCCGATCTGGTTGCAAGTGCCGGCGTTGACCGTCACTGGGTACTCGCCGATTTCGGCGTTCTCGTCGCCGTTGTCTTGGCTCAGCCCCGTCGTCACCGTTGCCATCGCCAAGCTCGGCCCCGTTACGAGCACGGAACCGACCAGCCTCAACCGCAGTGCCTGCCAGCCATGCATCGTTCTCATCCTCCTCGCCGTCATTGCTCCGAAGCCACAAAGCACGCCTTCCGCGGCAAGCATCCCGCACCTTAGAACCCAGTCTAAGGAGCACGGGTGAACACTGGAGTGATGGAACGTGAACCAGTTGGTCGCGATCGGTGAATAAAGGTGAACGTCACCCGCTCCGGTATCAGCGGATCGACAACGTCGCCGTCGACCGCGTGGCGAACGGGCATCAGTCGATCCCGCTTCGGGCGCGCTAGCGGCCCTGCGTCGCTCCGCGGCCCGCGTGGCCGGGTGCCAGCGGCACCACCGATGGCCAACGGCTCGGAAGGCCGCTAACCGGTGGTCGGCGCGGTGAAACGGTAGCCGCGACCCCAGTCGGTCTGGATGTAGCGGGGATGCTCGGCGTCGTCGCCCAGCTTCTGCCGCAGCCGGCGCACGAAGACCTTTAGGTAGTTCGGGTCGGCGTCCCACTCCGAGCCCCAGACCCGTTCCAACAGCAGGTGGTGGGGGATGGTAGTTCCGGCGTGGCGCACCAACTCTTCCAGCAGTCGGTACTCGGTCGACGTCAGGCGCACCACCTCGTCCCGCAGGCGAACCTCGCGCGTGGCGAAGTCGACGGTGAGGTCACCACTCACGAAGCCGCCTCCCGCCTGCGTTCGGGTCCCAGTGGCCCGGCGCAACAGAGCCCGCAGCCGGGCCAGCAATTCCAGGTGATCGAATGGCTTGGTCAAATAGTCGTCGGCGCCAAGGTCGAGCGCACGCACCTTGTCGATGGTGGCGTCGCGCACGGTGAGCATCAGGATCGGCACCTGGGACACCTCACGGATGCGGCGCAGGACGGTGAAGCCGTCGGGTGGTGGCATGGCGACGTCGAGGATCACCAGGTCCGCCGGGTCCGCATCGAAGGCCTGAATCGCCTCGTCTCCCGTGCCGGCTATGGTCACCCGGCAACCCGGCCAAGTCATCCGCACGCCGAAGGCGACCACCTCGGCCACGTCCTGGGCGTCCTCGGCGATGAGTACCGTCAGGGGCATGGCTCCCTCCCGACTTTGAGGAGCGGTAGCGCGACGTGGAAACTCGCCCCCCGCCCGGCTCCGCTCTCGGCCCACAAGCGGCCACCGTGGAGCTCGACAAGGCCCCGCGCGATCGCCAGCCCGAGCCCCGATCCGTTCTTGCCCGAGCCGAGGCGATGGAAGCGGCGGAAGATGGCCTCCAGCTCCTCGACCGGGATGCCCAGGCCGTCGTCGCGGACGGTGAGCCGGATCTCGCCGTCGCCGACCCTCCCCGTCACTGCAACACGGGTGCCGAGCGCGGTGTGCCGGTGAGCGTTGGCTAATAGGTTCACCACCACCTGCTCCAGCCACCGAGGATCTGCCTCAATCGGCAACGGCGCGGGGAGATCGATCTCCAGGGTCTGCCCCTTCTGCCGCATGAGCGGTTGCACCGCCGAGACGGAGTCGGCCACCACCGACCGCAGATCGATCAGTTCGAGATCGAGGCGGAGGATCCCGGCTTGAAGCTGGTTGTAGGCGAGGAGGTTGTCGATTAGACGGCTAAGGCGCTCGGTATTGCGCCGAGCGTTGGCAAGCAGGTCCCGTTGCTCCGGCCGGAGCTGCTCGACTCCGCTCGTTTCCAGCAGGCCGAGCGCGGCGCCAATCGCCGTGAGCGGTGTCAGCAGGTCGTGCGAGACCGTGGCGACGAACTGGGTCCGCAGCCGGTCGAGCTCCTCCAACCGCTCCGCGTCGTCGCGAAGCACCTGGGCTGTCGCTTCCTGACGCATCAGCCGCCGCGCCATAATCGCGGTGCCGACCCCGACGACCGTCAGCACGACCATCCGGGCTGCCAGTTGACGGAGGTTGCCCGGCGTGGGCGACCACTGGGGCAGTGTCGGGGCGACGACGGTGATGACGGCAATTACCGCCGCAGTGTAGAGCAGGGTAGCACGGAGGGACCAGCAGACCGCCGCCGTGACGACGGCCAGGTAGAAGGTAACGAACAGCGGACCTCCCGGCTCCGCGTCCAAGAAGTACAGGATCCCAGCTATCGGCAGGTCGAGGAAGGGCACCCAGGTGTAGGAGCGGAGTCGTGCCACACCGCCTCGGAGCAACGCAACCAGCAGGTTGTACCCGGCGAATGCCAAGACGTACGGCCAGAGGGGGTGCCCTGTGCGGGCCGGCGCGGGCCAGGCCAGCACGATGAGCAGCATGGTCGCGATGATCGTCCAACGCAGCCAGGTGAGTAACGGTGCCAGTAGTTGCCCCGAGGTTGGCTGGGCGTTCAGCGCCTCGTTGGTTCCCCCGAGCAAGGACATCGTGGTCCTACTAGTCGTCGTCGACGCTCTGGACAGCGTTCGTCCGTCGGTACCTTAGAGATCTCCACGAGTCCGTGGACACCCGCACACCATAGCGAGGAATCCACCGCATGTTACGCCATTCTAAGGTCGGACAAAAAAAGGCTGCCCGTACCGGGCCTTCCGTTCACCTCCGTTCACAATTCCTCACCGCATCCATGGCTTGCATTCACTAGCATGTTCACAGACGACTCTTATTCTAACGATGAGGTTTAGGTCTACGGCCCATACCCAATAATGCATATGCCATGGTGAGGTAGGGATATTGGTCACGAGATGGGGGAAGAGCGAGTCATAGTGTTTCTCTACTGCATCGAACTGGGGTTTAGACCGGACTCAAGGGAAACGTGATAACGTCACCGAATCGGCGAGGAGGGGTTGCATGTCTTCCGCGGAGCAGCCGCAGGGCTCCGATCAGGAAGCGCAAACGGTCGGTGTTCGCGGTGAACGGTTCGAACTGCTCGACCACCTCCAAGCGGTCCTTGAGCCGATCATGGCCGCCCTCGGCCTGGTGTTCCTCGGTCTGCTGCTGCTCGACTATGCCTCCGTCGGACTCAGTCGAATCGGTCAAGCCCGGCTGGACCGGGCGCTTCAGATCATCTGGGCAATATTTCTGATCGACTTTGGCGTGCGCTTGGCGGTCGCTCCGGCGAAGCGAAGTTTTCTCCGGCACAACTGGCTGGCCGCACTCTCGTTGGCCCTGCCATTCCTCCGCCCCCTACGCGTCTTTCGCGCTGCTCGTGCCTTGCGCTCGCTAAGCCTCGCCCGCCTGCTCGGCGGGCTCAATCGAGGGATGCGGGTCCTGCGACAGGTCACCCGTGGCCGGCAGTTCGCGTACGTCGGCCTGTTGACCGTGGTCGTGGTGCTGGCTGGTGCGGTAGGAGTCCTCTTTTTCGACCGCGGCATCGCGGGCGCGCCGATTCAGACCATGGGGGACGCGCTGTGGTGGTCGGCGGCCATGGTGACGACGATCAACAATGAGAAATATGCGGTGAGCGCCGAAGCCCGCACGATCGC
>JAABUN010005207.1_pt1 | contig 16447 bp, 19 predicted proteins | sample 5559311 | NCBI WGS metagenome assembly JAABUN01 (sample SAMN10711877, study PRJNA513370) | rock metagenome | isolation source: Antarctica rocks | place: Antarctica: Victoria Land, Siegfried Peak sud
AGCGCGGCGCAGCCCCTGCCGTCGCCCGGCGATCCCACGCGCCACCCGCCGCGCCGCTGGGTCGTCGCGGTCGCGCACAGCTGGTTCAACCGCTTCCGGCGGCTGCTCGTGCGCTGGGAGAAGAAAGCCACCAACTACCTCGGCTTCGTCCAACTCGCCGCCTGCCTCATCATCTACCGCAAGCTCCGCCGTGCACGTTCACTTCCTGGATAGGCTGTTACTGGGAGCAGCATGGGGGCTTGGCGCAGTTCGGCTACCCGATCAGCGAACTGCGCCAGGAACGGCTGGAGGACGGCAACCTATACGGCGTGCAGTACTTCGAGCGAGCACGCCTCGAGTATCGGGGCGGCCATATCACGCTCGGCCAGCTCGGGCGGCGCGTCCTCGCCGAGATCGACGCCGGGCGCTGACCCTCCGGTGGCTGTCTGCGGTTCCTGCTTGGTGATCGCGGTATCATACCGTAACAGCATAACACCAACCAGGAAGCTGAAAGAACGCAGTAGCGGCCTTCCGGTGCGGATTTTCGGAGCGGCGCAGCGATGGATACAGGTTTCCCGCCCCTCACCCCCGTGCCCGCAGCGCAGGTGGCCGCGCAGGTCGGGATGCTGATCGCCGGGCGCATCCGGGGCGACCTCGATGCGGACTACGCGGCGACGGTGCGGGCGTGCCACCTCGGCGGGGCCGTCCTCTTCGCGGACAACATCGGCACGCCGGACGAGACGCGGGTGCTTACTGCGCGTATCCAAGAACTCCGCGCCCTTACCCGGCCTCCCCGCGCTCGACCCCGACGCGATCGTCCTCGGCACGCGCCGCCAACCGCCTCCCGGCACAGGCCGCCGTGATCGCTGCGCGCCATGCCTGGGATCCGCCGCTCGTAGCCCTCGCCGGGCCGGAAGACGTTGCTGAAACGGTCGGGGCGCACGGGCGGCACCTTACCGAGGCGTTTCACCCTTGTTCTCTGCCTCGTTCTCTGCGGGCTCCGCTGTCCCCTCGCCAGCCTCGGGCTGCCTGTAGAAGACGCGGCGCTGGCTCAGGTGCCGATCGGAGGCCAGCACGCGTCGCACCGCGATCGGCAAATCGCCACCGTCGCCCCCGCCGATCTCGGGGGTGTTCCAATCGGGGGTGTCGTCGGCGGGCGCGGCCTCGTCCCGCTCGTCGTCGCGCCGCTCGTCGGACTCGCTCATCGCCCCTCCTTGCGCCCGCGCCGGGGATCGCCTATCGCGCTGCGTCGAAGCCAGACCGGGGAAAGTGTGTCGCCGCCGGGCCACCACCGGTTAGCGCGCCGCGATCTGCCACCCCGCGATCGTGCGGAAGCGATCGCTCGGCACGTCGAGCGGGTCGGCGGTCGGCCCGCTCACGCGCTTGGATACCGCGAAATGGTACTGCGGATAGTAGAGGATCAGGCTCGGCACCTCGCTGGCGAACAGTTGCTGGAAGGTCGCGTAGGCCGCCCGTCGCTTCGCCGGGTCGGTCGTCAGGCGGCCATCTTCCAGCGCCTTGTCGGCGTCGGCGTTCGCCCAATTGGCGAAGTTGTAGCCGGTGTCGGCCTGGCTGGAATGCCAGCCGCTGTACGGATCGGGGTCCGCCGCCAGCCCCTCCCAGCCGGAGAGCGCGGCGTCGTAGCGGCGCGCGGCCAGCGCCCCCGCCAACTCGTCCGCACCCTTTGCGGACACCGTCACCTTGACCCCGATCGCGCCGAATTGCCGCGCCAGGATCGTCGCCACCGCCGTGCGGAGGGGGTCGCTATCGGTCAGCAGCGTGAAGGCGAGCGCCTGCCCCCCCTTCGCCCGCGTGCCGTCGGCCCCCAACTGCCACCCCGCCGCGTCGAGGAGCCGGGCGGCGCGTGCCGGGTCGGTCGGCCAATCCTGTCTGGCGTAGGCCCAGGAGTTCGGCAGGATCGGGCTGGCCCCGGCGGTCCCCCAGCCCTTCAGGCCGTCGCGCACCAGTTCGTCGCGATCCACGGCCAGCGCCAGCGCCTGCCGCACCTCGCGCGCCGCGAATTGCGGGGCCTTCAGATTGAAGAAGAGGGCGGTGTACCCCGCCACCGAGGGGCCATAGACGTTGACACCCTCCGCGACGCCCCCCACCTCGGCGAGCGCTGTGGGAGGCAGGTAGCCGATCCCATCGACCTCACCACGCCCCAGCGCCGCGATCGCCGCGCCGACCCCTCCGTAGGAGCGGAACCGCACCCCCTGCAGCCGCGCCTTCTGGCCGTAATAGCCGTCGAATCGCTTTAACGCGACCTCGACCGTCGGCGTATCGAGCGAGCCGAACGCGAATGGCCCGGTCCCGACCGGCTGCAAGTTGAACGACGCGCTCGCCAGATCGCCGGGGCGCACCGGGGCGAGGAGGTGTTGCGGGAGGATGCCGAGGTCCGTGTAGGCGAGGAAGGGGGCGTAGGGCTTCGGCAGGGTGCAGACGACCGTGCGCGCGTCCGGCGTCTCCACGCTGACCGAGCGCCAGAAATCGGCGAGGCCCGCGTCGCCGGTGAAGGCGGCGTCCTGGATGGTGCGGATAGTGAAGAGAACGTCGCGCGCGTCGAACGGCTGGCCGTCGTGCCAGGTCACGCCGTCGCGCAGGGTGAAGGTGTAGCGCTGGCCGTCCTGCTCGACCTTCCAGGAGGCCGCCAGATCGGGCTGGATATTCCCCGCCGCATCGGTGCGCGTCAGGCCGTTGAAGAGGAGGGCGCTGAGGTCGCGATCGATGCGGGTCTGCGCGAGCAGCGGGTTGAGCATCGTGGGGGTACCGACGGTCGCCTCGCGGTAGACGCCGCTCGGGGGGACGACGGCGGTACCCGCGCGCGCGCCGAGCGGCGTAGACGCGCCGAGCGAGCCGCGCATAACGGCAACGCCGACCCCGGCCACGAGCGCCCCGATGATGACGACCGCGCCGAGCAGGGCGACCCAGCCGCCGCGTCCCAATGCCCTCATGCCCCTCCCCACGGATCGCTCATCGCTGCCGCAGACATGCGGCGGCCCGCCTCGGCCCAGGCGAGGCGGGCCGCCGTGCGTCTGGTTTGTTCGGCGCGTCTAACCCTTGTAGATGCTGGTCACCACGGCGATGATCATGAAGGCGACCGCGAGGCCGATGGTGAACTGGAACAGGGTCTTCTCGACCCCGCGCCGGGTGCGATAGATCGAGTCGCTCCCACCGCCGAAGCTGCCGGTGAATCCCTGTCCGCGCAGTTGCAGCAGCAGGGCGATGATCAGGGTGACCGCCAGGATCGTCTGAACGGCGAAAAGAATATTCAGCACAGTCGCGCGTCTCCTCGCTGCCTCGGCGTCGCGGGCACCGTCTGCCCGGCGCAATCCCGTTCGATCGATGCCGCGAAGTATAGCACAGGGCCGCGCCAGGTTCGGTACGCCGCGATTATATACCGCGTACGTATGCGGGCGCAAGGGGGATTTGCGGCGATGTGGTAAGGTTGCTTGCATGACCCGTTCCGGCGCACAGCAGGCCGATGCTACCGCGCCGCATACCAGCCGGGAGCACCCGATGGAACACACCACCCCCTCGTCCCAGCCGCGCCGCCTGCGCGAGAGCGCCGTGCTGATCGCCCTCTACGAGCGCGACGACGCGGTGCAGCTCCTCTTCATCAAGCGGACCGACCGCGTGGGGACGCACAAGGGGGAGATCGGTTTCCCCGGCGGGCGGATCGAGACGGACGACGCCTCGCCGCTCGCGGCGGCGCTGCGCGAGGCGGAGGAGGAGGTCGGCATCCCGGTCGGCGACGTGACCCCGCTCGGCGCGCTCCCCGCGGTCGATACGATCGTGACCGGGATGCTGATCCATCCCTTCGTCGGGCGGCTCGCCGCCCCGCCGACGCTGATCCCCAGCCCGTTCGAGGTGGCGGAGACGATCGAGGTGCCGCTGCCGCATCTGCTGGATCCGGCGACCTACCACGAGGCGGACTGGATCATCCGGGGCAAGGAACGCCGCATCTTCTTCTACCGTTATGGCTCGCACGAGATCTGGGGGGCGACCGGGCGGATCGTGCAACTCTTCCTCGCCCGCCTCGAAGGGTGGGACGCCCGCCCGCCGCGCACCGCCTGGACCCTCGACGATGTCGCCGCCGCGCTCGACGCCACGGCTTAAGGACTCGATCATGCAGGAGCACCGATGATGCAAGAGCAGCGCGCCGAACGACGCACCCTCCGGTTCCGTCAGCGTGCGGGGCTGGCGACGAACGTCCTGCTCCTGCCCCTCGCGATCGTCGCTCTGGCCGTGGGCACGCCCACTCAACCAGTCGCCGCAGCGACCGGCGGGGGCGAAACAGGCGCGTGCCACGCAGACGATCTCCGTGCAGAGGCGAACTACCAGGGCGCGACCGGTTCACTGCGCGGGGCCGTCCTTTTGACGAACGGCGGCGCGGCGGCATGCGACATCGTGGGGCAGCCGCAACTCCGCATCCTCGATGCTCGGGGGGACGTGATGGCCGAGGGCGTCCCGATCGCGAGCACGGCCGGAGTTTTCACGCTCGCGCCGGGCGAGTTGTCCGCAATTGGCTTCATCTGGCGAAACTACTGCCGCACACCATCCCTGCCGCCGTTCACGCTGCGTATCACGATCCCCGACGGCGCGCAGATCGACGTGACGCAGGATCGCCATGGCGAGCGGTTCGGGGTTGCCCCCCGCTGCGACGCCCCGAACGCTCCCTCGACCCTCACCATCGATCCCCCGCGCCTCATCCCGCCCACCCCGGCCACGCCTGTCAGCACCCCAACCCTGCCGGGTCTACCCAATACCGGTGCCGGGGGTGCCGCGCGGACGAATACCGCAGCGCACCGTTCGAGTCTCGCCGTCGGAATTATGATCGTGGGCATCGCCGTGCGCCGCCGGTGGTGCCGCACTCACGCCCCTGAAAAGGATCACTGATCCCCGCAACAGCGAGCAAGAATACGTCCGGCTCGCTAAGGACTGACGCACGGAAGCAGGGAGCGCGACGGATGGGACTCGACTCCACTGCTGTCCTCGGTCACGAGATCGAAGCCGAGGGCTTGTGGGAATTGCCGCAACTCCTCAGCCCCGCGCATGCGCCTCGCCTCGCCGACACCATCGCGGAATTCGATCGCCAAGCCAACGAATATATGGTGGTGAAGCACCAGCTGCCGCCTGGATTCTACAGAGCGGCAGAGCAAACCTGGACCGTTTGTCCCACACGACTCCTCCTCTTCAAGGACACCACCGGTGCGCTCACCCTGGAGGAACCACCGGCCACCTACGAAGACATCGGCGCAGGAAGTCGACAGATTCATTTCTCCCCGGTCGCCGCATGGCGCACGGTGGGCGTGGAAGAATGGTGGGCAATGAAGAAGCCGGTAGAGGTAGACGGCCCCCCTGGCCTCAATCTCACAATCGGCCCACATACTCTTCAGTTATACTGTTGGCTGCGCTGGGGGATCTTTCTCTCGGAGCCGACTCTGCAACTGGCGCTCCGCCGCGTCTGCCACGAGTTCGCGCTGGTGGTCGGCTCGCCAATGGCGATCTATGTGTCCGATGCCCGAACGCCCATCGATGCAATCGTGGACGGATTGACCATCGAGGAAATCGTCGCGCAACTACGCGCCGGTCTCGATACGCTCAGACCGATCCTCTCAGTAATCGATAAAGATTCTGCATTAGACAACAGTGATCATGATGCCTATTATCTCGATGCCTTTGCCGATCTGTAAGCGGGCGGGGCATGACGGGCACCCTCACCTCCTACTCCCTCTCCCCATCCGAGGAGAGGAGGCATCGCCGTTGTGGGCGTTGTGGGCTGCTGCGAGCGCCGATGCGGCCCTCACCCTGGCTCATCGCCCAGCGGGCACCCGGCTGGCCACCCTTCTCCCTGAGAGGGAGAGGGGCGTGCTGAGTAAGGCGGAGGCGTTATGGCTGCTGCCAGCCCGCGTAGGCGGGGGTCACTCCAAGCCGCGTCTTAGGGGTTTGCCGGTGCCGCTTATGGCCGCCCGCAGCCGGGGGCTTGCACCTCCTTACGGGTACTTCAACCCCTCGGTATCCCACCTTCATCGCAAAAGTGCGACAGCCCGATTTGCTATACTTTACAGCATTACCTTTCAGCACAAACGATAAACCGCATCGGCCTCGACATAGGGACATCGCCATGAGCCACCATACGCTGACCCTTGACATCCCAGAGCAGCTCTATGCCCGCCTCGCGGAGCGCGCCTCGCTGTCGCAACGGAGCGTCGCGGACGAGGCGTTGGCGGCGATGGCGCTGACGCTCCCCACCGAAGGGGCTCACGCGCCCGCGCTCACGCGCACGCTACACGACCTGGAAGTGCTCGACGATACGCAACTCCGCCTTGCGGCAGCGCGGACCCTGACCCAACGCGACGAGCGCCGTCTGCGCGCGCTCGCTCGGCGCAATAGCGCGGGCGAGATCACCCCGGTCGAAGGCGACGAACTGGCCGTGCTACTCGATCGCCTGGAAGACATCGGCCTCATCCGTGCCAAGGCGACCGCGCTCTTGCGCGCACGCGGCCAGGATGTCGGCGATCTGCTGCCCAGGGGATGAGCCGCACCTACATCCCACAATGGCTACGCGAACGTGTTACCGAACAAGCGGGGCATCGCTGCGGCTATTGTCAGGCCGATGAGCGCTATTTCGGCACCGACTTCGAGATCGAACACCTGATACCAGAAGCGCTCGGCGGGGCGACTGCCGAGGAGAACCTTTGGCTCGCCTGTCGCGAGTGTAATGGGCGCAAAGGAATCCGTATCGCCGCGCCAGATCCGCTCACCGGTGACCTTGCACCGCTCTTCAACCCACGCACACAGCGCTGGTCCAAGCATTTCCGATGGGTCGCAACCGGCGACCAGCTATCCGGCTTGACGCCGAGTGGCCGCGCGACGATCCGCGCGCTCGGCATCAATCGCCCGAAACGTATTCTGGCTCGACAATTCTGGGTTCAGGCAGGGTGGCATCCGCCAAAGGATTAGCCCTTCACCGGTTGGACGCTATTCACCCCTCCACCACTAAAATCTCGTTCGTGGCGGCGTCCGCGATCCAGATGCGGCCATCGGCGCTGCGGGTCAGGCCGTGGACTTCCGGCCCGGCGATGTGCCACCGCTCGCGGATCGCGCCATCGCGCGCGTCGAGGCGCAGGATATCGCCGGTATTGGTGTCGGCGACGCAAAGGCTACCGTCGGCCTCGTCCCAGAACATGCCGTGCGAGCGCTTTGTCGGGAAAGGGATGGTGCCGAGCAAGTCGCTGGTCTCCGCGTCGATGTGCTCAATCGTGCGCGCGCCCGGTCGGGTCACCCAGAGGGTGCCGCAGCTCCCCGGCTCGCCGTGCGGCTTGCCGCCAGGTGCGGACGGGTGCAGTTCCGGCGCAGCATCGGCCACGACGGGCAACGCCTCCTCGGTCTCATACGGTCGCCACTGGATGCCGTGCACGCCGCCACCCCCGCGCAACACGACCGCCGCAAGACAATGGCCCGTCGCCGGATCGTGGCGGTAGATCGTCGTGGTGGGGACGTTGGCGGCGGTCCAGACCACGCCCGCGCCGAAGCTGATCCCGCTCGCATTGCGGACCGGGCCGGGGAAGCTGGTCAGGGTCGCGCCGTCGTAGTCGATCAGGTAGGCGCGATTGTCCTGCTGGTCGCAGAGCCACAACCCTTCCGGCACCGCCTCCAGGCCGTTGACCTGCGCGCCCGGCGCGCGGAACATAGTTCGCGTCCGCAGTTCGCGCACTCCCTCCATCGCCATCGCGCCCCTCCCTTCGTCGTCCTTCATGGGCAACACGCTCGCGGGGCACCGTTGCCCCCGCCCGACCCTACTCGCTGAAGCTCGCCGCGAAGAACGCGCCGAGCCGCGCGTACAGGATACGCTGATTCGCAGGGCAGGCGATACCATGCCCCTCGTCGGCGAATTCCAGGGTGTCGTAGGGTATCCCTGCCGCATCGAGCGCCGTGCGGACGGCGCGGACATTCTCCGGCGTCACGTTCGGGTCGCGCGCCCCCTGCACGATCAGCAGCGCGCCGCCGATCCGGTCTACAGCGTGAATTGGCGAGCGCTCGCGGTAGCGGTCCGGCACCGTCTCCGGCGTGCCGCCGAGCATCTCCTCGCTGTAGGGGCGCAGATCGGGCCGGGTCGTCTCGTAGTCGACCACCAGATCGGTCATGCCGCAGATCGGGGCCGCCGCCGCCAGCGTCTCGCGGTCCCAGCGGGTGATCCCGCACCACGACGAGTAGCCGCCATACGACGTGCCGGTGATCCCCACGCGCCCCGGCTGCGCGATCCCCGCCGCCAGCAGGGCCGCGATCCCGGCGCGGATGTCGTCCTGCTCGCGCCCGCCCCAGCCATCGTCCTTGATCGCCTCCCGAAAGGCGAGGCCGAAGCCGGTGCTGCCGCGATAGTTCGGATCGAGTACCGTGAAGCCGAGGCGCGCATAATACTGGATTTGTGGGTTGATCTGGTCGCGGCTGTGCGAGGTCGGGCCGCCGTGTACGGAGACGACCGTGCCGCGCGACTCGCCGGCGGGCCGGTACAGCCACCCTTGGATCGGTAGCCCATCGGGCGCGACCCAGCGAAAATCCTCGGCTGGGGTGAAATCGGCGGGGCGCAGCGTCGTCCGCTCCCGGATGCGCGAGAGGCTGACGAACGTCTCGGGCGCGGCCCTCGGCACTACGCGGAGCACGTCGGCGGGCTGCCGCGAGCTGGCATACAGGGCCACCCAGGGGCCGTCCGGCGTCGGGGCGAGGGGCAGGAATTCCCCCGGCACGGCGGGCCAGGCCCATTCCTCGCCGCTCTCCGGGTCGATCAGGCTGGCGTGGCCACGCGCCTCGCGCACGTCGAGGACGACGATCCGGTCGCTGCCGTGCGGCACGAACGCCGCCTCGATGTTGCGCGCCGGGTCGTCGAGAATCCAGCGCACGGGCGCGTCGTCGCCGAGGACCCAGACGCCGAGGCGCGCGTGGGTCGGGGTATCGGCGCGGACGAGGATGCGCCGCCCATCGGGGAACCACGACGCGGCGCACTTCACGTCGTCGCCGAAGTTGAAGAGTTCGCGATCGTCCGCGCCGTCGCTGCCGACGAGCCAGACCTGTGTCCCCGCCGGGTGCCGATCGCGCCGGGTGTAGAGGACGTGCGTCCCGAGGCTGTTCAGGAGCGGCCATCCGCCGCCCGGTCGGGCGCGGCGCGCGATCGGTTCCCGCGCGCCGCTGGTCAGGTCGTGCCGATAGATCCAGGTCGCCTCGATCTCCCGCCCCGCCGCGAAGTCGTAGTTCGCGCCGTAGATCAGCGCGCTGCCATCGGGCGTCAGCGCGCCGCCGCGCAGGAAATACTCCGGCTCGGCATCGGTCAGAAGGGTCGGGGCGAGCGGACGGTCGAGATCGACGCGCAGCAGCCGCGCCCGCTCGTCGCCGCCGCGATCGTGTGCGACGAGGACGGCGCGGCTATCGGGCGACCAGCCGACGAGGGCGGTGTTCTCCCCGATGTCGGTCAGCCGGATCGGCGTGGCGGAGCCATCGGTCGACGCGGCGTAGACATCGGCGACCGGCCCCACGCGCGACCAACCCCACGCCACCCAGCGCCCATCGGGCGACACACCGGGGCCGCTCAGGCCGGGGAGGGCCAGCAGCGCATCGAGATAGGCGGTCGCGTTCATGTCCTCTCCATTGCGCCGACCCACGGCCCATGCCGCCCTATTCGCGGTAGGCGACGCGGAAACGTTCGCAGATCATCGGCATGTCGCGCGCTGGCGTATGACCAAGTTCGGCGACGACCGCGCGGTAATAGTCCCAGGCATCGGACTGGAACCAGGCCAGGGTGCGATCCCCCTCGCCATAATCGCGCGCGAACGTGGCATCGATCGTATCGAACGGCACGACCCGCAACTCGATCGTCGCGATCGCGCAGCGCGGCACGCCGGAGCCGTCGAGGACGAGCGACTCGTCCCCGACCCGCCACAACGGCTGCCCGCGCGCTTCGCGTTCCCAGCGGGGCATCGCGGTCGCCGTCTTCGTCCCGGCGAGGACGAGCGCCAACAGCCGATCGGCCATCGCGCCCTCACCGAACGAGAATGCCTCGGCGTAGCGGGGCGGGGCGGCACCGGCGGGCAGCGCCGCACAACGCCGCGTCCGGAAGGCCGCCAGGGAATCGGGCACGCTCACGGGCCGACCCGGGTGCCCTTCCCGACCACGACGATGCCGTTCTTGGAGACGGTGAAGCGCGCCCGGTCGGCCTCGGGGTCGTAGCCGATCCGCGCGCCCTCCTCCACGACCACATTCTTGTCGAGGATCGCGTTGCGGACGTGCGCACCGGCGTGGATCTGGGTGTCGGTCAGCACGACCGAGCCTTCGACATAGCTGCCGCGATCGACGCGGACCCCCGGCGACAGCACCGAGCGTCGCACCGTCCCCCCGGTCACGATCACCCCGGTGCTCAGCAGCGAGTCGAACGCCTGCCCCGGATGGTCGTGGTAGACGACCTTGGCGGGGGGGAGCGGCGCGTGCCAGGTGAAGATCGGCCACTCCCGGTTGTAGAGATTGAAGGCCGGAACCGGCGAGATCAGGTCGATGTGCGCGTCGTAGTAGGCGTCGATCTCCCCGACATCGCGCCAGTAGCCGCGATCGGTCTCGGTCGCGCCCGGCACCTCGTTCTGCACGAAGTCGTAATAGGCCGCATCGCCGCGCGCCACGAACGCGGGGACGATGCTCCCACCGAGGTCGTGTACGCTCTCCTCGTCGCGCGCGTCGGCGTTCACCGCATCGACGAGCGCCCTGGTGGTGAAGATGTAGTTGCCCATCGAGGCGAAGACCTGATCGGGCGCGTCCGACAGCCCGGTCGCGTCGGTCGGCTTCTCGCGGAAGGCGGCGATCCGCCCCCCCTCCCCCGGCTCGATCACCCCGAACGCGCTCGCCTGACTGAGGGGCGCGCGGTTCGCCGCCACCGTCAGCCCGGCCCCGCTCTTGATGTGGTGGTCCAGCATCTGGCGCGGGTCCATCCGGTAGATGTGGTCGGCCCCGAAGACGATGATGTAGTCGGGGCGCTCGTCGTTGACGAGGTTCAGATTCTGGAAGATGGCGTCCGCCGAACCGGCGAACCAGCGCGGCCCGCGCCGCATCTGCGCCGGGACGGTGGTGACGTAGCTGCCGAGCATCGCGTTCAGCTGCCAGGTCTGCGCGATGTGCCGATCGAGGCTGTGGCTCTTGTACTGCGTCAGGACGGCGATCTGGCGATAGCCCGCGTTGACCATATTAGAGAGGACGAAATCGACCAGCCGATAGACGCCGCCGAACGGGACACCGGGCTTCGCCCGGTCGGCGGTCAGGGGGTAGAGGCGCTTCCCCTCGCCCCCCGCGAGCACCATCGCGAATACCTTCATCGCGCCACGCTCCCCATCACCCTCGCCGGGATCGCCCGCGCGCCCACCGCGACACGCCGCCCCGGCCCACGCCCACATAGGACGCAGTATCGCACAAACGGGGGGTCGTGAGTCGCGAGAGAAAGGTCGTTAGCGGCGCGGTACCTGATAGCCTGGCTCGTGCGCCACTGACAGCCCACTCACGACCCCCGACTCGCGACTCCGCAGAGCCGCACGAACACCTCCGCCTTCAAGCTCGCGCCGCCGACGAGCGCGCCGTCGATCTCCGGCTGGCCGAGGAATTCGGCGATGTTGGCGTCGGTGACGCTGCCGCCGTACTGGATGCGGACCAGTTCGGCCCCCGCCGCGTCGAAGCGCGCGGCGAGCGCGGCGCGGATGACCCCCGCGACCCGATTCGCCTCCGCGCCGTCCGCCGCGCGCCCGCTGCCGATCGCCCAGATCGGCTCGTACGCGACGACGCACTCCGCGAGCTGCCGGGCGTCGACCCCGGCGAACGCCGCCCCGACCTGCGCGGCGATGTGGGTGTCGGCAGCGCCCGCGTCGCGCGTCGCCAGATCTTCCCCGACGCAGATGATCGGGCGCAGGCCGTGGCGCAACGCCGCCGCCGCCTTCGCGGCCACGTCCGCGTCCGTCTCACCGAACCCCTGGCGGCGCTCGGAGTGGCCGACGATCACGTAGCGGCACTGCTGCGCCAGCATCGCCGCCGAGACCTCGCCGGTCAGCGCGCCCGCGTCGCTGGCGTTGCAGTTCTGCGCGCCCAGCGCGATCGCGGTCCCGTCGAGGTATTCCGCCACGATCAGCAGCCAGAGGAAGGGCGGGCAGATGACGACCTCGCCCGCATCCGCGTCGCGCCCGTCCAGCCCCTCGACGATCTCCTCGACCAGATCGAGCGCCTCGTCATAGGTCGTGTTCATCTTCCAGTTGCCCGCGATGATCGGCACGCGCATGGCACCCCCTTCGTCGGCGGTCGGCGGTCGGCGGTCGGCGGTCGGCAGAAAGATAGCGCGACCATCTTACCGCCCACCGGGGGAGGCTCGCTACTGCCGACCGCCGACCGCCGACTACCCCTCGTCCAGCGCCGCCACCCCCGGCAACTCCTTGCCTTCCAGGAATTCGAGGGACGCGCCGCCGCCGGTGGAGACGTGGGAGATGCGGTCGGCCACCCCGCTCTCCTCGATCGCGGCCACCGAGTCGCCGCCGCCGACGATCGAGAAGGCGTCTGCGTCGGCGACCGCCCCCGCGATCGCGCGCGTCCCCGCCGCGAAGGGTGCGACCTCGAAGACGCCCATCGGGCCGTTCCAGACGATCGTCCGCGCCCCCGCGATGATCGCGGCGTAGCGCGCGACCGTCTCCGGGCCGATGTCGAAGATCGCCAGGTCGTCCGGGACCGCGTCGGCGGAGATCGTCCGGCGCGGAGCCTCGGCGGTCATCGCCGCCGCGACGACCACATCGGTCGGCAGGGCGATGGTGACGCCGCGCTCCCGCGCGCGGTCGAGCAATTGCCGCGCCAGCGCGGCCTTATCAGCCTCCTGCAACGACTTCCCGACCGGATGCCCCTGTGCCGCTAGAAAGGTGTTCGCCATGCCGCCGCCGATGAGCAGCGCGTCCACCTTGTCGAGCAGATGCTCGATCACGCCGATCTTATCCGATACCTTCGCCCCGCCGAGGATCGTCACGAACGGGCGGGCCGGGTCGCCGAGCGCCCGCCCGAGCGCCGACAACTCGCGTTCCATCAGGAGGCCCGCGACGGCGGGGAGATGGTGCGTGATCCCCTCCGTGGAGGCGTGCGCCCGGTGCGCGCTGCCGAAGGCGTCGTCCACGTAGACATCGCCAAGCGCGGCGAGCCCGCGCGCGAACCCGGCGTCGTTCGCCTCCTCCTCGGGGTGGAAGCGCAGATTCTCCAGCAGAGCCACATCGCCGGGCTTGAGCCGCCCGACCGCCGCCTCGATCTCCGGCCCCACGCAATCGGGCAGCAACGGCACCTCGATCTTCAGCAACTCGCTGAGTCGCCGCGCGACCGGCGCGAGCGAGTATCGCTCATCCCGCCTGCCCTTCGGACGCCCCAAGTGCGACATCAGCACGACCACCGCCCCGGCCTCGCGCAGCGCCCGGATCGTCGGCAACGCCGCCGTGATCCGCGTATCGTCGGTGATCCGGTCGCCATCGAGCGGCACGTTGAAATCAGCGCGGACGATCGCGCGCTTCCCGGCCCAGTCGATGTCGCGGATCGTCCGCTTGCCGAGCGGAGCATCTTGCTTGTCAGCCATCGTCCCCCTCCTGGTTATCTTCTGGCTATCAGTATCAGTGAATATCGGAGTAGCCGCCGAGGTGGCCGCAATGCAGGCAGCGAAAGACATACCCTGTCGGGCCATAGTCGCGATCGAGAGCGGCGTAATAGTCATCCCACTCGTCGCCGTCATAGCCGCAATCTTCCCGGATCGCCGCAATCGCCTCCGGCCCGAGCACCGCCAGTTCATCGTGACCCGCGATGGCGATCAACGCCGCCGCATCGCCGCAATGCGTGAACCAGCGCTCGGATTGCCAACTGCTGAAGCCCGGCGTGCGTTCCGCCACCGCAGCGATGATCGCGTCTGGTACCTCCTCCCAGACCGCATAGCCGTTCCCGGCCCCGCCTATTCCTGCCTCATCTGTGAAGGTAGCGTCGAAGCATGTATGGGCGGTGCCATCGGCGATGCACCAGGGGCAGAACGCGTCATCGAGATCGTCGATCGCGTAGACCGGCCCAGTATAGATGTAGCCGCGCGCCCGTCCACAGGACAGGCAGGTCGCCGGGGAAGGGATAATGCTGCCGGTGGCGAGCGGATCGGGGTGGTACACGAACGTCGGCAAGGCCATCGCCACACACACCCTCATTAGCAGGCTCAACGGGCGTTCCTGCCTACCGTGAGCCGCCCCGCTGCCGACCACCGACTACCGACTTCTCTCACGACTCACGACCCGCCGCTACTCCCCCGGCATACTCCGCCCATCGAACGGCGGGGCCTTACGCTTCATCAGGGCCACCACCACCTCGGCGGCGGACGCGGCGAGCGCGGCAAGGTCGGGGTAAAGCGCCGGGTCGGGGGTCTCGCCGCCGACGCTGTAGCGCCCGTCCGCGAAGAGCTGCACGTCCAGCCCGAGATCGGTCACGCGGACCTCGTCGCCGTCCGGGATCGCCGGGGTGTGGATCGGGCAGTACCAGTAGGGGAAGCGGCGGGCGCGCGTCGTCGCCAGGATGCCGTAGGGGCGGTCCCGCCAGAGGTGCAGGTCGCCGCGCGCGGGCCAGTGCCACGGCTCCGGCCCCTCGATCGGCTCGCCCTCCTCCACGCGCAGGACGATCGCGGTGCCGTCGTCGGTCAGCGCCTCGGCAGCGAAGGCCCAGCTCGGTGTACCATCCGGCGCGAGGGCGCGCACCGTCACCCGTTGTCCGCGCGTCAGCAACTCCGCCATCGTCCCCCGCCCCTCACCACTTGTCCGCGACCATACCGGCGCGGCGTCCGCACCCTCGACAAAAGCGGCGGCGCGAGGCCGTGAACAGTCCCGCGCCGCCGCTCAGTTTTGCCGTGTCGGCGGCACCACGATCTCGACCGCCCACCCCTCGCCAAGCCAGAGGCCGACCGTGTCCGCCGCGAGCCCCCAGGAGCGCAGCAGCGCGGTCCCCTGGCGGATTTGCTCCCAGTGCTCGTCGTCCGTGGCCGGGTTCCCGGCGCAATCGTGGTGGCCGCAGAGCGCGACGAGCTGCGAATCATGCGCCGCGATCGAGAAGCCGACATTGCGGCGCACCAATGCCACCTCGGCGGATTCCTCTCCCGCCGCTAGCAATTTGTCCGGTCCCGGCGCGGAGATCACGTCCACGTAGTCGAGGCCGTAGCGCTCCCGCATCCAGAGGATCGTCGGGCGCTGCACGCGGCCATCGATACAGGTTACCAGCGTCCCGAAGCGCAGCGGCGCGGTCATCGTTTTGTACCCCTATCCGTAACTTGTCTATCGAAATCCGAAAACGCCTGCCACGCAGCCGCACCGCGCCGAAGCGGCGCGGTGATCGGGACTGTGTGGCAGGCGCTTGGCCGCAGGTTTAGTCGTTGAAGCCGCGCTCCGCCATGAACGCCGCCAGATCGGCGACGCGGCAGGAGTAGCCCCACTCGTTGTCGTACCAGGAGATAACCTTGATGAGATCGCCGCCGATGACCAGCGTCGAGAGGCCGTCCACGATCGACGAGCGCGAATCCTCGCGGAAGTCGGACGAGACGAGCGGCTCCTCGGTGTAGCCCAGGATGCCGAACATGTCCCCCTCGGCCTGCGCCTTGAACGCCGCGTTGATCTCCTCCACCGTCGTGGGACGCTCCACCTGCGCCACGAAGTCGATGATCGAGACGGTGGGGGTGGGGACGCGCAGCGAGAAGCCGTCGAACTTGCCCGTGAGCTCCGGGATCACCAGCGCCAGCGCGCGGGCCGCGCCGGTCGTCGTCGGGATGATGTTGATCGCGGCGGCGCGCGCCCGGCGCAGATCCTTGTGCGGGCCGTCCACCAGCGACTGATCGCCGGTGTAGGAGTGGACCGTTGTCACCAGCCCCTTCACCACGCCGAACTGCTCCAGCACGACCTTCGCGACCGGCGCGAGGCAGTTGGTGGTGCAGGAGGCGTTGGAGATGATGCTGTGCCGGGCAGGATCGTACCGATCCTCGTTGACGCCCATGCAGAGGGTGATGTCCTCGCCCTTCGCCGGGGCGGTGATGATCACCTTCTTCGCGCCACCGGCCAGGTGGGCCTTCGCCTTCTCGGCATCGGTGAAGAAGCCGGTCGACTCGATCACGATATCGACGCCGAGATCGCCCCACGGCAGCTTGGCCGGGTCGCGCTCGGCCAGGATGCGGAGTTCCTGCCCGTCGAGGGTGATCCCGTGCTCGCTGCGCGCGATCTCGATCTCGCCGCCGAAGAACGGCCCGTAGACCGAGTCGTACTTGAGGAGGTGCGCCATCGTGTCGACATCGCCGAGGTCGTTGGCGGCGACGATCTCGATCTCGTCGCCATATTCGCCGTAGAGGGCCTTGAAGACGTTGCGCCCGATCCGGCCGAAGCCGTTGATGCCCACGCGGACTGCCATCGTGCGTCGCTCC
>JAABUN010005208.1_pt1 | contig 16446 bp, 15 predicted proteins | sample 5559311 | NCBI WGS metagenome assembly JAABUN01 (sample SAMN10711877, study PRJNA513370) | rock metagenome | isolation source: Antarctica rocks | place: Antarctica: Victoria Land, Siegfried Peak sud
AACCACATTGAGCCTTTGTGGAACCAGAAAAAGCACCTGATTGCCCACCACAGGCACCTCTTCAACACTTTTCGAGACGCGGTTGACGCGGCCTTCTTGTAGCCTACGCTTCAAGACGTGCTATAGCCATCATAAGTATCCTGGCCGCGATTCTCTTCCCCGTCTTTGGCCGGGCGCGCGATAACGCACGCCGTTCGACCGGGATTTCCAATGTCAAACAAATTAGCCTCGGCGTTTTGCAATATTTGCAGGATTACGACGAGCGCTTTTTCGATACCGTCACCGAGCGCCACGCGGTCTCGACGACCAAACTGGGCGCAGTTGCGACACTTGCCCAGGCGGAAAACTTTTCCTACCGCGCCAAATTGCAGCCTTATGTGAAAAGCGTTCAGCTTTTTAAAGACCCGTCGGCCCCGGAGTGGCCCGCCGCGACTGCCGGACAGTTTTTTTCGACCGATTATGGTTTTCATTCCAACGAAGGGAATTTTGAAGCGGGTTTTGGTCAGGCCGACTGGTATAAAGCCAATCCCAGCTTCGGCGTGAACTCGTCGCACTCGCTATCCAGCATTGAAAACTCGTCGAAATACATCATTTTGGCGGAATCGGCCCGCTCCGACGGTTCGCCCTCGCGCGGCGGTTTGTATCCGCTCAATGATGGCAGCGATCCGAGCAAATACTACGGATTCCCCGGCGGCCCGGCGGCGGGAACTTTGACAGGTCAGGCGCGACCCATCAAACGGCATTTCAACGGCGTGATCGTCGGTTATTTGGATGGCCACGCGAAATGGGTGCGGCCCGAAACGACGTGGGCGGCGCCGGTAGCGGCGCCCAATTTGAACGTGAATAATCAGTGGAGCCGCGACGTGCAGTAGATTGCAACTGACTCTTCAGCCGCCGAAGCCATAATAGGTTTCGGCGGCTGATTTCGTATCAGTCGCTACACTTTTGGCAATGAGAATCGAAGGCGGAACCGCGCGCGGGCGCAATTTACACACTCCGGGCGGCCACAACACGCGGCCCACCGACGGGCGAACCCGCGAAATGCTCTTCAACTGCCTCGGCGAACGGGTTTTGGGCGCGCGTTTTTTGGATTTATACGCCGGATGCGGCTCGATTGGCCTCGAAGCCTTGTCGCGCGGCGCCGAATTCGCGGTTTTTATCGAGCAGGATTTCGCGGCTTTGCGCTCGATAAAACAGAATTTAAAGATTTTGGGCTGGGAAAAGCGCGCTTTGGTGTGGAATGGCAACGCCCGGAGCGCGGTGGGAAAACTTTTTGAAAACGGCGAAAAATTCGATTTAATCGTGGCCGATCCGCCTTTTACGACCCCCGAAGAGGCTGGCGCGGTCTGTTCGCGCGTAGACGCCCACGCGGGTTTGTTGAATAATGAACTATTCGGGACGCAGGAAAACCCGGATTTCGAGCGCGGAATGTTTATCGTTCAACACTCGCACCGTGTCCCTGTCGCGCAAATGACACATTTTCAGCTCATTCGCCAGAAAAAAGCGGGCGAGTCGATGTTGTCGTTTTTCGTTCCCGACCCAAATTCTTAATAAAAAATTGAAAAATAATTCCCACCTTGGGGAGGCACTACTATCAACGTTCTACGCATCATTGACGAAATCGAACAACTCGTGGAAAACGGCAAAGGCTGGATGGGCAAACGAGTTGTCAACGAAGAAGAGTTTTTCACCCAGATTCAGCGGCTGCGCTCGGCACTTCCCAAGTCGATGAAAGACGCCGAAGACCTGATGAAAAAGGCCGAAGCCGTCGTGAAAAGCGCGCAGGGCGAGGCCGACCGGCTCATCGACACCGCCGAGCGCGAATCCGAGCGCATCGTGACCGACGCGCGCACGCGTTCCGAGCGTGCCCTCGCCGAATCCAAAGCGCACTCCGACCGCACCGTGGGCGACGCCAAAGGTCTCGCCGAGCGCACCGTCGCCGAGGCCAAAGGCCACGCCGAGCGCCTCGCCACCGACTCTGCCGCCAAAGCCGAGCGCACCATCGACGAGGCCAATTTCAAAGCCGCCAAAACCATCGAAGAAGCCAACGAGCGCGCCGCGCGCGTCGAGGCCGACGCCAAAAAGCGCGCCGAGGAAATGGTTTTGGAACACGAAATCACGCTGCGCGCGACTGAAGAAGCCGAACAAACGCGCCAGAACGCCAGCGCCGAAGCCGAAGAGATGCGCCACAACGCCGACGATTACGCCTTCGAAGTTCTGGACAAAGTGTCCGGCGTGTTGGACAAGCTCGGTTCGAGCGTTTCGGCTGGAAAAGATGCGCTTCGCACTCCAAGTTATGGTGGCAGTGACGCCAGCAGCAGCGAATACGCGGGCAATGCTTTCAGCGACAGTCTCAACGGCAGCGGTTTTCGCGGCTAAATGAAGCGGATTTGTGAAATCGTCGGGGCGAAATTGGCTCCGACGATTTTTCGCGTTTGATTTCGGGCGAGTTTTCTGGCCTGAGCCAATCTTGGCCAACGATTTTATGATCGGTTCCCTCTCCGGTAATCCGGGGAGGGTTAGGGTGGGGTCTTGCTCTGGAGAATCTTGCAGAAATGCAAATTCTCCTCGGCTGAACCCCTCCCTAACCCTCCCCGCAAGCGGAGAGGGAACCGAGCCGGTGCCATTGCTCTATCCCTCTTCACACACTTTTATGCCCGCGCCGCGTTTTCACCCTTTCACCCGCCTGGTTTTTGGCGCGCTCGGTCTCATCGCCGTTTCGATTCTGCTGGGTCTGATGCTTTTTATCGGTAGCGCGCTGGCGACGGCGTGGACGGGCCGCCGTCCCGACGAGCAACTGCTTGACCTGGCCACCCGCTTCGCCTTGCCGCTCACGGTGCTTTCCTATCCGGCGAGCCTGTTGTGGATCGGATTTTGTCGCACCCGTTTCGACCGGCGCTCTTTTGTTTCCCTCGGATTGCGCGCGCGGCGCGCTTTGCCCGATGGCGCGCGCGGCGCTTTGGTCGGAACGCTCTCAATTGGCCTGTTGTGGTCGATTTTGTGGCTCACCGGCGCGGTTTCGGTCGGCGGTTGGTCGCCCGAAGCGTTCGAAATCGGCGTCGCGCGCTCGGTTGGAGCGCTTTTGGGCTATGCCACGCTGTTTTTCGCGGTCGGATTCTTCGAGGAGAGCCTGTTTCGCGGTTATGCGCTTCACAACGCCTATCAATGGCTCGGCTGGCGCGGCGCGGTCGCGTTTCAGGCGGTTATTTTCGCGCTCGTGCATCTGGGCAACGTGGCGAGCGGCTCCAACGCGGCGCGACTCGCGGCGCTGGGCGCGTTGCCGCAGTTGGCTTTGATCGCGGTGTTTTTCGCGCTCTGCTACCGCAAAACCGGCAGTCTGTGGTTTCCCATCGGCTTCCATTTCGCCTGGAATTTTTGTCTCGGCTGCGTCTTTTCACTTCCCGTGAGCGGTTTGCAGACTTTTCGTTTGCTTGATGTCAGCCAGAATACAAACAACTGGCTTTCCGGCGGCGCCTTCGGTGCTGAAGGCTCGTTTTTCCTGATTCCGGTTCTGGCGGCGCTGATTTATTACGTCTCGCGCGCGCCCGACCATCCCCAAGCGCTGCTCGACCTCGAACTGATGAACCGCTCCGAAGCGGTCGCCGCGCCCATCGCTCCAACGCCCGAAATCGAAATCGAAGAACCCGCGCGCGAAAACCGCTACGGCACCAAATTCGGCACTTCGCAGGGTTTTTCCGCCGATACGCTGCGTGAACTGCGCGATCTTCAAGAAGCGCGCGAAAGGGAGCAAAACGAGGCGCGCGAAGCCGCCCGGCGCGCGGCACTGGCGCAACTCGACGCGGTGCCACCCGTAGTCGCTGCGCCCACGCAAACGGTTTCGACAATCCCTGTCGTCGCACCCGCTGCGGAGCAGAAAATCGAGCAAAACGCGCCCGCTGCCGCAGGGGAAGTCGAGGCGTCTGAGATCGAGGTCGTCGCGCCCGAACCAAACCCAGCTTCGTCCGAACCGACTTTGCCTGAACCGACTTTGTCTGAACCGGTCAAGAAAAGACCGCCGTCACCCCGTTGGTAGAAACGGCCACTTCATCCGACCCTTTTCAGCGGGTTCGGCAATGGTTGGCTTTACGCCTCGGAGTTAGGATCTGGGGCGAGTTGGGCGGCGCGGTGAGAATTCCACAATTGCAACAGCGCGCGGAACACTTCGCTGCCACTCTGGTTTTCGAAGGGCATCAGGTTTTCGACGGCGGGTTTGGCGAGCATCGCGCGCCGCCCGACTTCGACGACCTTGCCGTTGTTGGAGCGGAAATGGACGGCGATTTTGAGGTTGTGCGTCATCGGGGTTTGCACCATGTCGAAAACGCCTTGCCACGGATATTCGCGGATCGCAATGCCCGCCGCGCCCGATCCGAGCGCGCCGGTTTTCACCGTGAAGAGGCGCTTGGGCGTGGCGACGAGCGAAACCGTGTCGCTTTCGTTGGCAATCGAAACCACAACCGGCTCGCCCACAGTCAAAAGCGGGCGCAAAGCGGCCTTGACTTCATCGGAAATCGCGTAGCGCGCGGGCACGAAATCAGGGGGCAAAAGAGGTGGGGCAGGATTCATCATCAGTTTCACTTCACGTCTTTGGCGCAGCGAAAACCGACCCATTCGAGGCGCGAAATCGGACGATTGACGCCGCGATACCAGACTTTGGCGAGCCTATCGCCGCTGCCGTGCCAGCCGCCGCCGCGCATGACTTTGAGAATTTGGCCGAATTCGGGAATTGGAATCGGCGCGCCCGGATAGGCTTCGAACCAGCTCGAAGTCCACTCGAAACCGTTGCCCGCCATGTCGAGAAGGCCCTGCGGCGTCGCGCCCGCCGGTTTGGAGCCGACCGCAAGCGGTTTTTCGGCGTTCCACACCAGTTTGGACTCGTCGTAATCGCTGCCCCACGGATATTGGCGGTCTTCGTCGCCGCGCGCGGCGCGCTCCCACTCGATTTCGCTCGGCAAACGCTTGCCGACCCAGTTGGCATAAGCCGCGGCTTCATACCAGTTGACGTGAAAAACCGGCGCGTCGGCGCGACCAGCGGGGATTTGGCCGCCATTCCAATCCGGCGGACTCGGAATTTTGGTCGCGTCGCAAAATTTCTGGTATTGCGCGCACGTCACCATGGTTTTATCCATGAAAAACGCCGCGACTTTGACGCGATGGCGCGGGCGCGCGTCGTTGGCACTCAGCGGGATGTTGTCGCGCTGGTTGTTGTCGGTATTATCGGTGTCATCGGTGCCCATCCAATTCTCACCGCCCGCAATCAGCGCCATGTTCTCCGGCGTTTCGACGCTGGGAGCAAGCGGCGGAGTTTGGGCTTGCAACCGGCCCGAAAAAGCCGTCAGAGCGAGCAGAAAAAGCGAAAAGCGGGAGAGTGACATCGCAATCAGTCTAAACGGATGAAAAGAGCGGCATAGGGCGTGACTTTTGAAATCGCTTTCAAATCACTGCATCTTCAAATCACTGCATCGAATCAAGAATTTGGTGCGCCCGACGTGCTGTCGAGCGCCTGACGAAACCGCGCGACCGCGGTTTTGGAGTCGCCGCGCCGGGCGGCGGTTTCGGCCTGCGCCCGGAGTTCTTCGACATCCGGGTAAGGCGTTAAGAGCCAGAACAAACGGGCCACCGCAGCGTTTTCGATCAGCGTTTTGCGCTCGTCGTTGGGGTGATTTTTGGCCTGCCACCCGTTCCAATAGCCGCCGTTTTGCGGATCCCGAACGCAGCGATAGCCGAAATCGGCGTGGCGGCGCACCGCGTTGAGATATCGGACATCGCGCGTCGCTTCATACGTCAAAAGCAGCGATTCGGCGAGCAGATGATTGAATTTGGCGCTGTCGGCGAAGGCGCCGCTGTGCGGATCGGCCCAGCGCGCCAAAGCAGCATCGGCCATGCGCCGCGCCTCGCGCAGGTATTTGGCGTTGCGCGTGGCGCGGTTGAGGGCCACGGCAGAGCGAATCATCAGCGCCGTATTGTAAGTCCATTTGGTGCGCTCGATTTGGCCGCCGAGCGAGAGGTTGTCCCAGAACAGGCCATCTTGATCCTGCAAATGCTCGCTCGTCCAGCGATACAGCTGGCGCGCTTTTTCCAGGTCGTCGCGGCGGGCTTCGAGGGCGAAAAGTTGCAGCGCGGCGGCAACCGTTGGCGCGTTGGAACAGGTGTTTTTCGAGTCGCGGGTTTTTTGATACCAGTAAATGCCGCCGCCCAAGCGCTCATCTTCGCCGCTGAGGACGAAATTCTGGGTTTGACGCGCCCGGTCGAGAAACCACTGCCGCCGCGTGACCTGATACGCTTCGCTCAGGCCCAGAACGAGCCAGGCGTTGTCGTCATAGTATTTGTCGTCGCTGTCCGGCGCGGAGAAATACGCGTCGTAACCGGGCAAAACGTTGGTTTTATCCCAGTATTTTTCGAGACCGCCCGCAAAAGCGTCCAAAACGGGCCGATATTGCTGCGGAAAGTAGCGAGTGGCCGCGACCAGAACCGAAAACTGCACGCCATTGCCCCACATGAATTCGTAAGGCAGCGCTTGGGGGTCGGCGGGAAAAGCCGGACGATATAATCCGGCTTTGTCGTCGTAAAAGTTGCGCTGGATGAACTCGGTGGCGGCCTCGGCTTTGTGCCGGTAGTTGGCGCGGGCCGGATGCGCCCACCAAAGCGCCAGGAAAAGCAGCGCGCCAGAAATTTTGAATCGACGGCCAGACATCGAAAAAGGCATGGGGAAACAGTATCCCCCACAGGTTGTTGGCTATTGCCGCAAACTCAGAATTTCAACTCGCCGCTCGCCGACATTTCGACCATTTTGACGCCCGCCGGGCCGAGAATGACCACGAAAAGCGCCGGGAAGATGCAGAAAACCAGCGGCAGCATCATTTTGACGGGCAGTTTTCCGGCTTGCTCGCGGATGAAAGCCATGCGCTTTTCGCGGATTTCGGTCGCCTGAAGCCGTAGCGCCGAGGCCAGGCCGGTTCCCATGCGCGTCGCCTGGTCGATGGCCGCGACGAGCAGCGTCAGTTCCGACATACGGACGCGTTTGGCCATGTCGCGGAACGCTTCGCCCTGCGGTTTGCCGACGCGGATTTCGTCCAAAACCCGGCTCAGTTCTTCGGACAACGGGCCGTTGGTCTTTTCCACAGCCTGGCCGACCGCCTGGTCGAAACCCAGTCCCGCTTCGATGGCCAAAACGATCAGATCGACGACATCGGCCATCGATTTACGGATTTGTTTGACGCGCTGGTTGACGAATTTTCGCAGCCAGAACATCGGGCCGGAAAAGCCGACATAAGCCGAACACAAAACCCACAAACCCTGCATCATCAGCGTGGTTTGCGCGTCGGTCGGCATCCCGGCGAAATTGAGGATCAGCGGCACGGCGATGAAGCTGACTATCACGCCCAGGCCGGTGAGCGCGATGAGACAAAACATCTTGAGGCCCAAAAATTCCGGGTAGTGCATCCCCAGCGGGTGCCCGGCCTGCTCCAACATATCGCGCACCTGCGCGCCCGCCGCGCCCTTGGCCTGAGCGCGGAAATTGGCGCCGAGTTTTTTGGTGATCGGCGTGAGCGTGCGCGAGAGGAAGGATTTTTCCATCTCCTCGCGCTGCTTTTCTTCGAGCAAGTCATCGACTTCTTCCTCGGTGGGCTGCAAGGTTTCTTGCAGACGGCGCTGAAAGCCGGCGCGCGCGAAACGCGCCGACAATAAAATGCCCAGACAGGCCAAAAAGCCGAGCCAGATGGCGATGATGACCGGAGTAGTGATGTGCATGATGTTTGAGTTGTCGAAATTTTAGCTGTCGAAATCGAGCAGTTTTTTGATCCAGAAAAAGCCCATCGCCTGCATCGCGCCCGCGACATAAAGCAGGATGAAGCCTTTGGCGGTGAAAAGGGCCGACATATATTCCCAGTTGACGCCGCACAGGAAAAAGGCGATGGCAATCGGCAAACAGAACAGAATCGAGCCGGAAATGCGGCCCTGCGCGGTGAGCGCGCCGATGTCGCGTTTGAGGCGAATCCGGTCGCGGATGGTGGCGGCGATGCCTTCCAAAAGCAAGGACAAATTACCGCCGACCGCGAGTTGGATGTTGGTGGCCGACACGGTCATGTCGTAGTCGTAGGAATTGACCCGATCCGCGAGTTGGGTGAGCGCTTTGGGCGTGTCGAGACCGAGTTGAATCAGGCGCATCACGCGCAAAATTTCTTCTTTGATGGGCGCTTCCATCTGTTCGCCTGCCATGTTGAGACCCTGGGCGAAGGAGTAGCCGCCTTTGAGCGAACTGGAAATGATGGTGAGCGCGTCGGCGAGCTGATATTCGAGTTTGGAGCGGCGCGAATTGGCCTTCATCTGCAAAATCGACTGCGGCCCTTTCCAACCCACGAACCAAATCAGCGCGGCAGACACCCCGATGCGGCGCACCATGGTGAAGAACGCGCCATCGTTGGGCCAATTGTTGAGCATGACCAGCACGCCCAGAATCGTCAGCACCAGAAAACCGAGGTTGAAAGCGATGAATTCGCTGGATTTGACCATCAAACCGGCGGTGGTGAGGTTGCGCTCGATCAGGCCGGCATCCTTGCGACCCTTGAAAAAGCGCGCAATCAGCGCGAACCGCTCGGTTTTGGCGCGGGTGAGCGCGACCTGCGTCGCTTCGACCGAAATGCCTTCGGTCGTGACGGCGGATTTTTTTTGCGTCGCGCGCGCGACCATCAGACCGGCCATCATCACGCCTATCAAAATCATTGCGATATTCATGGGATTTGAGTGGGGATTGGAAACTTAAATCGCATCAATCCGGTTGAAACAAGTTGCGCGGCAGCGAATAGCCGCGCGATTCGATTTCGTGGACGCATTTGGGCCGAAAACCGGTGGCGCGGTGCCGTCCGATGACTTTTCCTTCAGCGGAGCGGCCTTTTTGCTCGTAGAGAAAAATGTCCTGAAGCAGCAAAGTGTCGCCTTCCATGCCCTGCACTTCGGTGATGTGGGTGATTTTGCGACTGCCGTCCGACATACGCGCCTGCTGCACGATGAGGTTGACGGCGCTGGAAATCTGCTTGGAAATCACCCGAATCGGCAAGTCCAACCCGGACATCAAGCACAAAGTTTCCAATCGGGAAACCGTGTCGCGCGGCGTGTTGCTATGCACGGTGGAAAGCGAGCCTTCGTGACCGGTGTTCATCGCCTGGAGCATATCGAGCGCTTCGCCGCCGCGACATTCGCCGACGATGACGCGGTCGGGACGCATACGCAGCGCGTTTTTGACCAAATCTCGAATCGAAACTTCGCCTTCGCCTTCGATGTTTTTGGGCCGCGATTCCAATCTCACGATGTTGGGAATGAAAACCTGCAATTCCGCCGCATCTTCGATGGTCACGACGCGCTCACCGGGCGGAATGAAGTTGGATGTAATATTTAAAGTCGTGGTTTTGCCCGAACCGGTGCCGCCCGCGATGATGATGTTCATGCGCGCTTTCACGGCGGCTTCCAAAAACAATCTCATGCCTTCGGTCATCGAGCCAAAGGTGACGAGCGCTTCGGAATCGAGTTTTTTCTTGAAAAATTTGCGAATGCTCATGCTCGGCCCGTTGAGCGCGAGCGGCGGAATCACGATGTTGACGCGCGAGCCATCGGGAAGTCGGCCATCGACCATCGGGGTGCGCGCGTTGGCGGTTTTTCCGAGCGGCCTGACGATGCGGTCAACGATGTTCATCACGTGCGCTTCATCGACGAATTTGCGGCGACTGCGGCAGATTTTGCCTTTGCGCTCGATGAAAATGTCGGTCGGGCTGTTGACCATGATTTCCGAGATCGTGTTGTCGTTGAGCAGATATTGCATCGGCCCAAAACCCAGCACTTCGTTCAAAACTTCTTCGAGCAAAACCGCTTTGCGCTTGGGCATCAGCGGTTTTTCGTCTTTGAGAACGTCGTTGAGAACCTGCTGCGCCACGGGACGCAAGCGGTCGCGGTCGTCGGCTTTGAACTGCTGGCCGCCGAGTTCATCGACCAGAAGTCCGTGAATTTTGTGCGACAAACGCAGCATTTCGTCATCGAAATCCACGTCGTCCATGTCGTCGGGCATCTCCATCTCGGTGAGAAGAAACGCCGCGACTGCGCCGCCGCCCGACGAAGCGTTGACGATGGCATCGTCTTTGACCGGCTCGGTTTTCACCGTTTCCACCGCACTCGCCCCGTTGGGCGACGCGGCGGCATTGCCCTTGGCATCATTGCCGTTAACACTATTGCCGTTGGCGCCGTTGGGCGCAGGAGCGGATGTGGGAACGGGCACGCCACCGGGCGCACCACCAAAACGGGGCCGAACGCCACCGGGAATAAGAGCCATAAAATCCTCCAACCAGCGAACCGCGAAAATTCACGGTTCTGCTTTGGTCAGGCAACATTTTTACCATGTTTAAGCGCCAAAATTACCAAGGTCGCGCGAAAAAATTGGGAATGTCGATTCCCGATAAAAAATCAACCCCGACGCCATCGGCGCCGGGGTTTTGGAATGCTTTTGTAGCGCACAGCCGCATTTCACGCCGAAAAGTCCAGCAAAGTCGCGGCGGCGCGGCACAGGTTTTTGGGATCGATGGGTTTGGTGAGGAAATCGGCGAATCCCGCGTCTTTGGCGCGGTCGCGCTCGGCACCGTGCGCGAAGCCGGTGAGGGCGATCACCGGCACGTTTTCGCCGCGCGCGCGCAGGGTTTTCAGCAGCGAAAAGCCATCCATTTCCGGCATCCCGATGTTGGTGATGACCAGATCGGGCGCACTTTCTCCCACGATTTCCAAAGCGCGCCGCGCGTCGGAAGCGGTGGCAACACCCGCGCCGCGCCTTTCGAAAGTGAGTCGAATCAGGTCGAGGGTGTCGCTCTGGTCATCGACCACCAAAATCTGCACGCCCGTCCACGGCGGCGCGCCCTCGTCACAGGCGTGAGAAATGTTGCGTGGCGCCTGTTGCGAATTTAGAGCGGAAGCGGGCAGAAAAACCGAAAACGTCGCGCCGCGCCCCACGCCGTCGCTTTGCGCCGCCACGCGTCCGCCATGGAGTTCAACGATGTTCCGCACGATGGCCAAACCCAGTCCCAACCCGCCGTAGCGCCGCGTCGTGGAGCTGTCGGCCTGGCGAAACCGCTCGAAAACGAGGGGCAAAAATTCGGGCGCGATGCCAGCGCCCTGGTCGCGGACGTGGAAATAGACCTCGGTTTTGTCCGGCGAATCCGGCGCCGCCGCGTGACCGACATGGACGCGCACCGGGCCTGCTATCGCCGAGAATTTGACGGCGTTGGCAATCAGATTCCACGCGACTTGCTGTATTCGCATCGCGTCGCAGCGCAGCGGCGAGGGCGCTTCGATCTCGATTCGCAAATCGATTTGTTTGCTCTGCACGAGGGGCAAAAGCGTGTCGGCGGCGGCGCGCACCACGCTTTCCAGGTCGCCCTCGGTCGGCTCCAGCTTGAAATTTCCGGCGATGATGCGCGAAACGTCGAGCAGATCTTCGATGAGCTGCGCCTGCACGCGCGCGTTGCGCTCGATGGTTTCCAGCGCCTGCGCCGAGGTTTCCGCATCGAGTTGCCCGGTTTTGAGCAGGCTCGCCCAACCCATGATGGCATTGAGCGGCGTCCGCAGTTCGTGCGAAAGGGTCGCTAAAAATTCGTCTTTGGCGCGACTGTTGGCGCGCGCTTCTTCACCGGCGATCTGCAAACGCGCGATTTCGAGGCGGTCGTTCTCCGACCTTTTGCGCTCGATGGCATAGCGCGCCGCGCGCTCCAAAAGCGGCGCGTCGGTCGCGCCTTTGATGAGATAATCCGCGGCTCCGCAGGTAATGGCGTCCAGCGCCAGTTCCTGATCGAAGAGTCCGGTCAAAACGATGATCGGCACGCCCGGCGCCGCCTTGTTGAGACGCTTGAAATTGTCCAAACCGTCGCCATCGGGCAGATTGAGGTCGATGAGAACCAGATCGAATTCGCGGGTTTGCAGCACCGATTCGGCATCGCGCAGCAAATCGACGTGGGTGAGTTGGGGCGAAAGCGCCCTCATCTCTTCGAGCGAGGCTTCCACCAATAAAACATCGGTGGGGTTGTCTTCCACTAAAAGAACGCGCAGACGAGGAAGAGGCATGGGAAGCGAGGAAAATCGGACAAAAGCTTGGCGATGCAGGGCTTTTTTGACGGAAGGCTTATCTTTGCGGCAGTGAGACAATTGTAAACCAAAAGCTCTCGATGGCCTTGACGACGAGCGTGAAACGGTCGAAATCGACGGGTTTGGCGATGTAACAGTTGGCGTGGAGGCCGTAAGCGCGCGATACATCTTCCTCGGCCCTGGAAGTGGTGAGAACCACGACCGGAATGCGGCGCAAGTCGGGATCGCCCTTGATGTCGGCCAAAACTTCGCGCCCATCTTTACGCGGCAAATTGAGGTCAAGCAGCACCAGATGCGGGCGCAGTGCGTGTTGGAAAGGCGCTTCGCCGCGCAGATACTGCATCGCTTCGACGCCATCGGACACGACGTGCAAACGATTGAGAACCGCGGCCTGTTCCAGCGCTTCCTGGGCCAGCAAAACGTCGGTTGGCGAGTCCTCGACGAGCAAAATATCGAAGGGCTTGGGATCCTGAAGAAGCGGCATGGGTGGGATACGTCCCAGTTTCACGATTCCGCAAACTTCCGGCAACGACCCATTTAAACCGTGAGGCTGGCGTCTTCCGAGGCAGTTGCGGCGTCCGAAGTCGAATTTTCGGCGGCGAGAATTTCCTCCTCGTTTTCCGGCTCGAAAGGCAGGGAAAACGCGAACTTCGAGCCGTGTTTTTCGCCATTTTGCGCCTGGTGCGGCGAGTTTTCCACCCAGATTTTGCCGCCATGCCGCTCGATGATTTTTTTGCAAATCGCCAGGCCGATGCCGGTTCCCGCATACGCGGCGCGGGTGTGGAGGCGCTGGAACATCACGAAAATCCGCTCGAAATACTGCGGCTCGATGCCAAGGCCATCATCTTCCACCGATAGAACGTGAAACTCGGCGCCGTTTTCCTGTTTGGTCGCATAACCGATATGAATACGCGGCGGCGCTTCGCCGTGAAATTTGAGCGCGTTGGAAAGCAGGTTTTGTAGCACTTGCTCGATTTGTCCGCCATCGCAGATCAAAACCGGCAACTCATCGACGGTGATTTGTGCGCCGCTTTCGGACGCGGCGACTGACAAATTTTGCAGCGCGGCCTGGACGATTGCGGCGCCTGCGACGCTTTGGAAGCGCCGCGTGTTGCTGCCCAGACGGGAATAGGCGAGCAGGTCGTGAATCAGGGTTTGCATCCGCTGCGCGCCATTGATGGCGTGTTGGATGAACTGATCGGCGCGCGCGTCGAGATGGCCCGCGTAGCGGCGCTGCAAAACCCCAACGCAGCCCGCCACGGCGCGCAGCGGCTCCTGCAAATCGTGCGAGGCGACATAAGCGAACTGTTCGAGTTCGGCGTTGGAGCGGCGCAGTTCAAGCAGGTTGCGCCGCAGCCGTTCATCGGACGCGCGCCGCGCCGCGATTTCGCTCTGGAGTTGCACGTTGACTTGCAACAAATGCGTGTTGGCCTCTTCTGCCCTAATTTTGGCCTCGCCCAACAGCGCGCTGCTCTGGCCGAGTTGACGCGCGCTTCTGGAGGCGAAAAGCACCAGAAATGCCGTCAAAACGATGGAAAACGCGCCGCCGAGGAGCAATGTCCACTGCGTCCACGCTTTCACCCTCGCCTGCATCTCGCCGCGCTCGACCAGCAATTTTGCTTCGACCGCGACGATGCGGTCGATGTCGTCTTGCAACTCCTTTATCGCCACGCGGCGCTTTCCGGTCGAGCGCGAGGCGACGAGAAATACCTGGCTGGAGTCGGTTTTCAGTTGGCGCCGCACGTTGGCAATTAAAACTTCGAGCAGACCTCCCGTCCAGCGGCGTTGGCGCGCATCCAGAGCGGCTAAATTCTGCTGCTGGGTGGGATTATCTCCGGTCAAAAACCGCAGCGCCCGAAAGCGCGCGTCATAAATCCGCAAATGGGCGCGATAGGATTGGAGCGCTCCGGGTTCGCCCGTCACGATGTAGCCGCGCGCGCCCGATTCGATGGCATAAAGCGTGGCTTGCAGCTCGAAAGTGGCGGTAATGACCTGATAGGTGTGGACGTTGAGCCGGTTGGCTTGCGATAAGCGGTGAAAATTGAACAGCGAAAACCCCACCAGGAACAGCAAAAGCGCCAGTAAAGCGCCAAAACTGCGCGTCAATTTGTCGGAAAAAGGCAAAGGGGACATCGGAAAAAACCAAGGCGAAGAAAAGCGCGTTTCCAAGCGGCAAAAACCCGAAACGCGCCGCGACTTCAGGGTTTTGACAGCAAAATCCACCGATGTCAACGGAACGAAATCGCCACCTTCGCGTTTGTGCCCCGATGACTTCGCCCCCACCCGACTCGTTTTCCACTTCTTCTTCCCCTTTGGCCGCGCCGCGCCCGATTCAAATCAGCGGGATTTGCGGCAGTCTCAAACCGGGCGGCACCACGCGCCGCGCCCTCATTTTGGCGCTGGAAGCCGCCCGAAATGCGGGTGCCGAAACGCGTTTGCTCGATTTGCGCGAGTTCGACTTGCCTTTTGCCGAATCGGGTTTCGAGGTGGAAAAATTCCCCGATGTGGCGCGTTTCAACCAACTGGTGCGGCAAAGCGACGGTTTGATCTGGGCGACGCCCGAATATCACGGCAGCTTCTCCGGCGCGCTCAAAAACGCGCTCGATCTGGGCAGTTTCGAGGAATACGAAGGCAAAATGGTCGCTTTGCTGGGCGTGGCGGCGGGTCAAATCGGCGCCATCAACGCGCTTTCGCACCTGCGAACCGTCGCGCGACAGTTGCACTGCTGGGTTTTGCCCGCTCAACTCTCGATTGCGCGCGCTTACAACGCTTTCGAAGAGAACGGGCGCCTGAGCGACCCCAAACTTGCGGCTTCGATGGAAGAACTGGGCGCGGAGATGGTGAAATGGGCGCGACTTCACGCAGCAGATTCTCAGTGATTTCTCGGCGTTTTCCCCACGCCTTCCCTCGCCCACTCTGCTAAAATCTGCCCCAGATTTCGCTATGCACCTTTCAACCAAAATCCCACTTTCCCTGCTGCCCTGTGCGCTCCTCGCGCTCTCGCTTTCCGGCTGTAAAACGCCCGAAACCGCCTCCAATTCCGCCACTTCTTCGATTTCAACAACAAACACCGGCGATAACGCCGCGCCGGTGACGGTTTCGAGTGCCAAACCCTACACCGGCGACACGCTGATCTGGGGCGAATACGGCTCGCTCACCGGCGACACCGCGACTTTCGGCACCTCGACGCACAACGCGCTTTTGATGGCGATCAACGAAATCAACGCCAAAGGCGCGCCGCTCGGCAAGAAAATCGAACTCCGCACCGAGGACGACGGCTCCAAAGTCGAACAAGTCCCCTCGGTCATCAAAAAACTCATCGACCAGGAAGGCGCGCTCGTCATCATCGGTGAAGTCGCCTCTTCGCGCAGCCTCGCCGCCGCGCCGATCTGCGAAGCCGCCGGGGTGCCGATGCTGTCGCCTTCTTCGACCAATCCCAAAGTCACCATCGACCGCAAATGGATCTTCCGTTCCTGCTTCATCGACTCGTTTCAAGGCGAAGCGATGGTCAAATTTGCCCGCCAAAACCTCAAAGCCAAAACCGCCGCCGTGATGACCAATAACAGCTCGGATTACTCCAAAGGCTTGAGTGAAGTCTTCATCAAAGGCTTCAAAAACGCGGGCGGAACAGTTGTCGAAGCCAAGGAATATCAGGACACCGACACCGATTATCGCGCTCAACTCACCTCGATCAAGGGCAAAGACCCCGACGTGATCTACATTCCCGACTACTACAACAAGAACGGCGCGATGGCGGGTCAGGCGCGCAATGTCGGCCTCACCCGTCAGGCGCTTTTGGGCGGCGATGGCTGGGATTCCGAAAAAATTTACCCTATCGGCAAAGACGCAATCAACAACTCCTACTTCACCAACCATTACGCGTCGATGGACAAAGACCCGGTCGTGTCCAAGTTCGTCACCGGCTATCAAAAGCTCTATAAAGAAACGCCCGACGCGCTCGCCGCGTGCGCCTATGACGCGGCTTACATCATGGCCGACGCCATCAAACGCGCCGGCGGCACCGACCGCGGCAAAATCCGCGACGCGCTCGCTTCGACCAAAAATTTCGTCGGCGTGACGGGCACCATCACCATCAACAAAGACCACAACGTCACCAAACCGCTCTCCGTTTTGAAGATCAACAACGCCAAACAAGAGTTCGTCACCGCCGTTTCCCCCTAAAACCGCACCAGGCGAGGCTCCGACGGCACAAGTTGCGCCTCCGACGAGACAAGTTGCGCCTCCGACGAGACAAGTTGCGCCTCCGACGAGACAAGTTGCGCCTCCGACGAGACAAGTTGCGCCTCCGACGAGACAAGTTGTGGCTCCGAC
>JAABUN010005209.1_pt1 | contig 16440 bp, 10 predicted proteins | sample 5559311 | NCBI WGS metagenome assembly JAABUN01 (sample SAMN10711877, study PRJNA513370) | rock metagenome | isolation source: Antarctica rocks | place: Antarctica: Victoria Land, Siegfried Peak sud
TTATAGTAAGACTAATTCTTAAGAAATCTAAGAATTATTCTATAGGGGATCTAATAAACCCCTTAAAGAGACTAGTAAGCCTTATATATTATTTCCCCTTACAGGTTAATATAAGGGCGTAACGTATGCTAAGCGCATGCGACGTATAGCCTATTAAGTAGGTTATAATATACTTTTAGCTATAATTAGCTATACGTAGCTCTATTACGGGTAATAAGATAGGGTAACCTCTATATTATTAGGCCTGAAACTCTTAAATATATATCTAGCCGAATAATAAGAAATATTATATATAAGTAGGTACTATTAAATAATAGGTAGACTAGGAATATAACTCCTAATATATTAGTCGTAACTAATTATTAACGCCTAGATTCTATTAATAGCTACTTAGCGGCCTATTAGAATATTAATTATAATATTAGAAGTATAAAAACGGCCTAATACTATACTTAGTTATATATTTATATCTTTATATTAGACCGTAATATTAGACTTTCTAATAATAAAAATAAGCTATTCTACTATTTAGTTTATTAAATACTAATAGTTAAACTTCGGAGCGCCGGATAAATACTGGGCCGTACTAACTCCTATATCTAATAGATTCCTCTACGTTAACGCGATAAATCTAGTAGGACTATTAATAGTTATCGTAAGAGTATAAAAGATATATTATAATATAAGGGATACGACGAATTAAGAATTACACTAAACGGTCCGGTAGCGTAGAAGTTATTAATAGTATAGAATATCGCTATACTAGATATCCCGTAATTAGTCGGGTTACTAGTAGATAGCGTTAGTCTTTTAACGCTTCTATCTTAATAATAACGACGTATTTTCCTAATAATAACTAATATAATAAGTCGTTTAATAATAGTATGCTTAGTTATACCCTATTAGTCCTAAATAGTAACGTTACGGTGGAGTTATAACGTAGGTAGGCCTAATAACTATTTATTAATACTCTAGTACTAGGTAACTATCGTAAATAATCCCTCGGGTCTAAATTAATATTTTTAGTAATATTCACCCTATAACTCCTATAATACTTAAGGAGGGTCTTAGTATCTATAAAAGTTCGTATGAATATCTATTATATTTAGACTTAAATTTACCTTATAACTACTATTAGTTACTAAGTAATAAATGAATTATACTTTTAAGTATACTTTTCCTACGTAAAAATCTTGAATTTTTACAGGCATTTTCTAGTATAAATAATATAGAATAATAGAATAACTATTAGTATAGACCCCTAATATTTAGGCGACTTAGGATTAGGATATTTTAGAATAAAAAGTAGAAAAACTAAATAGAATATAGAAGTAGAAACTTCAGGCGAGAATAAAGAAATAAGGCCTTATAAGATACTTACTATTTTATAGTAATTATATAGATAGGTTATATCACTTAATAAGGGCGGGTTTCTTATATTTCTTATATATATTATAGATTTAGGCTAATTTATAACTTATCTCTACGAGCTTCTCTATAACTTAAATTCGATAACGAGCTCTTAATTAGCGATATAGTTTATAAACTAATAGCGTTATAGCGTTAGAGTTAGGTAATTATATATAGATTATAGGCCTATAATCCCTTTAGTTATACTATAAGGCTTAATATAAAGAAATATACCTAAGTAATTATTAGGCGGAGTTAATTACTAATAAATATTAATAGATTATTAAAGGCCTTATCCTAAATTAACTAGATACTATATTTTAGCCTTATAAATAGGTAAAATAGTTTATTTATAGTACCGCTACCTAATAGATATTACTAACGGGTATTAGCCCTAATTTTATTTTATACTTAAAGGTATTTATTACCTAAAGTATCTACGTTATCTTAAAATTATACTTAATAGTAATTTATATACTAGCTATTCTTCTATTAAACTTTCTCTTCCGTGCGTTTAGGTAGCTTATATATAGTAATATAATAAATTCTATATACCTATAAGCTTTATTACTAAATAGATCTAAAACTCGCTACCCCTAGAATACTTAATATAGCTAGTCTTATATACTAGAAGTTTATAGTATTATTAGGTTATTCGCCTTTCCCTTAAATAGGCTATATAGTATACTAATTAGACTATCTAGGTATATTACCCCTAATTATACTATACTATATACCTTTTTATATATAGAGTAGAAGAACCTCTAGTCTTCCTTTAATTAATAGAAGCGCTGAAATATTCTATTAATAAACCCCTAAACTATAGGCCTCTTATATATTTTACCTATATATTTAATTACCCTTATATACCTCTAGATCCTATTATATTTAAGAATAGGATGCTAGCGTAGGATAGGATTATAGTAATTACGTAGGTACTTAAGGATATTATTAATTACGGTAGAAATAAAGGAGGGAGACCGGCCGAATATTATTAATAATTTATATAGAGGATATAGGTATAAGAATTTTATTAAAATAAGATATAGAGCGAGCTTTAAGCTAGGCTAATAACTATATTACTAGTTAATACTTTTAAGGTTAAAATAAGTAAGTAATTAATATATCTTATCCTTAATAAATTTAAACGTCCGCCTTATTCGCTTAGGTAGGAAATTATTAAGACTCTACTCCTTACTCTAATACTTAACTAGTAGGATATAGGCGTAGCGCGGGACTTAGCTAATATAGTATAGACTAAGAATAAAGAGGGCTAGAGTAGCTACGTATATAAGTTCTTCGTTAGAATTAATATTTATAGTACGTCGTTAATAATAATATAGATAAATAGATAATTACTAAAAGGGGTTTTATAAGTAAATCCTAGATATATAGGGCTAAGTAGCGACGGCTTATATTCGGGTAAATTTAGATTAGGGTTAGTATACGGCTAGACCCGTGTAAATTATTAAATAAACGTTAAATAATTTCACTGTAAAACCTGTCTATTACGTTATAATATTAAATATTAATAAATTTTATTGATAAGCGAAAAATTTATATAACGCGTCACTAAAAAACAGGATATCTAGTAAAATTATAGAAGTTTACGCTTAGACATGCCGCCCTCCTGCTACGTAGTCAGCCTTACTAACCCGAAGGGGCTTAGCGACCAGCTTGCTGGCCAATCAATGGCACGTCTGAGGTACTGAGGCAACCCTGGCCCCACCTGGCTCAACCTACAAGTCAGGGTCAGTTCAATCGCTCTGATCTGATCTGTGAGCCAATCTGGGTCAAGGTGTATACTATATTTAGCACTTGAGCCTTCAATATAAACTAATTAATACAATTTCCAGTCAATCAAAGAACAATACCAAAAGTAACAATGCTCTTAGAAGTGACTGTTATAGAGAATAGGACCAACGGCAACACCATCTATCAATCATGGACAGCATCACCATTGCAGGGCTCATCCCATTATAAGATTCCCTAGCTGGTCAAGTCATGTTCGTTCTTGCAGAGGCTTCTGATGGCCACACTACACAACCATTACCGTTCATCTATAACAACATCGATTCTCCATTTGACTACAGCTATATGGATCACCATACATTCACTTACCCTTCAGCCAACCGACGCGCAATGCGTACGCCGCATGAACTCGTGGTCTCCAGCCATGAACGCAATCGAGTATAAATGGACGACCTTTCTCCAGGTTGCATTTCACATCAAATCGATCTACCTTAGCCAGTCGACAGCAGCGGTAGAAGCGGCATGGGACTCGTTGCTTCCTGGTCGGTGACACCCAGGCACGGGGGCGCTGTGGGCGAAGACGACCGATTCCTGCCTGCTGCTCTTGCTGATCAGACGGACAGATCACCCGATTGCCGTCCCCGACGCTCGTCTGCACGACTTGAATCCAACCAAAGCCGGCCCGTGGGTGAGGCCTTCGCCCTCGGCCGACTCCGTGTAAGCAATCCCCGAGCTTTTCCTGCAACTGGGCTGCCCTACCAGCAAATACAGTTCTCTACCGAGAATCTGAGAATCTGAATTCTTCGAAGATGAACACTTCAGGAACCTATTATCTGCAGAGGCCGTCGAAGCTTCCTAGAACAAACTGGTCAAGAGCCCATCTCCCCCCTTCCCCTTTCCCCCATGTTCATAGTTTATATCAATGCAATGATACAACTCCGTATGCCTGTTCAGACGAGCTCAATTCCTTCAGTCCTTCAAATGTAACCATTTGTCTCTGTCTCTCCTCCATGACCCTGAGCCTATGTGTCTCGGATCTCTAAGCGTCGCTGAGATGTCCACTACCAAAATCAAACCTCGTAAGTCTATAGATATAACGTTGTAAAGAATCCGTGATATAGTGCGCTCCTCAATTGCAATTCAAGAGACTTCTGCAACATATCCTGTGGATGCTGAGTATCTCAACAGAGGCAAGATGATGTGACCACAGTGGGTCTTCATACGTACATACTGTCAAATAGAGACAATTTTGAAACATACGGCCACAGACTGAAGAATACTCGGCATCCCGTCCGCTCTGCCATTGACAAGCTTTAGATCGATCAATTAGTAGTTGGGTGGGTGACCACCAGCGAATCATGATTGCTGTATGTGTTCTTTTTGCATTTTCTCTGTCCGCCGTGCTTTACCTTTGCGATATTCCGAACCCTGAGTTTTTTGCTAAGAATACAACTTCACTCTTCGAAATATGGTACGATGAGGACATCAAAGTTTTGTCCAGACTAAAATCGTAATCGTTTGTTTCATTCAACCTCTATAGCAGCAGACTTATGCAAATATAAATGACTAGCATTGTTCTACAGCACCAACAAGCGAGGGACCGAGTGCTGCATCCAATATTGAAAATATTGAAACTCCTCTAGCAATGAACTGGCATACGAATCTTGACGCTTAGGTTTCCTCAGCCTAACATCACGAACAGTGTAGGAGCTGACTGCTCGAACTTCGTTTTCATTGATGAGCAAGTGTCCCATATTATATGGAATAATTTCGACCACTTTTCGCATCCCTCAGCAAAGAGCACGTCAGCTATAAGCATTTCAGATGTAATGAGCGGCTCAGGGATGCCCCCTGAGTCCGGATGATTGGAGCGTGTTTTATCGGTGTTTTCCCAGGGAAATTGACTCGACTGTTTCAGGCTGTGTCGTGCGTAAGTCATAGCTGTCTTTCTTGCTGTAAGCGCAAGAGTAGATTGGTAGAGGGATATCGCGTTCTACAGTCAATGGTGTTCACAATGCCGGGCGAACCAGATTGGTGTTGAAATATACTACAAATACCATAATAAGCTGATTCAAGGGTCTTGGCAACTTTTGCCATTTCAACAATTGGGACTGTTGCTCCTACTTGGAAAGAGGTATCGTCAACGAGCGCGCTTGCCGCGGACGCTTCGGTTCAGCCCGATGGTGGACCCTTTTCTTGGCAGAGAGCGTCATCGGGCTTGCGTTCTCAGGCACGTCTGGAGGCTTCGAGGCATGCCCTTCAAGACAACCTGTCCTTATTATAATCCTATTCCTCCGTTACCGTTTCCTACCCATTCCAGATCTTACAGCGGATACATTACGCAGTTCACAATCAAGTTACCTTGCTCAAAGGTTTTCACTTGAGACGGACGAGCGTTGCGCCTCGAGGATATCGCCATACCAAGAATGTCTGGTAGGCCGGAATCTTTGCAGCATTCATTTTCTGAACTTCGCTGATGAATCGCTGCAGATGCACCTACCGACTACTGTACGCCCCTGATCATCCAATGCCCATCACTGGTCTAATATCCTAAGATGTAATCCTCGACATATCCCCACAAGCCACCCAACAAGAAGTACGCGATGCCTACAAGAAGTACGGTCTCTTCGATCGCTTTAAAACTCACGCCCTCACGTTTATTGTTGCAGACAAGCCTTAAAGTCACATCCCGACCGAGTCGCTTCAGACTCGCCCGAACGTCCTGCTCGCACCAAGAAATTCCAACAGATAAACGACGCCTACTATACCCTCTCAGATCCCACTCGCCGGCGCGACTACGACTCTGCTAGATCATACCACGGCTTCCCGTCTGCCGATGAAGACAGCGACCCAGATACAGAAGAGATACCCCGCACTCAGAAACCCTCAGGCGGCTTTCCTTGGTCATCATTTGGTTTCGGTGCCAAGGACAAACATGAGGAAGAGCGTTTCAGCAATGAGCAGTTTGGAGGTATCTTTGAGGAGATGCTGAGGGAGGAGGGTCTTGCGGAAGGAAAAGAGGCGAAGCCGACGGGGAAGTTTTGGAGTATGGTGGGCGGATTGAGCGGAGGTGCAATGGGCTTTATCGTTGCAAACTTTCCGGGGGCGATCGCGGGGGCGGTGGCAGGGAATAGGTTGGGCGCCGTGAGGGACGCGAGGGGCAAGAGCGTCTATAGCGTTTTCCAGGTACGTACTAACTAGCCTCGGTTCATCCTTGCGGCCGTTCAGAAACAGCCCTCGCTGATAACGCACAGGAACTTCCACAAGGGGACAAAGCGAAGCTGCTCAGCGAGCTGGCTGCCAAAGTTTTTGCGCACGCGGTAGGCTCTTGATGATACGAGGTGACGGCCATATCATGTCTGTTTCTACGGGCGTTCGGGTAGAGTATTTGTTTCGTAACCAAACAGTGTCCTGATACCTATAATCGCTAAGAAACATGAGTTCAGTACGTCTCCGAACTCAATACATGAGTGAACACAAACAATGTCAATAGCCTAATACCTCGCACCAACGCAACAAATAACAACCACCTCCAACAGATGTCGAAAAACTCCAATACCTTAAGTCATTTTACACAGTCTTAATCTCCTCCTCTCACACCTTTCTTCCCCTATCTAAAACAAGACATCTAAAGTCTCAAACAGTGCATTTCCCCCCCAACTAACCGTAAAGAAGACCAACGAAATATCCATCCTGGTAGGGAATCCCCACGACTCTTCCCTAGCGGCATACTAAAATGCACTCAAAGAACGCCATCTACAATACTCAACGCAACCTATACCACGATCCTACCTTTCATCGACGATGATGGTTATATAACTGCTACCTACAAAGGTAGACACAGAAACGGATATCAAAACTCAATACCCACCTCTCAACCGCTCTGGAACATCTCGCTATTGAGACAAGGTTTGGCTAGCTATTCTTCAATAAGTATGCGGAAATAACGAGTTGAATAGGATGGCGATGGGGTATATCTTCAAATACCTACTTTAAGCGACACAAGGCAAGTCTAAAAGGGAATGTTCGGCACGACGATGGTACGTGATGCTGAGGAATGAAACTGGGGCATTTTGTGCGTTTGTGATAGGGCGATGGCGATTAAGGTGTCTATCTGTAGGAGGGATAGGGGTTTGGCGATGGAGAAGGGGAGAGGAATTTGCCGTTTTTGGAAGGGGATTTGTTGAAGGATGCTATGGAGGGAGGGGTTGTATAAGGTATGGGTTTGGATTTACTTCGTGGGGATGGATTTGAGAGGGGAGGGGGAGATGGGGTATGGAGATTGGATTGGATTGGTGGGGTTGTGAGTGAGTGAGTGAGTGTGTGTGGTTTTGAACTCGACTTCTGGATTATGGTTCATGCGAGGACGGTAAAAAGCCATGGTATGGTGTTTGTAGGTTCCAACGCGGTGACTTTGGATCTGACGACGAGGGAATTATTGATGAATGGTGAGGGCTTTGGAGGGAGAATAATGGTATGATTTTGGTATTGTCGATTTTATACATTTTTTGAGCTGGGAATGTTGTTCGAGGGATGAGGGATCTTGGCCGAAGAACCGGTTCGAGTTTTGAGGAGGTGGTGGATGCTATATACATGCATGCTTCAGCTTCGAACATTTAGGATGTATTCACTGCGAGCGAGTAGGAGTCGAATGGTTTCGAGGCGTCCGCGGGCTGGCTGTCTCTTCACCCTTGTCTTAGATCTGACCCTCAAAGCTCTATCCTAATCCATTTCCTGGCAGGAGGAGTTTTTCGTCCCTACTAGAATACGTAGATTCATCCCTTGATCTTGATTTGTTTGATTTGTTTGGCTCATGAAGTATGGGAAACAAACGCCAGACGATGTGGGATATGTGTTAGAAGAGTAGATTTGGCTGAGGGATCTCTTTTAGTCTGCAACCATTATGGATTGTCGTTTCATTCAGCACGTGGTACTCAGTTAGATGATGTATGATACTTGGTGTAATAGGAGTCGTTGCCTCGAGAGGCATGGTCTATGATTGTATGAGAGTGATTGTGTTGAACTTCTGTTCTTGTGTCGGTGGTAATAATGACGATGCCGTTTACTCCCTAAAGCCGCTTAACTTCCCATTAAGGATCAGTAGAATAGGCTAGGTTCGAAGCGTCGGTCGAATCCCACATCAACTCTCATAACGAAGGCGTCGCTCCATCTCAGCTTTCTTACTTCTCATACCCTACTTTGATCTCTGCTGCCCTGTTCAAGTATTCGTGCTCTCCAATATTTCGAACCTGGCCATCGATCTTCCTTGAATTTTCTCCCTCTCTGCGTTCTGATATTCGATGGACGATATAATGCTCGTCGCGTGCTGGTCTGTAAAAGCTGACTCGATGCTTCTTTTTCCTCACTCCACGATCGCTTAAGAACTTTCGTTTTTTCAAGTCCCCAGTGCCTCTCGCTTCACCCGTACGCTAAGGCCCGCTTCGTACCTGGCGTAGTGATGTAGGTGAGGGATGGAGTCGACTGCCTGGGATTCCGTACGCTATTGATGCCTTGCGAAGGTCATAAAGGGCAATAGCAGGTAGCGTGCGGAACACGCTAATCAAATATCTTGAAGACTGAAGATGAAGATAGGTCTTGTGGAGGGATACGTGAGAGTGATCTAGATCTAAAATCGCGGACTGAGGGGTTTGAGTCACCGGTAGTAAGTCATTGATACCATAGAATCTCACAAGCGAATTCGTCAAGTATGTTGAAGCAAAAAGCTGAATTTCTCCATGATTGGTCTAGCAGTACATTCGAACGTTTAGCAAAGCGCAAGTAAAGTGATTATAGAAGCATTCAGCGATTCGTTGACGGACAACGTTGAGTTCACCGCCACAGTGTCGTTTAAGCAATTATGAGGAATAGAGTGGACCTCTGTGCTTGAGATATCCTCCAGATCATGATTGGGTGCTGCCTAGATGTGGGTCAGCTTCTATGAGTTCGTAGCTTGAGATAGAGAGACCGTTGTGGGAACACCATACCTGTAAGATCATCCATGAGTAAACTGGTAGTCATGGGCGACGAAACTGCAATCTGTATACTATGTAGGTTTTGGAAACCCGACGATAGTGTCGCCATATCCATTGGTTGCGCCAGGTCAACCACTTGCGCTGCCGTGAATGCGAATGACTGAGTCACAACAGGTCTACTCTTGCCTGCCTTGTAGCCCGTTACGGTGACGGTGCAAGTAGTCGATGTATCGACTGCTCCCTCAGGTAGCGCCAATTCACAGCCGTAGTAAAAGGTTTTGACTGTAAGCGTTTTGACCGTAGAACCGGGGTATGCAACTGTCAACGTCCCGGGCGACTGACCCAGTAGAGCATAGTTCGGACGTGCTATCGTGGATACATGGATTAGATATATGGTAGGACAGTGTGAGGAGAGTGTGTGCTGTCACATACAATGGGGCAAAAGGCCACTCGCCGATTCATTGAGAGCACCAGGCTGAGCAGCAAAAAAATTCATATAGGACTTGTTGTTATAGACTCCGATAGGGTTGAGTCTTGCCTCGTCTGGAACCTAGGCGTCGTGAGTATTGATGACCAACTCTTCATCATCCCCAATGATTGCGAGACTAACAGCGGGCAAATTGTCATACTATCAAAGTTTAGCATCATAGGTAGGAAAGGCTGAAAGACCGTAGGCTTACCGAGTCAACGAACGGGACCACAGTAGCTGCGCTGAGGCCGGAGAAGAGTGCAAGCACAGAGACAAGGGTAAATTTAGAGAGCATCATGATAAACTGATTGGAATGAAGACACTTGCAGCTGGTATTTGGAAGAGAGAAGGCTGTGATGAACAATTGGGGTTGTATGAAGGCTTGAAAGAAAGGGATTGTATGAAAGGATGAAAGAAAGGATGAAAGAAAGGACTGGCCTGCCCGGAAGCTTTATAGACCGTGCCACAGATACGTGACGTCTCTCCTGGAGCTAAAATCTACGTGAATCACGTCACAAAGGCTGGGACTACTCGGTCAATCGAGAGGAGGGTGAGGTGTGTGAAGGCGGAAGGGTCTTCCGGAAGAAGAGAACAGCAAGATCTAGGTGAGCTAATTATTGACGCTAGGAAACTGTGGAGACGATCGCTCCCTTGGAAAAGGTCTCGACCATGGAAAGAACGATCAGGTATGAACATCTAGATGGCGGTGACGGCCTCTTTACAGACAATAGCGTAAGCTAACGAAATTTGATGTTGTAGAGGAACACGACTGCGCCGCAATTGAAAATCGACGGAGAAGGTGGAGGTGAAAGTGACCACAAGTGCTCTCAGCATATCCGTACCCATACACATTTCGCAGCTGACTTTTACCTGATTTCCCTTCCGGCGTTGTCAATAATGGTGGGGGAGTATTGGAATGTAGGCAAATTCCCACCCTTCATTAATTTCCCGATCAATGCCGAGGTGGATCAATTTGTCAATTGGCTCCAAACACCCTCATCGCGAGAATTGATGGAGGTAAGGTGTCTGGAAGTCACCCTACCTCGCCCACACGGAGAGTATCAAAAGGGAATCGATTCAATTCGAGACCCAGAGAAAGGCCAGTGCTCGGGACGGGGATGGTCTGGGCTGCTGTCAGATCTTATATCGATGATGCCGATAGTCACATGTTGAAACGTTTTCAGCCACTGATCTGATTCATCGATGAGTTTCTATGAGCGTCTGACGATTAAACACCTGTAAAAGGGTGACTCAACTCTCTTCCGGAGCTTCGACTGCGGCGTTCGGTATAGATATATCACGTAGAGTATTGCTCCTAACAATTCTCGAAGTATTTGCACGACGCAGGATTGAGTCTCGGCTTTGATCCATAGGGATATGGTGTGGATTACAAAAGGTAAGGTATGGTAGGTGGTTACGCGGAAGCTCGGTGCTCATACGGAGATCACGGATCTGGCACTAAGTTCATCACGGACTAGTCTTCCCGAACGATTTCCCCCGGATCTTGGCAAGCTTTCAACGACGGTCGAGGGGGTGTTCTTTTTCATTTCTCACCCCAATATTAACTCGACAAATATGTGACGATGATCATTCCTTCAATTAAAACACACGTACTACTCCTGTTGTCCTCATCGCTATCTCCGGCGCTCGGTGTACCTGCGTACCAAGCGCCTTTGACGGGCGGATCGCTCGCCACCCCAAATCACAATATCTCCCGAGACCTCTTCGACGACCTTGAAGAACTGTCGCGCATCGTCGATATCTCATATTGCGTGGGTGTAACAGGTACAGGGATACAGAAGCCATTTCTTTGTGCCAGTCGATGCCAGGACTTCCCTCATTTCGAGCTGGTGACGACATGGAACACTGGACCTTTCATGTCTGACAGTTGCGGATACGTCGTTCTGTCGCACCCTCCCTCACCACCTCGCATCATCGCGGCTTTTCGAGGAACTTACTCAGTCGCAAATACGATCATCGACTTGTCGACCATTCCGCAGGAATACATCCCGTACCCCGGTGATGAGGATGACGATGACGATGACGATGACGATGGTGGTGATGACAATAAGGTATTGCGAAGACGTTGGACAAGTACCGAGAAGGCGGAATGCACAAATTGCACCGTACATGCTGGATTCATGCAATCATGGAGACACACTCGACCTCAAATACTAAGTCACCTCAAGGAAGCTATTCAGAAGTATCCACAATACCAGCTGGCACTTGTCGGGCATTCGCTTGGCGGGGCAGTTGCCGCACTTGCCTCCCTCGATTTCGAAGCTCATGGCTGGGAACCTCAGGTAACGACCTTTGGAGAGCCAAGAATTGGCAACGCTGGTCTGATGCAATACATCGATAATTCATTTTCGAATGGTAGCTCCACAAACATCACTGGAAGGTACAGACGTGTGACGCACGTTGATGACCCTGTTCCATTGCTGCCGTTGACAGAGTGGGGATATCAGATGCATGCTGGCGAAGTATATATCTCGAAGCCTAACATTCCGCCAGAAGTAGAGGATCTGCGATATTGCGAGGGCGATGAGGACCCAGAATGTATTGCTGGTGCCGAGACTCGCCAGGGAAGCCCAAGCCTTCCCAATATTGAGGAAGGCGCAGATATTGAGGGTTTTAGGGATTGGTGGAATGAAACCAGAGGCCTTCTGACCGTGCCATCACGCTTCCGAATATGGCAGCTTTTCTTTGCTCATCGAGATTACTTCTGGAGACTTGGTCTATGCTTGCCTGGAGGCGATCCGAAGGATTGGTACCGAAAGCATCCTCATGATGAGGAAGGGGAAACCCTAGAGCTGTGATGTCTGCATGACCCCGGGATTTCGAGCGAGGCGTTGGGGAATTGGTGCAATGATATCATGGCTAGAATTTTCATGGTGAACGCGTAGTGATTTTAGTCCATCAGGGAGTAAGAAGCGTTTCCTCGTAATGTGAAACGAAAAGGACGCATCATTGGTTTATCGAATGTTCGTAATCCCAGGAGCGGAGTAGGTCTCCAGTTGTCTTTGACCTTTGCGTAGAAGATATTCAATCGCACCAAAGTCTTTCTTGTTGAGTGTCACATGAGCGTCGAATTCACTCCTTCACGTTCATTAACAATCCATGGACTTAGTTCCAAAATTTGTAAATGGCCAAAACACGTACCGTGCGTATCTCATGAAGTTTCCTCGAGCGTCCTAAACGTTATTAGGATTGCTTGTGGAATTGGACGGATGAAAGCTGTAGTGTCTTACTACTGGTTTCTTTTTGATCTCTCTCAGACATTGTCTGTATAAGGAAAGTACACCCTTCTGTAGGCCAGAGAGTCTCATATCACAGGGTTACTGAATAGGGAGGGAATTGAAGGATTTTGAACGCCAAGAAGACGAGATATTGCCGGAGATGATCCGTTGGTGCCGGCGTTTGTGGGCCCGTTCGTCCGCATCTCATATTGACGACCGTCCAAGTATTGAAATGCTTCTCTGTCTCTCGTAAACTTCAAAAGACCGCTGTAAGATAATTGTAAGTCTTCGGTGACGATGCCAGCTTTCTCCGTAAGTCACAATAAACACGCCGCGCTGCAGATTATTCCCAAACCAATCCACAATAGCTGATCAATTCTCAAGAGATTGGTTCGCTTTCTAGCCAAGGACGGCAGAACTTACTATGGCGATGCCATCCTACCGCAGGGAGTCAGTGACCTAGCAAAGACCAAGCAGGCACGTGTGATCAAAGGCGATGTCTTTGGCAAGCACGATGTGACTGAGCAGATTGCTGTAAGTATATAGATCTGAAATGCACTGAACAAGGCAATGGATGGACTCGTATGTCTTTCTCCTGTGTTCAATAACCATATGCCCTGTGTTTTTTTATCCTCCTGGATTGGAGCAAAACCCGATCGAGGAGGATTGTGAACGCAGGAGAGAGGCGTATGCATCCATCCATTGCCTCGAAGAATAGTGCTGAGTTGGCAAGGATGTCCGCCTACTTCTCGCACCCCTCGCCCGTGAAGATGTCAAGACTGTCCGCTGCCTCGGCCTCAACTACGAGCAGCATGCCAAAGAATCCGGCATGCCGCTCCCCAAATACCCTGTCCTGTTCTACAAACCTGTCACCTCGCTCGGCGGTCCCTTCGACAATGTGCCTGTCCCTGCTTTGGCTCAAGAAGCCGAAGGATTGGACTATGAGTGTGAACTTGTAGTTGTCATTGGCAAAGAAGCGCGTGAAGTGCCCGAGTCCAAAGCTCTTGAGTATGTCATGGGGTATGCAGTCGGTGACGATGTCAGCCATAGGGAATGGCAATTGAAGCGAGGCGGTGGTCAATGGGCGTTGGGAAAAGGGTTCGACGGATGGGCTCCTTTCGGGCCTGGAATTGTGTCGAGGTCTTTGATCAAGGATCCGCAGGCTTTAAGGATTAGTACAAAGGTTAACGGGAAGATGCTACAAGATAGTAGTACCAAAGATATGATCTTTGGAGTTGCGAAGACGATCAGCTTCCTCAGTCAGGGAACCACCCTACTGCCAGGAGACCTGATATTCACCGGAACGTGAGTACTTGCACTCGAATCGCATTGACTTTTTGAGCTGAGGCGTACTGACCTTGGAGCAGACCACAGGGAGTCGGGTCCGGTAAGAAGCCGCCTTTGTGGCTGAAGGATGGCGACGTCGTTGAGGTGGGTCTTGAAGGTATCGGAACTTGCATTAACAAGATTGAATACCTGAAGAGCAGGCCAAAGCTGTGATGTTGAGAGTATGTTCTTGCAATCTGGCCGTCATAACTCATGCACATATCTCAGAATCACCCTTTCATTTGGACAGAATCATTGTCTCACCACTTCCGCAACCCTGCCATGTCGGCACTCAATGCTATGAGCATGAACGTTTGAGGCACTTGGGATGTGAGATGATGGATGTGTTATAGAGGCTGCTTCAAGTCAAGACCTCGAAAGCTCACTGATAAACAGGGTGTCGCGTTGACTCAAACTAGTACGCTTGTTGAGATTAAGCAAAAGAAAAGAATGTCATCCAAAAGTGACAAAAGTCAGTCCTACGAATCGAACCTTCACCCTTGTCTGGTATTTTAAAATGGCAAAAGACTCACAGTACATTTGTGTACTGCTACAGAAACCTCGGTGGTTTGCTTCCGATCGATCGATATGGCGTCTCAACTTTGATCTAACTCACCCGATGTGAGCGCCTTGAAGAGATGGTCAAGTGTTGTTTTCGGTCGGTCGAAGGGTCGGTATGGCGTCTCAACTTTGATCTAACTCACCCGGAGTGAGCGCCTTGAAGAGATGGTCATGTTTCGGTCCGTCGTAATATTACGGGCCTAGCGAAAATTAGCACGACTGAACACGAGGTGTGCCAACTGAGCCAATTACCCTATTCTCTTGTTATGGAAGGTTTGTGCTTATCCTGGAATATAAAGAGAATAGTGAAGTGAGTAAAAGCGGTCCACTCGCAACGAGCATTGCTAATACTCATTTGACCTCACCTTTCGCATTGACCATCATTTCATCAACAGTGAGGGCCACTTTCAGGGCCAGCCACCCCCATCGAGCTGACCTCAAAGCGGATTACATGGTTTTCATCACCCACTGTAAGTGCCAACACGGATTGGGACAGAAACATCGTTTCCGCTCCTAAAGACTCTCAATTTGAGACACCTCCATCACATCCGCTCAGTGGAGAATTGAACCCTCCAACTTCACCCCTACCATCAAGATCATCTTCAAGCTTCTAATATTACCGCAGTGGCAATGCTTCCCAAAATGCAAATCTTGTTGTCTACGTCTACACCTCTTCCATTATGTACTCCACTACCTTTCGGCAAGCCGTGATACATCTACAAGCTCGACGAATCGCTCTATTTGGAGATTTAAGCCACTCGAAACCCAGATGGCAATATCGTGTCCCCTACGATAGCACCACATCATTCCATATCGTTTTAGTATGAAAACTAAAACGTACCTAGACATTCACTCATTCCAAAACCTTTGCCTAAAGGTTTATCACAAGAATATCTCTTCCAGCATGTTCCCATCCGTTCACGTACATGCATGCTTGCTTATTCAACCAAACCATCTCTATCACATCTAATTGCGTTCCCATTCATCCATCCATTCATGTACCTAGCCCATCCGGATATTTATATCATAAACATCGCCTACCTAGCACCTAGACTGTCTATACTTTCATTTCATCCCCGTTGCGTACCTTGTTGAGGACATACATTCGAAATCTGTATACTTTGACCAAGCCACACCACAACATTTCCCAAGCGCGAAAAGACCAAGCTGGATTCTAGAAAGCTAACATACATTATACTAAGCGAAGAATCCTCACCTCCAACAGCAACAAAATGACACTCATCAACGCTCAAGATACCAAACCCATCGACACCAAGGCCTCATTATCATCCCTTCAGGAAATTATTCACCCACAACCTTCCCAGCCCTCTTTAAACTCCCCACTCCATCAGAAATTAATACACGAGAGTTAAAGCCCACGCCAACATCACCCTCCACAACCCCCCAATGTCCCAGGATGAAAAGCCGTAAGCCACCCCCTTCACCTTCCTATCTAAAGCCGATGACAGTAATAAACTCCGCTCGTCCTATAGATCTCACTCTCACCCCTAAACCTCAACCTCAACCCCCGAAAAAACCACCACACTCACCATCACCACCCCCAAACCACCACACTCACCACCATTCTCGCCACCCTACAAACCCTAACCCTCGCATATCGAATCCTTCGAGATCCTTTACCGCCTATGCGTGCGCGTGGTTTTGAAATATGATGGCTGCGAGCTGGGCATGGAGTGTTGATGGGGTGTGG
>JAABUN010005210.1_pt1 | contig 16439 bp, 17 predicted proteins | sample 5559311 | NCBI WGS metagenome assembly JAABUN01 (sample SAMN10711877, study PRJNA513370) | rock metagenome | isolation source: Antarctica rocks | place: Antarctica: Victoria Land, Siegfried Peak sud
CTCGCCCTCGGTGCCGCTGGCGCTGGAGTCGTCGGAACCGCAGCCGGCGAGGGCGAGCGAACCGGCGGCGAGCAGTGCCGCGAGACGGTAGGTGCGGTGGAGCTTCAAGTTTCTGTCCCTCTCTCGGGGGGGTGTGGCGGGCGTGCACGCCGGTGCGGCGGACAAGGACGACGTTAGGGAGCCCAGATGAAGGGCCGGACGGCCTGAGGTGAACGCTGGGCGAACGACGGCTGCCTGGTCGCCCGACGTCCGGGCGACCAGCAGGTGGCCGGGAGGTGAACGGGCTCGAGGAGTCCGTCATGCTCGGGCAGATCGGACGCGGCGGACGGCTCCGCGCCACCTGCAGGTCACCTGCACGCACGGGGCGGAGCCGTACTCTCTGCAACCGTCAGCACGTCCGCACTGCCGGCCGTCGGCCGAGTCAGCCCCGTCGTGAAGGGTCCCCCGTGGCCAAGCGCATCACCCTCGACCGCGTCAACGCCTACTACGGCAAGTTCAAGGCGATCGAGGACCTGTCCCTCGTCATCGAGGAGCGGTCGATCACCGCCTTCATCGGGCCGTCCGGGTGCGGGAAGTCCACCGCGCTGCGGACCATCAACCGCATGCACGAGGTCATCCCGGGTGCGCGGGTCGAGGGCCGGATCGCGCTCGACGACGACGACATCTACGCCGCGGGCGTCGATCCGGTCGACGTGCGGCGCAAGGTCGGGATGGTCTTCCAGCGCCCCAACCCCTTCCCCACGATGTCCATCTACGAGAACGTCGTGGCAGGGCTCAAGCTCAACGGACGGGTCGGCAAGAGCAAGACCGACGAGGTGGTGGAGAGCTCCCTGAAGGGGGCCAACCTCTGGAACGAGGTGAAGGACCGGCTCGACCGGCCGGGAGCCGGCCTGTCCGGCGGCCAGCAGCAGCGCCTCTGCATCGCCCGCGCCATCGCGGTCAAGCCTGAGGTCCTGCTCATGGACGAGCCGTGCTCGGCGCTCGACCCCATCTCGACCCTCGCCATCGAGGACCTGATGGAGGAGCTCAAGAACGACTACACGATCGTGATCGTCACGCACAACATGCAGCAGGCGGCCCGCGTCTCGGACAAGACGGGCTTCTTCACCATCGAGGGGACCGGCCAGCCGGGCAAGCTGGTGGAGATCGCCGACACCACCAAGATCTTCAGCAACCCGGGCGAGCAGCGGACCGAGGACTACATCACAGGCCGGTTCGGCTGATGCTTCATCCGCCGTTCACCTTGGCGTGGGAGAACTCTGACCTCACCACGGGGAGTCAGGCAGCATGAACGCTGAGGACGAAGATCGCCAGCTCGAGTCGGCGCGACGCGCCCTGCTCGCGGAGTTCGAGGGCCGCGTGCCGGCGGACGAGGTCGAGCGCCGGTTCGCCGAGCTCGTCGCCGAGTTCCGCGGCGCCCCGGTGCGCAGCTTCGTCCCGGTCCTCGTCCAGCGCCGCACCCGCGAGCAGCTCCGGACCGCCGACCACTGATCGTCCCCCGGCGTTCCCCCGGGCGTCGCCCGGACATGTCATGCTGGGCTGATGTCAGCCACCACTGACCAGCCGGACGGGCACCTGCGCGGCGCCCTCGACTCCTCGGTGCTGCGGCTGCTCGCGGACCCGCTGCGCGCCCGCATCGTCGAGCTGCTCGCCGTCGAGCAGCTGTGCACCTGCCACCTCGTCGAGCTGACCGGCGCCCGGCAGACCAACATCAGCAACCACCTGCGGGTGCTGCGCGAGGCCGGCCTCGTGACGAGCGAGCCGTTCGGCCGCTACACGTACCACCGGCTGGAACCCGCCGGCCTCGGTGACCTGGCGAGCCAGCTGGGCGAGCTCCACGACGGCGCCCGTACCGCCTCGACGCGTCGCCGGCCGTGTCCGTGACCGCCCCCGGCGTGCCGCCCCTGGCCCGCAAGGCCTTCGCCGAGCTCGTCGGCAGCGCGTTCCTCGCCGCCACCGTCGTCGGGTCGGGCATCGCTGCGCAGCGGCTCAGCCCGGACGACGTCGGCCTCCAGCTGCTCGAGAACGCGCTCATCACCGGCGCCGTGCTGGTCGCGCTGATCCTCGCGCTCGGGCCGGTGAGCGCTGCCTTCAACCCGGTGGTCACGCTCGTCGAGCGCGCGCTCGGCGCCATCAGCACGGCGGCGGCCGCCGCCTTCATCGCCGCGCAGGTCGTCGGCTGCTGCCTCGGGGTGGTCGTCGCCAACGTCATGTTCGAGCTCGACGCGGTCGAGCTGTCGACCACGGACCGGTCGACCGGTGCCCTCTGGCTCAGCGAGGTGGTCGCCACGCTCGGCCTCGTCGTGGTGATCTTCGGGGTCGTGCGCTCCGGTCGCGCGTCGCACGTGGCGTACGCCGTCGGGGCCTACATCACCGCCGCCTACTGGTTCACCAGCAGCACCAGCTTCGCGAACCCCGCCATCACCATCGGCCGCACGCTGTCCGACACCTTCGCCGGGATCGCGCCGTCGTCAGCCCCGGCCTTCGTCGTGATGCAGCTGGTCGGTGGCGCGCTCGCGCTCGGCGCGGTCCTGGTGCTCTACCCGCGTGCCAGCGAGCTCGCGGAGGATCTCACCCGCCTGGCGAACGACCCGTCCGCCGCCGACACCACAGGAGATCGCGCATGATCGCCGAACGCCCCGTCGTGATGTTCGCCTGCATCCACAACTCCGGCCGGTCCGTCGCGGCGAAGGTGCTCGCCGAGCACTACGCCGACGGGGCTGTCGAGGTGCGCAGCGCCGGGTCGGAGCCGGGAGCCGGCGTCAACCCGGGAGTGGCGGCGGTGCTGGCCGAGCGTGGGCTGTCGACCGACGACCACACCCCGCAGCTGCTGACCTTCGAGTCGGTGCAGGAGAGCGACGTCGTCGTGACGATGGGGTGCGGTGAGACCTGCCCCGTCTTCCCCGGGAAACGCTACGAGGACTGGGAGATCGCCGACCCCAAGGGGCAGGACCTCGAGACCGTGCGCCGCATCGTCGACGACGTCGACGCGCGGGTGCAGCACCTCCTGGCCGAGCTGGGCGTCCGCGCCTCGGCCTGAGAGATCCGCTCCTCTTCTGCGGGCCGTGGCCGCGACCGGGGGTGTTGGCTCGCCCGCCACGCGCAGGTCGCCGTGCGTTCAGCCGCGCCGGGTGCGATGACGATCATCCGCCCCACCACCTCGCCCGACGGAGCCCCGTGACCCCTCCCCTCGCCGACGGCTCATGATGGCCACCGAGACCACCGACCCGCCGCAGCGCTCCTTCGCCGAGAGCACTGCGGCGTCCGCGCTCCTCGCGCTGATCACGGACGGCCCGTACCTGCCGTGGGGTGCTGGAGTGATGCGACCGGGCGGCCTGGTCGCAGTGTGCAACGACGTGGTCCTGCACGGGCGGCGAGCCGTCGTCGAGCTCGGCGGTGGGACGAGCACGGTGCTGCTCGCCCGGCTGCTGCGGCAGCGCTGGCCCGCCGGTGGCGCACGGCACATCGTGGTGGAGCACGACCTCACCTGGGCCTCGTGGTTGACGGAGCAGCTCGCGCGGGAGGGCCTCGACGACCGGGTCAGCCTCGTGCACGCCCCCCTGACACCGCACCCGCTCGCGGTGGCCGGCCTGGACTGGTACGACGAGGACCGCCTGCAGGCCGGCCTCGACGAGGCGCTGGCCGGGGAGGCCGTCGACCTGCTCGTCGTCGACGGCCCACCGGCGGACACCGCTGCTCGCGTCCTGGCCCGCTTCCCGGCCCTGCCCGCCCTGAGCTCCCGGCTCGCGCCCGGAGCCACCGTGGTGCTCGACGACGTCGAGCGACCCGGCGAGACCGAGGTCCTGCGCCGTTGGGAGAGCGAGCTCCCGGTGCGGTTCGAGCGGCGGGAGAAAGCCGCGGGGATCGCGCTCGGCACCGTGCCGGCCGAGGGGCTGACCGCCGCAGCCACGACCTGACCGCCGGTCGCTCCGGCGTTTCAGGAGCCGCCTGGTCGCAGGCTGTTCGAACTCCGTTCACCGGCACAGCCCAGCCTCGTCGTTCATCAGTCCTAGCGTCCGAGACGCCCTCCACGCCCCCACAACGCTCCGGAGAATCCCTCATGACGACTGTCGACCGACGCGGCTTCCTCAAGCGCGGCGCTGCCGTGACCGCCGGGACGCTGCTCGCCAGCGCCGGCACCCAGAGCCTCGCCGCCCGGGCCGCGCTCGCCGCTCCTGGCAAGCGCGGCCAGCGGCTGGAAGCGCCGAACAACGGCGGCTACGGCCCGATCGGCCCGGTGGCCGACCAGACCACCGGCCAGCCGCTGCTCCACCTCCCCGCCGGCTTCGAGTACGCCTCCTTCGGCCACTCGGCCGCCTACGCCGCGACCCTCGGCCTGCCCACCACCGGCTCCGACGGCCACCCCACGCCCGCCCGACACGACGGCATGGCGACCTTCCCGACGGCCCAGAGCGACGTCATCAAGCTGGTGCGCAACCACGAGCAGGGCTACTCGACGATCGAGGCTGCGACGCGGCCGTACGACGCGGCGCTCATCGGCGACCGCAGCGACGCCTACGACCCGACGGCGGCCGGCGGCACGACGACCTTGACCTTCAACACCCGCACGCTGACGCTGACCGACAGCTTCATCTCGCTCAACGGCACGTCCGTCAACTGCGCCGGCGGCCCGACCCCGTGGGGCACCTGGCTGACCTGCGAGGAGACCGTCAACGGCACCCAGAATGGCTTCGCCAAGGACCACGGCTACGTGTTCGAGGTCCCGGCGGCCGGCGGTGTCGTCTCGAACCCCATGCCCTACAAGGAGATGGGCCGCTTCGCGCACGAGGCCGTCGCGGTCGACCCGGCGAGCGGGATCGTCTACGAGACCGAGGACAACGGCACCACGTCGGGCTTCTACCGGTTCCTGCCTGTCGACCCGCGCAACCTCGGTGCCGGCGGACAGCTGCAGATGCTGGCCGTCAAGGCACGTCCGCAGTTCGACACGTTCACGGGGATGAGCTCCCGTGTCGGCAACCCGCTGCCGGTCGAGTGGGTCGACATCGCCGACCCCGACCCGGCGATCACGGGCAGGCAGCGCGACCAGGTCTTCCAGCAGGGCCGTGTGCTCGGAGGTGCTGCGTTCGGTCGCCTCGAGGGCTGCTGGTACGACGGCGGCAGCATCTTCTTCAACGCCACGAGCGGCGGCGACGCGCGTCTCGGGCAGGTTTGGGAGTACCGGCCCCGCGGACAGTCCGGCGGTCAGCTGATCCTGCTGTTCGAGTCCCCGAGCGCGGACCTCCTGGACTCGCCGGACAACATCTGCGTCAGCCCGCGCGGCGGGCTCGTGCTGTGCGAGGACGGCGACGACGACCAGTACGTGCGCGGTCTCGACGAGCGGGGACAGATCTTCGACATCGCTCTCAACAACGTCAGCCGCAACGAGGACAAGGAGTTCGCCGGCGCGTGCTACAGCCCCGACGGCGACATCCTGTTCGTCAACATCCAGACCCCCGGAGTGAGCTTCGCCATCCGCGGCCCGTGGGCACGCGGCGCGGTGTAGCCCTCGCGACATCACGAACCACCACCAGGGCCCGGCCGCGCACCCTGCGGTCGGGCCCTGCTGCATCCTCCCCTTCGCGAGCCGTTCACCCGACGCACCAGCCGATGTCGACGGTCGTCAGCCGTACGCCCGGACGGTGGAGGCATGCGCATCGCCATCGTCACCGAGTCCTTCCTCCCCCAGGTCAACGGCGTCACCAACTCCGTCCTGCGGGTCTGCGAGCAGCTCGCGGCCCGCGGTCACACCACCCTCGTCTGCGCGCCGGGACCAGGCCCGACGTCGTACGCCGGGGCGCGCGTCGTGCGCACCCCGTCGGTGCCGCTGCCCGGCTACCGGGACTTCCGCCTGTCCCGGCCGTGGGCCGGCCTGAGCGACACGCTCACGGACTTCGGTCCCGACGTGGTGCACCTCGCGAGCCCGGCGGTGCTGGGGGCGCAGGCCGCCTTCGCCGCGCGACGGCTGGGGCTGCCCGTCGTCGCCGTCTACCAGACCGACCTCGCCGGGTTCGCCGGGCGGTACGGCCTCGGCGGCACGGAGCGAGCCGTGTGGGACTGGCTGCGGCGGGTCCACAGCGCCGCACGGCGCACCCTCGCACCCAGCCGCCACGCCGTGTCCGAGCTGCGGCGCAACGGCGTCGACCGGGTCGACCGCTGGGCTCGGGGCGTCGACCTGGAGCGGTTCGCACCTGCCCACCGCGACGAGGGGCTGCGCCGACGCCTCGCACCAGGCGGCGAGCTGATCGTCGGCTACGTCGGTCGGCTCGCCGCGGAGAAGGAGGTCGGCCTCCTCACCTCGATCGCGCACCTGCCGAGAGTCCGGCTCGTCGTCGCGGGTGACGGCCCCCAGCGCGCAGCGCTCGAGTCGCAGCTGCCCGGCGTGCCCTTCCTGGGCTTCCAGTCCGGCGCGGCACTCGCCACGACGTTCGCCTCCCTGGACGCGTTCGTCCACACCGGATCACGCGAGACCTTCTGCCAAGCAGCACAGGAGGCCCTCGCCAGCGGGGTGCCCGTCGTCGCACCGGCGGCCGGCGGACTGCTCGACCTGGTCCAGCACGAGGTCAACGGGCTGCACTTCGCACCCGGCTCGGGCGCCTCGCTGCGGGCAGCCGTGCACCGCCTGGCTGCCGACCCGGCCGGGCGGGCCTCGCTGCAGAGCAGCACCCGCAGCTCGGTGGCCGGCCGGACCTGGGAGGTCATCGGGGACGAGCTCGTGCGCCACTACGAGGACGTCGCGTGAGCCGCATCGTGCAGCTGGCCAACTTCGTGACGCCCAGATCGGGGGGTCTGCGCACCGCGCTGGGCCACCTCGCCGGGGGCTACTCCCGAGCGGGCCACGACGTCGTGCAGGTCGTCCCCGGTCCTGCCGACCTCGTCACAGACACCTCGTGGGGGCGCATCGTGCAGCTGCGGGCACCCGAGCTCCCGGGCACGGGCTACCGGGTGCTCGCCGAGCCTCGCCGGATCACCGCGCTGCTCGGCCTGCTCGGTCCGGACCGGATCGAGGTGCACGACCGGACGACGCTGAGAGGGATCGGTCGATGGGCCGGTCAGCAGGGTGTGCCGTCACTCGTGGTGAGCCACGAGCGACTGGACCGCTGGCTCCGCCAATGGCTGTCCCCCCGGCTCCCCCTCGACCGGCTCGCCGACCGGTCCAACACCGCCCTCGCCGAGGCCTTCGACTCCGTGGTCTGCACGACCGCGTGGGCGGAGCAGGAGTTCACCCGCCTGGGCCTCGGCTCCGTGCGGCGCGTCCCCCTGGGCGTGGACCTGAGCCGCTTCGCCGTCGGCACCGGCGGGACGGCGCCAGGCGGCCTCGCCCTCGTGCTCGCCAGCCGGCTGTCCAAGGAGAAGCGCCCGGACCTGGCCGTCGCCGCCGCGGCGGAGCTCGCCCGCCGGGGGCACCGGGTCCGGCTGTCGGTCGCCGGGACCGGCCCGCTCAGCCGGGCGCTGCAGGCAGGCGCCGCCGGGGCACCGGTCGAGTGGCTGGGATTCGTGTCCGGCAGGCAGCAGATGGCCGAGCTCCTCGGCTCCGCCGACGTGGTGCTCGCACCCGGTCCGGTCGAGACGTTCGGCCTGGCAGCCCTCGAGGCCCTGGCCTGCGGGACACCCGTCGTCGCCAACGTGCACAGCGCGCTGCCCGAGGTCCTGGGGGACGCCGGGCTCAGCTCGGCGAGCACACCCCGGTGCTTCGCCGACGCCGTGGAGATGCTGCTGGAGGTCGGTCCCGAGCAGCGGCGCCGCCGTGCCCGGGCCCGCGCCGAGCAGTTCCCGTGGACGGCGACGGTCGAGGGCTTCCTGCGCGCTCACGGCCTGCCGGTCGGACCGGTCCGGTCGGCAGCAGCGACCAGATGAGCACCCGGCTGGCTGCTCTCGGTGACAGCACGAGCTGCGGCGAGGGAGTCGGCCTGCGGGTGCCCTCCCGGCTGACCTGGCCGGCGCGGCTCGCCGTCGCCGCGTCGGCCTGGGACATCGACCGGGTGCACCCCAACGCCGCCGGTCACGGCCTCATCGCGCAGGCCGCTGCCGTGGTCCTGCGCGAGTCCGGATGCCGGGTGGCTGACGTCGCGCCGGTGCCGCCACCACCCACGCCGGGACGCCGACAGGAGGCCCAGTGGCTGCTGCGCCACGGGATGCCCTGGCTGACCCGCCATCTCCCCCAGGTGGTGCTGCCCGCGACGGCGGCCGTCGCCCGGAGCGGGCGGCTCTGCGGGTAGGGCCAGCTCAGCGCTCGACAGCGGAGCGGTCGTGGTCGAGCCACCTCGCGCCGGACGCGCGACCCGCCGCCACGAGGTCCGCCGTCGAGCGGAAGTCCCGCGGCCCTGCGGGGACGCGGGACAGCAGCCCCGCGGCCCACGCGTCCGCGACGTGGGGCAGCACCCTGACCCGCGGATCGGCGAGCAGCGGCTCGATGCCCGCACGGTTGGCGACAGCACGCGCGACCGTGAAGGCCCGAAGGACGACGTCCAGCGCACCCCGGCGCTGCTCGACGGGCGGCACCCAGCGCGCCGAGGTCGAGGCCAGCCCGCAGGCGGTCGTCGGACCGTCGTACGGCACCGCCGCGCACACCCCGGCCGTCCCGGTGACCGGCGCCAGAGCGCAGTCCGAGACGTACACGACGTCCTCCGGACCGGCGTGCGCGAGGGCCGCCTCGAGGGGCACGCCGCAGACGACGCCGCCGTCGACGTGGAGGTGACCGCCCGGCAGCCGGACCGGCGGGAACAGGCCCGGCAGCGAGCACGACGCCACGAGCAGGTCGGCGAGCGGCCCCCGGTCGTGGTGACGGGCCACACCGCAGTCGAGGCACGTCGTGGTGACGGTCAGCGGCACCGCCAGCTCGGACAGGTCGTGCGCGCCGACGTGCGTGGACACCAGTGCCCGCAGGGGCCGCTCGTCGAGCAGCGCGTCGGCCCGGCTGGCGAACGCGCTCGCCATGCCGCGGAGCTGACTGAGCCGTCCGGGCGCGAGGACGCGACGGGACCCCGAGTCGGCCCACCAGTCCGCGAGCTCCTGTGCTCGCTGCAGCGTCGGGTCACTGGCGAGGAAGGCGGCGTTGAGCGCACCTGCCGAGCAGCCGAACAGCGCATCCGGGACCACGCCCGCCTCGGCGAGGGCGAGCAGTCCACCGACCTGGAACGCCCCCAGCGCGCCACCACCGCCGAGCACGACGAGGTTGCGGGACGTGGCCATCGGCCCATCTTGCCCGGTTGCGCCGCGGGACGGGGGTGATCGCCGTAGACCACCGCTCGCCACCGGGTGTTCACCCCGGCGCCACCGATCCGCCTGCTGCTGCTGCGAGCGTCGGCGCATCCCGCGCTCCCGTCTCCGGAAGGCCGACCCGTGCTGCTGCGCCACCCGTACCGCACCACTGCCGCGATCCTCGCGACCATCCCGCTCGCGGTCGCCGCGGTCGTCGACCCCGTGCAGGCAGCGGCTCCGGACCGGCGCTTCGTGCCTGTCGCGACGTTCGACGTCGCCGGCGAGGTGGCCGAGATCCTCGCAGCCACACCGGACGGGCGCACCGTCGTCTACACGGACTCGAGCGCCGAGGAGATCGGGCTCGTCGACCTCACCGACCCGGCGCAGCCCAGGCAGACCGGAGTGGTCCCGATGTCCGGCGAGCCCACGTCGGTGGCGGTCACCCGCAACGGGCGCTACGCCCTGGTCGCCGTGGACACGAGCGCCTCGTTCACGGCCCCCTCCGGGACGCTCGAGGTCGTCGACCTCCGCACCCGACGCACCATCGCGTCGCTGGAGCTGGGCGGCCAGCCCGACTCCGTCGCGCTCAGCCCCGACGGCCGGTTCGCCGCGGTCGCGATGGAGAACCAGCGCGACGAGGACGTGGTCGTCGACGGCGTCGAGGGCGGGCTGCCGCAGCTCCCGGCCGGGTTCCTGTCGGTCGTGGAGCTGTCCGGCGCCCCGACCACCTGGACCGCGGACCGCGTCGAGCTGACCGGACTCGACGGGCCGCTCTTCCCCGATGACCCGGAGCCGGAGTACGTCGACATCCGCGACGGGATCGCCGCGGTCACCCTGCAGGAGAACAACGCGATCGCGCTCGTCGACCTCGCCGCGCGAACGGTCGTGGGGTCGTTCTCCGCCGGCACGGTGGTGCGTGACGACGCCGACACGAGCGACGACGGCGTGATCGCCTTCGACGACGCGCTGAGCGCCCCGCGGGAGCCCGACGCGGTGCAGTGGACGGCAGGGGGCAACCTCGTCACCGCCGACGAGGGCGACCTGGCGGAGACGCCGAGCGGCGGCCGCGGCTGGACCGTCTTCCGCCCGACCGGTGAGATCGTCTACAGCGCAGGCGCGTCGGCGGAGCAGGCACTCGCTGCTGCGGGTCGCTACCCGGATCGCCGCAGCGACGCGAAGGGCGCTGAGTTCGAGGGCGCCGAGGTGGCGCGCCTGCGCGGCCAGGAGCTCGCCTTCATCGGCTCGGAGCGCGGTGACGCGGTGCTCGTCTACGACCTGGCTGACGAGAGCGCGCCGCGCCTGCTGCAGGTGCTCGAGACCGGTGACGCCCCCGAGGGACTGCTCGCGATCAAGCGGCAGGGGCTGTTCCTCGCGAGCAACGAGGACGACGGCAGCATCTCGGTGTTCCAGATCACCCGCCGCTGAACCGATCCCACCCGAGCGTGCTGGCCCGCAGAGGTCCGTGACCGGGAGACTGCGAGCGTGACCCGACCCTCGCTCGAGCGCCAGCTCGGCACCGCTGACGCGGTCGTCGTCGGACTGGGCGCGATGCTCGGCGCCGGGGTGTTCGCCGCCCTGGCCCCGGCGGCCGCTGCAGCGGGCAGCCTGCTCCTCGTCGGGCTCGCCGTCGCGGCGGTGGTCGCGGCCTGCAACGCGCTGTCGTCCGCCCAGCTCGCCGCGGTGCACCCCTCCTCCGGCGGCACCTACGTCTACGGCCGCCGGCAGCTCGGTCCGTTCTGGGGCCACCTCGCCGGATTCGGCTTCATCGTCGGCAAGACAGCCAGCTGCGCCGCGATGGCCCTGACGGTCGGGGCGTACGCCGCGCCGGAGCTGGCGCGCCCGCTGGCCGTCACGGTGGTCGTCGCGCTGACGGCGGTCAACCTGCGCGGCATCGCGAAGACGGCCCGGTTGACCCGGTTGCTCGTGGCGCTGGTGCTGCTGGCGCTCGCCGTGGTGGTCGTGGCCGCCCTCGCCGGCGGGACGGTCAGCACCGAGGGCCTGCGGGCGACCCGCGGGGCAGGCGCGTACGACGTGCTCCAGTCTGCGGGGCTGCTGTTCTTCGCGTTCGCGGGCTACGCGCGCATCGCCACGCTCGGCGAGGAGGTCCGCGATCCGGCCCGCACCATCCCGCGCGCGATCCCGCTGGCGCTCGGCCTGGTGCTCGCGGTGTACGCCGCGGTCGCCGTCAGCGCCCTGCTCGCCGTCGGGCCGGTCGCCCTCGCCGCCTCCGCCGCCCCGCTGGTCACCGTCGTCACCGGCGGCGAGCTGTCCGCGCTGGGTCCGATCGTGCGCGTCGGCGGGGCGGTCGCGGCGCTGGGCGTCCTGCTGTCGCTGCTCGTGGGCGTCAGCCGCACGGCCCTCGCCATGGCGCGTGAGGGCGACCTGCCGCAGTGGCTCGCCGCTGTCCACCCCGTGCACCGCGTGCCGCACCACGCCGAGCTGGCCGTCGCCGGCGTCGTCGTCGCCCTCGTGCTGGTGGTGGACCTGAGGGGGGCGATCGGCTTCTCGAGCTTCGCGGTGCTCGTCTACTACGCCGTGGCCAACGCGAGCGCGCTCACCCTCCAGCCGCCGCAGCGCCGCTACCCGCGCGCCGTGGCGGGCCTCGGCCTCGCCGGCTGCCTGCTGCTCGCCGCGACCCTGCCGCTGGCGTCGGTGCTGACCGGCCTCGCGGTGCTGGTCCTCGGCTCCGCGGCGTACGGCGTGCAGTCGCGCAGGGCCTGACCCGGTTCGAGCAGCCGCCGACTCAGGCCGCGGACAGCCGGCCGGTCGTGAGCAGGGCCGCCCGCGCCCGCACCGGGGAGTCGGTGATGACGGCGTCGACGCCGAGGGAGGCGAGCCGGCGCACGGCCCGACTGCGGTTGACGGTCCACGGGACGACGGCCAGTCCGCACCGGTGGGCAGCGGCGACAGAACCGGGGTCGCCGAGCAGGGCGGCGACGTGCGGGTGGACCTCGTCGTGACCGGCCGACAGCGCCCTCGCCACGAGCCAGCTCGGACGCACCGTCGGCCGGCCCAGCAGGGCGGTCCTCAGCTCGAGCGAGGCGGGGGCGAGCGCGCGCACCGCAGCGGCGACCTCGGGGGCGAACGACGAGACCGTCACGTCGAGGGGCAGACCCGCGTCCCGCAGGACGCAGAGCCGGTCCACGACGGCGTCGACCGTCGGACGCAGGCCGCCGGGCGGCGGTGCCTTGACCTCAAGCACCACGCGGTGGCCGGCAGCAGCAGCCAGCACCCACTCGACCCGCGCCAGCGGCACGGCGCGGGTGTCGGCCGCCGCGCGGAGGTCCGCCCAGGTGGAGTGCGCGACGGGTAGGGGGAGGCCGGTCAGCCGGGACAGGTCGGGGTCGTGGCAGACCACGAGCACACCGTCCGCGGACAGGCGCAGGTCGACCTCGATGCCGTCGGCTCCGGCCTCGAGGCAGCCGTGGACGGCGGGGACGGTGTTCTCGACGGAGGTGGTGCCGGGCGAGCCGCGGTGGGCGAGGATGCGCACGCCTCGACGGTGACCGGGGCAGGTGACCGGACGCCCCGCTCCAGGTGGACGCCGAGCGACGGGTCGGCGGACACCTGCCGCCGCACGACGCCCTTGCGCTCGAAGGTGAACGCCGCTAACTTAGCGCCGTTCACCCAGTAGAGGAGCTTCCGGTGCTCACCAGACTCACCCGACTGACCATGGCTCGCCGCCGACTCGTCCTCGCCGCGGCGGCCCTGTTCCTCGCGGTCGCCGGGCTGCTCGGCGGCGGCGTCGCCGGCGAGCTCTCCGGCGGCGGGTTCGACGACCCGGACGCCGAGTCCACCCGCGCGTCACGGGTGCTGCTCGAGCAGTTCGGGACCGGGGAGCCCAACCTGGTCCTGCTCGTGTCGGCGCCGGGCGGGGTCGCCGAGCCCGCGGCGGTCGCCTCCGCCACCGAGCTGGTCGAGCGGCTCGCCGGCGAGCCAGGGATCACGCAGGTCAGCAGCTGGTGGACCAGCGGGCGGCCGGACGGCCTGCGCTCGGCGGACGGCACGAAGGCCGCCGTCCTCGCGCGGATCGTGGGGGGCGAGGACGACACCGTCATGCGGGCCGAGGAGCTGCGTGAGGCGTACGCCCAGCCGTACGAGGGGCTGGCGGTCGGCGTCGGCGGCCTCGCCGCCACCTTCGCCGAGATCGGCACGACGATCGAGCACGACCTGATCCGGGCCGAGGCGATCGCCATCCCGATCACGATGCTCCTGCTGGTGCTCGTCTTCGGCAGCGCCGTCGCCGCGACGCTGCCGCTGCTGGTCGGCGTGCTGTCGATCCTCGGGACCTTCCTCACGCTGCACCTGCTGGTGCAGGTCACGGACGTGTCGGCTACTCGGTCAACCTCGCGACCGCGCTCGGCCTCGGGCTCGGCATCGACTACGCGCTGTTCATGGTGACCCGTCACCGCGAGGAGCTGGCCGCGGGTCGTAGCGTCTCCGAGGCGGTCCTCACGACCGTCCGCACTGCCGGTCGGACGGTGCTGTTCAGCGCGCTCACCGTGCTGCTGAGCCTGTCGGCGCTGCTGGTCTTCCCGCTCTACTTCCTGCGCTCGTTCGCCTACGCCGGCATCGCGGCCGTCGTGTTCGCCGCGCTGGGCGCCCTCGTGGTGCTGCCCGCGGCGCTCGCCGGCCTCGGGTCCCGCATCGACCGGCTGGACCTGCGCCGACCGCTGCGCCGGCTGCTCCGGCTCCCGGCGCCGCGACCAGCCTCCCTCGACACGGGGTTCTGGAGCCGGATCGCCCACGCCGTGATGCGCCGGCCCTGGCCGATCGGCACGGCCGTGGTGCTGCTGCTGGTCCTCGCCGCGACGCCGTTCAGCCAGGTGCAGTTCGGGCTCCCGGACGACCGGGTGCTGCCCCGCGACTCCCCCGCCCACACGGTCACGGAGACGCTGCGCCAGGAGTTCCCGGGCCGCGAGACCCTGGCCCTGTCAGTCGTCGTCCCCGAGACCGGCGGCGCCCGGGACCTCGACGTCTCGTCGTACGCCCTCGCGCTCTCGCAGCTCGACGGCGTCGAGCGGGTCGACGCGGCTACCGGGTCCTTCTCGCGCGGTCAGCAGCTGGTCCAGGCCGGTCCGGCGAGCAGCCGGTTCACCGCAGGCGGCGGCACCTTCCTGTCGGTCGTCCCGTCGGTCGAGCCGTACAGCCCCGGAGGTGAGGAGCTGGTGCGCGAGCTGCGGGCACTCGACTCACCGCTCGGTCCGGTCCTGGTCGACGGCCAGGCAGCCGAGCTCGTCGACACCAAGGCGGCTCTGGCGAAGGACATCCCGCTCGCGCTCGGGCTCATCGTCGTCGCCACCTTCGTCCTGCTCTTCCTGTTCACCGGCAGCGTCATCATCCCGCTCAAGGCGCTGGTGCTCAACCTGCTGTCGCTGTGCGCGACCTTCGGGGCGATGGTGTGGGTGTTCCAGCAGGGGCACCTCACCTGGCTGATCGGCGATCCCGTGGTGACCGGCACGCTCGACACGACGATCCCGCTGCTGATGTTCTGCGTGCTGTTCGGCCTGTCGATGGACTACGAGGTGTTCCTGCTGTCCCGCATCCGCGAGGTCTATCTCGCGACCGGCGACAACGCGCGGGCCGTCGCGGTGGGGCTGCAGCGCACCGGGCGCATCGTGACCGCGGCCGCCGGCCTGCTGGCGATCGTCTTCCTCGCGTTCGTCACGAGCGACATCGCCTTCATCAAGCTGCTCGGGCTCGGCACGGCGCTCGCGATCCTCGTCGACGCGACCCTGGTCCGCGGGGCACTCGTGCCGGCCTTCATGCGCCTCGCCGGAGACGCCAACTGGTGGGCGCCGCGTCCGCTGCGACGGCTGCACGACCGGATCGGACTGCGCGAGTCGGGCGAGCCCTCCGGTGCCATGGTGGCGACCGACCGCCGAGAGCCGGCCGGTGTCTGAGGCCCCCGCGGCCGACCGCAGCCGCCAGCGTGCCCCGCGCGGGCGCGGCGCCGAGCTCCGGGGCGAGCTGCTGCGCGCAGCGATGGACCTGCTGGCCGAGACCGGCAGCGAGAAGGCGGTCTCCGTGCGGGCCATCGCCACGCGCGTCGGGGTGAGCGTGGCGAGCGTCTACCTGCACTTCGCCGACAAGCAGGCGCTGGTCGACGCCGTCTGCGAGGAGGTGTTCGAGACCCTCCACGTGAGGCTGCGGGAGGTGAGCGAGTCGACATCGGACCCGGTGCAGGCCTTGCGCGCCCAGGGCCGGGCGTACGTCCGCTTCGCGCTCGACAATCCCGAGCACTACCGGCTCGTCATGATGCTCGAGCACTCGCCTGGACCCGAGGCGACCGACCGGGCGATCGCCGGTGGCGCGTTCCGTCACCTCGTGGAGTCGGTGCAGCGGTGCGTCGACGCCGGGGTCTACCGCAGCGACCCGGTCGAGGTGGCGCTCGGCCTGTGGGCGGCGACGCACGGTGTCGCGGCCCTGCTCATCGCCAAGCCGTCGTTCCCCTGGCCGGACGTCGACGACTTCGTCGACCGGACGGTGCGGATGGCCGGGCTCGGGATGGCGGTCGCCGACCGGGTGGCGGCCGAGGAGACGACGGAGCGGGTCGTCGCGCGGTTGGCAGCGCTGGAGGGGCCGCCTGGCGTCGATGCCGACCCGGGGGGCTCGTCCGGCTAGGGTCCCTGGCGTGTCCTGGCTCCGGCGCCGCCGCGACCGCCCCCTACCCGACCAGCCGCCGGAAGCGGTGGTCGTGCCGGCAGGCCTCGTGGCGGGCTACTTCCTCGTGCAGCTCCCGTTCGAGGCGGCCTGCGCCGTGGTGACGGAGGCGCTGGGCCCCGAGGTCGCCGGCGAGGACCTCGGCAGCGCGGCGGCGGCCGTCGCGGCGATGGAGGTCGTGACGTGGCCCGCGTCGGCGTACCTCGTCTTCCCGGTCACCCCGACCTGGACGGCCGTGGTGAACAACCGCCGGGACGGCTCGGACGTGGCCGACGAGCTGCCGGCGCTCGTCCGAAGCACGAGTGCGACGACGCTCCGCGTGGTCGACGCCGAGGAGTCGAGGCTGGTCACCGCGACGGGGTTCCGGGTCCGGCTGGGTTACGAGGCGCGCATCGCCGAGCTGCACCGGGAGGGCGAGCTGCACCGGTCGATCTCCTGCATGGACGACGGCGGCCGATGGACCCACGAGACGTGGGGCGAGCCGCTGCCGGTCGAGGCCAGCTTCGACCTCACCGCTCAGCGCAGGCGCGACCGCTTCACGAGGACCGATCTCGGTCGGCTGCTCGAGTCGCTGGGGG
>JAABUN010005211.1_pt1 | contig 16435 bp, 17 predicted proteins | sample 5559311 | NCBI WGS metagenome assembly JAABUN01 (sample SAMN10711877, study PRJNA513370) | rock metagenome | isolation source: Antarctica rocks | place: Antarctica: Victoria Land, Siegfried Peak sud
GTGGGCCGGGCGATTCAGGGCCTCGGTGCGGCGTTCATCGCGCCGGCTGCGCTGACGCTGCTGATCATGCTCTTCAGCCACGATCCCAAGGAGCTGACCAAGGCGCTCGCCCTCTACGGCGCCGCCGCGCCCGCCGGTGGCACCGCCGGCGTGTTCCTCGGCGGTGTGATCACCGAGTGGGTCAGCTGGCCGTGGGTCTTCTACATCAACCTTCCGATCGCGGCGCTCGCCCTTGCCGCCACACCCGGGCTCATGCCCGGCGCGCAGGCCCAGCGGGGGTCGATCGACATCCCCGGTGCGATCGCGGTCACCGCCGGCCTCGCCCTGGCGGTGTTCGGCATCGTCCGCGCCCCCGAGGAGGGCTGGGGCTCGACCACCACGATCCTCGTCCTGGCCGGCGCTGTCGCACTGCTCGCGGCGTTCGTGGCCATCCAGAGCGGCCGCAGGCAGCCACTCGTCCGCCTCGGTATCTTCCGCACCCCGAACCTGGGTGCTGCGAACCTCGCCCAACTGCTTCTCGGCGCCGCCTGGATCCCGATGTGGTTCTTCCTGAACCTCTACCTTCAGCAGGCCCTGGGGTTCGGTGCCTTCGAGGGCGGCGCGGCACTGCTCCCGATGACCGTCGCGATCATGGTGCTGATGGTGGTGGTGGCCCCCCGCGTCATCAACCGCTTCGGGTTCAAGCCACCGATCGTCGCGGGCCTGCTCGTCCTCGCCGTGGGTCTGGTCGGCCTGTCGCTCGTCCGGCCGGACGGCAACTTCGCCGCCGACGTCCTGCCCGCCTCGCTCGTCGCGGCCACCGGTATGGCGCTGGCCTTCATCCCGTCCTTGGGCACGGCGATCTCCAGCGCCCGCCCGGAGGAGGGCGGCCTGGCGTCGGGCATCGTGAACACCAGCTATCAGGTCGGATCGGCTCTCGGCCTGGCCGCCATGACCGCGCTGGCCACCTCCCAGGGCGCCGCCCAGCTCGGCAACCCGGAGGCGCTGACCGACGGCTTCTCGGCAGCCTTCCTGGGTGCCGCCGGCATCGCCGTAGCCGGTGCCCTGCTGGCACTCGTGACGCTTCACCAGCCGCCGCAGGGCGGCGACCCGGCGCCGGTCGAGGCAGCTGAGGGGCCGGTCAGCGAGCCCGCCGTCGCGGCGGGGTAGCAACGTGGAGACGGGACCCCACCTTTTGGGTTAGCCCTTCGGGGCAGCCGGTACCCGGCCCGGCCGCTTCCTTCAGCCCGCCGATGGCGGACCCTCGCCGGGATCTAGCGCATAGGCATCCGGCGCGCTCGCGAAGCGACCCGCACATTCGAGCGAGCAGAAGTGGTACTCGACTCCTCGCTGGCTCAACCGTCCCGCAGAGTGCTGCGGATCGACCGCCATGCGACAGACCGGGTCGATGGGTAGGCCACCGGCCGAGGCCGCACCCGACCGGATCGCGGCAAAGACCTCGACCGGCTGAGTGACGTTTCGGAGCTCTCGTCGGCCGCGCGGATCGAAGTGCACGTCCTTCACATCACCAGCCTGAGCGCGTGTGGCCGCGGTCAAGAGCACCTCGCCGCCGCCGGCAAGGGCGGCGATCCGCGCCGCGAGGTTGACCGACGTCCCAAACCAGTCCCCCGAGCGCTCGACCGCCGGCCCGCTGTGCATCCCGACCCGCACGGCCGGCGAGCCATGCTTGCTCATGACCTCTCGCGCAACCACGAGCCCGAGCCCCACTGCCGCATCCGCCTTGTCCACGCGCAGCATCACGGCGTCACCAATCGACTTGACCTGCTCCGCGCCATGAGCCGGCAGCAGCTCGCGAACACTTCCACAGAACGCGTCCACCACGTCGGCAGCTTGCTCATCACCATGAGCCTCCGTCAGAGCGGTGTAGCCGGCGAGGTCGGCGAAGACGAAGGTGTTCATCGCCAAGCCCCCCAGGGACTGTCGCGTCATGCCAGCGGCTATTGGTGCCACGAAGCGTCTAGTAGAGCCGCGAGAAGCAAGCCAATCAAGGACGCAGGCACACTGTGTCGGGGGTGTTCCCGCCGCAGGCGGGATGTAGGGGGGCGGTGCCCCCCTGGGGCCAAGCCGAGCGCCGAGGACGCCGAGTGGCGCCGCTTATCGCGGCTCTACTCCCATTCGATGGTGCCGGGGGGCTTACTCGTGACATCCAGAACCACGCGATTCACCGCCGAGATCTCGTTGATCAACCGCGACGACACCCGCTCCACGAGATCGTGCGGCAGGCGCGCCCAGTCGGCGGTCATCGCGTCCTGACTGGTGACAGCGCGGATGGCGACCACGTAGCCGTAGCTCCGCTCGTCGCCCTGCACGCCCACGGTGCGCAGCTCGGCGGGCAGCACGCAGAACGACTGCCACAGCTCGCGGTAGAGGCCTCCGGCTCGCACCTCCTCCTGGAGGATGAAGTCGGCGTCGCGAAGGATGGCAAGGCGTTCCTCGGTGACCTCGCCGCCGACGATGCGGATCGCGAGGCCCGGGCCGGGGAACGGTTGGCGCCACACCAGGCGATCGGACATGCCGAGGGCCGCTCCGACCTCGCGTACCTCGTCCTTGAACAGGGTGCGCAGCGGCTCCACGAGCTCGAAGCTCAGGTCGGTCGGCAGCCCGCCGACGTTGTGGTGGGACTTGATCGTGGCCGCGCCGGTGCCGCCGCCCGACTCGATCACGTCGGAGTACAGCGTGCCCTGAACGAGGTAGCTCGGATTGCCTATGCGTGCGGCCTCTTCCTCGAACACCCGTATGAACTCGGAGCCGATCGCCTTGCGCTTGCCCTCCGGATCGGTCACGCCGGCAAGGCGCTCGAGGAAGCGCTCGCGCGCATCGACCGCGACGAGCGGTACGCCGAAGGCGTCGCGGAAGGCCGCTATCACCTGGTCGCCCTCGTTGCGGCGCATCATCCCGTGGTCGACGAACACGCAGGTGAGCTGGTCTCCCACGGCGCGGTGGGTGAGCAGCGCGGCCACCGAGGAGTCCACCCCACCGGACAGACCGCAGATGACCCGACCATCACCGACTTGGCGACGAATGCGCTCGATCGCCTCATCGATCACGGACTCGGGAGTCCAAGACATGTCGCACCCGCAGCCGTCGGAGAGGAAGCGCGCGAGGATCTCGGAGCCGTGCGGCGTGAGGTCGACCTCGGGGTGGAACTGGATGCCGTAGAGGCCTCGGCCCGTGTCCTCGAACGCCGCCACCGGCGATTCGTCCGAGGACGCCAGCGCTTGGAACCCGGGCGGCGGTTCGAAGACCGTGTCGCGGTGGCTCATCAGGCACGTCTGCTCGCTGGGCAGCCCGCTCAGCAGGCGGCCGGGGGCGCCTACGTGGAGCCGCGAGCGCCCAAACTCCCCCTTCGGGGCAGCCTCCACGCGGCCACCCAGCACGTAGGCCATCGCCTGCATGCCGTAACAGATGCCGAGCACGGGTACCCCGAGCTCGAGCAGCTCCGGCCGCAGCGGCGGGGCCCCGGGCGAGTAGACCGACGCCGGGCCGCCTGAGAGGACCAACCCCGCCGGGGCGCGCCGGCGGATCTCGTCGAGCGGGACGTCGTGCGGCAGCAGCTCGGAGAAGACGCCCTGCTCGCGCACCCGGCGGGCGATCAACTGGGAGTACTGACCACCGAAGTCCAGCACCAGCACCTCCTGAGTGCCGGAAGCCCGCGGCGACGCGGGCGGCACCTCGACGGCGCCGCTTACCGCCGGCGCGAACGCCTCGGCCGTGGAGACCCCTGCTTCCTCCGGGGTCTCGGCGCCGGTGATCCGCTCCTCGGCGACCGGTGTGCCGGCCCCGGGGTCGGTCACTTGACCGCGAGTGCCTCTATGCCGACAGGGACAGCCGGCTCAAGGTCGTCGGCCGGCACGGTCTCGTCGCCGCCTTCGCCTACGTCGGCCGGCGCGTCCGCCAGCACCGAGTCGCGCGAGGGAGCCACCGCCGCCGCGGCAGCGGCCATCCCGACGCCCTGGTCGCGCTGGAGGTGCTTGCCCTCGGTCTGCAGTGAGGGCGCGACCATCACCTCGGCGCGGTGGAAGGACGGTATGTCCTCGTAGCCGCAGGTGGCCATCGACGTGCGCAAACTGCCCATCAGGTTGAACGTGCCGTCGTTCTCGTGCGCGGGCCCGAGCAGTATCTGCTCGAGCGATCCGTTCTGCGTCGTCTTGACGCGCGCGCCTCGGGGAAGGGAGGAGTGGAAGGTGGCCATGCCCCAGTGGAAGCCGTTGCCCGGAGCCTCGTGGGCGCGGGCGAGCGGGGAGCCGATCATCACCGCGTCCGCCCCGCAGGCGAAGGCCTTGGCAATGTCACCGCCGTTGCGCATGCCGCCATCCGCGATGACCTTGCAGTAGTCGCCCGTCTCCAGCATGTGCTGGGAACGCGCAGCCTGAACATCCGCGATCGCCGTGGCCTGTGGGACCCCTACGCCGAGCACCCCGCGGGTGGTGCACGCCGCTCCCGGCCCCACGCCGACAAGCACGCCGACCGCGCCGGTACGCATCAGGTGCAGGCCCGTGGAGTAGGAGGCGCAGCCGCCCACCACCACCGGAATCGGCACCTCCTTGATGAACTCCTTGAGGTTGAGCGGCTCGGTGACCGTCGACACGTGCTCTGCCGAGATGACGGTGCCCTGGATGACGAGGATGTCGAGCCCAGCCTCGAGCGCGGCCTCGTAGTGGTCGCGGACGCGCTGGGGAGTGAGCGACGCCGCGGCCACCCCGCCCTGCTCCTTGATCTCGCGGATGCGCTGGGGGATCAGGTCGGGCTGGAGGGGAGCGCGATAGATCGCCTGCATCTCCGACGTCGCGACCTCCTGGGGCAGCTGCGAGATGCGCTCCAGCTGCTCGTCGGCGTCCTCGTAGCGGGTGAATATGCCCTCGAGGTTGAGCACGGCGAGGCCGCCCAGCTTGCCGATGATGCCGGCCGTACGGGGGGAGACGACGCCGTCCATCGCCGCGGCCAGCAGCGGCAACTCGAAGCGGTAGGGGCCGAGCGTCCAGGTGATATCGATGTCGTCGGGATCCCGCGTGCGGCGCGACGGGACGATCGCTATCTCGTCGAAGCCGTAGGCGCGGCGACCCTTCTTCCCTTTACCGATATCGATATCCATGCAGGAATCCTAGGTTCGGCGGCGGACTGAACAGTGAGCGTACTAACCGCGCGGCTCGAGCACGGGCTCCGCCAAGATCTCGAGCTCGACGTCCGGCAGCATGCGCTCGACCCGCCGTGGGTCGAGCACGCCGGCCCCGAAGTGCTGGGTCGACTCGGCCCCGCAGGCCACCCCGAAGCGCAGGCAGTCCCCGGGGGACTCGCCGGCGTAGCGGGCAGACACGTATCCCGCCAGGAAGGCATCGCCCGATCCGACCGCGGAGACAGGCGTCTCGAGTGGCTCGAGGGTCACGCGGTGAAGGCGAGTCTCGCCGTCGCCCACGAGGGCCATGCAGCCGGTCGGCAGGGTCATGACGGCCTCCTTGGCACCCAGGTCGACCATCTCGCGCGTGGCCACCAGGCGGTCCTCCTCCTCCGAGAACTCGTGTCCCACGAGCTCCTCGGCCTCGCGCTCATTGGGGGTGACGACCGTGGGCTCGCCCCGCATGGCCAAACGCAGAGCCTCGCCCTCGGAATCGATCACCGTGGTCACGCCGAGGCGGCGCATCTCCTCGATCAGGCGTGCATAGAGGCCCGCCTCGACGCCGCGGGGCAGGCTGCCGGAGAAGACGCAGACGGCGGCCCCCTTGGCCAGGTAGAGCAGCTTGTCGACGAACAGCTCGAGCTCGCCCTCCGACACCGCGGGGCCACGCTCGTTGATCTCGGTCTGCTCGCCGGAGGTGGGATCGACGACCGCGGTCGAGGTGCGCGACTCCTCGCGGATGCGCACGAAGTCGTTGAGGATCGCCTCCTCGGTGAGCTGCTCGACGAGCCGCGTGCCCGTGGGGCCTCCCGCCACGCCGGTGGCGATCACCGGCTGCCCGAGCGACTTGAGCGCCCGCGCCACGTTCACGCCCTTGCCCCCGGCCATCGAGGTCTGCTCGACCGACCGGTGGCGGCGGCCCAGGCGAAAATTGGGCACGGCCAGCGTCTTGTCGATGGCCGCGTTGAGTGTGACGGTGATGATCATGGCTTCACCAGATGGATGATTCCGAATCGCCGTGCCCGCGGGGGCGTGTCATCCGTGGGTGCGGCAAGAGGGAATCAACCATCTATCGGCCCGCGTCGTCGCCGCGGCGCTCCGAGCCTCCGGACGGCGAGCCCGGCGCCGGTCAGCACCACCAGCACGGTACCTACGGTCACCGGACCTCCGAAGGACGACAGGATCTTCCGCGGCAGCCCCGCGCCGGGTACCGCCCGGGCGGTCACGAGCGGAACGGTCTCGAGCGGCCGGCCGCGGTATACGACCGTGATAGACCCCACGCGGGCGCCCGCCGGCAGTGGGCCCTCGACCTCCGTCGGCGCCTCGACGCGGGTCGATACGCGCTCACCTCGGCGGACCGTCACGGTCGCAGGAGCGCCCGCCACGAGCATGGCCTCCTCCCCCTCGCGGTACTTGACATCGACCCGGCCCGCCGCGGCCCGGCGGCGCAGCACCCGTACGCGCCTGTACTGGGCGATCCCGTAGCGCAACAGTGCGAGCGTGTCGGTCTCGCGGGCCGCCTCGCTCGGTTCGCCGAGCACGACGCTGACGATGCGCTTCGAGCGGCCGGTTGCCGATCCGACGAGCACGTAGCCGGCCGACGAGGTGTGGCCCGTCTTGACTCCGTCCACGAACGGATACCTGCGGACCAGTCCGTTGCGGTTCTCGAGAACGCGGCGCCTGGAGCCCGTGGCAAGGCTTGCGCGAGGGCGGTCGACGATGCCGCTGAAGCGCGCGTTACGCAGGAGCTCCCTAGCGAGCGTGGCCAGGTCCCGGGCGCTCGAGTAGTTGTCAGGATCGTCGAGACCGATCGGGTTGGCGAAGCTCGTGTTGCGCAGCCCGAGCTCCCGCGCGCGGGCGTTCATGTCCTCGACGAATGCCTCGCTGGAGCCCGAGACGCCCTCGGCGAGGGTGACCGCGGCATCGTTTGCGCTCTCCAGGAGAAGCGCGACGAGCAGGTCCGCCACCGACAGCCGCTCACCAGCACGTAGCCCGATCTGCGACTCGACCGGAGCAGCCGCGTAATCAGCCGCCGGAAGCACCGCGTTCGGCTGCGCTCGCTCGAGCGTCAGTAGCGCGGTCATCAGCTTGGTTGCGCTCGCGATCGGTCGTCGCTCGTCTGCGTCGTCGGCCAGCAACACCTCCCCCGATTCGGCGTCGACCACGATCGCGGCCTCGCCCTGGACGCTCGGCTGCGCCGCAGCGGCCTGCGGCGGCAATCCAAGACCAAGACCGATGAGGAGCAGGGCGGCGGGGCGCGACCTACGAGCTCGTGCCCTCGCCCCTGCGCCACGGCTCACTCGCGCAGCTTGACCCGCTGGCCCGAAACGAGGGCCTGGGGGTCGAGCTCCGGGTTCAACTCCTGCAGCTTCTCCACCGTCAACCCCGTCTTGACCGCTATGGCTCCAAGCGTGTCCCCCATCTTCACCGTGTAGGCGCTCGAGGGCAGCTCGTCCTCGCGTTGGTCGGCCTTGCTCTTCGCCTTCGGCTTTGCGGGAGCCTGGCGCTTAACCGCGCGCTGGCCGTCGGGGGCGCTCTCGCTGCCTCCGGCGCCGCCGGAGGTCAGGACGACGAACGAGAAGACGACCGCCACGGCGATCAACGCCACTGGCGCCAGGATGCGCAACGGACTGCGAGGCCTGTCGTCCATACGGCGCGCCGGATGGTAGCGGCGGGGCCCTACGTTGCCGCGTCTTTCACGACGACAGAGCCCACGTCGCGGCTCGCAACTCCTCCGCCGCGGCGGCTGCGGCGGCCGCGGGCGCCCCTCCCCCGGCGCGGTGAGCATCCACGATCGAACGCGAGGCGCTGACGAGGCCCGCGGCCGGATGGGGCTCGAAGGCGGGGCCGAGGGCCGCGACCTCCCCGCCCTGAGCACCGACACCCGGCAGGAGGAAGATGGCGCGAGGCATCAGCTCGCGCAGCCGCGCCAGCACGCCCGGGTGGGTCGCACCGGTGACGGCGCCGACGGCAGACAGTCCCGCGCGGCCCACGCAGTCGGCGCCCAGTGAATCGACGATGCGGGCGAGCTCCTCGTGGATGGGACCACGCGGCCCGCGCAGATCCTGGACGTCGGCGGCCCCCTCGTTCGAGGTCCGCACGAGGCAAAAGCACCCGGCGGCGGCCTCCACGGCGGCCGACACGAGCGGCTCGAGGGCGTCGCGCCCGAGCAAGGGATTGGCCGTGAAGGCGTCCACGCCGAGCCCGGGGACGGGGCCGTACGGTCCCGGCGTCTCTCCGACGAGCGCCTGGGCGTAGGCCCGAGCGGTGACGGGCACGTCGCCGCGCTTGCCGTCGGCCAGCACCAGCAGCCCAGCCTCGCGGCCCGCACGGGTGGCGGCGGCCAGTGCCTCCCATCCGGGCGCTCCGAGACGCTCGAAGCAGGCGAGCTGCAGCTTCACGGCCACGCACGCCGGCCCGGCCGCGGCGATAACCGCACGGCAGTGCGCCGCGACGGCCATACCCGTCAGCCGTGCCCGCTCGGGGCCCTCGGCGTCGGCCGGGTCGGCCTCTGGCTCGCTGCCCGGCCACAGCGCGGCCGGGTCCGGGTCGAGCCCGAGCACAACCTGACTCCGCCGGTCCTCGACGAGAGCCGCCAGCCGGTCGGAGAAGCCGGGCTCCATCGCGTCTCCCGCCCGACCCCCGCTCCCCTCCCCATCTGCGGGGAGGGCGCGGGGCGGATCCGAGCTCAGCCGCTCTTGACGGCCTTCTTGAGGGCCGAGCCCGCGCTGAAGCGGGGCACCCGGCTCGCCGCAATCTCGATGCGCTCCCCGGTCTGCGGGTTGACGCCCTGCCGCGCGCCGCGCTCGGCGACGGTGAACTTGCCGAAGCCGGTGAAGTTGATGTCGCCCCCGCGGCTCAGGGTCTCTTCGACCACCTTCAGGACCGCGTCGACCGCGTTGGAGGCCTCCGTCTTGCCCAGGCCCGACTGGGACGAGACCTGATCAACGAACTCAGACTTTGTCACTTTGACTCCTCCTTAAGGTGCTGGTGAGCCCGCGAAGCTAACAACGTGGGCGGACAGCGGCGGCGACATTGCCCGTTTGAGAGCCACCTGACCCGGACGAATCCCGCAGTTTGCGGTATTCTGCGGTCGCGCGACCCGCGAAGGTGAGGGACTACGTCGCGCTGGTGAGGCGGATGAGCTGGTCGGCGGTGTCGAGCAGCCCGTCATAGCCCGCGGCTCCCGGCGACAGTACGCGCGGCTGTCCGGCGGCGTTGTAGAGCACCACCCGGGGCTCGCGATCCTGTTGGCGACGCCGAACGGCGGCCGCCACGCTTCCCGTCAGGCCGCGGCCGGCCGGACGCCGCTGCTCGTCCTTCACGCCGGGACCCCCTCGAGGTCACCGAGCACACTCCGCAGGTCGTAGAACATGAGTGAAGACAGGGCGAAGCGCCCGGTCACCACCGCCACCGTCCAGTCGCCCCGACGTAGGGCGAAGACGCCGCCGTCGACGGAGGTCACCTCGACCTGGGCCACGGCCCCGATCTCCGGGGCCGCCGCCTGCTGAGCGCGGCTGAAGAGCTCGAGGGCGAGCTCGCCGAGTCGGGCGGCGGACTCGTCCCCACAGCCTGAGTGGGCCATCACCGACCCCGTGTCGTCGAGCAGGACGCCGGCCCGGATGTCGGTCGACAGCGCGGCCAGATAGTCGAGCACGAGCTCTGGACTGAGCGACGATTCGCCGGGCGTCATTCGCTCGAGCCTGCGTGCCGGGCCGTCCGTGGATGCGGCAGGAAGCAGTTCACGATCTCGGCAGGGCAGAATAGCGGTGTGCCGCTTTCTCGGATCGCTTGGCTGACCACCGTCGTGGCGTGCCTGATCGCAGCGATACTCCTGCTGTTGAACGACTACGTGGGCTACTTCGCCGTCTTTCTCGCGGTGGGTGCCTCCGCGGCGATCAACCTGCGCTAACGACCGTCGGCGGAGTCCTTCGAGTGTCGCCGCCTTCGGGCTCGAGGTGGATCAACACGTCGGCGTTGCGCACGCTGCTGCCGATCCGACCCTGGAGCTCGTGGGACACCTGATGGGCCCGCTCCAGCGTCGTCCCCGGCCGGAACTGGACGTGCAGGTCCACGTAGCGGCGGCTACCGGCCCGGCGGGCCCGGAGCTTGTGAAAGCCGGTCACCTCGGGTGCCCCGTGGCCCTCGACCGCCGCGCGCACCGCGGTGAGCTCCTCGGGCGGCAGCGATTCGTCCACGAGCACGCGGGTCGACCGGCTGAGCACCCTGGCCCCGGCACCGACGATCGCCACGGCCACAAGCAGCGCGGCGGCCGGGTCGATCTCCTCTACGCCGGTCACCTCGACGAGCACCAGCGCCACGAGCACGCCGGCCGACGTGGCGGCGTCCGTGCGGAGGTGCGCCGCGTCGCCCTCGAGCGCCGGCGAGTCGGTGAGCCGGGCCTGGCGGTACAGGTAGGTGGAGACGCCGAGATTGGCGACTGCGGAGAAGCCGATCACCGCGATGCCCACGCCGATCGTCTCGACGGGGGCGGGGTCGGCCAGTCGCCGCACCGACTCGAAGAGGATCACCCCGGCCCCGACGAGGATCAGCATCCCCTCGATGGCGGCCGCCAGGTTCTCGACCTTCGCGTGGCCGTACTGGTGGTCCTCGTCCGCCGGCTCGTCGGCCTTGCGGATCGAGAAGTAGGCGACCACGGAGGCCACGAGGTCGATGCTCGAATGCACGGCCTCGGTGAGGATCGCGATCGACCCGGTGAGCGCGCCGGCCACGATCTTCAACACGATCAGCAGCGAGTTGGAGGCGATCGAGACTGCCGCGGCCCGCGACTTGCGAGGGTGCTCGGCCGCCGGTTCGATCATCCCGGTGGGCGCGCGGATCGCCGCGGCGAGCGGAGAGCCGGACAGGCGTGGCCGCTTCACGGGGCCGCCGGCGCGCCGGCCGCAAGCCACGCCGAGAGCTTGCGCGCCGCCCGGCCCCGATGGCTGATCTCGTCCTTCTCCCTCTCCGACAGCTCCGCCATCGTCCGCCCATCGCCCGTGTCGAGGGGCAGGAACGCCGGGTCGTAGCCGAAGCCGCCGGAGCCGCGCGGCGCCCTGGCCAGCGTGCCCTCGCAGCGGGCCTCGAAGGTCGCGGCCGGTCCGCCGGGCACCGCATGGACGAGCGCGCACACGTACGCCACGCGGCGGTCTCCATCGACGGGCACCTCGCGCAACAGCTTGGCGAGGTTCTCCTCGTCACTCGCCCCATCACCCGCGAATCGCGCCGAGCGCACGCCGGGCGCGCCGCCGAGGGCCGCCGCCTCGATTCCGGAATCGTCGGCCAGAGCGGCCAGGCCCGTGGCCTCGGCGGCCACCACGGCCTTGACACGCGCGTTCTGGGCGAACGTGGCTCCCGTCTCCGGTGGCAGCTCTATCTCCGGTGGCAGGGGTATCAGTCGATGGGTGCCGAGCAGCGTCTGGAGCTCGCGCAACTTGTGTTCGTTGCGGGTGGCCACGACGAGCTCCCGTGTCGAGGCGGCGTCGGTCGGCCGCGCTCGCATGGCCCGCTCAGCCCGGCAGGGCGCCGGCAGCCTCGGCCTGAACGGCTCCGAGGTCCGCGATCCCGGCAGCGGCGAGCTCGAGGAGCGCATCCAGTGAGGCGCGCGAGAGCGGTGTGCGCTCGGCGGTCGCCTGTACCTCCACGAGGCCCCCGTCGGCGGTCATCACCACGTTCATGTCCACCTCCGCGGTCGAGTCCTCCGGGTAATCGAGGTCCAGCAGGGTCTCGCCGGCGACCATGCCGCACGACACGGCGGCCACCGCCTGGGTCAGCGGAACGCTGTCCAGCTTTCCCTCGTCAACGAGCCGCGCCAGGGCGAGCTGCAGGGCGGCGTAGCCCCCGGTGATCGCGGCGCAGCGGGTGCCACCGTCGGCCTCGAGCACGTCGCAGTCCACGTAGATCGTGCGCTCGCCCAGAGCCGCGAAGTCGATCACTCCGCGCAGGGAACGGCCGATCAGCCGCTGGATCTCGACGGTGCGCCCGTCGGGGCGCCCGCGCGTGACGTCGCGCTGCTTGCGCTCCCCGGTAGAGGCCGGCAGCATGCCGTACTCGGCGGTCACCCAGCCGCGGCCCTTGCCGGCCATCCAGCGCGGCACGCTCTCGACGGCGGAGGCGGTGCAGATCACCCTCGTTCCCCCCTGAGAGATGAGCGCCGAGCCGGTGGCCGAGCGGACGAACCCCGGCTCGATCGTGGTCGGTCGCAGCGCATCCGGGGCGCGGCCGCCGGCCCTCATGCGGCGGCCCCCGCCCGGGCCGGCACGCCGCCGGCCGCATCTTCGAGCGCAACTCGCCGCACCGCGCCGAGCGGCAACTGGAGGAAGCGGGTGCCCAGCCGCCGGAACTCCTCGGCGTCACCTGAGCAGAGGAAGCGATAGTGGCCGCGTCGGTCTCCGTCCGGCGCTCCCAGCCCTGAGGAGCGCAGCTCGGAGTCGACCGTCGCGGCGATCGCCTCGCCGGAGCTGACCACGCGCACGCCACGGCCCATCGCCCGCTGAATCACCGGGCGCACCAGCGGATAGTGGGTACAGCCGAGGATGACGGTGTCGACGCCCGCGTCTCGAAGCGGCACGCAGTGCCGTTCGACGGTCTCCACCAGCAGATCGTCGACCTCGCCTCCGCGTTGGATCAGAGACGCCAGCTCGGGGCACGCCTCGGCCACGATCCGGACGCCCGGGGCCGCGGCGGCAAGCGCTCGGTCGTAGGCCCCGCTCGCGACGGTGGCCGGGGTGGCGAGCAGGCCTATCCGGCGACCGGTGGAGGCGGCCGCGGCCACACGCGCCTCGGGCTCGATCACCCCCACGACGGCCACCTGGTCCTCCATCTCCTGCCGCAGCACAGGCAATGCGGCCGCCGTGGCCGAGTTGCAGGCCACGACCAAGAGCTTCGCGCCCTCCTCCACGAGCAGGGCGGCAATCTGTAGCGCAAAGGCCCGGAGCTCCGCGGGCTGACGGTCGCCGTACGGGAAGCGGGCCGTGTCGCCGAAGTAGACGAAGTCCTCGTGGGGCAGCGACACGAGGCACTCGTGCAGCACGGTCAGGCCGCCCACGCCGGAGTCGAAGACGGCGATCGGCAGCGATGCGTCGGGAGCGCTCACGAGGCGCATGTTGTCACGCACGCCGGGCCCCACGGGACGAGCTTCGGTCGGCAGCGCACCGAACGGCCCCCCCGAAGGGGTCGGCCGATCGGGTATGTGGGCGACGACCTGTCCCGGTTCGGCGCCCGCTGACTGAAGGATCGTGGGTACTCCTGCGCCCACAATCCTTCAATCGCGGGTTCTCTGCTCAGCCTGGCTCAGAACTGGACCTTCTTCACCGCCTGCCGGATCTTGGCGATGATGGTGTCCCCGAGATCCTGCCCCTGGTCGGTCTTGAATCCCTTCATGGCCGCCACGACTCCGGCCATCACCAGCGCCACGAGCAGGATCAGGGCCACGTACTCGACCGTGCCCTGCCCAGCCTGGGCTCGCAGGCGTCCGAGCGAACCGACCATCTGTGCGTGCAGCCATCCCATCAACAGGTACATAGCCCCCACCTTCCGTCGAGCGTTTCCGGTACGCCCGCCATCGTCGGCCCATGCGCGTGACCGTTCCACACCCGCCGCAGACGACTCTCACACCGCTCTGTGACAAGGGCCGATGCGATTACGCTCGCCCCCGATGAGGGTCCTGGTCGTGACGAACATGTGGCCCTCCGCCGAACGGCCGGCGTCGGGCTCGTTCGTACGCGATCAGGTGCGGGCACTCGAGGCGCTTCCAGAGGTTGACCTCCAGCTCTTCGCCTTTCCGCACGGCGGTGGCTGGCCGGCCTACCTGCGGGCCGCCCGCACGCTGCGTCGCCGATTCTCAGGTGAGCACTTCGATGTCGTCCACGCCCACTACGGGCTGTCGGGCTGGAGCGCCCTGGCGGCTCCCCGCCCCCAGGCACGGGTGGTCACCTACCACGGCACCGACCTGCACGACGGCGTCGTGGGGCCGCTGTCGCGGGCGCTCGCGGCGCTCGTCGACGTCCCGGCCACGGTTTCAGCCGGCCTGGCGAGAGACCCGGCGGCCGGCCTGCGCGGTGCGGGAGTCTCTCGTCGCGTGGCGATCCTGCCCTGCGGGGCGGACCTCGATCGCTTCCGCCGGCTCGATCGGCGCGAGGCCCGGCGGCGGCTCGGGCTCGATCCCGAAGGGCGTTACCTGCTCTTCCCGGCGGCTCCCGCCAGGCCCGAGAAGCGCCACGACCGCGCGCGGCTCGTGGCCGAGGGGCTTCCCGGAACGGAGCTCCTGACCCTGGGAGCCGTGGCACCTGAGGACGTGCCCGCGATGGTGAACGCCGCCAACGCGGTGCTCGTGACCTCGGCCCGCGAGGCGTTCGGACTAGCGGCCATCGAGGCCCTGGCCTGCGACGTGCCGGTGCTCTCCACCGACGTCGGCGTGGCGCCGGTGGCACTGAGCGGCTTGCCGGGGACGCTGTGCGCGCCCTTCGACCGCGACACCTGGCTCGCGGCGGCCCGGCCGCTCGTCGAGGCGGATGACCCGCGCGTGGCCGGACGGGCGCGCGCCAAGGCGTTCAGCAGCGCCCGCATGGCCGAGCGCGTGGCCGCCGCCTACCGGGACGTCGTCGAGCCTCGCTGATCGAAGCGTCGAGCGCCGGCGCTCACAGCTCCCAGTGCTGCCCGACGACGGCCGCGGCCGCCCGCGCGAGCGGGCCGGCCTCCACCGGCCGCGGCGCGCCGCCCTCGGCCAGGGCCGCGAGCGTCACCCTCACCGATGCGGCAAGCGCCTCGAGGTCGTAACCGCCCTCCAGCACCGCCCCCGCCGGAACGCCGAGCTCTCCCGCCAGAGCCGCCACGTGCAGCGCCATCTGCCGAAACGAATCCGCCTCGAGCAGACACTGCCCGAGCGGATCGGCGCGGTGCGCGTCGAACCCGGCCGACACCAGGATCAGCTCGGGCTGGAAGGCCCTCCCGACGGGCAGGACAACGTGCTCGACGAGCGAGAGCCAGTCCGCCTCCCCCGAGCCGGGCGGCACGGGCAGGTTGAGGCTGTACCCGACGCCCTCCCCGGAGCCGACGTCGTCCAAGGGCCCGGTGCCCGGGTACAGAGGCCGCTGGTGGAGGCTTGCGAACAGCACGTCGCGGCGTGCGTGGAAGATGTGGTTGGTGCCGTTGCCGTGGTGCACGTCCCAGTCGAGGACGAGCACGCGCGCAAGGCCGAGGGAGTCGAGCGCGTGCCGCGCCGCGACCGCAACGTTGTTGAAGAGGCAGAAGCCCATCGCCGTCGCCGTCTCGGCGTGGTGGCCCGGTGGGCGCGTTCCGCAGAAGCCGACATGGGCCTCTCCGGCAAGCAGTGCCTCGACCATCGCGCACGCCGCACCGGCGCCGCGTAGCGCCGCGCCGTAGGAGCCGGGGCTTGCCCACGTGTCGGCGTCGAACGCGCCCCCGCCGCGCTCGCTCATGGCTCGTACCGACGCCACGTACTCGGGCGGGTGCACGGCCTCGAGCACCGCGGACACAACCTCGGGCGCCTCGCGCCGCTCGTAGCCGAGCCAACCGTGCCGTTCCAACTCGGCCTCGATCGCGGGGATGCGCCCCGGACCCTCGGGATGAGCGCCGGTGTCGTGCTCGAGCGAGGCCGGGTGACGGAAGTAGAGCGGCGGGGAGAGGGCCATGCGTTTACGGTAATCGCGACGGTGAGCTCGGGTTCGGCGGCCATAGACGACGAGGACGCCCTGGAAACGGACGTGGCGGTGATCGGAGCCGGCGCCGCCGGACTGTGGGCCGCGCTCGTGGCCGCCCGCGCAGGGGCCCGGGTGGTGCTGGTGTCGCGCTCACCACTCGCGCAGTCGGCCAGCTACTGGGCCCAGGGCGGGGTGGCCGCGGCGCTCGCGGCCGACGACTCACCGGCCGCCCATGCGGCCGACACCCTCACCGCCGGCCGCTCGCTGTCGCGCGCGAGCGCGGTCGATGTGCTCTGCAGGGAGGCCCCGGCGCGTGTCGACGACCTGCTCGAGGTCGGCGTCAGCTTCGACGCCGATCGCCACGGGGCCCTGGCCCTCGGCCTCGAGGGCGGCCATTCGCGTCGCCGGGTGGCTCACGCGGGCGGCAGCGCCACCGGCCGCCGGATAACGCGCCAGCTCTCGGCCGTGGTGGCGGAGCACGAGCTGATCGTGGTGCTCGAGGGCACCACCGCCGGCTGCCTGCTCGTGGACGACGCCCGCTGCGTGGGAGTGAGGGCCCAGACCGCCGCCGGCCGCCGCCTTGCCATCGCGGCGGCGGGCACGGTGCTCGCCACCGGAGGGGCCGCGGCCCTGTGGCAGAGGACCACCAACCCGCGCGGGG
>JAABUN010005212.1_pt1 | contig 16434 bp, 13 predicted proteins | sample 5559311 | NCBI WGS metagenome assembly JAABUN01 (sample SAMN10711877, study PRJNA513370) | rock metagenome | isolation source: Antarctica rocks | place: Antarctica: Victoria Land, Siegfried Peak sud
CGTCGCGCCCCTCATGGAACGCTGCCTCGCACAGGAAGATGTCAGCGTCGCGGGCGGCGTCCACGAGGCCGTCGCAGGCGTCGGTGTCTCCGGAGTAGGTGAGGACGTGAGGGTTGACCTTCCCCTGGGCGTCCGCTTCCGCCACCTCGATGCGCAGCGCATATGCCTCCTCGATGGGGTGGAGGACCTGGAACGGCGTGATGGTGAAGGGACCCACCGTCACGGGGCCGCGGTCGCTCCACGCGCGGAAGTCGAAGTCCTCGTGCATACCGGGATCGAGCTCGAGGCCGTAGGCACTGGCCATGCGGTCCGCCGTTGCAGCGGGCCCCCAGACCGGGATGCGGGGCATGCCCCAGCCCGCGGGGTCCCAGTGCACGGCCACGTGGAGCCCGCACAGGTCCATGCAGTGGTCCGGATGCAGGTGGGAGAGGAAGACGGCGTCGATCTCGCGCAGGTCCATGTACCTCTGGAGCGCGCCGAGTGACCCGTTCCCGAGATCGAGGAGCACGCGCCACGTTCGGCCCTCCCACTCAGCGCTGAGGAGGTAGCAGGAAGCCGGTGACTGCGGTCCGGGGAAGGACCCGCTGCATCCGACGATGGTGAGCTTCATGCGCGCGGGAACCCGGCGGCGGCGATCATCTCTGGCGTGATGCGGGCGAGGCTGCCGGTCGGATACTGCGCGGCGACGTGGTCCACGTGCTGGACGCTCAGCACCTCGGGACCGAGGAAGCGCCGTGCCAGTACCTCGAAGCCGTGGGCGTCACCTGTCGCGATGAACCGGTGCACGCCCGGCGCGGTGCCGTCGCGCTCGAGGCCGTGCGAGACGAGGGCCCGGTAGACGTCCTTGGCCGTCTCCTCGGCACTGGAGACGAGGGTGACGTCGTCGCCCATGACATAGGAGATGACGCCGGTCAGCAACGGATAGTGGGTGCAACCGAGGATGAGGGTGTCCACGCCGGCGACCTTCAGCGGTTCAAGGTACTCCTGCGTGGTCCGCAGGAGCGCCGGACCCCCCGTGATGCCGGCCTCGACGAACTCGACGAACGCCGGGCAGGCGACGGAGGTGACCTCGAGGTGCGGAGCGGCGGCGAAGGTGTCGTCGTAGGCGCGGGACCGGACGGTCGCCGTGGTGCCGATCACGCCGATCCGGCCGATCCGGGTCGACGCGACGGCCCTACGGACGGCCGGCTGGATGACCTCGATCACCGGAATGCCGTACCGGGCCGTGTAGCGCTCGCGGGCGTCCCGGAGCACGGCGGCCGACGCAGAGTTGCACGCGATGACGAGGAGCTTGACACCCGAGTCGACGAGTTCATCCATGACGGCGAGGGCGTGGGCGCGGACCTGAGCGATCGGGAGGGGCCCGTACGGACCGTTCGCCGTATCACCGACGTACATGATGGATTCGTGGGGCAGCTGGTCGATGACCGCTCGCGCGACCGTCAGTCCGCCGACACCGGAGTCGAAGATGCCGATGGGCGCTTCGCTGCGGTCCGTGTTCGCTGACTCTGGGCTCATGATCCTTCGACCATATGGCGTGCCGCCCACGAAAACTATTTACCGATCCGTGGGTTAGGTCACAGCAGGCTGCGCAGGGTCAGGACGCTCGACGCCGGAGACGGGCCTCAGCGTTCGAGCCGGGCGGCCTTCAGCATGGCCTGCACGAGAGACTCCTGGAGCCAGGTGATGAAGTTGTAGACCAGCGCGAGATAGGAGTCAACGTCGTCGACGTCCTTCGAGTCGGCGATGGCGTGGAGCCGCTCCGCATCCTCCTCCGTCTCGATGCTCAGCCGGTCGGCGAGCACCAGCCGGACGTCGTTGAGCGCCTGGGCCATGAACCGCGCCTGATCATCGTTCAGCGTCATGGGACTGGATTCGATCGTCAGGGCGCTGCTGCGGAGGGCGCCGACCTTCTGCTCCCGCAGCGAGCGCTCCGTCAGGCGGCGGAAGGCGAGCGCCTCGTCGTCGTCACCGCGCGCGGCGTCGGGCAGGAGGCGCCGGACCGCGGAATCGCCGGGGGCGGAGGCGTCGGCGTCGGTGCCGGACATGCCGACGAGCGCGGCGAGCGGGTCCTCGCTGGGTCCCGTTTCGGGCTCGAGCATGGAGATGACGTCGTCGAGCAGGGCGCCGAGCAGGCGCGTCTCACCCGGCTCCAGCGCCCCGGTGATGCCCCGGCGCGTCGATTTGAAGGGTTTCGCCATGGGTGGACCTACTCGCTTCCAGCTTTTTCGAAGGTGGCCCAGAGCCCGTACGCGTGGAGGGCGACCGTGTCCTGCTCCACTTTCTCGCGGCTGCCGGAGACGACGGCGGATCGGCCCTGCTCATGCACCTCGAGCATCAGCGTGCGGGCTTTGGCCTCGCTGTAGCCGAAGTAGCTCTGGAAGACGTAGCTCACATAGCTCATCAGGTTTACTGGGTCGTTCCAGACCACCACGACCCAGGGCTGGTCCAGGTCGGTCTTCTCGGCCGTCCGCACCTCTTCCTGCGTGTCCGTGCCGGTTGCGAAGCCTACTGTCATGCCTTCCATTCTAGGTTGGTTCACACCGACCGGTGGCCGGGTACTCACACAGCGGACGCACCGCTATCGTTTTGAGGGTGACCCACGCCCTGACCACAGATCCGCCCGCCACCGCCGGTTCGGCGCGGCCCGTCGTGAACGCGCCGAACAGCGCGCTCTTCACGGACCAGTACGAACTCACGATGCTGCAGGCCTCGCTCCACTCCGGTGCGGCCCACCGCCGCTCCGTGTTCGAGGCCTTCGCCCGTCGTCTCCCGGCGGGCCGCCGCTACGGCGTCGTCGCGGGCACGGGGCGCCTCCTGGAGGCCCTCGGCACCTTCAGGTTCGACGACGCCCAGGTCTCGTTCCTCAGCGACCACCGGATCGTTGACGACGCCACCCTCGCCTGGCTGGCGGACTTCCGCTTCACCGGATCCATCTCGGGCTATGCGGAGGGCGAAGCGTACTTCCCCAACTCCCCCATCCTGGTCGTCGAGTCGACGTTCGCCGAGGCGTGCATCCTCGAGACGCTCATCCTGTCGATCCTCAACCACGACAGCGCCATCGCCTCCGCCGCGTCGAGGATGACGGGCGCCGCTGCCGGACGGCCGTGTATCGAGATGGGCTCGCGCCGCACCCATGAGGAGTCCGCCGTCGCCGCCGCCCGTGCGGCCGTCATCGGCGGTTTCGCCAGCACGTCCAACCTCGAGGCCGGCCGCCGGTTCGGCCTTCCGACGGTCGGCACCGCAGCCCACTCCTTCACCCTCCTGCACGACTCCGAGCGTGCAGCCTTCGAAGCGCAGGTCACCTCGCTCGGACGCGGCACCTCCCTCCTCGTCGACACGTACGACGTCGAGCAGGGCGTGCGCACGGCAGTCGAGGTGGCAGGCCCGGAGCTCGGAGCCGTGCGGCTGGACTCCGGCGACCTCGTGACCCAGGCCCGCTGGGTCCGCCAGCTCCTCGACGACCTCGGGAACCACAGCACCAGGATCGTGGTCACGTCCGACCTCGACGAGTTCGCCATCGGACTCCTCGCGTCCGCGCCCGTCGACTCCTACGGCGTCGGCACGTCCCTCGTCACCGGGGCCGGGGCCCCCACGGCGGGCATGGTGTACAAGCTCGTGAGCCGCCAGGACGACGACGGCACCTTCATCTCCGTCGCGAAGGCCGCCAAGAACAAGGTGTCGCTCGGCGGCATGAAGCAGGCGCTGCGCCGGCTCGACGAGAACGGCATCGCCCAGGCCGAGGTCATCGGCATCGGGATCAGCCCTGCCAGCGACGGCGACGACCGCCCCCTCATGCAACAGTTCGTGCGGGACGGCGTCGTCCTTCCCGGCTGGACCGGGCCGGAGGCCGTCGTCCGCGCCGCAGACCGACACACCCGATCCATCGCCGAACTGCCGGGAGCCGTCCGGCGCCTGCAGCGGGGCGAACCAGTCATCCCCACCGAGTACGAGGAGGCAGCACCTTGACGCGCGCACTGATCATCGTGGATGTACAGAACGACTTCTGCGAGGGCGGCTCGCTCGCCGTTGACGGCGGCTCCCAGGTGGCGGTCGACATCAGCGAGCACATCGACGAGCAGGCCGGCTCCTACGACTACATCGTCGCAACCCAGGACTGGCACATCGATCCGGGCACGCACTTCTCCGAGACGCCCGACTTCATCGACTCCTGGCCGGTCCACTGCGTCGCCGACACCAAGGGCTCCGACTTCCACCGCGACCTCGACACCGAGAGCCTCGACGCCGTCTTCCGCAAGGGACAGTTCGAGGCGGCCTACTCGGGGTTCGAGGGCGTCAAGGCGCCCGACGACGAAGTGCCCACGGGTGAGCAGAAGCTCGCCGGCGGCGCGGTCGAGAGCGACGAGGACCCGATGACGCTCGACGACTGGCTGCGGGACCACGACGTCGACGACGTCGTCATCGCCGGACTCGCAACCGACTACTGCGTCCGCGCCACGGCCCTCGACGCGCTCCAGGCCGGCTACTCCGTCAGGGTCATGACCGAGTTGACCAGGGGCGTCCACGAGGACAAGTCCGAGGACGCGCTGGACGAACTGGAGTCGGCCGGCGTCGAACTGGGGCGCTGACGTCTCCCCGGTGCCGTCGGCGCATTGGCTGGCGGCTTGCCCGGCGCTCGGGCGTCAGCGCTGACGCCTCTCGCCGCCGTCGGACACTTGCACCGCCCGCCTTGCGGCTTGCCCGGCGCTCGGGCGCCCGCGCTACTTTTTGCCCTACTGCCTGCGCTACTTCTTTCCGATGAACCAGTCCTGCAGCTTCTGCAGCCGCCGCTGGAGCTGGTCTTCGTTGGCCTGTGCCACGGCGGGTCCGCCGCACTGGCGTCGCAGCTCGGTGTGGACCTGGCCGTGTGGCATCCCGGTCCGCGCCGCCCAGGCAGAAACGTTCTTCGCGAGCTGGCCGCGCAACTCAGTGAGCTGCCGGTGGTCCACCACGAGCGGCTCTGCGGCCGGCGCTGCGGGTGACTTGGCCTTGCGCCGCGACTGCTGCTCGTGCTGGCGCTGGCGCAGCAGGTGACCGACCTGGTCGGCGTCGAGCAGCCCAGGGATGCCGAGGAAGTCAAGCTCCTCCTCGCTGCCCATCTCCCCGCCGGTACCGAATTCACCACCGTCGTACAGCACACGGTCGAAGGACGCCTGTGACTCGAGCGCCTCGAACTTCTGCTTGGTCAGCGAGTCCGACGCCTTGTCCTCGCGGTTCGCCGCCTCCATGAGGCCATCCTCGAGGCCGAACCCCTCGTCGTCCTTCTCAGGCCGATCGAGTGCGTGATCGCGCTCCAATTCCAGCTGATTGGCGAGGACCATGAGGTTCGGCACCGATGGGAGGAAGATCGACGCCGTCTCGCCACGACGTCGGGCACGCACATAGCGGCCGACCGCCTGCGCGAAGAACAGCGGCGTAGCCGTGGAGGTCGCATAAACGCCCACCGCGAGGCGCGGGACGTCGACTCCCTCCGACACCATGCGCACCGCGACCATCCAGCGCTTCTCACCCGCGGAGAACTCCTCGATCTTCGACGACGCCTTGGCATCGTCGGAGAGGATCACGGTCGGGGACTCCCCCGTGATCCGCTTGAGCTGCCCGGCATAGGCGCGGGCGTCGTCGTGGTCTGTCGCGATGACGAGCCCACCGGCGTCGTGCACGGAACGCCGCACCTCGGTGAGGCGCTTGTCGGCGGCGGCGAGCACGGCGGGGATCCATTCGCCGGCGGGGTTCAGCGCCGTGCGCCAGGCCTGCGCGGTGACGTCCTTCGTGACCGCTGCCTCACCGAGCGATGCGGCCATCTCCTCGCCGGCACTCGTCCGCCAGCGCATCTGGCCCGAGTAGGCCATGAACATCACGGGGCGGACCACGTGATCCTTGAGGGCCTGCCCGTAGCCGTAGGTGTAGTCGGCCCTGGACCGGCGAATGCCGTCGCGGTCCTCGGCGTATTCGACGAACGGGATCGCCGCGGTGTCCGACCGGAACGGCGTCCCGGTGAGGGCGAGGCGCCGTGCGGCGGGCTCGAAGGCCTCGCGGATGCCGTCCCCCCAGGAGAGTGCGTCGCCGCCGTGGTGGATCTCGTCGAGGATGACCAGCGTGCGGGCGGCTTCCGTCTTCGCGCGATGGAGCATCGGCTTGCTCGCGACCTGGGCGTAGGTCACCGCGACGCCGATGAAGGCACCGCCGTGGCGGCCGTCCGCGTTCTTGAAGTTGGGGTCGATTGCCAGCCCGACCCGCGCCGCGGCGTCGGCCCACTGGCGTTTCAGGTGCTCGGTGGGGGCGACGACGGTCACCCGGTTGACGATCCCGCGGTCGACGAGCTCCGTGGCCACGCGGAGGGCGAAGGTCGTCTTGCCTGCGCCGGGCGTCGCCACGGCGAGGAAGTCGGTCGAGGATTCCCGGAAATACTTCTCCAGCGCTTCGCTCTGCCACTGGCGCAGTTTCGGGGCTGTCCCCCACGCGGCACGCTCTGGATATGCGGGAGGGAGGGCTGCGCCGGCACCGAACAGGGTGTCATTACTCACGCCGGGACAGTACCTTCCATTGACTTGCCGGGGGTGTGATCGGGGCCGTCACCAGATGACCTGGCCCCTCTCAGACCCGAAACTATACCCGCTGCCGTGAACACCCACAGAGCCAACCAGATAGCAACGAACGTGGGCACGTGTCCCGGGTTGTCGGCGTCGTGCAGGAGGGCGAACAGCGCTCCGGCGCCCGCCGTACCGACCACTCCGCCGAGCTGGTCGGAGATTTGGAGTGCGGCGGAATTACGGCCCTGCTCGTTCGTCGCGGACAGTTTCAGGACCAGGACCGACGTGCTCGAGAGCGTCATGCCCATGGCGAAGCCCGACAGCGCCCAGACCGCGGCGAGGACAAGGAGCGGCGCCTCGACCGCCGTCGCAAGGGCGAAGGCACCGAGTGAGAGCGAGAGAATCGATGACCCGGCGACCAGCAGCCACTGGCGGGCGAAGGTCACGCGTGCCTGCACGAAGGATCCTGCGGTCCAGCCGAGCGCCCCGGCGCTGAGGGTCAGGCCCGCGATGCCCGGCTCGATGTCGCGCGAACTCACCAGCATGAGCGGAATGAAAGCCTCCGTCCCGAAGAAAGCGACGTTGACGAAACCGCGGGTGGCGATGATGCTCGGCAATCCCTTGGCCAGAACCATCGTGCCCTCGGGAAGGAGTGCGGGCAGCACGAGAAGGACGACGACGACGCCGGCGGCTGCGAGGAGCGCGAGCCCCGCGATCGTGGCCGCCGTCGGGTCCTCCGCGCCCGCGAGACGGACGACTGCCCACTGAGCAGCGAAGACACCGCCGGCCAGTGCAAATCCGCGCAGTGTGTGAGCCTTCGCGGAACCTGCCTCGGGCGACTCGATCGGTCCGAGCGCCTTGGTCCTGGGCCACACGATGACGACGGCGGCGAGCACCACGGGCGCAACACCGAGGAACACCCAGCGCCATCCGAACTGCTCGGTCACGAGACCGGCGACCACGGGGCCGATGAGGGCCGGCAGGACCCAGGCGGCAGACAGCCAGCCGAATACGACGGGCTGCGCGTGCTGCGGGAAGGAGCGCCCGATCACGACATACACGGCCACGATCATGAAGCCGCCGCCCAGCCCGGAGACGGCGCGGCCCACGGTGACGAGCCAGAAGTCCGGGGCAGCACCCGCGGCGAGCAGACCGAGGATCATGAGCGACATCCCCACGGCGAGCGCCGGACGCGGTCCCTTCCGGTCACACCACGAGCCGGCGACGACGGTCCCGAGCAGCGAGGCGGTCAGGTACATGGAAAAGGCGAGGCCGTAGCTCGACTCGCCGGAGAGCTCGCGGGCGACGGACGGCATGGCGGTGACCACCGCCATCGCCTCGAAGGCGGCGCAGGTGATGATCGCCAGGATGCCGATGGTGAGCGGGCGGAACTCGGGCGACATCGCTCCGTCGGCCTTGTTCGTCGTCGTCCCGGTGGCGCTGCTCGCGGTCTTGCTCATGACACCTTGTGTTCTGCTCGGGTCGGTAGCTCTAGCGGGACGTGCGCTCCCTCTGGGGTGCGACGGTTCGGTTTCGCGCGTCGAGAACGTCATTGCAGGACGCGGCCCGCACGCTGCCTCTGCTTCGGGTCGGATTCGTCGCGCGGAATTGTCTTCCGGTCGGCGGAGTAGCGCAAAGTGCGTGCCCGCCCGCCTTCGCGCAGCGCGCTCGCTCTGCGCTCGCTCTCGTCAGCGTATTCCGCGACGTCAGTTGAGCCGGACGCGGCCGAGAACTCAGCCCGGCTCTCCCGAACACAGAAGGCGCGGTCAGTGGCCCGCCGCGGCCTGCTCGTCAGCCCTTCGGATCGTCCTTGCCGGGGCGAAGGCCGTTGTAGATCTCCTTGCACTCCGGGCAGACGGGAAACTTCTCAGGATCGCGACCGGGGGTCCAGACCTTGCCGCACAGCGCGATCACCGGCTCGCCGGTAAAGGCGGACTCCATGATCTTTTCCTTACGGACATAGTGGGCAAACCGGTCCGCGTCTCCAGGCTCGACTTCTTGACGGACTTCCTCGCGCTCGATGGTCGCCGTCGAGCCGCCCGTGCCGGCGTCGAGGGGGTCGTTTGCGAAGGGATCAGGAGGCATAGTCATGCGTTCAGTCTATCGCCGGGCCCCAGTGAGCGGCAGGGTACTGAGCCGCTGGGGGTGGGTCGGTACCGCAGGATGAACGCCCTCCGGTGTATTTATTTCGCCTTGGCACTACAGTCGGCGCGCGCATCTTTCGGCTCCAAAATGTCAGTGCCAGGCGAGACAATATGAATATGAAAACCAACTCGGCAGACCTGGCAGGGCTTGAGCGGATATCCGCCAGGCTTGTGTCTCTCAACGCCGAGAAAGCGAGGATTGATGCCGAGATTGCAACTGCAGCAGTCGAATTGAAGGAACTTTTCGAGGTCCGCCTGCTCGCACATCATGGCATGACTCATGCCCGCACAAATCTGGCGGACACGGTCACAGCAACAGAGGTTGCGTGTCTGATGCGCATGTCGGAACGGTCTGCACATGGGCTCGTCCAGCGTTCCGCTCTCCTCGTGGATCACCATCCGAAAACTCTCGATGCTCTGCGACGCGGTGAGATCACCTGGCACCATGCCACGACTCTCCTGCACGAATACGCAGGTCTGCCTCAGGGAATTGCCGCACTCCTGGAAGAAAAACTCCTGCCTGTCGCGGTCGCCACAACTGTGTCTCGATTGTCGTACCGCGCACGAAAGCTGAGAGCCGAGGTGCATCCCGACGTGCTCGACCAACGCGCCGGAGCAGCGAAGCTCTTGCGGCGGGTGGAGTTCGAACCAGCAGATGATGCCATGGCATGGCTCCACGTGCTCCTGGCTGCCCCTGATGCGGCAGCCATCGATGCACGGCTGACCCAGTGTGCCCGCGCGCTGCAAGCACCAGACGAGCGGCGAACCCTCGCTCAACTTCGAGCAGACGTCTTGACTGACGTCCTCCTCGACGATGAGTCGGTGGCCGTCGACGGTCGCACGGATGCCAAGGAAGTCGGCGATGCGGAGCTTGGTTCAGGACGTTCTTCTGCGGGCGGCGGGTATCGGGTTCGGGCGCACATCAACGTCACGGTGCCGGTCCTGACGCTTCTCGGCGTCGACGATTCTCCCGCAGACCTCGAAGGGTACGGCCCTATTCCGGCGGATATCGCGCGAAGACTCGCCGCTCACGCTCCCTCCTTCACCCGGCTGCTGACGCATCCGGAGACAGGAGCTGTTCTGAGCGTCGGTCGCACCTCCTACGCTGTCCCGGCGGATCTCAAGAAGTGGTTGCGGGTCCGTGATCGGACCTGCCGACACCCGGGATGCTCGGTCGCCGCTTCACGGTGCGAACTCGACCACACCAAACCCTGGTCGCAGCTCGGACCGACCTCGCACGATAACCTCGCCCATCTCTGTCGTAAGCACCACATGCTCAAGAGTGAGGGGATCTGGCACTACGAACAGCAGGACGACGGGATCCTGCGGGCGTCATCACCCGCCGGCAACACCTACGACAGTGCATTGGACCCGCTGGTCGCGTAGCTCGCACGCAGGTCCACGCTCGACAGACTCCGGATTCTCGCTTGACACTACGCATCAGCGGGACGGCGCCTCACATCCGATTCCGGTCGGGTTCTCGATGCAGTTCTGGCTCACGTTGTGCCCCTCGGTCCTCCAGATACTCATGAGGTGTGGCGCCGAGACGACCGCCGCCTCACCTGCTACCGGCTGGAAGGGACCGCCGTCCACGGAGTAGTCGCCGGCGAAGAATGTCGTCAACGTGAGGTTGAAGTCCCCCGTCTCGGCATACTGATGACTTGTGGGCGTCTGGGTGTCGAAGGCGTTGCCTTGGACCGGGCCGCCAGGCATCGCGGTCGTCACGCTTGTGCCATCCCCGTAGTTCCACTGGTATGACACGGGGCGCGCTTGCAGCACGATCGCCGCGTCCTGGAACTCGAATGTGAAGTCCTGCTCCTGCGCCTCCGCGTAGACATTCGAATGGGCATTCTTGAGTCCGAAATTCGATGGCTGGGAAACGATCGTTGCAGCGAGTACCGGTTGCTTCTCGAACTCTTCGAGGGTGATGACGATCGGCGCCTCCTCAGGTGCTGCTGCACCCTCTACCGGCGGCTCAGGAGGTTCTCCTGGGTACATGCAGGATGACCTACCGGTTGGGGTCTGAGTTGCCGGTTGAACGTTGTTATTGACCTCGATCCAGTTGACCAGTATGCCGCCCTCTTGCGCGTCACACTGCGCGTTCATCCTGGGGCAAGTGGCCGGGTCGAGATCGTTGCCCACAGCGGCGGTACAAGCTCGCTCATAGGTGTAGTCAATGCCATCGTTCACGGGCAGGGCGGCGGGTTGCGCCAGGACATTTTCAGTCCCCGCCGGTGCGACTGGTGGCGCAACTTCACCTTTAGATTCTTGTACGTTCACAGCACCAAACTCATTGTCGTCAGCGAACGCAGAAGGCACACCATCCTTGCCCATCGCTGACGATACTGGAAGGACTGTAGCGAGAAGGAGAGCAACAAAGAACCCTATAAATCTCGAATTGGTCACTACGTGCCCTCCGGGGCTCCGAAGTCGAGCATGAACCATTCGCCGTCTTCATATATGGAGAAAGTTACATTCACTGACGCTGCGGGCGCTTCGCCCGGCGTTTGAAGCCCATCAGGTTCGTAATAAGTCAGATCGCTTTGCTGATAATTCACAAAGCTCTGGATTGAGCCGGACGTATTTGTACGATAATCGGTACTAAAATCGAGCATCTCGAACTCACCACCACTCATCCATCCACCGTTTGCATGAAAGTCTTCGACGACCTGTCGCGTCTTGGAGCACGTTCTACAGCCGGGGTCCGTCAAAGGATCGAATGGAACCCAGTCATTCGTCTCGTACCCGTATGAAAAGACCTCGAGCCAGTACTTCGTGAATGCCTCCAGCCCCTCGGCTGAGTTCTCATCTGCCAGCGCAGGCTTGACGGGGACAGGAATGTTCATAGCCGGACCAGCAGACGAAGCGGGCGAAGGCTCCGGAGTCGCTGAGACCGAAGCAGATGCGGACGGCTCAGCAGTCGTAGGCGCCGCCGATGAGGATGGCTGGTCAGAGCTCTCGTTCGCCGAAGGATCGGCATCGCCCTGGCAGCCGGTCAGCAACATCAAGGCGACCACTGAACCAGCCAGTGCCGACGCCAACCGTCGACGACCGTCTGCACGCATTGAGATCACGCAACTCCCCCATCACCATCGGCCGCTACCGGAAACGCCCCCAGCATAGCCCGAAGGAGCAGCGGCGCTACAGGTTGTGCACAGAGAAGGATGTGCCGTCAGTCATCGGGGCGCTCTGCTAGTGCATATCGCCCCAGGCATCTCCGACGGCCGCGACTCCCCGAAGCCACCGGCCGGAGCCACCGGGACCACCGGGACCACCAAGGCCACCAAGGCCACCGGGGCGGGACCACCGGGACCACCAAGGCCACCAAGGCCACCGGGGCGGGACCACCGGGACCACCAAGGCCACCGAACGATCAGCAGTACAGGCAGCCAACCAGTCGGATCGGCAAAGAATCGGACAGCCAAAAAATGGCCGCCTACTGGCGACCGGTCGTCCGCCAAAGCGTGATCGAGCACCGAAGCCAGAGGACCCTCAACGGTTCGCCGACACCGCCAGCAGCAACTCCGGCGCCCTGCGGTCGTACCACCGGCCGCCCGCACGGATGCCGATGACGAGCAGGACCGTACCGAGAGTGAGACCGACGAGCAAGTTCAACCAACCGAACAGCGCGTTCCCCGTGACGAAGTAGAGAATTGTCAGCACCACCTCGGGCAGTGCCAGCAGCAGCATCACGCACCACCCGATGAACTGCACCGCGAACATCGTGAAGTTGGTGCCCGGCGGCGTCTTGAAGGCGCTCTCACCCGGCAGCGGAACGTTGTAGGTGTACCTCGCCGACACAATGCTGGACAGACCGGCACCCGTGAGCAACAGCCCCAGCGACAAGCCCAGCATCACCGGAAGGTCGTCCGCGCGTCCCGTGATCAGCAGTGGTACAACCGTGAACACCAAGGTGATCGGCAACGCGAACACCAGCAGACCAGCGGCCCGTCCCAGGCGGTCGTCGCGCCCACTCACCCCGGTGGAGACGTGCACGCTGAAGGCCGTGTTGTCGTAGGAGATGTCGGCGGAGATGGACCACGCCATCATGAACGCCGTGATGGGACCGAGGAAAGCGAAAGCCCCACCCGATTCGCCACCGGAGAAGTACAGCAGCACCGCGATGAAGGGGATCACGATCAGCGAGGCGAAGTAGCGCGGATCCCGGAGCCAGTACGTCAGTGCGCGCGCTGCCACGGCACCGGCCGGTGTCGCGGGGAAGCGGCCGAGCCAGCCGAGATTCCCGCCCGCCCGCTTGGTGACCGCGTTGTAGGGCGGTGTGACCAGGGCATGACTGAGGCTGCGGCTCCAGAGCACGAGGAACAGGGCGAGCGTCCCGGTCCCGATCAGGAACCGGACGACGGCGAGCCCCGCATCACCGGCGGCTACATCGGCCGGAGCGGCCCACAGGGCGCCGAGCGGCGTCCAGGCGAGGACATCGGCCAGAGAGGACGCGAAGCCCGGCGAGTTCTGGAAGCCCGCCGTCACCCCCCCGATGATCGGCCCGAGGAAGATCAGGGGAATGAACGCCACGATGCCGTTGACGTCCTTGAACCGGCGGGAGCCAGTTATGGAGGACACCGCCGTCGTGACGAGCCGCGAGGCGACGACGCACAGGAGGACGGCGACCAGCCCGCACACCAGCGCGGTCACCGCAGCCGCCGGGTAGCGGATCCAGGTGAACACCTGCGCCAGTGCAGCCACGAGGGTCACGATGCCGGGGATCCCCAGGAGCCCTCCCAGCACCAGCCCGGTGAGCAGCTGCCGCATCGGGATGGCGAAGGTCACGAAGCGCGCGGGATCGAGCGTCATGTCGATACCGGTCGCGGCGATCGGGATGAGGATCCAGCCGAGTACGGTCGCCGACCCGCCGATCACCAGGATGGTCCGGATGAGCTCGATGTCGGCGGTCCCGAGCAGCACGAGGCCGACGATGAGCACCGACAGAATGCCCAGCCCGTACAGACCGCCGAGGATCACGCCGATGAGCTGCGCGGTGCTGCGCTTGAACGAGTTCCGCAGGAGGACGAGCTTGAGCCTCAGGAGGTGCGCAACCACGACAGTCCTTCCGACGTGGTGCGGCCACCGACGAGCTCCACGAAGCGATCCTCCAGGGTCGCGTCGCCCCGGACCTCGTCGACGGTCCCGGCGGCGAGGACGGTGCCTCCGGCGATGACGGCGACGTGGTCGCACATACGCTGGACAAGGTCCATGACGTGGCTGGAGACGATGACCGACCCGCCGGACTGCACGTAGCCGGCGAGGATGTCCCGGATGTTCGCTGCCGACACGGGGTCCACGGACTCGAACGGCTCGTCGAGCACCAGCAGCTTGGGTGCGTGAATCAGTGCCGACGCGAGGGCGATCTTCTTCGTCATGCCCGCCGAGTAATCGACCACCAGCGTGCCGGCGTCGTTCGTGAGGTCGAGCGCCCGCAGGAGGTCACCGGTCCGCTCGACGACCGTCCCGCGGTCCATTCCGCGCAGCAGCCCGGCGTACGTGACGAGCTGCTCGCCGGTCAGCCGGTCGAAGAGCCGCACCCCGTCGGGGAGGATTCCCATGAGCTTCTTGGCCTCGAGGGGCCGGGCCCAGACGTCGACACCGTGGACGAACACCTGCCCGTAGTCGGGGCGCAGGAGACCCGTCGCCATCGACAGGGTGGTCGTCTTGCCCGCCCCGTTCGGACCGACGAGCCCGTAGAAGGAGCCTGGCGGCACGTCGAGGCTGACGCCGTTCACAGCGATCTTCTCGCCGAAGCGCTTGGCCAGCCCGCGGATGCTCAGGGCAGCGCTGCCGGCCCTCGCATCGGGATTGTTCTCAGCGGACGGCGATGGCAGGAGGGAGCTCATGCTTCAACGCTAGCAACGCGCCGTCGCGCCTCTCGTCATCCCAAAGGAGGAGAAGGACCTCCCTCAGAAGCCTCCGGCGCGCTCGTACTGCGGTGCCGGAACGAGGTCGTGACCGAGCTCGTGCGCGGCCCGCATCCACCAGTGCGGGTCGCGCAGTGCGGCACGCGCGATGAGGACGACGTCGGCCCGCTCGTCGCGAATCACCTCATCCGCCTGGCGCGGGTCGCTGATGAGGCCGACGGCGCCCGTGGGCACCCCGGAGGACCGTACCTCCTCAGCCAGCGCGACCTGGTAGCCCGGTCCTGTCGGGATCGACGCCGCAGGAATCGCCCCGCCGGAGGAGACGTCGACGAGGTCGACCCCCTCCTCGGCCGCGCGCTTTGCGAGCCGAGCGGAAACGGCGCCGTCCAACCCGCCCTCGGTCCAGTCCGAAGCCGAGATGCGCAGCAGCAGCGGCATGGTCTCGGGAATGGCACGCCGTACCTCGCGGATGACCTCCAGTGTCAGGCGGAAGCGCGCCTCCTCGGACCCACCCCACCTGTCCACCCGCGTATTGACCAGCGGTGAGAGGAACTGGTGCAGCAGGTAGCCGTGGGCCGCGTGGATCTCGATCGTGTCGAATCCGGCGCCGACGGCGAGCGCGGCCGCGGCACCGAAGTCGCGGATGACCTTGGCGATGTCCTCCTCGGTCATGGCACGGGGCGAAGCGTACCCGCCGAAGGCCTCGTCCGTGGGGCCGACGGTCTGCCAGCCGCCCTCGGCCTGGGGCACCGAGTTCCGCCTGCCGCTGAAAGGCCAGTAGGTCGAGGCCTTGCGTCCTGCGTGCGCCAGCTGCACGGCGGTCTTCGTGCCGACGGCGCTGTGCTCGTGGATGAAGTCGTTGATCCGACGCCAGGCCTCGGCCTGCTCCGGCGTGTAGATGCCGGCGTCGCGTGGACTGATCATGCCCTCGTGGCTGACGGCGGCCGCCTCGGTGATGACGAGCGCCGCCCCACCAGTGGCGAATTGTCCGAGGTGCACGAGGTGCCAGTCGGTCGGCACGCCGGGAGCCACGGCGGGATCACACGAGTACTGGCACATGGCCGCGACCCAGCCGCGGTGCGGGAGGTCGAGGGAACGGAGCGTGATGGGATCGAAGAGACCGGGGGTGCCGGTCCGGGGAGCTGGGGAAGTCATGCCATCCTCTGGGGCGATCGGGGGTCGGGGAACGTCTGTGAGCGTGCGGGATCTAGAACAGGGCGCGGGCGAGTGCGCTCCGCGCCTTCGTCACGCGCGGGTCGGTGACGCCGACGACGTCGAACAGTTCCAGGAGGCGCTTTCGCGCCGTCTCCTTGTCCCCGCCAGAGGTACGGCCGATGAAGGCGATGACGCGGTTGAACGCGTCCTCGACGTGGCCCCCGGTCAGGTCGAGGTCGGCGACGGCGAGGTGGGCGTCGACCGAGTCCGGTTCGTCGGCTGCGCGCTGGCGCGCGGCGACGGCGTCGACGTCCTGCACGCGCTGCATCAGCTCCACCTGCGCAAGCCCGGACTTGGCGTCTGCGTCGGCGGGCTGTTCGGCGAGCGCCCGCCGGTAGGCCGAGGCAGCAGCTGTGAAGTCACCCGCCTCGATCGCGTCGAACGCCTCCTGGTGGTGGGGCGGCAGGGGTGGTTCCTCGACGTCGTCGGGGCCGGGGCTGGGCTCGGAACCGTCGTTGAGCGTACCGGTGACACCGTTGGCTTCGGCGACCTTCATGAGTTCGTCGAGGTAGGCCTGGATCTGGGGATCCGGGAGGGCTCCCTCGAACAGGGGCACGGGCTGGCCCTTGACGACCGCGACGACGGTCGGCGCACCCTGCGCCTGGAAGGCCTGGGCGATCTGCGGGTGTGCCTCCAGGTCCACGTTCGCCAGCAGCATCCGTCCGTCGAACCCGA
>JAABUN010005213.1_pt1 | contig 16432 bp, 15 predicted proteins | sample 5559311 | NCBI WGS metagenome assembly JAABUN01 (sample SAMN10711877, study PRJNA513370) | rock metagenome | isolation source: Antarctica rocks | place: Antarctica: Victoria Land, Siegfried Peak sud
CACCGTCAGTCCGGTCAGCGCCCGGAACACGGCGGGGTGGCGCGTCAGGTGGTGATGGCGCAGGATCATCGCGGCCCTCCTTCGGCCCCAAGCATACCCCAGCCCGGCCTATTGTGACGAAGGTCTAGTAGTCAGTGGGCGAGAAAAGAAGGGTCTGCCTGCGCGAGGTGGAGCCCCCGCATCGCAATGGTGCCCATCTTCCCCTCTCCTAGAATTGAGAGAGGGGTGCCGCCCGCAGGCGGCGGGGTGAGGGCCGTTCCTGCTGGGCCACTGGCCCACTGGCCCACTTCGCCCACTCGCCTCATCGTCCCAACGCCGCCGCCGCCGCGCCCCCATCGAACGGGCGCAGGATATTCGCGAGGGCGTGCGAGGCGAGCGCGAAGACGGGGGCCGGGTAGAGCCCGAGGACGATCGTCAGCACCAGCAGCGGCACCAGCGCGCCGAGTTCGCGCGGGCGCAGGTCGGCCCAGTCCAGCCCCGTGCGCTCCGGTCCGCCCCGGTCGTCGTGCGCGTGGTCGTCGTGCTCGCCATGCCCGTGGGTACTAGGGGGTTCCGGTTGGCTATGGCGTGGATCGAGGCTGGCCGTGCGCGGATCGGGCTCGTCATCGCTCGCGCCGTGGGCGAGGCGCGCGTTGAACTCGACCGCCGTGACCGGCGATCCCTGCGCGACCCGCTGGTAGAGCCAGAGCATGTACCACGCGGAGAGGATCACGACGAGCGCGGAGACGATCGCGGCGACCTGATAGAGGCTCGTGCCGCCCCGGTAGGCTCCCATCAAGGAGTTGAACTCACCGACGAAGCCGCTCATCCCCGGCAACCCGATCGAGGCGAAGGTGAAGGCGAGGAAGATCGCAGAGTAGAGCGGCATCGTCGTCGAGAGGCCCCGGAAGGCGGCGATCTGCCGCGTCCCGGCGCGCTCGTGGATGATCCCGACTAGCAGAAAGAGCGCCGCCGTGTTGAGGCCGTGCGCGAACATCATCATTGTCGCGCCCTGGAGCGCTTGCTGATTGAACGCGAAGATAGCCAGGGTGACGAAGCCGATGTGGCTGACCGAGGAGTAGGCGATCAGGCGCTTCCAGTCGGTCTGCACCAGCGCCACCAGCGCGGCGTAGATGATCGTGATCGTGGAGAGGACCATGATCGCCGGGGCGAAGAAGCGCGCCGCGTCGGGGTAGAGGGGGAGGCAGAAGCGGAGGATGCCGTAGCTCCCCAGCTTCAGCATGACCCCCGCCAGCATGATCGTGCCGCCGGTCGGGGCCTCGGTGTAGGCGTCCGGGAGCCAGGTGTGCAGCGGCCAGAGGGCGAGCTTGATCGCGAAGGCGGCGAAGAAGGCCAGGAAGACCCAGTACTGGAAGCCGAGCGGGTAGAACTGGCTCAGCGAGGTCATGCCGAGCGCGGCGAGCGGCGGATTGGCGAGGAGCCCCACATCCAGCGTCCGCACGCCGGTCAGGGCGAAAAATCGCTGGTAGGTGGCGACGATCGCCACCAGCATCAGCAGGCTCCCCAGGAGGGTGTAGACGAAGAACTTGATCGCGGCGTAGGCGCGCTTCGGCCCGCCCCAGATGCCGATCAGCAGCGCCATCGGGATCAGACTCAGTTCGAAGAAGACGTAGAAGAGGAAGACATCGCGCGAGACGAACGCGCCGATCAACCCCGTTTCCAGCATCAGTAGCGCGATGTGGAACTCGCGGACGCGCCCCCGGCTCACCTCCCGGTCGAGCCGTGACACCGTCGCGTCGGTGCGCGTGGCGATGGTGTCCCAGGAGATCGCGATCGCCACCGGGGTCAGCAGGGTCGTCAGGATCACGAGGAGGATGCTGAGGCCATCGACGCCGAAGTGGTAGTTGATGCCGACCTCGGGGAGCCAGCTGACGTTCTCCTCGAATTGGAGCGCCGCCGTCGTGCCCGCGTTGCCGCCGAGCAGGCCGAGCGCCAGCGCCAGCGTGACGAGGCTGATCCCCAGTGCAGTTCGGCGCACCGCGCGGTCGCCCATGCGCGGGGACACGAGGATCGCCAGCATCCCGACAAGCGGGAGATAGGCGATAGTCGAGAGGATCGGGAAGCCATCCACGCGCGTGTTGCTCCTTAGAGGCCGTTTCATAACCCTACGATGCGCCTTAAGTCTGTAGCAATCACGCCATTTTTCTTTTGGTTTATGGGGTTATGAAACGGCCTCTTAGTGCGAGTCGGCGGTCGGCGGTCGGCAGTCGGCAGAGAGAATCAGCTAACCGATTGCCACCCACGTTGCATAACTCGTCGTTAGCCACTGCCGACCGCCGACCGCCGACTGCCGACTATCTCCCCAAGAACGACGGCCCGAAGATCAGATAGACGCCGACGATGATCACCGTGCCGAGGACGATCGCCAGGGCGTAGTTCGAGACGACGCCGGTCTGGACGCGCCGCAGGCGTTGGGCGATCGCGCCGACCAGCCAGCCGATGCCGTTGACGATCCCATCGATGAACCCGATATCGACCCAGCGCCAGAGGAAACGCGAGAAGGCGGCGAGCGGGCGGACGATCGTGGCGTTGTACAGCTCGTCCACGTACCACCTGTGGACGAGGAAGCGGTAGACCGGCGCGAAGCGCGCGCCGATCGTCGCGGGGTTGATCGCGCCGGATAGGTACATCGCATAGGCGAGCGCGATACCGGCGAGCGAGAGGACCGTCGAAGCCGCGAAGCCGCCCCAGGTCAGCGCCGCCGACGGGAGCTCGTGCGGGAGCGCGGCGACGCCGGGCAGGGCGAAGATCGGCTCCAGCCAGCGCTGGATCGCGCCCTCATCCGGCGGCAGGCCCACGACGAGTCCGATGAGCAGCGACGGCACCGCCAGGGCGATCAGCGGCAGGGTCATGATGCGCGGGGATTCGTGGGGTGACCCTGCAAAGCGCGGCTCGCCGTGGAAGGTCAGGAAGATCATGCGGAAGGTGTAGAAGGCGGTCAGGAAGGCGACGAACCAGCCGACGATCGCCACGACCGGATACCCCGCGTGCCACGCGCCGACCAGGATTTCGTCCTTAGAGAAGAAGCCCGCCGTCAGCGGTGCGCCCGCCAGCGCCAATCCACCCGCCAGGAAGGTCCAGTAGGTCGTTGGCATCGAACGTCGCAGCCCGCCCATCGCGCGCATGTCCTGCGTCTTGATCGGGTCGTGGCCGTAGACCGCCTCCATGCCGTGGATCACCGAGCCTGCCGCCAGGAAGAGGAGCGCCTTGAAGAAGGCGTGGGTCATGAGGTGGAAGATCGCGGGGATGTACGCGCCCGCCCCGACCGCGAAGACCATGTAGCCGAGTTGGCTGACGGTGGAGTAGGCCAGGACACGCTTGAGGTCGGTCTGCACCAGCGCGATCGTCGCGGCGATGAAACAGGTCAACAATCCGACCCAGAGGATCGTCTGCAACGCGCCCGGCGCGGCGCTGTAGAGGGGCCAGGAGCGGACCATCACGTAGACCCCCGCCGTCACCATCGTGGCGGCGTGGATCAGCGCGGAGACCGGCGTCGGGCCTTCCATCGCGTCCGGCAGCCAGACGTAGAGGGGGAATTGCGCGCTCTTGCCGATCGCCCCGACGAAGAGGAGGAGGGCGATGGCGGTGATGGTGCCCCCATTCTGCGCCGCGACGTTGGCGAAGATGCCGGTGCCGCCGAAGAAGGAGAGGGTGCCGAAGGTAGTGAAGGCCAGGAACATCCCGATCATGAAGCCGAAGTCGCCGATGCGGTTGACGATGAAGGCCTTGCGCGCCGCGTCCCCCGCCGCCTGCCGATCGAACCAGTAGCCGATCAGTAAGTAGGAGCAGAGCCCCACCCCCTCCCAGCCGAGGAACATCACCAGATAATTGTCGGCCAGCACCAGCACGAGCATCGCGAAGACGAAGAGGGAGAGGTAGGCGAAGAAGCGGTAGTAGCCCGCGTCGTGCCCCATGTACCCGGCGGAGTAGATGTGGATCAGCAGGCCGATCCCGGTGATGATGCAGAGCATGATCGCGGTCAGTTGATCGATGTAGACCGTGAACGGCGCATCGAAGCCGCCGAGGAGGGCTCCCGGCATCCAGCGCCAGAGGGTTTGCGCGATCGGGCCACCGCTGCCGACGCGGAACGCCGCCGCCACGCTGAGCCCGAACGCGATCCCCAGGGCAAGCCAGGCCGGCCCATGCGCCCACTTGCCCGGAATCCGCCGCCCGAGCAGCAGATCGCAGACGAAGGCCAGCAGCGGCAGGACCGGGATCAGGAACAGCGCGCTCTCCACAACACCCCCAGGTGAAGTACGAAGTACGAACGACGAAGTACGAACTGGTATCGCGCTACTTCGTACTTCAACTCACTCCCTCAACAAGTTCACCGACGTCACATCCACCGTATCGCGCGAGCGGCTGAGCACGAGGAGCAGCCCGAGGCCGATCGCCGATTCGGCGGCGGCAAGGGTGATGACGAAGATCGCGAAGACCTGCCCGGCCATCGAGTTCAGCGACGTGCCGAAGGCGATCATACTGATGTTGACCGCATTGAGCATCAACTCGACCGACATGAAGATGATCAGCACGTTCTTGCGCGTCAGCACGCCGAGCATCCCGATCACGAAGAGGATCGCGCTCAGGATCAGGAAGTGTTGCAACGTCAGCCCGTTCCCCATCGCCCCACCCAATCTTCGTCGTTGTCTTTCTGCCGACTGCCGACTCGTTAGTCGCGCGCGACCGTTTTCACGCCCGGTCGCGTCGTGCGCCCCGTGCCGCTGCCGCCGGTGAGTGCCGGTTCCTCATTCACATCGATCGTCCCCGGTTCGTCGAGATCGGGCGCGTCCACGGCGGGCACACCCGCCTCATCGGCGAGTTGGGCGCGGTCGCCGCCCGCCGAGTGCCCGAGCGAGATCGTCCCGGTGTGGCGTCGCCCGATCGCGTTCGTGAACCGCCCCGGCAGGCCGAGGACGATCGCCGAGATCGTTGCGACGAGCAGGACAAGCGAGGCGGCCTCGAAGGGGAGCAGGTACTCGGAGTAGAGGAAACGCCCCAACGCCTGCGTATTGCCGCCCACCTGCGCGACCGCTCGAGCGTCGATCTGCCCCCGCTGCCCCTGCACGATCCCGGTCACGATCACCGTGGCGATCTCCGCCAGCAGCGCGGCCCCGAGGAGCCAGGCAAGAACCGTCTGGATGCGTCCGCCCTGCCGCAGTTCGGCGAGATCTTCGGGGCGCACCAGCATGATCACGAAAAGGAAGAGGACGAGGATCGCGCCGGTGTAGACGATCACCTGCACCGCCGCCAGGAACTCCGCGCCGAGCAGCACGAAGATCCCGGCGATGTTCAGGAAGGAGATCACTAGGAGGAGGGCGGAGTGGATCGGGTTGCGCGCGAAGACGACCCCCATTGCCATCAGCACGGAGACCGTCGCCAGGAAGTAGAAGATGATCGCAGAGCCGGTCACGCCATCCCTCCGGGATAGTAGGCGAGTAGTGCGAGTAGGCGAGTAGGCGAGTAGGGAAGAACGGAGAACGAGACCGTGTGGGCGTGCGAACACGCCCGTCCTCTACTCATCGACTGGCTTACTCCGCCTACTTCGCCTACTGGTACTACTGGCACTACTCGCCTCACTGCTGATAGTAGGCCGACTCGTCCTGGCCCAGGATCGAGAGCTCGCCCTTCTGACGGAAGAACTGGTCGCGCGATTGCGTCGCCAGCTCGTAGTGCTTGCTCATCGTCACCGCATCGACCGGGCAGACGCGGGCGCAGAGGCCGCAGAACATGCAGCGCCCTAACTTTAGCGTGTATTCGACCAGATTGCGCTCCTCGTCGCGCTCCGTCGGCACCACGTTGATCACGATCGCCCCGGTCGGGCAGATCTGCTCGCAGAGGCCGCAGGCCACACAGAGCACCCGCCCGGTGTCCGGGTCGGAGCGGAGCGCGGGGATCCCCCGGAAGCGGTCCGTGACCGGCTTGCGCTCGTCCGGGTACAGGATCGTCTCCGGCTTCTGGAACATCTGCCGGAAGGTGACGAAGAAGCCTTTGATCTGGGGCAGCATTGGCACCTCTAGTAGTCGGTAGTCAGTTGGCAGTAGTCAGGAGCCACTGACTACTGCCAACTGACTACTAAAACCGTAACAGCCCCAACGCCGACAGCCGCCCGATCGCCGTCACGATGATGTTCAGCAGGGCGAGCGGCAGGAGCAGCTTCCAGGCCAGGCCCATCAGTTGGTCGTAGCGGAAGCGCGGCAACGTCGCGCGGAGCCAGAAATACAGGAACATGAACGCCCCGATCTTCAGTGCCAGCCAGATCGGACCCGGTAGCAGCGGGCCAGCCGGGCCGCCGAGGAAGACCGTCGCCGCAGTCGCCGAGATCACCAGCATCGCCACGTACTCACCCAGGAAGTAGAGCGAGAAGCGGAAGCCGGAATATTCGGTGTAGTAGCCGCCGACCAGTTCGCTCTCCGCCTCCGGGAGATCGAACGGCGCGCGGTTCGTCTCCGCGATCCCGGCGATCAGGTAGAGGATGAACGAAGGGGCCTGCACCAGCACGAGCCAGGTGTTCTGCTGCTGCCACTGGGTGATGCCGCGCAGCGACAGCGTGCCGGTCAGCAGGAACGGCCCGACCAGGGAGAGCCCCAGGATGATCTCGTAGGAGATGACCTGCGCCGTGGAGCGCAACCCGCCGAGGAGCGAATAGCGGTTCCTCGAGGCGTAGCCACCGAGGAAGAGGCCGTAGACACCGAGGCCGCTCATCGCGACGATGAAGAGCGCGCCGATATTAATGTCCGTGACGAAGAGGCTCAGGCGGGTGTTGGTGAAGGGGAGGGGCAGCGTCTCCAACCCGAACGGGATCACCGCGAACGAGATGAACGGGATCGCGAAGGTGATCAGCGGCGCGAAGAGGAAGAGGTAGCGGTCCGCATTCGACGGGACGATGTCCTCCTTGGCGAGCAGTTTCAGGCCGTCGGCGAGCGGCTGCAACAGGCCGTGCGGGCCGGTCCGCGTCGGGCCGTGGCGGTTCTGCATCTTCGCCAGGACTTTCCGCTCGATCCAGGTCAGCATCGCCATCGCCGTGAGCAGGACGATCAGGATGACGGCCATGAAGATCGCGGTCAGCCCCAGGTTTTGCGTCGTCGGCGGGATCATCGCCTCTCCCTAATCGGTCCGGTCGGCCCACGCGCGGGTCGCGGTCGCCCCGTTACGGCTTGTGCGCGCTACTTGTCCGCCGCCAGTTCGTCCGTCAGCGTCCCCTCCGGGACGTGGGTCACGCGCACGGCAGTGTACTTGAACTCCGGCGTGCCGGTCGCCGCCTCGGTCGCCGTGCTGACGATCTGCCCGAACGGGGCCTCGGTCGGCCAACTCCCGTCGAGCCGCGCGATCCCCGCCGGGAGCGCGTTGGCGACCCGCGCCCGCAGCGCGAACAAGCCGCGCCGCGAGGCGACCTCGACCAAATCGCCGTCGCGGATCGACGCGCGCGCCGCATCGCTCGTGCTCAGCACCAGCGCCGGTTCCGGCTCCAGTTTCATCGGCCCGCTCGCGCGGCGGGTTCGCTCCCCGGTGTCCCAGTGGTTGAGCGAGGTCGCGATCTGGAGCACGATCGGGAACAACTCGTCGGTCGGCGCGCTCGGCTGCACGGCGCGTGCCGGGAGGAACTGCGCCCGTCCGCTCGGCGTGGCGAACCGGTCCAGGTGCAGGGTCGGGGTGCCGGGGTGTTCGGCACTCGGCACCGGCCAGTGCAGCCCCGCACGCTCGATCCGGCGGTAACTGATCCCCGCGTAGCCCGGCACGACCGCCGCGATCTCGTCCATGATCTGGCTCGGATGCCGGTAGGGGAGATCGTAGCCGAAGCGCGCCGCCAGCTCGATGAAGACCTGCCAGTCCGGCTTGCTCCCCGCGAGCGGCGGGAGCGCCTGGCGGACCCGCTGCACGCGCCGCTCCAGATTCGTGTAGGTGCCGTCCTTCTCGTAGCCGCTGACGCTCGGCAGCACCACGTCCGCGAGTTGCGCGGTCGGCGTCAGAAAAATGTCCTGCACGACCAGAAATTCCAGGCCGTCGAGCGCCGCCGCCATCCGCTCCTGGTTCGGCGCGGCGTCGAGCAGATCCTCGCCCTGGAGCCAGAGCGCGCGCACCCGTCCCGCCTCGACCGCGTCCGGCAACTCGGTCAGCGTGTGGCCGGGCACCGTCGGCAGCGCGGGGGTCGCGCCGCCCGTGTTCCAGCGACTCGTCCAGAGGGCCGCGATCGCCGCGTCGTCGAGCGCCGCGCCGCCGGGGAGGGCGTCGGGTGCAAGGCCCATGTCCGCCGCGCCCTGCGTATTATTGTCGCCGACGAAGGTGTTGACCCCCGCGAACTCCCGCCCGACGTTGCCGGTGACGAGCGCCAGATTGTTCAGCGCCAGGACATTGTCAACGCCGCCGGTATGCTGCGTCAGGCCGTTGCCGAAGAAGGCGGCGGAGGGGCCGTAGCCGTCCCCCTCCTTATGGCTGTAACCGGTGGCGTACATCCGGGCGGCGGCGCGAATCTCGTCGGCGGTGACGCCCGCGATCCCCGCGACCCGCTCCGGGGTGAACTCCGCCAGGGTAGCGGCCCAGGCGTCGTAGCCCTCCGTGCGTACCTCGATAAAGGCGCGGTTCGCCAGCCCTTCTTCCAGGATGACCTGCGCCATGCTGTTAAGGATCGCCGCGTCGGTCCCCGGCTTCGGGCGGAGCCAGATGTTCGCCACCTTGCAGAGGAGATTCCACTGCGGATCGATCACGATCAGCCCGGCGGGATCGCCGTGCGACCGCACCGCCAGATTCATCCAGTAGGAGGTGATCGCGTGCGTCTCCGGCGGATTCGCCCCGACGACCATCAGACACCGCAACTGCTTGATCTCGGCGATCTCGTTGGTGGTGGCGGGCGTACCGAACGACTGCTCCAGCGCGCGCTGCCAGGGTGCCTGGCTGTAGCGGGCCTTGCTGTCGAGGTTGTTCGTCCCCATGATCGCGCGGGTGAAGAGATTGAAGAGATAGGCTTCCTCGTTCGTCCCCTTGGTCGAGCCGACGCCGTAGAAGGAGCCGTCGCGATAATTGCCCAGGCGCTCCGCGATGTAGTCGAGCGCCACGTCCCAGCTGACCGGCTCGAAGCGATCCTCGCGGCGGATCAGCGGACTCTTCAGGCGATCGGCGGACTGGGCGTAGTCGTAGCCCCAGCGCCCCTTGATGCAGAGGTAGCCATTGTTGACCCCCTCGTACATCACGCCGTCCATCCGTTTCAATTGCCCGCCGATGGTGCGCGCGTCGATCGTGCAGCCGACCGCGCAGTAGTGGCAGGTAGTGACCGTGTGGTCCATCTTCCATTCGTGGTCGGTGTAGCTGCGGTCGAGCAGCGCGCCGACCGGGCAGACCGCCACGCAATTGCCGCAGTGGGTGCAGTGGGTATCGGCCAGCGCGTTGCCGAACGCCGGCACGACCTCCGAATCGTAGCTCCGCTCGGCCATCGCGATCGCCGTCGCGCCGACCAGCTCGTCGCAGACGCGCGTACACTGGGCGCAGACGACACAGCGGTCGAGCTTGTACGAGATCAGCGGCGAATAGGTCCGCATCTCCTCCGCGCGCTTCGGGCGACGGAAAGGGTTGTTATAGACGTTGTACTCGTAGGTGTAGTCCTGCATCTTGCACTCGCCGGACTTGTCGCAGACCGGGCAGTCGAGCGCGTGATCGACCAGAAAGAAGCGCATCATGTCCTGGCGGGCCTGGATCGCCGCCGGGGAGTGCGTGGCGATGTCCATCCCCTCGCGCAGCGGCAGGGAGCACCCCTCCGTCAGGTACGGGCGGCGCCCCTGCACCTCCACCATGCACATACGGCAGGAGCCCCACGGGCGCAGGCTCGGCTCGTAGCAGAAATTGGGGATGTCGAAGCCGTGCAGCCGCGCGGCCTCGATCGCCAGCGTCCCTTCCGGCACCTGGACCTTCGTGCCATTCACCGTGCAGGTGATCGTCTTGTTCGGCGCTTTCGTCGGCATCTGTATTCCTTAGTCGGCAGTCGGCAGTCGGCAGTCGGCAGAAACCTGTCCCGAAGTCCGCGCTCGCGCGCAAGCGCAGCCTACTAGCGAGATACTGCCGACTGCCGACTGCCGACTGCCGTCTATCATCGGTCCACATCCCCCAGGATGATATCGATCGTCCCGATCAGCGCGACGACATCGGCGAGCATCGCGCCCTGCGCGAGCTTCGGCAGGATTTGCAGATTCATGAAGCTCGGCGCGCGGTAATGGACCCGATAGGGGACCGCCGAGCCGTCGCTGATGATGTAGAAGCCGATCTCGCCCTTCGGCCCCTCGGTCGGCACGTAGACCTCCCCCTTCGGCGGGCGCGGCCCCTTGATCGTCCAGACGAAGTGCCGCTGCATGTCCTCCGCGTTGTACTGCGAGGCGAGGTGCGGCGGCATCACGTAGTTCGACTCGCGCGCCAGGAACGGCCCATCGGTCGGCATCTGGTCGAGGCACTGCTCGATCATCGCGAGGGACTGGCGCATCTCCTCCATGCGGACGAGGTAGCGGTCGTAGGTGTCGCCGTTCTCGCCGATCGGCACCTCCCAGTCGAGGCGATCGTAGATGAGGTAAGGGCGGGCCTTGCGGACGTCGTAGGCGACGCCGGAGCCGCGGATCATGCCGCCGCTGAGCGAGTAGGCGATCGCGTCCTCCGCCGAGATGACCCCCACGCCCTTGGTGCGATTGAGCCAGATGGGGTTCGCCGAGAGGAGATCGACGTACTCCTGCTGCTTCGCCGGGAAGACGCGGATGAACTCGCGACACCGGTCGAGCCAGCCATCGGGAATGTCGCGCGTGAAGCCGCCGATCTCCATGATGTTCGTCGTCAGGCGCGCGCCGCAAAATTCATCGAAGAGATCGAGGATCATCTCCCGCTCGCGGAAGGTGTAGAGGACCATCGAGAGGGCACCGATGTCGAGGCAGTGCGTGCCGAGCCAGATCAGGTGCGACGCGATCCGGCTCAACTCGGCGAGGATCACGCGGAAGTACTCCGCGCGCTCCGGGGCCTCGATGCCGCAGAGCTTCTCGATCGCCAGGACGAGCGCCAGGTTGTTGTTCGGCGCGGCCACATAGTCGGTGCGATCGGTCCAGGGGATGATCTGCGGGTAGCGATGGTTCTCCATCAGCTTCTCGACGCCGCGGTGCAGGTAGCCGATCACCGGGCGCGCCGCCGTGATGATCTCCCCCTCCAGGTCGAGCACCACCCGGAAGACGCCGTGCGTGCTCGGGTGCTGCGGCCCCATGTTAAGGGTGATCAGCCGATGGACATCGTCGAGTTGTTGCTCCTCCGCGATCTCGATCTCCGTGCCGCGCGAGGGGATCATGGTGTTGCTCATGGTGGCGTGCTCCGCACGAGTGGGGCGAGTGGACGAAGTGGGCCAGTGGTCGAGTAGAAAAGGGGCCGTTCCTTCTAGACCACTGGTATCACTCCGCCCACTGGCCCACTATTCTGTCAAACGTATCGGAATCCCCTGCTTGCTCAGCCAGCGGTCGGCCTCGTGGCGGTCGCCCTCCTGCGGCACATCCTTGCGCAGGGGGAACTCGTGCCAATCTTCCGGCAGGAGGATGCGGCGCAGGTCGGGATGGCCGTCGAAGATGATGCCGAACATATCGTAGGTCTCGCGCTCCGGCCAGTTCGCGCCCGGCCAGATCGGCGTCACCGAGGCGACCGAGCCGAACTCGTCCACGCCCGCCTTGAGGCGCAAGCGCCGGTTGTGCTCGATCGAATAAAGCTGGTAGACGACATCGAAGCGCGGGAACTCGCGCAGCCGGATCATGTCCACGCCGCAGAGATCGCTCAGCATCGCGAAGCGCCATTCCGGCTCGTCGCGCAGGTAGCGGCAGACCGCCGCGATGTCCTCATTACGGACGCGGATCGCCAACTGACCCCGGAAGTTCGTCACCTCCTCGACCGCCTCCGGGAAGTGCGCCCACAGCGCCGTGACGACCGACGGCTCGCGCCGTACACCGTCCTCCATCACTCCCCGCTCCCCAGGCGGGGCGTCTCGTCGCCGCCGCGCAGCGTGGAGACCAGCCGCTTCCCGTCAGGGTCCTTGACGAGCATCGTGTGCGCGGCAGGGCCAGCCTGCCGGATCGAGACGATCTGCTGCAACGCCGCCTCCTCGCGCTCCTTGAAGCGCATGTTCTTGGCGGCGGCGGGGCCGTGCTTCTTCGCCATCGTCTCGTACTTGATCACGCGGTTCTGGAGTTCCAGGATCCCCGCGATCAGCCCCTCCGGGGTGGGGGGGCAGCCGGAGACGTAGACATCGACCGGCACGATCCGGTCGACCCCCTGCAAGGTCGCGTAAGTATCGAACGGCCCGCCGAAGTTCGAGCACGCGCCCATCGAGAGGACCCACTTCGGGTCGGGCATCTGCTCGTAGAGCTGATAGAGGAGCGGGGCCATCTTGTAGGTGACGGTCCCCGAGACGATCATCAGGTCGGACTGGCGCGGGGAGGCGCGGTAGAGCATCCCGAAGCGCTCGGCGAAGTCCCACCGGGGCTGCGCGCCCGCGATCATCTCGATCGCGCAGCAGGCGAGGCCGAAGGTCATCGGCCAGAGGCTCGACCGCCGCGCCCAGTTGACCACCCCGTCGAGGGTCGTGGTCAGCACATTCTTCTCGAAGCGATTTTCCAGCATCGTCGCGCCTCGCATCATCGGGAGGGCCGGGGAACACCGTCGCCTCCCCCATGCCACGTCGCCGGAAAGTATCGATCAGGGGTTACCGGATCAGACCCACTCCAGGCCACCCTTGCGCCAGGCGTAGATGTAGCCGAAGAGCAACAGCCCCATGAACGACATCATCTCGATCAGGCCGTAGACCCCGAGACGGTCGAACGCGACCGCCCACGGATAGAGGAAGACCGCCTCGATATCGAAGATCACGAAGAGGATCGCGATGACGTAGTAGCGCGGGGTATAGCGCCCCTTCAACGGCTCGATGTCCGGCACGCCGCTCTCGTACGGGGAGAGTTTGCGCGCGGTCGGGCGGTGGGGGCGGATCAGCAGGCCGAGACTCAGCAGGATCACGCCGGCACCGAAGACGGTGAGGATCATGATCAGGATAATGACGTAATTATCGACCACGCGCCCCGTCCTCCCTCCGCGTCACCGCGCGATATTACCCGCGCGTTCCGCAACTATAGCACGGCCTATAGGGCCATTCAATGACTTTGTGGAATATTTCACAAATCCGTCCGGCGGTCGGCCTGGCGTGAGAAAGGCCCGATTTACCAGGTCCGGGGCGCCCTCCCGAGGCATGCGTTCTGCGGTGAATGGTGGCGCGGTCACGCCGCTCGTTTCGCGGGCGGCGTCCCGCCCCGTCGGCCACTTCGCGTGGCTCATGGGGCGCTGCGGACCGCGTTCGCCAGCCATAAGGAGTGTCCTCGATGACGGTCACCGCAGCCACGCCCGCGCCCACGCCCACGACTACACCCACCCAGACCGGGTCCGCCCGCGTCAGCGAGATCCTCGACTACTATCGCGGCGAGAATCCCGGCGTCCTGACGAACCTCGCCCGCATGCTCTATCACGGACGACTCGGCGGCTCCGGGCGCATGCTGATCCTGCCGGTCGATCAGGGGTTCGAGCACGGCCCCGCCCGCTCGTTCGCGCCGAATCCGGCGGGGTACGACCCGCGCTACCATTTCCAACTGGCGATCGACGCCGGGCTGAGCGCCCACGCCGCGCCGCTCGGCGCGCTGGAGGCCGGGGCGGCGGAGTTCGCCGGGCGAATCCCGCTGATCCTGAAGTTGAACAACCACGATGTCATCGCGGACGAGGCCGACCCCCTCGCCGCGCAGACGGCGGGGGTCGCGGACGCCCTGCGCCTCGGCTGCGTGGCGATCGGCTACACGATCTACCCCGGCACCGCCGAGCGTCGCCTCCTCTACGAGCAGTTGCAGCGGCTGACGCGCGAGGCGAAGGAGCACGGGCTGGCGGTCGTCGTCTGGTCCTATCCGCGCGGCAGCGCCCTCAGCAAGGAGGGGGAGACGGCGCTGGACGTGGTGGCCTACGCCGCGCAGATCGCGGCGCAACTGGGCGCGCACATCATCAAGGTGAAGCTGCCGACCGACCACCTGGAGCAGCCCGCCGCGCGCACGGTCTACGAGCGGTACGACATCCCACGCGCGACCCTGACCGAGCGGGTGGCGCACGTCGTCAAGAGCACCTTCGACGGGCGGCGGATCGTGATCTTCTCCGGCGGCGCGATCAACACCGACACGGCGGCGATCCTCGACGAGGCACGCGCCATCCACGCTGGCGGCGGCTTCGGCTCGATCATGGGCCGCAACACCTTCCAGCGCGACCGCGAGACCTCGTTGAAGCTGCTCAGCGACGTCATCGACATCTACAAGGCGTAGCATCTACGGCGAGGAAAGAGCGGCGCGGCGGCGAGTCATCGCTTTCAATGACTCGCCGCCGTGATATTTATAGCGTCCACACCATCACGCTCGAAGCTTTCCCATCCGAGAGGAAGAGTGCCATGCTCGATCGCGCGTCGTTACCGCCACGTATCCTGCCGGAGTGGCGCGTATTACTCCTCGGCGGGGTGTCGGGCACCGGCAAGTCAACCGTGGCGCGGCAGATCGGGCTGGGCCGTGGTATCTCTTGGCTCCACCTGGACGACTTCCGCCTCGCGTTCCAGCACAGTCGCGCGCTGCTGCCCGAGCACAATGATGCCCTCTACCTCTTCTGGGATCGGCCCGATGTCTTCACGCTGCCACCGGAACAGTTGTGTGATGCGCTGATCGGCACCGGGCAGGCGATGATCCCGACGGTGGAGATCGTGGCGCTGACGCATATGGAGCATGCCGGGCCGATGGTGCTCGAAGGTGACGGAATCATTCCCTCGGTCGTCCACCGTCCATTGCTGCGCGGTCATGTCGCAGCCGGACGGATCAAGGCGGCATTCCTGATCGAGCCGGACGAAGACGTGCTACTACAGACAATGCTGCTACGTGATCGCGGCATGGCGGCGCGCTCGGCGTCGGAACACCGCACAGAAGCACGCGCGAAGTGGTTGTTCGGGCAGTGGCTTGCCGTCGAAGCGTCGCGGTATGGCCTGTCGGTGCTCGAGGCGCGCCCGTGGGAAACGCTCGCCGCGCGGACTTTGGATGCTGTGGGTTAGGCAGGCGTAGCGCGTTCCGAGCAGTGCTTACAATGCTACCAAATGTCGCGAATATGCAAGGGGTCTGACATAAACTGTTGCCGCCCTGCAAGACCCTTCTCCGAGATGAACCGCATCATTCGCAGTTCATCGAGCGGTGTCATTTTTTCGTTCGACGCGGAGATGATGAAGGTTTCGGCTGCGCGCCGCCAGCCGTACCGCGCGTAGAACGGCTCTAGCTCCGCTGTACAAAAGAGGGCGCTAACATCCGCATCACTCCGATCGATATAGCGGTCGGCTGCCGCTATAACCTGCCCCCCGAAGCCTTGATGACGGGACGCGGGATAGGTCAAGACATTGCCCAGCCCGTATACGCGATATTCGGTTCCCCGCTGTGCGATCGTGTGTTTGGTCACCGCCGCATAGCTGAGCAGAAATGAGCCTTCAACGAGCGCAAAGTGTACTGGCGAGAGATCAGCCGAATACGTCTCGTTGGGTAGACCAGCATCAATATACGGCCACACTATCCGCATGAAAGAGATCGCTTGCCAGTGTAGCGCGGCAGGAAAAGCGTCATGTGCGAAAACTACGAGTTCCGGCATACAATCCCCTTCAATGAGACGGCACGCGGACATAGCGCGCTTATTGTACATCGCGCCCCTCGGGCACTGACAGGGCGCGCTCGATCGGTTTGCTGCCACTCGCGATCCGCTCGGCATTGCCAGGGAGTATGCCGTCCTTGAGAAATCCCACCGGCAACCACGCTTCCATGCCATCCTCACTCACACCAGCACGAACGTCGGTGAGCGCGGCTGCTCGAGACAATCGCTAGTTTCCAGATTCCAGAGTTGATAGCTCATCGTCTTCATCGTGATGTTTTGTCAATAAATATTATAATTCTACTGTTCATTCACCGTATGGGGAATATGATACGTGAATGAGCTTGTAATCGCTATTTATATCTTTAAGAGTTGATACACTTGCCGCCATCCCACTGTACGTATGGAGGGACCACATGCACCATACGCTTGAACAAAAGCAACTTTTGGCCCGAGTCCTGTGGCTAGGTGGCAGTCCTTGCTCGGGTAAAAGCTCGATCGCGAGGCGTTTAGTTGAGGCGTGGTCATAAGAGGCCGTTTCATAACCCCATAAACCAAAAGAAAAATGGCGTGATTGCTACAGACTTAAGGCGCATCGTAGGGTTATGAAACGGCCTCTAAATCGTCAGGCCGCTTTGAGGGCGGGTTTGAGGCCGACGCGGAGGGCGAGGCCGTGGTCGTGGCGATGCCAGAGGAGCAATTGGTAGACGAGGACCGCGCCGAGGGCGAAGCGCTGCGTGTTGCC
>JAABUN010005214.1_pt1 | contig 16430 bp, 25 predicted proteins | sample 5559311 | NCBI WGS metagenome assembly JAABUN01 (sample SAMN10711877, study PRJNA513370) | rock metagenome | isolation source: Antarctica rocks | place: Antarctica: Victoria Land, Siegfried Peak sud
CCATTCCCGTTTTCTCCGCGAGTTCGTTGACCAGGTCCGCCTTAGAGATGTTTGCCATAAGTCCCTTTCCAAACGTGAAGTTCGGGAAACCCTACCAGATTTCAACTTCCGGATGCGCGCCATCAGTCAAGCGGCCTTACCTGGCCTTGTGCAGATAGGCGGCGAAAAAGAGCGAGAGCAGAGGCAGAATCAGGGGCGGCAGGTGTTGCGGTGGTGTGATCGCGTGCGGTTCAAAAGTATAAACGTTCCTGGTGAGTTTTATATTTTTCTAGGTTGGCGTTTGAGGTACAGCTCTGTCATTCAAGCACCGCGCTTCTTGCCATCTTTGCATAGAGCCCAGTGGCTCTGTTACGCCTTTTATGCGGGCCATCCCGTCGAGCTCTGGCAACTGAACGGGTGCAGGTTAAGGACCCAGCCCTCTCGACAAAGCAATAGATACTTGAGTTGAAGTTGGGTGTAAGAACTGCAAAGGACGGGCTACACTAGTAGCTATCTCAAAAACCTTGGCACGCTTTGCCCGACAAAGTAGTAGGCCCACTAGGGCTGGGCTATGCCCGTGGCGCGGTTCCGTCAACTTATTTTAGGTAGAACGGCGTCAAGCTACGAAGATGCGCTGTAGATGTTGTTTCGGCAGGCTTTTTAAGGAATAGCGAGCGACAGCTCAGCCCACAAGCCAAAGCCACGGGTCAAGGTGAGGCGGCGCAGCCGAGCAGTAATACCTGTGCGGGTAGGACGGAAAAGGTTGCCAATTTCGGCGTGGCTAAAGAGCAATCCTTGAGCACGTTTTGATCCTCTGAACTGTCACTGGTGCCGCTCCTGCTCACGGGTAGGTCGATGGCTCTGCTCAATCAGGTTGTTCTGGCATTCGGCCGCAGAGACGGTAATGTGCTCACTCCCGCTCAGTTCAGGAAGCTCCCTGAGTGCCGCGCTGTAGCTCCTTAAGCCGTCAGTCACGACCCGCTCGGGTAACTCGTAGTCATCAGTCAACCTGCAGAAAAAGCGCTTAGCTGCGTCCGTGTCACGATTTTCTTGCAGCAGCGGACTAGGGCCAACGGCCCGGGCTTTGCCCGTTCTATACATCGAGCACGTCGCCGTACTCGTTAACCGCTCGCCAGAGCCAGTGAACTATCCCTCCTACAACAACACGCATCTCATCTAGGTGCCAGCTTCTGCCTCGCCTGGGCTTACGGTGGCGCAGAGCCTCAGCCAGGTCGGGACCGAACTTGGTGCACCAAGTTCGGATTGTTTCGTGACTGACGTCGATGCCCCGCTCGAACAAGAGTTCTTGTACGTCGCGGTACGAGAGCAAAAGGCGGTGATAGAGGTAGACGGCGTACGAGATAACGGCTTTTGGGAAACGGTAACCTTTAGGGCACTGGGCTGAGGCGAACACCCAAGCAGCCTACCTCAGCTGAATTTAAGTTGACGGAACCCTGCAGCACCCGCCGGAAGCTTTAGCGGCCCTGGCGGCTTAGGATATACTTCGGACGTCCAAAGTTACAGACCAACCCCACTTTGCCGTTTTCCGGAAAGGCTAACTCGCCGCTCTCCCTCGCCTAGTTTCCGCCACGTGTAGAGGCTGTAGTCGGATACCCCCAACTCCTAGGCTACCTGAACCACGCTAACGTCTGCTTGTTCACTCAACCGCGCCGCTTCGCGCTTGAATGCTGCGGTGTAGACCCCGCGTTCTTTCATCACCCCTCCATAGTGCCATTAAAGGCTTAACTTGGTCTCCGTTTTAAGTGCTTTGGCCTATATAAGCTAAACCATTTTGAAAAGCTTTTTGCTTGCCGAATAGCTTTTATGAACCTCTTCCAGTTTAGACCATTTCCAAGTTCCTACTCAGTAGGGCAATATCAAAGGTAGAGCGATTTGGGCGTCGCGCTATCTCCACTTTTTTGTCCCAATAGGCTACCCCTAGCAGTCGAGGTAACTTTTAACTCACTGTAAACTCGTGACTTTCGCAAAAGGTTCACCGAGGTATGACTTTTAGCTGTTGTAACCGTTGAAGCAGGGCCACGAGTTCGTCCATACTATCGAGTTGCATCTCGCTGAAGCCGAAGCGCCGGGCCTTACCGACATCGAAAAATGCATCGTGCTCGACGTTAAAGATAAAGTCCCCGAACGGCCAGTTGGCCAAATCGGGTAAACGGTAAGGTTTTAGCCCGTACTTCTTGACCATCTCGTCCCACAAAGGCCCCTTATCCGCCATCGTGTCAGTGAGAGAAAATGTTTGCGGGTCGGCGCAGTCAATCCCAAAACTTTCGGCGACACGTGGAAGGATGTGGCTCCAGCGGAAGATGTCACCATTGGTAATGTTGAAGATTTCGCCGTAACACGACTCGTTTAGGGCTGCCCATTCCATTGCTTTTGCAAGCAGTCGTGCGTCGGTCCCATTAGCCAGGATGGAGTAGGCTTTGGGGCTCGCCGGAAAGCGCAACGGCACGCCCGTCTCTTTACACAGACTGGCGTAGACCGCGATCAAGTTACCAAGGTTCATCGGATTGCCGACCGCGAAGCCGAAGATGATGTCGGGTCGGAGTGCCGTCCATCCCCAACGCTTGCTCCGCGAGGCGTCGCGCAGATAATCTTCTTGGTCGTAGTAAAAGTTAGTGCCGAAGTGGCGGGGGTCGGTCTCCTTCGCGGGAGTTTTGTAAAGCCCGAAGTGCGCGCCGTAGGCCTTACCACCCTGAATGAACGACACATGCCGGAAACCGTCTGCTGCTTTCTCGACAGCTTCGACCACGTTGCTCAACATGGCGACATTGACAGCAGAAAGCTCCTGTGCTGTTGCTTTTTCTTGATAAGCAGCGAAGAAGATGTGCGTGACGTCTTTTAGCCATGACGCCGCTTCGGCGAGTGCTGGAGGGTCGAGCAGGTCGAGTGAACGGACATCGGCTGCCGTCTCGAAGTCGGGCATCCGGCGCGCAACGGCTTTCACCGCCCAATCTTTACGACCGTCTAGATACTCGATCAGATTTCGCCCGATGATTCCGCCTGCGCCTAGGACTAGCGCTGTATTGCCTGACGTCATACCTTCTCCTTATTAATGCAATCCGTTTACATCATTCTAGCTACAGCATCAGCCACCAACAAAAACGCTCAAGCTTACGTAGGCCAAGCACTTTTTCCGCAGGCTTAGAGGTGACCGGGGGTTGCCGGAGCGGATCGTGACCGATGGGCTCAGGAACTATAGCGCGGCACTCAAGGAGCTGCCCGAACTGGGCGCGCCTGAACACATCACAGTGTCAGCAGCTAAGCGCCAGAACAACCCTACCGAGCAGTCAACCACACCGCTCTAACCAAGAACCGTCGAACGCCCGCACTTCGCTACCTTCACATTCCTGTTTCCCGGACGATTGTCCGCTTCGGCTGACCAAGCTGCCTATCACGTCTTAGGCTACCGTGGCTGGTGAACACTACCACGATACGCAGTAATGATCGATTCGAGTACGCTGGGAAACCGTTGCTCAAGGTCGACAGTCCGAAGGCTGTTGAGTCTTTCTGTCCCGTTTACGGAAATGCGTATGATTCCGGCCTCGCGCAATACGCGAAAGTGGTGGGACATGGTTGATTTTGGCTGATCGAAATATAACTCGTTGCAGTTTACGTTGTCACGTTCACTCAGCACGTTCACCACCATCAACCGGATCGGATCGCTGAGCGCGTGAAGAACTCGCGGCAGGTTCAGTTCAGATTTTTTGGGCTCGAACAACTCACGCATGACTTGACATCTTAACGCAGGACTGAGTAGATTACTGTTGTTCGGTAGTAATCGAACAATAAAATAAACATCTTAGGTGAGGTGGCGTATGAGCAAAGCGATGCATGAAGGTATCACCCCGAGCGGTCGCGGTCTGGAAAAACCCCAACCCCCGGCCAAAACGCGATTTGCGCGAACCACGACTACAACGTCTACCTCCTTCAGGCAGTGCGTTGCCTCCCAGAGGTTACGGAAGTTCAAGACCATAGGGAGATTCGCTTGAACTCTCTCCGAAAGTTAACTCCAATTACGGACGTGCTAGTCCACAGAACCCGGAAATTAAAGGCCTACGTCACGTTGGGGAACCCCGACGTCTATAAACCAGCGTTCAAGCGCTTGGTTACCCTAACAAAAGCTCTTTTCCGTTGGAATGCCCAATGAACATTGACAGCTCAGGGTTGCTCGACCTACCCCGTGACATCGCGAGCACGCCTACATCAGACACGGGTCATCGCCTACTACTACGGGGCGGAACAATCATCAGTATGGATCCAACCATTGGAAACCTACCTAAGGGCGACATTCTCATCCAAGGTTCAAAAATCGTCGAGATTTCTATAGAGATTACAGCTGGGAATGCTGAGATTATCGACGCGACAGATATGATCATGATCCCAGGACTGGTTGACACCCATCGACATGCTTGGGAAGGACAGTTGCGGCGCATCAATCCAAATTCACCGACTCTCGAGGATTATTGCAACGCAACCCACTTTTCATTTGCGACCGCTTACCGCCCGCGCGACGTCTATGTTGGCAATCTGATCACTGCGCTGGGCTGCATTGATGCTGGCATCACAACTATCATCGATAATTCACACAACGCGCGCAGCGGTGCTCATTCGGACGCTGCCGTCGAGGCACTGATCGACTCGGGCATTCGCGCAGTGCACGCGCCCGGCGCGCCGCTGACTGGTGAGTGGGACAAAGCCAATTGGCCTCACGATCTCAAGCGTCTGCAGACGAAGTACTTTGGTGACGGAGACCAACTCGTCACCCTGGCGATGATGTCGCAAATTGATCGGGAAGCATGGGCATTCGCTCGCCACCTTGGCATTCGCATCGTGACAGAATTTTTTGGGAAAGAAATGGCGTCGGAACTTGACGCGCTGCACCGCGACGGGCTGCTCGGACCTGAGAACATCTTCAACCATTGCACGGGATTACCGGACAGCGGCTGGGAGATCCTGCGCGCAGCTGGCGTTAGTGTAAATGTCTGTCCCCGCTCGGATGCCCACTACGCGCTTGAAGACGGCATGTGCGCTTATCAGATCGCGCTTGACTACGACATGAGGCCAGGCCTCAGCGTCGATAACGAAAGCTCCTACAGTGGCGACATGTTCATGGAGATGCGTGTTGCCTTTTATCTACAGCGCACTGTAGCTCAAGGGCGTCGCTACCTCGGGCATCACAATGCTCCCCAGCCCGTACTGGTGCATAAGCTTCTGGAAGCGGCTACAATTGATGGCGCGGCCTGTGCGGGGCTTTCCGATCAAGTGGGCAGCCTGACGGTGGGCAAAGCGGCCGATATCATCATGATCCGGGCGAGCGATATCAACCTCTATCCCTCCAACAACGCCCTTGGCACCGTGGTTCACGCTGCGGAACGCAGTAATATCGATACGGTTATTGTTGGGGGACGAGTTCGCAAGCGGGCAGGACAAATACTCGACCTCAATATACTGAAGTTGAAAACAGCGACGGAAGAATCGCGAGAGCATCTCTTTTCAGCGACTGGCTATGAGCCGGACATGTTCTCGGACGCTTTCGTGCCACTGCACAACAACCATCCGAGCGAGAGCGAGCTGAGCGCCTAGGATGGTCGGCTTACTCTTTTTCGTCGCGTTTGGCGCGGGTGTCGCGATCTCGATGCAGGCGTCGATCAATAGTCAGCTTGCCGGGGGAATGGGCGGCAATACCATTGCAGCGGCTCTGTTTTCCTTTCTTACCGGTACGATTATTCTTGCCACGATCGCGGTTTTGCACGGCGGGCTGGTGACCGCAATTGCGACGATCCCCGACCAGCCATGGTGGCGGCTGATGGGCGGGCTACTCGGTGCCGGAGCGATATTTAGCACGGTCCTGCTTGCGCCCAGGATTGGCTTGGCTAATCTATTGGCCCTAGTTATAGTTGGCCAGCTCCTATCGTCATTCGTTATCGACAACTTTGGCCTGCTCGGCGTAGCCGCCCGACCTGTGTCAGGCATTAAGCTAGTCGGTGCCGTAGTGCTGATTGGTGGCGTTCTCCTGACCCTTTTTGGGGACCGTATCGTCGCGCTGACCAGCGGACGCGGCTCCGCTTGAGAGACAATCAAAGTCGCGGACACTGCTTGGGACCTAGGTATCCGGATAGGCAAGACCTTGCGGACTTCTTTATAGGAATCACGGCTACCGTCGTGCTGCCGCTCGAATGGGCCGGTGTCCGCTGATTGTATCGCTAAACAGTTTGAGCAGATAAGCCAAGCAGCATCGGCTCCGTAGCAGGACTGATTCACATAGGAGGAAAAGTGCTCAAAGACCAGAAAGTTGTAATTATAGGCGGAAGTTCAGGGTTAGGACTTGCGGTCGGACAAGCTGTCTCTGAAGCGGGTGCGCAGGTGGTGCTGGTCGGTCGACATCGAGACAAGCTTGAAGAAGCAGTAGGTCGCGTCGCTAGGGATGCCGAGACACGTGTGGGTGACATCACGGAAGAAGGGTCGCTCAAGGACTTGTTTAACGACGTTGGCCCGTTCGACCACCTGGTGACGACGGCGGCGAATCTGACCTACGCCCCGCTCGGCGAGTTCAGCGCCAAGGATGCACTGGAAGTGGTCAATAGCAAACTGTTAGGGCCGTTTTACGCTGCTAAACAGGCGCTACCTTACCTAAGTAAAAAGGGGTCAATAACCTTCTTCGGCGGCGTCGCCGCGACCAAACCGGGTGCAGGGCAGTCGCTGGTCGCCGCCGTCAACGGAGGACTCGAGGCACTGGCGCGCGCACTGGCGGTTGAACTGGCACCCATCCGTGTGAACACCATCTCGCCCGGAGCGGTCGAGACCCCATCATGGGCCATGATGAGCCGCGACGAGCGGAAGGACTTTTTTGCCTCGTTGCAGGAGACGTTGCCCGTGCGCCGGAACGGCACGCCTGAAGACGTCGCTCAAGGAACGCTCTTCTTGATGACCAACCGTTTCACCACCGGTACGACGCTCCACGTCGATGGCGGCACACCCCTGACATAGATAATCGGTGCCTAGGAAATGACGGGGCGACTGCTTAACATGTTTAAGAGGGCGTCTGTAAAGGGTCTATACCGGGTATTTTGCCAGCCTTGTCAACATCAAACGTATCATGGCCGCGTAGATCAGCGCTTCGCTACTTTCGGGCAGGTACTCGTAGTCCTTGCTATGTCGTCTAGAGCGGCGAATCCACGCCAGAGTCCGCTCCACCACCCATCTCCTCGGCAGGACTTTAAAAGTGCGGTAGCCACGGAACATAGCAACCTGTTCGGGTGTTAGCTTCTGTCCCTCGGGCAACTAAGTACGTCCACACTAAACCTGAAGATTTACAGCGTTGAGCAAAGCCAGCGCAGCTAGCAGTGCTTGTCTAAGGTCGGCGAGCGAATTATAGTAGCGTCTAGGCATCAGAAAACCTTTGAGTCTACGCCAGAGACCTTCGATCAGGTTGAGCTGAGGACAATATGCGGGTAGATAACGCAGGTAGAGCCCTTGCGCCTCCCAGCCATCGCGCTTAGCTTGTACGTCCTTGGCTCGGTGAAAGGTGGCATTGTCAAGGACTACAACCGTGAAGGTGACCGTTCGCTGAGCTTGCTTGGCGAGAGCGTCCAGGTAGGCCACGATGTCGCTTTTGCGGCAGTTACCCTCCAGCAAGTGGTATTCCAAGGTTTCCTTCGTAGCCCCTAGCGACAGCGTGCCGAGCAGATTGAGGCGTCCAGCGTTACCCCAGCGTGTAGGCACGTTGATTTGCTGACCTTTGGGACTCCAACCGTAGCTTGGAGGCAGTGATAGACCAAAACCACTTTCGTCGAGGTACTTCAGACACAGACGTCCTGCTCGTGCCCCCTTTTAAGCGTTTCCAAGGCAGCCCGCGCTGCGTGTTCTACTTGTGGCTCAGGAGCGTGGGCCGGAACATAGCGCGTTCGCTTCCAACTGTAATTCATCTCGTGAAGGTGGCGGCGGATGGTCTCAGGGTCCACCCGCACCTCAAGCTGTTCAGCCATAGCGTCGGCGAGTTGCGGCGTGTTCCAGGTCCGCTCCTCTGCTAAACGCTCGCGCAAGAATGTCCGGGCCGCCTCACCAAGGATCGCGCTATTGCCTGGGGGTGGACTGTCAGCTAAACCTGCTACACCACTTCTCTGCCAGCGGTTATAGTCCCGCCCGATGCTGGTGTCGCTACGCCCTGTGTAAGCAGCGATTCGTTCGACCTTCCAGCCTTGATTTGACAATCGCAACACCTGGGAGCGTTGTCTCACTTTTGCTCTGAGCTGAGGGTTCTGCTCCAGCTTCCGCAACATCTCGTCTTCTTCAGCTGTTAAACGAACAAATCTTGCGGCTGACATTCCTCAAGTTTACTGTGGTGGTTCTTAATACCGATTCGCCCAACGGATGTCATAGTTTCTCGAGAGCCTCGAGCCACCAAGAGTAGCCGGTAAGTTGAGCTAGGCGTGGCTTATCGTGCCAGAAAGGACGAAGTGCTTTGCTCAGGGCAACTTGTAAGGTTTCGAGGGTGTCAAAGAGGCAGTTCGAGAGCGCTTTGCGTAGTTCTTGAAAGCAGCGCTCGGCAGGGTTGAGCTGGGGACTGTAGGAAGGTAGCAGGAGGGGCTGGATATCTTGGGGCCATGTGACTCGGGTACTGCGGTGGCTACTTGCTCGGTCCATGACCAGCAGCAAAGCGTCGTCAGGGTAAGCAGCTTTGAGCTGTTCAAGAAAGACCTGTAGACAAACGCCGTCGAGACTCGGCAGGTAAAGGCTGAAGGAGTCGCCGGTAGCGGGTTCGACTGCCGTATAGAGCCAGAACCACTGATACTTGTCCTGTACCACCCAAGGTGGACGGGAGCCGAAGGGGCACCAGCGTCTACGGTGCCAGCTCTTGAGCCCGAAACGGGCCTCGTCAAAAGCGAATACCCGTAGTCTCTTGCCTTTTTGAGCCGAGTCGGCTAGTTCGCTGGCAAAGTTTTTTTAAACGCTGCTTGCACCACCTCATCCGTTCGCTGATGACGAGGCCGACCGGTTTTGAGCTTGACCTTATGGCGGATCAGCAGCAAACTCACCCCTGCGACACTCTTGTAAGGTACGCCTTGTTCGGCCAGCAACTGACGCGTCTGTTCAAGGGTCGCAACCTCCCCGGCTTTCATCGCCCGATCCAACGCCTCCCACGCCGCTTGCGTCATCCGTTCTCCTCGACGCGGTTGTTCGAACTTGAGCAGCGCTTCAAGCCCGCCCTGGCGGTAGCACCGAAACCAGCGCTGGCACTGCCGCATGCTGTAGCCGAGCCGCTCGGCAACATTTGCCATACTCCGGCTCTCGCCGCTTTTGAGCAGCCGCAGCATCCTCACCCGGTAGCTCACAGCCGAACGGCGCAGTCTTTTCTCTTGAGCTTCCAACGCTTCAGCGCTCTCCTGGATCAACGCATCGTAGTTGAGCATTCGCTATTCTCAACCACTACGATATTAGAAAACTGAATCGGTATAATTAGTCGATCGGGTGAAACGGTTTGGGATGAATACCGTTGCCGAACTAAAATGCTGCAAGCTCAGTTTACTGAGCTTGCGGCATCTCCAAGTGGAAATCTACGCAACGGACCCCGCCATCAAAGTAATGAGCTCTTCAGCAACCTTAAGAGAAAATCTGGTCGCTTTGAAGCCACATTCTGTCTGTACGAGGGCTTCCCGTTCGAGCCGTTCCACACTCATCACGCTGGTGGGTGGCTCTACATCGGCATTCCCGTTTCTGCGGATTCGGTGATAGCAGCTTCGAGGATGTTGCGAGCCACATCTTCTGCCGAGTCAGGTTTGGGCATCGGTTGGTCGGGGTTCGGACGTGGGCCGTCGCCAGGATTCTCGATCAGGGCGTTCTTGATGGAGTTGGTGGACGTTGCGCCTGGATGAAACAGCACGACCCGGATGTTGTCGTCCGCCAGCTCATTGCGCGCTGTCAGGCTCAGGCCGTTCAGCGCGTATTTTGTGGAGGCGTACGCGCCGATCCCAGGTATCGCCATCTTACTCACGTTCGAGCTGATATTGATGATGACGCCGCCACCCTGCGCTTGCATTTTCGGTACGACCGCTTGAATCGCGTGGAGCGGCCAAAGCATGTTCAACTCAATAATCTGGCGGTAGTGATCGGGATTGACAGTAGCTATAGAGCCAAAGGCGGCCCGACCGGCATTATTGATCAAAATGTCGATCCGGCCAAACTGCTCGTCTGCTTTCTCGATCAAAGCCCGCACCTGAGTTTGGTCGGTCATATCGGTTGGGACGATCAGCGTTTCGGCTTGGGCTGGCAAGCCGTCGGCGACCGCTGAGAGTTTGTCGGCAGACCGCGCCGCAAGGACCAGCTTTGCGCCCGCGTCAGCGAAGACCCGGGCCGTCGCCGCGCCGATGCCCTCCGAAGCGCCGGTAACGATGACGACTTTGTCTTGAACTTCCATGATCTTTACCTCGCCTTACTGCGCTGGGGACCGGGTGAGGGCCTCGTACCGCAAGACGCGACCGCTCCCCAGCTGGAGGCCGTCTTCGGCGACGTAGGCGTCGCCCGCTTCGTTAAAAGCGATGGCTGTGGGGTAGTTCAGTCCGCTCAGCACGGTCTGCGGCTCGCCGTCCGCGCCCAGCCGGAGGACAGCACCCGTATTGGGCAGGTACGGCGGGGCCGCCTCCGGGTCGGCCCGGCTAAAGGACACCACGTACAGCCTACCGTCGGGTCCGAAGGCCGCGTCGACTAGCGCCGTGAGCCCGGTGGCGAAGTCCGTCACCGCGCCGTCCGCGACCCGGACGACGCGCGCCGCCCCGTCCGGGAAGGGAAAACCGCTCAGCAGCGCGACGTACGCGCTGCCGTCCGGGCCGACGGCCACGCCGGTCGGCACCGACTGGACGCCGGTGGCGGGCGTGCGCCCCTGCAGGGCCGCGACCAGGCCGACTGTGCCCGTGGCCGGGTCCACCCTGAGTAGGCTGTTGCCGCCCGCGTCGGCCACGTACAGCTGGCCGTCAGGTCCCGCCGCCAGACCGTAGGCGTGCGAGTCGATACCGCCCTGGTCGGTGGGCACACCGTCCGGGTTGGCGTCCGCCTCGAACCCGTAGACGTCGGCGACCTCGACCGCCTCGCCGCCGTCCACGCGCAGCACCGACGAGGCCTTGGGAACACGCGCGACCGAATAGTTCGCGTTCCATACCCCGTTCGTCAGGAAGATGCTGCCGCCGACGAAGGCGAGCTTGCCGCCGCCTGTCGGCTCTAAGCCGGGAGCCGTGATTGACGGCATGGTAGCGACCACGCTTAGCGAGCCGCCAGGAGCCACCCTCAGCACGCGCGCCGTGTCGCCGTAGTTGCCCTCGCCCGGGGTGCCGCCGGGAGCCGGACCCGAGAAGGTGGTCTCCCCGCCCGTGCCGCTGTCGGCCACCCACACGCTGCCGTCGGGCGTGACCAGGAGGCCCTGCGGGCTGTTCAGGTTGTCCGCGACCACGCGCGGCGGGCTGCTAGGGGGCGGGGAGGCTGGGGCGGACGGTGCGCACCCGGCGGGGGCGGCAGTCAAGGTGAGAGCTAAGCCGAGCGTAGGTACGGCGCGAGAAACTAAAGACCTGAACATACTGTCCCCCAATGGACCTCTTGCGAACGTAGCCAGTAGCTGCTGAGATGGGGCGTGAGCAAGCGACCGATCAGGTCTGATAGGTGCTTTAGTCGCGTTTCTAATTTTCATCCTCCGTGCTTAGCGTGTCCCCGGCTTCGACTTCACGGCCGTCTGGCAGCCGGAATTGCCAGACACCTTGGGTCCGGAAGGTCTCGGTGGTGCCGAAAGTGTCTTCCATGAACTGCATATAGGTCAGCTTGCCGTTCGCCACCTTCGCGAGGATCGAGAAGGGCGAGGTGACGACTTTGTCGAGGTTCCGCGACCTGTATGTGAAGCTGCCGAAGACGGCGACGTTCTCGCCGGAGCTGAAAATCTCTCTTACCTCGAAGTTTTCGGTTTCCCAGTACTCACCTACTTTCGTAAAGACGTAGACGACAGCCTCTGGCCCTCTAGTGGTACCCGTATAGGGAAGCACCCGTTTCAGCTCGGGATTATCGTAGTTCAGGGAAACGTAGGTCATGTCGGCAGTCACAAGTTCACTGACCGCCCCGAGGTCCGTCGGGTTGGCCAGAACTGCTTGAACGACTTCGATAGGACTGCGGGTCACGGTTGTCTCCTCCACGTTAGGTTGGGGGGTTTGAGCGTTTACGATCACTAAGGTAGACGCCAAAAGGGTTAAAACTGCCGTTTTCATAGACACACTCGACTCCTGCGGTTTTGGACTGCTGGGGCCATGAAGGCACCTTATGGTTTTGCTGCCAAGGTACAATCGGTTTAGCGTCGTTTCTCACATACGTTGCCCTCCCTACACACATACGTCGCCACGCTCTCTGGGGTGGCCCATGCGGCAAGGATGCCGGATTTGTCTTCTCGCCGGTGTACAGGCGTGTACACGAGTTGCGCTTTGGGGGTGGCATAGTTAGCTTTATGACGACATCGGCAGCAACACGAGAGGGCGACGAAGAGCGGGACGGCAACGCCTTGCGCGGTGGGGTCTGGGTTGCTCCGCGTGACAACCCACCCCACGCGGAACCCAGCGGGGTGGCGTGGGAGCAGTTGCAGCACCTCCCGACGCGGACGTACGCGCGGGGCGACTTTGTCTACCGGACGGGCGACTTGGCGGACGGCTTCTACGTTCTGTTGGAGGGGCGCGTCAAACTGTCGCTGCCCGACCCGGTGCGCGGCGAGCGGGTCGTCGCGGTGTGCGGCGAGGGCGACCTGTTCGGGGCGACCGCCTACGGCCAGGAGCAGCGGCACCACGCGGAGGCGGTGAGCCTCGTGGACGGGACGAGGGTGACCTCGCTGTCGTGTACGGCCTTCGAAGAACTTGCCCAGGAGCGGTCCCACACCGCCATCTTTCTGATCCAGGTGCTGGCGGCGCGGGTGCAGACGCTCGAGGAGGAGGCCGAGTACGCCAGCCTGCCGGTGCAGGCGCGGCTGGCACGGACGCTGCTACAGTTGGCACAGAAGTTCGGCGGCGAGGTCGCGCCAGGCATTTACGACCTTCAGATAGAGTTGCGTCAGAACGAGATCGCGTCGCTCGCGGGGGCCACGCGTGTAAGCGCTACGGAGGCGCTGGGAGCTTGGCGAAGTATGGGCATCGTGTCGGGTACGCGGGGCCACTACCAGATCGACACCCGGCGCTTAAGCACCCTACTCGAGCTGCTCGAGGCCGATTACAGAAGGTGATTGCGTTACCGAAGGTGTTCCGGCGGTAGCGGGAGGAGTTGACGCACGCATGAGGTGTCCGTCTGCTGGGTACGCAACTGTTTCGTTTGTAAAACCGACTTGGAAGGTAGCTGGGAGGAGTTGCGCCAGGTCGAGCTGCGCCGGGCCACCCCTACGGACATCGCCGTTCTGACGTGACACGATAAGGGTGTTGTCCATCTACCAGGCGACGCTAAACCTACGGATGCTTGGGGACCTACCTTTGTCTCCGAAAGGCTTTTGATGACTTCGCTTGATACCCGCACCGCCCTGATCTTCATCGACGTTCAGGTGGGCTTCGGTGCCCCTTGTTGGCCGAGCCGCAGCGGGCCTCGTAGCCGGGCGTCAGGTGATCAGGGGCCTTCGATCACCAGGGCGCTGGCCTGGGCGAAGGTCTGCCGGAACGCCTTCAGCGGGGCGTAATCGTCCGAGTGGTAGAACGCCTCAACAGCTTGCTTGTTGTCGAAACGGAGGATGACGCCAAGAGCCGGCTTGGTGTCGGCTTCCCAGACCAATGGCTGTGGGTCGCGGGCTAAAGGGACGCCGCCGTAGCGGCCAATGACCTCCAGGGTCCGGGCCTCATACTCGCGGAACTTCTCCTCGTCATCAGGGGTGACGCTGATTACCATGTATGCGCTCATAAACTTCTCCTTGTCGTTAGGGGCAACGCTGTTTGTCTTGTGTGCACCCCTGCCCAAAACATAACACACAAGAGTCTTGTACACAAGCTAGTAGGGCGTGTGGTAGATTGAGACATGAGGCTTGACGAGCAGATCTGCTTCTCACTGGCGACCGCGTCACGATCGGTGGCGGCGCTCTACCGGCCCATGCTCGAGCAGGTGGGGCTCACCCAGCCGCAGTTCATGGTGATGCTGGTGCTGTGGGAACGCGACCAGGCCACGATCAAGGAGATCGGGGCCGCGCTCCAACTCGACCACGGCACACTGACGCCGCTGCTCAAGCGCCTGGAGACGGCCGGTCACATCGTGCGCCGCCGCCGCACCGACGATGAGCGCAGCGTTGACATCGAGCTGACTCCCCAGGGAGCGGCGCTACGGCAGCGGGCCGAAGGGATACCCGCTGAGATCTCACGGGCACTGCCGCTGACAGAAGAGGAGAGCGACCTGTTGCGCGGGCTGCTTGCCAGGCTGAGCGCCGCTAGCGGCTGAGCTGCCCAGACCCGTCTCGCTACTGTCGAGCACATGGACGGGTGTGGTCAATTCGATTGGGAGACATCTTTTGTGTTCTATCCGCATCGGCGGTGGCTCGAGGGTCGCCACGTGGCAATTCACCTCCAAGAGATCAAGGCGCAGGTATGAAAAGGCCCTAGGTGCGAATCGACGGGTGTTTTTGGAAAAGCTGACCTGGCTTCGCCCCGAAGCTCAAGCGTTTCGACGGCTTGGACTCGACTTTGAGCAGATGGGGCGAGAAGGCGACGCGACTGCGCTTTTCGGCTGGCTTGAGGCGGTCGAGGCGAGCGGCGTGCACGAGTCCAAAGGCTTTGCGCCCGGGATTCGGCAGGACCTTGCAGCGCTGACAGCGGCACTTCATTTCGGGTGAAGTAACGCTCAGACGGCCAGCCAGCCCAACCGCCCAAAGCTCCTCAAGCGGCAGTTCGGGCAAGCAAATTTCGATCTGCTACGAGCGCGGGTACTGCATTCAGCATGAACGGTTCAATAAAGGCGCGGAAGAACCGGTTTTCGGAGGCGCGTCATTTGCAGCCAATCCCTTGGTCCCGGCAGCCGAGGTGGTGTACGGAGATAAGGTAGGTCATGAAGTTTTCTTCGGCTCCTCGAGTTCAACCCAGAACCCCTGCACTTGGGCCGCGGCCTCACTGAACCGCGCCAGCTCTGCCGGATCGGGGGCGGGCAGCGGGTCGTCGATGCCTATCTCGGTAGCAGCTTTGTCGAAGACAACTTCGTGGTAGTGGGTCGACACCTCGAGAAACCGGGCCGCCTGACCTGTTCTATTTTGGAACGCGTGCGGCGCGTTGCTGGGGACCGTGACGCTCTCCCCGGCGGTGGCCTGAAGCCATTCCTGAGCGCCATCGGCTCCCAAACGACCGAAGTCTACCCGCCCCTCGAGGACGTAGAAGAATTCGGGGTAGGGGTGCTTGTGGAGCGGAATGCCGGCATCGGGGTCGAGCGTCATCTCGTAGACGGCGAACTGGTAACCGGTGTTTTCCCCGCGCGTCTTCCAGGTGAGGCGGGTGTCGCCTACGCGGACCGTCTTTCCCTCCTGACGGCCCAGCTTGAATACGTTGTGCTCAGCGATTTCTTCGGCCAGCGTTGGGTGTTTTACCGTTTGTTTGGCTTGTTCGTCCGGGTTACTCATGCGGGTATCTCCTCTTTCTCTAGCTGCGATTAGGCTGCCTCGGTCAGTAACTTTGGACGTCCGAAGTATACCCCGATTCGGGAATGGCGAGTTGCCTCGAGCCTCTCCCCCACTCGCATCTTTATTTACATAAGCTGCCTTGGCTATGGCTTTCCCAAGTTGGCACAGTTTTTGAGCTAGTAAGCACTCCCGCACAAATAAGCTAAACTATATTAATGGGACGGATTAAGGGTGTCGCGTTGAACGACGAGCAACGTCAAGCGCTTGAGCACGAGTACCGAACCGGCAAAACGCATAGTTATCGGCAACGCTGCCAAGGGGTACTGCTCAAAAGTGAGCCACGAAGTTCGGCGGAGGTTGCCAAGCAATTGGGCTGCAACGAGGTGACGGTCAATAGCTGGGTGAGACGTTACGAAGCAGGCGGTATCGAGGGGCTCAAAACCCGTTCAGGTCGAGGGCGTAAACCGATTCTAGACGAGGCCGACCTCGCTAAAGTCAAAGCGGTGGTAGCTGAGCACCGGCAGAAACTCTCAGTCGCCCGTGAAGAACTCGAGCAAGCGCTCGGCAAGTCGTTCAGCCAGGACACCTTGAACGGGCAAAGCCCGGCCCTAGTGGGCCTAAGTACAACCACATGACTCCTTCGGTATAGCACCGATAATCGAGAGGATGCGTTTGGGCTGGTCATTGTAGCCGTCGAAGAAGTTTTGGGCTGCTGCGATGAGGTCTTTAACTGACACGAAGAGCTCACCGTGCGTGACTTCACGGCGAAAGTGCCGCCAAAGCATCTCAATGGGGTTAAGCCAGGGACTGTACGTAGGCAGATAGAGCAAGATTAAGCGCCCAGCCG
>JAABUN010005215.1_pt1 | contig 16427 bp, 13 predicted proteins | sample 5559311 | NCBI WGS metagenome assembly JAABUN01 (sample SAMN10711877, study PRJNA513370) | rock metagenome | isolation source: Antarctica rocks | place: Antarctica: Victoria Land, Siegfried Peak sud
CCAGTCCGTCCGGGGTGTGGTGCGGCTCGACGTGCATAGCGACCTCCTGCCGGGGAGGTCACAATAGCGGCCGAGCCGCCCGCCGGGAAGAAACTACCTGGGAGCCGTATCACATGGCCGAATGCGTACTCCCTTCGCAGGTAATCGAGTAGGTAATCTTGAAGCACCAGCACGAACCGCTTGCCGAGGTGGTCAAACGTCATCACTTTGTGGTGCAGTTGGGCGAGCGTCGTTTTTGCGGTCATTTTCCAGTTCATCCCGAACGGCTTGGTCGACCCGGCGTCCGCCGCGTCGACCGGCAGCCCGTGGGACTGGATGAACCGCTGCCGGTCGGGCCAGATGGTGCCGGTCGTGTCGAGGGACTGGAGTTCGATGCCGACGAAGTCCCTGACCTTGCCACCACGAACCGACTAGAACTTACGCAGTTGGTGGCCCGGCGACTCGCGTACTGGGCTGTTCCGACCTACGCTCCTCGCCTGAACGCCCCGCCCGCTACGGCCGAGGACTACATCGACTTCCTGAGCCCCCCCCCGGGGGGGGCGACGGCCGCAGAGGCGGCGCGCGTGCAGCCCGAGCGACCGCGGGCGCCGGCCCACGACGCCTTCACCCGGCTGCTGGCCCGGCCGGGGCCGGAGGAGTTGTGGGACGAGGTCCGACCGCACGTCACCCGCGCCGGCGGCGTCCCGGTGGCGGACGACACCGTCCTCGACAAGCCGTACGCCCCCCGAACGGGCCCGGCCGCCCCGTTCTGGTCCGGCAAGCACCGGCGGGCCTTGCGGGGCATCAACTTGGTCGCGCTCGCCTGGACCGACGGCGGCGCCGCCTTCCCCACCGACTACCGCCTCGTGGACAAGGCCGGCGACCCGGAGGTCAACAAGGACGACCGCTTCCGCGCCAGGCCCTCGACCGCGAGGGCGCGGGGGTTCGCCCCGGCGTGCGTCTGCTTCGACGCCTGGTACTCGGGCCTGGACGACCGGGAGGCGGTCCGCGGCCACGGCGGGCACGTCCTGACGCAGGTGCGGTCGAGCCGGCGGGTGAATCCCGACCGCTCGGGCAACCGCCCGATCACGGAGTGCGACATCGCCCCCACCGGCACGGTGGTGCATCTGGAGGGGCTCGGGCCGGTCAAGGTGTTCCGGATCGCCGCCCGCGACGGCGGCACGAGGCACTGGCTGACCAAGGACCTCGCGATGACCGACCCGGACCGGCAGTCGCTCGCGGAGCGGGCGTGGCAGATCGAGGAGTACCACCGCGGCCTCAAGCCGTGCACCGAGGTCGAGCGGTGCCAGGCGCGGCTCGCCCGGTCGCAGCGGAACCACGTCGGGTTGGCGCTGCGGGCGTTCGTCCGGCGGGAGTACCACCGGTTCCACACCGGCGGGAGCTGGCTCGAGGCCGAGCGGGGGATCGTCCGCGACGCCGTCCGCGCCTACCTCGCCCAGCCCCGGTATCGGCTCCCGAACGCCGCAACTGCGTAAGTCCTAACTGTGTCCCGTAGCCCGCATCCGTCTTCGGAACACGCCATGCAGGAACTGACCCTCGAATCCCTCGCTCCCCGCGTGGCCGAACTCGACCGCAAGCTGGCCAGCATCAACCCCGCGAAGCGGGACTGGCGGAGCATCGTCGGCATCTCCGAAGAGAAGGAATTCGCTCGGCAGATGCAGGCCGAAATCGAAACGAACAGCGATGCCGTGCGGCGGACCGCGGTCGAAGAGGACGCCCCGTGATCCTGCCCGGCGGCGACCGACGCGACCGGCTTGCGTTCGCTCAGCCGGACCCGACTGCCGCCAGCACCTCGTAGTCGATCGGCTTGAAGCTGAAGTTGTTCGACAGCTCCGCCGAGCACGCCGTCAGCCCGACGATCAGGTCCATCTCGGCCCGCAGCACGATCGCGTCCCCGGCCTTCGACCGCGGCGGGCCGATGGCGAGTACGCCGTTCGCGTCCACCGCCACGTTCATGAAGATGTTCAGCGTCGTCGGGATCGCGTCCGGGGTGATGCCAAACGGGGCGAGGCCGCCGACGAGGTTGCCGAAGCAACTCGGGTGGTGCCCTTTATGGTTGTAGATGATCTGGAAGGTTTCCGGGCTGCACGGCGTCAGCAGGAAGTCGTGCCGGCCCACGTCGTCGGACTCGATCACGAACATCGGCCGGCTGCGGTTCGAGTAGAGCGTGTGCCCCGTCGTCAGGTAGATCGTGTTGGCGTAGTCGATCGACCGGCCGGAGGAGAGCCACTCGCGCGGGTCGGCTTGGGCGAAGGCCGTCAGGTCGGACACCTGCTCGCCGAGCGGGTCGACGACCCGTAGCCGTTGGCCTTTGGCGAGCAGAAAACCGGTGCCGGTCTGCGGGGCGAGGCGGTGCAGGCTCACGCGCCGGCCCTCGGGGTGCCGTGGCCGAACGGGCAGCCGCCGGCGGTGCCGCGGGCCGGGGCGAACGGCGGCTGCCAGTCGGGTTCGACCGGCCGACCGGAGTACTGGCGGGCTTCGGTCGCGGTGCCGTAGTCGGCCAGGTTCGGGTTGAGCGACCCCTGCAGCGATTGCTCGCGGGTGCGGATGGCCTGTTGGAACCGCTCCCAACCGCCCGCTTCCTTGAGCCTGACGAACTGGGCGTGGGGGTTGAAGATCAGCACCGGCCAGGGGAACCGGCGGGCTTCTCGTGAACTATGCGGGTGGAGGCCGACGACGAAGAACGCCTTGCCGGCGAAGCTGAACGAGAAGTGCGGGCTGGCCGGGTCGGCGCTGACGGTCGGATCCCAGTCAAACAGTTCGGCGTCTTGGCCGTTCAGTTGCCGCAGTTGCGCCCACAGTAGTCGCTCGAACCCGGCCTCGTCGGCGTCGGTCGGCCCGGCGAACACCGCGGCGAACGTGACAAAATCGCCGTCGAGAACTTGCTCGGCCTCGCGGGAGAATGTGAACAGATCGTGGCTCAGTCCGGCCGTCGATTCGGGCGAACCGAGCCGGTCGTAGACGCCCAGGCGGTAGTTCTCGTGTCCGACGGCGCTCTTGGCCCCCAGGCATGAAAATTGGGGTGCCTGGACGAAGCCACGGAACGCCCCGGCGACGGCCGCCGAGAACAGGTCCGGCGGGGTACGCGGGTCGGCGAGCAGGACCGGCTTGCCGCCCTTAATACCGAAATAACGGCTGTTCTGGACGGCCAGATCGCTCGAAAACGGATTATCGTTTCGGGGGGCCGGAGGCGTGTCGATTCGGTGCATGACCATATTAGAACCGTCAATCCGGGAGAGGATTCATCTGCCACAGACGCAAGATATGGAAGCAAATCCCGGGCCGTCGGGTGGCTACCAACGCCCCCGGTCGGCGTTGACCCCCGACCCGGCCCTGCGTATGCTCCCGCCCGACTCGACCCCTTCTCCCGCCCCGGACGGCCCGGATGAGATCGCTCCGGACTTGGCTCATCCGTGGGGCCGCCCTCGCCGTCGTCGCCGTGATCGGCGGCGGCGCGTGGGTCGTGTCCGAGTGGGTCAACCCGAACCGTGTCCGCGAACTCCTGGTCCACGCCCTCCGCGAACAGATGCCGGACGCCGAGGTCGAGGTCGAGGCGGCCCAACTCCGGCTGTTCGGCGGCATCGCGGCGACGAACGTCAAACTCACTCGCAAGGGCGAGACCGAGCCGTTCCTCGCCGCCCCGGCCGTGATGCTCGCCCACGACAAAGAACAACTCCACCGCGGCCGGCTGATTCTGCGCAAGGTCGAACTCGACGGCCCGACCGTCCGGGTCGCCCGGCGGGCCGACGGGTCGTGGTCGGTCGCCGGCCTGTTCAAGCCCGGCCCAACCGACCGGCCGATGCCGACCCTCTTGATCAAGAACGCCACCGTCATCGTGACCGATGCCCGGCCCGACCCGCTGCCGCCTCTCACCCTGACGGCCGCCCGGTTCCAGGTGGTCAACGACCCGCTGCCGGTCGTCCGTATCGACGGGGCGTTCACCCTGTCGCCCGGCGGGACCGCCCAAACCGGCGGGCTGGCGGTGCCGATGACGGTGGCCGTCCGGCTGAACAAGGTCGATCAGGCCGTCCACGTCCGGGTCGAGGTGCCCGACCTGCCGCTCACCCCGGACCTGACGCCGGCGTTGGCGAAACTGCACCCGGCCGCCGGCGACTACGCGGCCCCGTTCACTGGCCATGTCGGCATCCGGGCGGATGTCCACGCCGGGGCCGGCCTGCCGCCGACGTTCGACGTGAAAGTCGAGGTCCGCGACGGCCGGTACGACGACCCGACCCTGCTGCCGTGGCCGCTGGAACACATTGCCGCGACGGTCCACTACAAGGACGGCAAGGTCGCGGTCGAGAAGGGGACGGCCCGGTTCGGCCCGGCCGGGGTCGACTTCGCCCTCGACACCCGGCCGTTCGCCGAGGTCGGTGCCGGGGAGGCCGGCGGGGCGACCCCGCTGAAACAGGCCGAGGCGGCGGTCGACGGACTGACGGTCAAGCTCGCCGGTCTGCCGCTCGACGACGACCTGTTCGCCAAGCTGCCACCGGCCTTCCACCGCACGCGAAAGATGCTCCGGCCGGCCGGGTCGGTCGACGTGGCTGTTACCGCCGTCCGCACCCCGGTCGGCCTGCGCAAGGAGTTCGACGTGCGGCCGAACCGGCTGGCGGTCGCCTACGAGAAGTTCCCCTACCCGGTCCAGGACTTGCGCGGGTCGGTCAGGCGGGTCGTGACGCCGGACGGGACGGACGAGTTCCAGATCGCCGTCGACGGGACGGCCGGCGGCCGGCCGGTCGGGCTGACCGGCCGGGTCTCGGCCGAGCCACCGGGGGTCGAGCCGCTGATCGAGTTGAAACTCACCGGCATGGACTTCCCGATCGACGGCCGGCTGGTCGCGGCCATGCCGGCCAAGTCGGCGGCCCTATTCGGCAAGCTGCACCCGACCGGCCGGGCCGACTTCACCGCCGATATCCGCCAGCCCAAAGACGCCGACCGGTGCGAGAACACACTCAAGGTGCGGGTCTACGACGGGGCGGTCAACCCGATCGAGGTGTTCCCGTACCCGCTCGCGGACATCCACGGCCACGTCGTGATGCACCTGGCCGGGGCGGACCGCCGAGGGAAGGCGGCCGACGACGACCGGATCGAGCTACGCGATTTCCACGCCCGGCACGGCGGCGGCCGGCTGCGAGTCGGCGGGACGTTCGGGCCGGTCCCCGACTCGGCCGACCGGCGGCTGGCCCTCGACGTGACCGGGGAGGAGATGCCGCTCGACGCCGACTTCCGGGCCGCGGCCGACAAGCTCAACGTCGGCGGCCTGTGGGCGGCCGTCAACCCGCGCGGGGCGCTCCACTTCGCCGCCCGCGTCGAGGTGACCGACCGGGCCGCACCGCCGCCGCCGAACGCCGTCGCGGCGGCCAAGCCGGGGCAGGTCGTCCCGGCCGCCGCGGCACTGCCGGGCGAGCCGGGGTTCAATCCGGCGACCGACCTGTCCCTGATTGCCAGCTTTAAGGGACCGACGGTCACGCCGCGGGCGTTCCCCTACGAGTTGGCCGACATCGCCGGGACGGTCCGGTACGCCGGCGGCAAGCTCGACCTGGGCGACCTGAAGGCGAAACACGGCCCGACGAGCGTGGCCGTCGACGCGGCCGAAGTCCGATTCGGGGCCGGCGGCGAGGTCTGGGCGAACATCGGCGCGTTCGCCGCCCGCCCCTTGGCTCTGGACGCCACACTCCTGGGTGCCCTGCCGGCCCGCGCCCGCGAGGGGCTGGCGGAGTTGAAACTGGCCGGGCCGATGGACCTGCTCGCCAAGCACGTCGTGCTGCGGGTGCCCGGATCGGCACCCCGGGGACCGACCCCCGAGACTGCCGCCGACCCGCTGGCCGGGGCGGTGGTCTACTGGAACGCGGAGTTGAAATTGAACGGGGCGACGGCCGATGTCGGCACCGCCTGGACCGACGTGTTCGGGGCGGTGGCGTCGGTCGGCCGGTTCGAGGACGGCCGGCTCGGGGCCGTCGTCGGCAACGCCTGGTTCGACCGGGCCACGATCGCCAAGCAGCCGCTCACCAACGTGAAATTGACGTACCGCGTCCGCCCGGCCCACCCCGACCCGGCCGCCCCCGGCGAAGTCGTGCCGATGGCGCTGGAGTTCCCCGACCTGACGGCGGATTTGTTCCAGGGGACCGTCGGCGGCGAGGCCCGGGTCCAGTTCGGCGAGGGGATGCGGTTCAAGCTCTGGCTGACGGCCGCCGGCGTGCGGATCGACGAACTCGCCGCCCACTGGCACCTCGGCCACGGGGGCGAGATACGCGGGCTGGCCCAGGGCAAGCTGCTGTTGGAGAACCCGCCGGACCCCGTCACCGGACTGAGTGTCCTGACCGGGTCGGGGCAGATCGACGTGCCCAACGGCCGATTGTTGAACCTGCCGGTGCTGCTGCCGATGCTGAAGCTCCTGAAGTTGCAGACGCCGGACCAGACGGCGTTCGAGGAGGCCCACGCGGTGTTCAAGCTGCGCGGCGACCGGGTCTGGGTCAACCAGCTCGATCTGGTCGGGTCGGCCGTCAGCCTCGGCGGGTCCGGGCAACTCGACACCAAGGGCGAGGACGTGCGGTTCGAGTTCTACACCGTCTGGAGCCAGGCGCTCCGGCGGGGGCTGGCCCCCCCCCTGGGGGATGTCACGTCGGCGTTGAGCGGCAACCTATTCCGCATCGAGATGGCCAAGCGGCCGGGCGGCAAGATGGAGTACAAGCCGCACGTCCTGCCGGTCATTACCGACCCGGTGAAGGCGGTGGCCGAGCGGCTGCGCAACCGGCTCGGCCCGGCCCCGGCCCCGGAACCCCCGGCCGGGGCGGCCACTTACCGGGCGACCGGTGGGCGTTAGAATGGCGGCGGACCGTGCCCCACCCCCGAGACCGCCCCGATGCTCCCCGGCTTCCTGACCCTGCACCGGATGATCTTCTGGGAGTTGGTCCGGGTGTTCGCCCTATCGCTGGTGGGCATGACCGGCATCTTTCTGATCGCCGGCGTCATCCAGCAGGCGACCCAGCTCGGCGTCGCGCCGGGCAAGCTGTTCCAGGTCATCCCGCTGCTGATCCCGAGTTCCCTGCCGTACACCGTCCCGGCCACCATCCTGTTCGCGTCGTGCGTCGCCTACGGCCGGCTGGCCAACGACAACGAGGTGGTGGCCATGAAGGCGGCCGGCGTCGACCTGCTCACCATCCTGACGCCCGCGCTTCTGCTGGGCGTCCTGGGCACCGCCGGGGTGGCGGCCGTGTCGTGGGCCGTCATCCCCCGTTCCTACGTGCGGCTGCAGGTCGAGATCACCCGCGACCCCGAGGAGTTCCTGTACAACCAGTTGAAGCGCGAACGCAACTTCCGGGCCAACACGTCCCCGTTCGCCCTGTACGTCCGGGACGTACAGGGGCGGCGGCTGGTCGACGTGATCGTCAAGCGGCGGGCCGCGACCGACCTGGCCCGGAGTGCCGACGGGGCACTGCAGGTGAAGTACGACTACGTCGCCCGGACCCGCGAGGCGGAACTCAAGGTTGACCTCGACCGGAAGGTGCTGACCGTCGACGCCAAGGATTGGCTGGTCGGCAGCGACACGTCGCAATCGCAGACGACGGGCCACCCGGAGGTGTCGATCGACCTGCCGGAAATCTTCTCGATCAAGCAGATCCGCAGCCGGCCGATCGCCCTCGACTGGGACGAACTCCCCGGCCGGGGGGCCGAGGTGCGGCAGGAGCGGGCGGACATTGCGGCCAAGCGGGAGGCCGCCCGGCAGTTGGTCCGGACCAGCCCCGACCCGGCGGTCGCCGCCGCGGCCGCCGGCCAGGACGTGGCGTTCGCCCAGCAGTTGAAGGACGCCGACCGGAACTTCCGGAACGTCGAACACGAGTACCACAACCGCCCCGCCCTGGCGGCGAGCTGCCTGGTGTTCGCCCTGATCGGCTGCCCGGTCGGCATCTGGTTTAACCGTAGCGACTACCTGAGTACGTTTGTGGTCTGCTGGATTCCGACGGTGCTGCTGTACTACCCCTTGGTGTTGGCCGGGGCCGGCCTCGCGAAAGACGGCAAGGTGCCGATCCCGGTCGGAGTGTGGGGGCCGAACGTGGTCCTGGGCGTGCTGGCGCTCTTGCTGACGTGGCGGCTGGTGAAGCGGTAGGACGAGAAACCCACCGATGATCATCGGTGGACTTACCCGCCCCCTCACCCCTTCGGTGGCAGCCGCGGCACCTGCCCGCTCGTCCGCCGCAACTTCGCCTGCAGCGCCCGCCGCCGGGCCGGGTCGTCGTGTTCGTCCTCGATGTCTCCGATGATCTCCTCCAGTACGTCCTCCAGGGTGAGGATGCCGAGGATGTTGCGGTCCGCGTCCCGGACGATGGCCATCGGCCGCTTCGAATGGCGGAACAGCTTCAGCGCGTCGGCCACGCTGCCGTCGGCGTCCAGGAACTGCGGGTCGTACCGGGCGTCCTCGAGGTTGACCAGGCCGCGCAGGCTGAACAAATAAAACAGGTCCTTCGAGTTGACCACCCCGACGATGTTGTCCGGCGTGCCCTGGTAGACCGGCATCCGGGTGTGCGCCCCGTCCCGGACGGCCTGGAGGACTTTGTCCGACGACGTGGCCACGTCGAGGGCCATGACCTTGTCCCACGGGACCATGCAGTCCCGGACCGTCTTGTCGGAGAGCGAGAACACGTTGTACAGGATGTCGGCCGAGTCCGCCTCGATCAGGCCGGCCTCGTGGGTGTCCTCGATGATCATCTGCAACTCTTCGACCGTGTGCGTCTCGTCGGAGTGGCTGCCGGACTTGAACCCGATCAACATGAGGAAGACGTTGCTCGACCCGTTCATGACCCGGATGGCCGGGTGGGCCGCCCGGGCGAACCAGTTGGTCGGCCGGGCCACCCACAGGCCGACCCGCTCGGCCGCCTGGAGGGCGGCGATCTTGGGCATCTGCTCGCCGAACACGACGTGCAGGTACGTGAGCAGGGCGAGCGTCAGGGCGACGGAGAAGGCCCGGGTGACCGACCCCTGCCAGCCGTCGGGCAACCAACCGAACAGGGGACTGATCAGGGTGTTGAGGGCCGGCTCGCTGAACAGCCCGAGCGCCAGGCTCGCCAGCGTGATGCCGAGCTGGGCGGCGGCGACGCTGCGGTCGAGGTCGTCCACGGCCGCCAGGAGGGCTTTGGCCCGCGGGACGCCGGTGTTGACCAGTTCCTCGACCCGCGTCCGGCGGACGGCGACCAGGGCGAACTCGGTGGCGACGAAGAACCCGTTGACGGCGATCAGGGCCGGGATGGCGGCCAGCCCCAGCACGGTACTCCACACGCTTGTCTCGACATCGGCGGCGAACAGACTCACGGCGGCCCCCACGGCCGGCCCCGCGGGGACACCCCGCCGGCGGTCCGGTCGGGGGTTATTGTAGTCACTCCCCAACCGTGTCCGTCAGCCGGACCACCGCCGCCGCCTTGGTGTCGGCCGCCGGGTCGGTCAGCATCGCCCCGACGTACACCTCCCGCGTCCGCCCGGCCGGGTCGGCGTCGACGACCACCGGCGTCGAATAGACCTGGACCGCGCGGCCGAACTGGCCGCGCAGGTCGCGGACCCAGAACGTCGCCCCGGTCGCCGGGTCGAGGCAGACGGCCGTCCCGTCAGTGGTGACGGCGTAGACGGCGAACGGCCGGGTGCCCCCGGCATAGCTCGCCACGGCCGGCCCGGCGGTGAACGCCGGTCCGATCGACCGCTTCCAACGCAGTTTGCCCGTCGAACGGTCCAGGGCGTATAGCACCCCGTCCCGCGCCGCGGCGTAGATGGTCTGGCCGTCGGCGGCGAGGCCGGTGTGGACCGACTTCGGCAACTCGACCCGCCACACCTCGGCCCCGGTCGCCGCGTCCAGGCACATCACGACGCCCTTGGCCTCGGTTTCGGCCGGCAGGCCGTCGCTTTCGCCGGACAGGTCTTCGCCCAAGTTGCCGGTGCCGAGGCCATAGTAGACGAACCGACCGCGCACGAGCGGCGGGCCGAACGACCGGGCCGGGGCCGGGGTCCGCCACACCTCCTTGCCGGTCGCCGCGTCGAGGCACAAGAGGGCGAGGGTGCGGTAGCCGCTGCCGACGTACACCCGCCCGCCGGCGACGGCCGCCGGGGTGTCGACGTGCAGCCCGGCCGCTTCGCCCTTCATGTGCCAGATTTCGGCCCCGGTATTCGCGTCGACGCAGTACACGCCGTCGTCGCCGGCCGGGAAGGTCACCCGGCCATCCACGACGGCGGGCGTCCCCTCGGTGTGGCTGGTGGTCGTGACCGGGGCCGGCCACGCGGGCTTGCCGCTCGCCGCGTCGAGGCAGAACAGCCGCCGGCCGCTGTCGGTGTGCAGCCCCTCGCCGGCGTACACCTTGCCGCTGGCCACCGCCGGGGTAGCGAACGCCGGCTTGAGGTTGCCGTCGTCGGTGAACGTCCAGGCCGGCTTTCCCGTCGCCCGGTCGATCGCATACACCGCCCCGGCCTGGCTGAACCCGCGGGTCCGGCCGGTGCCGAAGTAGAGGCGGTCCGGGGTGACAGTGACGGCCGACAGCACCTCGTGGGCGTCGGCCGTCTCGAACAGCAGCCGCACGTCTTCCAACTTCGGTCCGGCGGACTCGGTGGTCGAAGCGTCCCCCGTGACCACGTCGCCCAGCCCCGGCGGAGCGGCGGCTGGCGTGCCGGTCAGGGTCAGTGCCCCGACGCCGAACGCCAGCGCGGCCGCCAGCCCGACCGACTCGCCGGACAGGCTGAGCCGGACGCCGTCGGCCGGAGCTTCGTCGAGTGTTCGGTAGCCGGCGTAGAGCGTGGCGGCGGCGACGCCCACGGCCAAGGCGCTGAACTCCCGCCACGGCATCCGCAGCAGTTCCGCCCACCCGGCCTGCCAGCCGACGAGGGTGACGAACAGATTCAGGACGGCCGTTATCGTTAGCAGCGTGGCGACTTCATTGAATCGGGCCGGGTGCGTGACCGCCGGGTCGGCGTCGGCCAGCGCCCGGTAGCGGCGGCCGGCCCAGACCAGTCCGCAGGCGGTGACGGCGAGGAGTAGCAGCGCGAACGCCCGCGGCCCGGCCCACCACTCCCCCGGTAGGTAGTCCTTGGCGAAGTAGTACACGAGGGCCAGGGTGCTGTTGACGCTGGCCACGATCAGGAACGCCCGCCACCGGGTGAACGCTACCGCCAGCCGGGCGAACAGGCCGGGGAAGAACACGGCCACCAGCGCCAGCGGGCCGACTAGGACGAACGACGGGATCACCCCGACGACGACCGGTCCGCCGACCACGACCCGGGCCTGAGGCTTCTTTTCTTCGGCTTTCTTGTCGTCGGATGCCGGCGGGCCAAACCCAGGTTTCTCGTCTGCCTTCAGCGCCGGCGGAGCCTTTGTCTTGTCGAGCGCCTGCTTGACCACGTCGGCGAGTTCGGCCGTCGTCCCGGCGAACGTCCGCCGCAGGTACGGCTCGCCGTGCAACAGTGCCCAGCGGATTTTGTCCCCGTCAACTGTCCCCTGGGCCTGGAGCCACGTTCCTTCGGTGAAGGCGAACAGGGTGTACTTGGCCCCGGCCTTGGTGACGAACAGCACGACCTTGCGGCCGGGCTTGAGCCGGTCGAACAGTTGCGGGACGTGCTTGTCCTTGGCCGCGTCGGCGTCCCCGGTCATGTTGACGAGCAGCTTGTCGGCCGGCGGCTTCCCCTTGAGCGCGCCCTTCACGACCAGCGTAACCGCCGGCCGGTCCGGCTCGCTGGCCGTCACCTCGGCTGTCAGGATGACTTCCTCCTGGGCGATCACGTCCTTGAGCGGGATCGGCCGGGACAGGGCCGCCGGGGCGAGACCGGGCGCGAGTAACAGCAGGGCGACGGCGAACACGGCACGCGGCATATCGAAGCCCTCGGGGGAAGTGGGGCATGATACCGCGCGGCGTGCGGGTCAGTCGGCGTCCGAGCCACACTCCGCGGATGTGTACGCGCGGAACCCGCCTGTGAACCCGAACTCACGGCCCTCACACCAGGTCTGGAGCAGCGTTTTCAACTCGCTCGCTTGCGACGCCGGGATCACCTGTTCGGCCTCGCAAATGCACAAGCCGAAGCGGAAGTGCCAGCGCCGGGCCGCCCCGGCGGCCTCCGGGGCCGCGGACCGGTACCCGCCGCCGATGCCCAGCCGCCTCGCCTCCGCCCATCCGATCGCGGTGTCGCACAGGAGGTCGTCTATCATTCGGCGGGGGATCGGGTCGGCCGCGTGGACGAAGAAGTCGAAACACCAGTCGTCTTGCGAACCCACTATGTCTGCGTCTCCGCGTGCCCGGCCGCCTCAAATTCGCCGGAACTGCCGGTCCAACTCTAGCCGGCTGAACAGCAGCGAGGTCGGCCGGCCGTGCGGGCAGTGGTGACTGTCCTCGGCCAGGTCGCGCAGGTGCAAGAGATGCCGAATCTCCTCGGCCGTCAGCCGGTCGCCGGCCTTGACCGCCGCCTTGCACGCCATCGTCGCCAGCAAATGATCGAGTAGGACTTCCCGCGCCGGCGGCCGGTCCCGGCTCACCAGGTGGTCGATGACCGCCTGCAAAATCTCGTGCGGCGGCCGGCGGTTGAGCAGCGTCGGGTAGCTCGACAGCAGCACCGTGTTGCCGCCGAAGTCGGTCACCTCCAGGCCGAGTTCGGCGAGCGCGTCGGCCGCATCGAGGACCGCCGCCGCCTGCTCGGGGGGCAGGTCGATCGGCTCGGGGATCAGGAGCCGCTGGACTTCGAGCTTGCCGTCCCGCACCCGGCGGCGGAGCTGCTCGAACAGGATGCGCTCGTGGAGGGCGTGCTGGTCGATGACGAGCATCCCGGCCGGCGTTTCCAGCACCAAGTAGGCGTCGTGGACCTGGAGCGCCGCCCCCGGAGCCAGCGGCGGGACCGCGAACTCCGGCGGCAGCGCCGGCGCGGGCGGCGGCTCCTGGGCGGCCGGCGGTGCGTCCCACGGGGCCGGCATCGCCTCGGCCAAATCGCGGCGCGGTCCCACGGCCGGCGGCTCACCCGACGGCACCTCGCGCGGCGGCACGTCCGCCGTCGTCATCCGCGTCCACCCCGGCGCGTCGTCGAGGGGCGGCGGCTCCGGCACCTCGGCGGCGAGACTCGGGGCCGTCAGGCGCGGGACCAGGTTTTCCTTCAACAGCCGCGTCTTGACCGTCGACCGGACCAGCGAATAGAGGAGCGAGTTCTCGCGGAACCGGACTTCGGCCTTGGTCGGGTGGACGTTGACATCGACTTGGTCCGGCGGGACGTGCAGGAACAGAAACCCGACCGCGTACCGGCCGGTCATGAGCAGGTTGCGGTACGCCTCTTGGAAGGCATGGCCCAGACTGCGGTCCCGGACCCAGCGGCGGTTGACGAACAGGTACTGCAGCTTGGCATTCCCCCGGTCGCAGGCCGGGTCGGCGACGAACCCGGACAACTGGAACGGCCCGGGGAGCGGGTCGAGAATGTACAGCGCGTCCCGCACGTCGGTCCCGAAGAACAGGCCGATCCGGTCCGCCAGCCCGGCCGACCCCGGCACCTCGTAAATCAGCTTGCCGTTGTGCCGCAGCACCAGGTGCAGCCCGGGGTGCGCGAGGGCCAGGCGGGTAACCGTCTCGCAGACATGCCCGAGTTCGGTGGCCAGGCTCTTGAGGAACTTCTTGCGGACCGGCACGGCGCGGAATAAATGGCGCACTTCGACCCGCGTCCCGACCGGCCCGCCCCACGGCCGCACCGCCGACACGTCCCCCGCGTCGCAGCGGATTTCTGCCCCGGTCGGCTGCCCCGGTGGCCGGGACTGGATACCCACCGACGCGATGCCGCCGATTGACGCCAGCGCCTCGCCGCGGAACCCCATCGTCATCACGCGGAACAAATCGTCGGCGTCGGCCAGCTTCGACGTGGCGTGGCTGGCGAAGGCGAGCGGCAGGTCGTCCGGGTGGATGCCGCCGCCGTCGTCGACGACCCGGATCAGGTCCGTCCCGGCCGCTTCGAGGTCGATATCAATCCGGGTGGCCCCGGCGTCGACGGAGTTTTCGAGCAACTCCTTGACGACGCTGGCCGGCCGTTCGATCACCTCCCCGGCGGCGATCTGCGCGATCGTGGTCGGCGACAACTGGCGGATGCGTGGCATACCCGGCACTCTACCCCGCCCGGCCGGGCCGGGGAAGGGCGGTCAATCCCCCCAGCCGGACCGGCGGATCGGGGGAAACCGGCCGAGCGGACTTTCCCGAACCCGGTCGGCCGTGTACCCTGGCGTGTCCCGACACGTCCACAGTCAAGGAGAACGTCATGGCGAAGGGGAACAACTCGCAGGGCAAGGACAAGAAGAAGGCCAAGGCGGCCCCGAAGAAGGACGCCAAGGCGGCCCCGGCCACCAAGTCGGCGGCCGGCAAGAAGTGACGGCGGGCCGGGTGCTAACGCGGACCGCGTGAACGGACAGTACCCCCCAAAGCCCAGGGATGAACATCCCTGGGGAGTTAAACCAGCCCCGGCGCTAACATCTCTGTTCTCACACCACGCTGCCCCGCAGCACCGCCCGGACCGGCGACCCGTCCGCCCCCACAATCGAGAGCGGCAGCGCCAGCAACTCGTACCGGCCCGGCGTCACCTCGTCGAGCCACGCGCCTTCGAGGATGGCCACCCCGGCCCGGCCGAGCGCGTGGTGGTTGTCGAGCGTCTTCGAGTCGAGCGCATCTACCGACGGCACATCGACGCCGACCAGGACCACCCCGCGGCCGGCCAGCCACGCCGGCAGTGTCGGCTCCATGACCGGGACGGCGGCCGGGAACCGCGTCGAGTCCGGCCACCCGCCGGTGCGGAACAGCACCCGCGGCACGGCCGTGAAGTCAAGGGCTTCGACCCGGTCCTGCCACGATGCTGCGCCGCGGACATCGACCACCCACGCCGGGCCGACGAACACGTCCGGGGCGAGGCGATCGACCGTCGCCCCGGCGCGGTCGTAGTGGAACGGGGCGTCGACATGGGTGCCCATGTGGACGCTCGTCGAAACCATCCCGACGTTCACGCTCGCCCCCGCGGCTTGGGTCCACGACGGGCGGAACTGGAACGGCTCGTCCCCCGGCCACCCGGCGGTGCCCGCCGACAGCGGCCGGGAGATGTCGATCAGCGGGCGCTCAGGTGACGGGGGCATCGGCACTCGCGGGGTCGTCGGGCAGGTCGGTCGAGAGGAGGGTTTCGAGGATGTCGATGGCCGCCACGCACTCGGCGAACGACGTGTATAAGGGGGCCGGGGCGAGGCGTAACAGGTCCGGCGGTCGGAAGTCCGGGACGACCCCGCGCGCCCGCAGCGCCCGCGACAGCCGGCCGGCGGCCGAGTGGGCGAGGGTCAGGTGGCCGCCGCACCGCTCGTCCTCAACAGGGGTGACGACGCCGACGCCGAACCGCGCCAGGCGCTCGACTACCAGCCGACGCATAAACGCCGTCTGGGCCAGCGACTTGGCCCGGATGCGTTCGATGCCCGCTGCCTGGATCAGTTCCAGCGCCCCGGCCAGCGGGGCCAGACTCAGCACATGCGGGGTGCCGGCCTGGAACCGCCCCGCGTCGGCCGCCGGGTGGAAGTCCGCGGTCATGGCGAACTGCCGGGCCGGGTCCGACCCGAACCAGCCGGCCAGCCCCGGTAGCCGGTCGCGCAAGCGGGGGGCGACGTACAGCCACCCCGGTGCCCCCGGGCCGCCGTTCAGGTGCTTGTAGCCGCAGCCGAACGCCAGGTCGATGCCGTCGCGGCGGAACTCGTGCGGGACCACCCCGGCCGAGTGCGAGCAGTCCCACGCCACCGGGATGTCCCGCTCGCGGGCGGCGGCGGTCAGGCGGGGCAGGTCGAGCAACTGCCCGGTCGTGAACACGACGGCCGGCAGCACGGCGAACCCGACGGCGGCCCCCATCGCTTCAATAATCGCATCCTCGCCGAGCAGCCGATCCGGCCCGGCCGGGACAAGTACCACTTCGGCGACCGGGTCGAGGCCGCGGCCGCGCAGGTGGCTGTCGACGGCGTACCGGTCCGACGGGAAGTGCGTGGCGTCGATCACCACCTTTGGCCGCGTCCCCGGGCCGTGGAACGTGGCCAGCAGTTGGTGCAGGTTGATCGTCGTCGATTGGCCGACCATGACATCGTCCGGGTCGGCCCCCAGGAGCGGGGCCAACAGCCCGGCGGCCCGGCGGCTCAGCCCGAACCACGGGTCCGGCCCGTCCGTCCAGCCCTGCACGGCCCGCGTCCGCCACGCCTCGACGGCCCGCATCAAGCCCCGTTCGGCCGCGTGGCACATCAGCCCGAGCGAGTTGCCGTCGAGGTACGCCACGCCAGGCGGTCGGGCGAACTCGCGGGCGAACTCGGCCAACTCGTCGGCGGCGTCCAACTCGGCGGCGGTGGTCATGCGGGCATCGTATCAGAGCCATGAGCCGTCAGCTATTAGTCGTCAGCCAGACGCGCTCCGGCTGACGACTAATAGCTGACG
>JAABUN010005216.1_pt1 | contig 16426 bp, 21 predicted proteins | sample 5559311 | NCBI WGS metagenome assembly JAABUN01 (sample SAMN10711877, study PRJNA513370) | rock metagenome | isolation source: Antarctica rocks | place: Antarctica: Victoria Land, Siegfried Peak sud
GCCTTCATCGCCCTGGTCATCCAGCGCGGCGCCACGACCATCGCCCTGCCCGCCGCCGACCAGCGGATCGAGCCCGGCGACACGCTCGCCATCCTCGCCCATGAGAACAAGCTCGACGAGCTGCTCCCGCCGCCCCGCCGCCGCTGACAACGCGTGTAGGGTGCGACTGCCCCGTGCGAGGCCAGATCGTGGCACTCGCAGGGCTGGGGTGCCAGAGAAAGCGGCCAGATGGGCGTAGTATGGGTAGTGTCAGAACTCAGGACGCAGTCGCCAGATTCGGGACAAGCCGGGAGGAAAGTGGGGACCGGCACGGTGAAACGGGCGATCTCGCGGGCTTGCACACGCGTGATAGGCCATATTTTCTGACCAAGTGGGGAAGATCAAACCAACCACGCTGGCATTGACTGAGTTCTGACACTTCCGATCAAGGACCTCTTCGCGGCGGGTGCCGACGTCGTGCAGATCGACGAGCCCTACCTGCAGGCGCGCCCGGAGCGGGCGCGCGAGTATGGGGTCGAGGTGATCAACCGGGCGCTAGCGAGTGTCGAGGGCACGACAGCGCTGCACATGTGCTTCGGCTACGCCGCGATCGTCCACGAGCGGGCGAACCGCTACGCCTTCCTGACGGAGCTGCGCGACTGCGTGGTCCAGCAGATCTCGATCGAGGCGGCCCAGCCGCGCCTCGACCTGGCCCCGCTGCGGGACCTCCCGGACAAGACGATCATCCTGGGGGTGCTGGACCTCGGCGACATGCGGGTCGAGACGCCCGGGATCGTCGCGGATCGCATCCGGGCGGCGCTGGCCTGGGTCGCGCCCGAGCGCCTCATCGCTGCCCCCGACTGTGGGATGAAGTACCTGACGCGCGAGGTGGCCGCCGGCAAGCTCCAGGCCCTGGTCGACGGGACGCGGATCGTGCGGGCCGAAGTGGGGTAGGCTGGCTGAGCGAGACGCTTCAGGCGGTTGCGTCAGAATTGAGACCGTGCGGGAGGCTGAAGACGAACGCGGACAGCACGAAACGGGCCTTCGTGATGGCGTATGGCGTCATAATTCATCATCGGGCGGATCTGAGGCGATTTTCTGACACTCGCCATGCGGGAGTGCCAGCCCGGTCGCGCGGAAGGAGCCGGAACACGCATTTTGACACCATACGGGCCTGCACCACACGTATGAACGTGCCGCGTAAGGCCGACGGATGCATTTCTAGCCAGGACAGCCCTCCGCGCTCGTAATCGCGCGCTCGCTAAAGGTGTGCCGGAAGTTACTATAACGCATCTGTGCAGGAATCAACCGCTTGTCTCCGATAATTCCCCCAATAGACCCTCCCGCCCATCCCTTTCCCGGTTAACTTGACACCTGCTGAGCCACCCCTCCGCCGCCACCGACTCGGTCATCCTCGCCGACGCCACCACCGCAGCATTCACGGTGACACTGCCCTCGCCGAGCGGCATCTCCGGCCGCCAGTACACCATCAAGAAGATCGACAGCTCAGTCAACGCCATCGCGATCTCTTCCACGGCGGGGACCATCGACGGGGCCGCGACCAAGGCACTCTCAGCGTCGGGGCAAGTGGCGCGGGTGGTGAGCGATGGGCAAAATTGGTTCGTGGTGTAGCGGGGTGGTGATCTCCTCCTCGACTCAGATATGCGAACCGAGGGTATAGCCAAGCCTTTCCTTGAAATCGCGCAAGTCTTGCATCGCTGTCAGTAATTCTTCGGCGAGTTTGTGGATGTCATTGGCCCGGACCTGGATAGACTCTAAGCGATACCCATTTCTCACCGCAACCCTAATCCGCGCCAGCGTTTCCCCGCTCGCACCCAGAGCCCAGACGGCATGGATCATCTGGTTGCGTCGTTCTCCCAATTTTCCGATGCGTGAAAGGAGCCTGGTCAACTCCTCCTCAAGCATTGCTCCGTGACCCTTTGCAACGAAGAGTGACGCAATCAGTACCCGCAATGCGCCCTCCCCACGGAGCTGCGAGGTAATTGTTGCACCAGTCTCTTCATCTACACCGAGCAGACCCCACACGAAGGAATTCAGCCCCAACTCCAGGAGCGCGTAGTGTACGCTGACCAGCCCGATAGCCTCCATATGACCAGGATTTTTACTCGCTGCGGACTCGGTGCGCCGCGAAAGCCTCTTCTCCCAGTACTCCGCAGTGTTCTCGGCCATCCTTGCTCGCCTCATCCCACGTCTGTCGATCAGCCGCAGCCCCGCCTCCCGCGAATCCTAACACCCTTTCCGTATTTCAATCTGTCTCGCCTGATCTCGGCGCATGTAGCGGTCCGGCACTGGTCGTCCTGGCCCAGGCGCGACAACGGCGACCTTCGCGTGGTGGGCGGTCATCGTGTATGTCGAGCGGGATTGAGGTCGGTCGGTCGTTAAATGTGAGCTAGAACGGCGTGTCGTCCTCGTAGTCGTCGCCAGCCGGTGCCCGCCCCGCCCCGCTCACCACCGCCGCACGCTGCGGACTCGCCATGCCCGATCCGCCCGTCTCGTCCTCGTCCCGCCCGCTGAGCATGAGCATCTCGCTGGCGATGACCTCGACCGAGGTCCGCTCGACCCCGTCCTTGTCGGTGTACTTGCGCGATTGCAAGCGCCCCTCGACATAGACCTTCTGCCCCTTGCGGAGGAACTGGTTGCAAATCTCCGCTAACTTGTAGCCGCCGGAGTCGAAGGCGACGCAGCGGAACCACTCCGTCTCGTCCACCATGTTCCCGTCGGGGCCGCGCCGGTTGCGACTCACCGCCACCCGGAAGTTGGTCACCGCCGAGCCTGACGGGATGGTGCGCATCTCCGGGTCCGCGCCGAGATTGCCGATGATCTGCACCCTATTGAGCCCGCGTGCCATGATCGTCCCCTTTCGCCCATCGTCCGCCGGTCACCGCGTCGTCGCCCTGGAAGAACATCCGTCCTATACGTTCACTGGAGTATAGCCCAGCAGCGTGACAATGACAAAGACGCTGCCGATCTCGCCGGGATGACCGCGCGGGAGTTAGGTTTCGGTTTAAGTGGACGGGCGTGGCGTGGGACTTGGTGGGGTATCAGTTGAACTTAAGTTGAGGGCGCCAATCGCGCCACCCCTGTATTCGCGTGTACTTCTGGCACGCACCTTGCGCCCTGACGCGCAGAGCCAGTGTGGGCTGGTCCGCAATGAGAAGGGGAAATACCACATGGCGATCAAGACGACGCAGGAGAAGTACCTGCACGAGCTGGGCGACATCTACGACGCCGAGAACCGCTTCCTCAAGGGGCAGCAGGAGATGCTGAAGGCCGCGACCGACCCGACCCTGAAGGCGGGCATCGAGCAGCACATCGGGGAGAGCGAGCAGCAGGTCAAGAACCTGGAGCAGGTCTTCCAGCTCCTCGGCGAGAAGGCGAAGGCCGAGCCCTGCGACGCGGCGAAGGGGATCGTGACCGAGGGGCAGAAGAACCTCAAGGAGGCGGGGACCGACCAGATCCGCGACTGCCTGATCGGCACCTCGCTCACGAAGGTGGAGCACTACGAGATCGTCAGCTACACCGGCCTCATCATCGGCGCGCAGGCGCTGGGCAACAAGGAAGTCGTCGCCCTGCTCCAGCAGAACCTCCAGCAGGAGGAGCAGACCGCCAAGCAGCTCGAACAGAACGCGCCCAAGCTGCTGAAGCAGGCGATGCAGGCCGAGGCGTAAAGCACCACGTATTACCAACCCGACGAAACATCCTCAGGAGGGGCGCAATTTACGCCCCTCCTCTTACTATGCAAAAAACACCGACTCCACCACTACCGCTTGCGACGCGATTGCTTGCCCGTCTTCTCCTCGACAAATCCAAGGTGGGGGTCATATTGGCCATAGACGCCGCCTTGCCGTAAAGCGCGCGCGAGTTCCGTGATCCGTTCTCGGCTGATCTCTTGCTCCTTGGCGGATTGCTCGGCCAGTGCCTCATGCAGACGGCGAATCTCGTGGAGCGCGTCACCCGCGGCGGTGCCGTGCCATTGCTGCTGGAGGTTGTCGAGTTTATCCACATGCAATCCTTGGTAGTGATGAGCCGTTGCCTCGGTTGTGCATTCTACCCGTGGGTTGGGTGTAAAGCGAGCGTGGGTCATTGGTCCGAAAGAAGTACGCAGCCCACCAGACATAGCAACACCCGTTACAAGTCGGCCACATGGTCGATAGAAGCGCGATGCAAGCGCTCCATTGTCTCCAACAGTGAGGCTTGAATCTGCGGCCATATATCGTCGTCGAGATAGCCCACGTCGGACACGATTCTCCTGACCCGGCCGACCTTCGTGTCGCCCTCGATTTGGACCGTGCCATCTTGTCGTCGCCAGTCGAGGCTATCTTTGAAGTGGTTGTGCTGGCTAATAATCCATCCTGACATGTCCGCACCCGAAATCTATGATGCTGAAGGCCTGTCGCGCGACTAGAATCCCAGGTGGGAGGTACGGCTATGCCTCGTCCGGGTCGATGCGCGGAGCGCGGGAGGAACGATCTCGTGATACTCATACGTCGGTGGCGCCGTCGGCTGACCACGATCGTCGCCAGCATGCGGCACGCCGTCCGCCGCTACCTTTGGGCACGGCCAGCGGCGATGCACGCGGCGGGGACCGCAGGCGACCTGCGGCGCAGCCGGGCGCAGCTGCTGGCCGAGAACGCCTTACTCCGCCAACAGCTGCTCGTGCTGCGTCGGAGTGTCAACCGTCCGATCGTGACGCCGGCGGATCGTGCGCTCCTGGTGGTGCTCGCCGGACGAGTCCGCGCCTGGCGGCGGGCCCTCCTCATCGTCCAGCCGGAGACGCTGCTGCGGTGGCACCGCGCGGGGTTCCGGTCGTTCTGGAGACGGAAGTCGCGCCCCGGGCCGGGTCGCCCGCCGCTGCGGGCGGAGACCGTTGCGGTGATCCGCGCGATGGCCGCGGACAACCCCCTCTGGGGCGCGGAGCGGATCCGCGGCGAACTCCAGAAGCTCGGCGTCCGCGTGGCCAAGCGCACCATCCAGACCTCCCTGCGCGCTACCCGCGCCCCGCGGCCGCGCGGGCAGGTATGGGCGACCTTCCTGCGCAACCACGCCCCGGAGACCTGGGCCTGCGACTTCCTGCCGGTGACGGACCTGCTCTTCCGGCCGCTGTACGCGTTCTGCATCATCGAACAGGCCACGCGTCGGGTCGTGCATGTGGCCACGACGCGCCAGCCGACCGACGCCTGGGTCGCGCAGCAGCTCCGCGAGGCGACCCCCTTCGGCCAGCGCCCGCGGTACCTGATCCGCGACAACGATCGCACGTTCGGGGCGACCTTCGCGCGCGTCGCCGCCAGCGGCATCGCGATCCTGCGCACGCCCTCCCGATCGCCGCGGGCGAACGCCGTGTGCGAGCGCTTCCTGGGCAGCGTGCGCCGCGAGTGCCTCGATCACCTGTTCGTGCTTGGCGAGCGGCATCTCCGCCGGGTTCTCCGTGAGTACGTCGCGTACTGCAACCAGGCCCGGCCACACCAGGGCCTCGGCCAGGCGCTCCCCGAGCCGCCACCAAGGGAGCTGGAGAGTCGTGCGGGGCCGATCAGCGCGGTACCGGTCCTCGGTGGCCTCCACCATGCCTACCAACGCGCCGCGTGAGGCCAGCGGATGCATTTCTAGCCAACACAGGGATAGAAGCTTGGAGAAAAGGCAAGCGGTGACCCCGTTAAACACTGATTGAGTTCAGGGTGACCCATGGCAAGAGCCAGTGTGCGTTGGGAGCAGACAAGCCACCCCCGCTGACCTGCCCCCAGAAGTTGTGCCGCTCAGGCTGAGAGCATTTCCTGCTGTTGAAGCCGGTGAGCGAAGGCAACCGGCGTGAGGTTCCCGAGTGCGCTGTGTGGTCGGACGCGATTATAGTCCTCCCGCCAGGCGGCGATCGTGTGGCGGGCATCATCCAGGTCCGTGAACCAGTGCTGGTTGAGGCACTCGTCGCGGAACTTGCCATTGAAGCTCTCCAGGTGGCCGTTCTGCATCGGGCGGCCCGGCTCGATGAAGTCGAGTTGCACCCCCTCTCGATAGGCCCACGCATCCAGCGCGAGGCCGGTGAACTCCGGGCCGTTGTCCATCGTGATCGTCGTCGGCCGGCCGTGCTGCGCGCAGAGCCGATCGAGCACGCGCACGACCCGCGCGCCCGGCAGCGACGTCTCCACCTCGATGGCCAGGCACTCGCGGCTGGCGAGGTCGACGATATTCAGCGTGCGGAAGGGCCGACCGGCGGCCAGGCTGTCCTGCATGAAATCGATGGCCCAGCGCTGCCCCGGCTGCAACGCGACCGCGGGGACAACACGCGCCGCGCGGGCCACCCGCTTGCGCCCGCGCCGTCGGACGGCCAGGCCTTCGAGCCGGTACAGCCGGTAGACCCGCTTGTGGTTGACCGCGCCCTGCTCGCGCCGCAGCAGCACGGCTAACCGCCGGTACCCGAAGCGCGGGCGGGCGTGGGCGAGTGCCCGCAGGCGCAGGCGCAACGCTTCCTGCTTCGGCCGACGCGGCTGGTAGCGGACCGTGGCGCGCGGAACCTGGGCCAGTCGGCACGCCCGCCGCTGCGACAACTGGTGGCGCTCCTGGAGGTAGGCCACCACGTCCTGCCGCGCGTCGGGCGTCACCATTTTTTTGCGATCACGTCCTTGAGCGCGGCGTTGTCCAGCGTTAGCTCGCCCACCAGCTGCTTCAAGCGTCGGTTCTCGTCCTCCACCTGCTTCAGCCGCCGGAGCTGGTTGACCTCCAGCCCGCCGTACTTGCCCTTCCAGCGGTGGTACGTCGCGTCGCTGATCCCGTGCTCGCGGCAGACGTCGGCGATCGTCCGCCCGCCCTCGACCTGCTTGAGGACACCGAGGATCTGCCCCTCTGTGAACTGGCTCTCCTTCATACGACCCTCCCTGCTACGCCTATTCTACCGGGAAGGCTCTCGTACCAGTTGGCTCAGCTTTCGGGGTGCAGGTCACAATATCTCGCTCAATAAGCCGCTACGCCAGGATGGCTTTCTCGCGGCGGAGTCGCCCGACCACTCCGCCGCTGAGGAGATTTGTGAGGCTGTGATACGAAAGGCGCAAGAGGAATACGAAGAGCGTAAGGTCAGGTATCAGGGTATATTGCTGGGCAATCTTCCCTTTTATCAGGACGTTGACCGCGCACAAGCCAATCTTTTGGTGCGTCTGGCGTTCGAGCTATCCTACCGTCAGCTGTGTCTTCTTGCGCTCTTTTCCAACCTCCAGGATTTTGACGTGGCTTTCAAGTACATTAACCTTGACGCGTTCGACAAGTATTCAGACCTGGTAAACGATCAGCGTCATCCTGACTTTGTGTTGGCAAGTCAGTTGCGAACCGAGGAACGCCTACAGTCATATAGTCTATTAACAGGTACCCACTACGCGGTGCGCCAAGAGACATACGACCTTTACACCAAACATCTCATCAAGATAAAGGACGATGGTAGGGACCAAAAGCTGGTCCACCCGCTCTATCTGTCCTACAGTGAGGTCGAGGTCGTGCAAATAGGCAAGGTACTCTACGCCCTGATGGGCCTACAGGAAATTGACCGGAAGGACCTCGATTGGCTTGCAACACTTATGCGCGATGATCCGACAAACCATTAGTAGGTGGTAGGAGCTGCGATGGAAGGGATACTAAATTCTCCAACGCTCGACAGATTCTTGCTGTCAGGTATTATCGTCGGCCCTGATCCTGCGCGATACCAAGTGATATGGGGATAGCGAACATGGACCAGCAATACCAACCGGTGCTGCGGGCTTTTCGGGCGCTCATCCAGGATTCCTGCGTGCGGCTCGTAGGAACAACTATACCCAATCGAGAGTGGACCTCGGTAGAGTATAGCGAGCGCGTCACTCAATTCACGAGCACCTACCGCCCGGACTTTGAAGACCGCGTGCCGGTGAGCGCAGTGAGCGACGCGGCGTTAGATGACCTCCTGGCGGCTTTCGACACCCACAGGAATCTGCTTGCGAACATCCTGCGATATTCGTCGGCCAGCGACCTACCGGGCGGGGGACAGGAAAGGAACCTCGCGCGCATATTCCTCGTTCGGCCTGTCCTGGCTGCGTATGTGCAAGCGGTACAATCATACGCCTATGATGCCGATGTGCTCGACAGAATCCTTCATCGCTTGATGATCGACCTCACTCATCATACCGTCGTGGTTCGGCATGCCTCTCCACTGATTCGCCTCCGGCTTGCGGAGGATGTTCTATCGTTGGGGGATAGGGTCCACCTAAAAAGGCTTGACCCGCAACAGTTCGAGAGGTGGCTAAATAACCATGCCGTCGGACCATTAATGCTGGCGCAGCGAGCGACGCCGGATGATTTACCCTGCTTACTGAAGGTTGAGTTCGAGCGCGACCGCGTAGAGCAGTGGCAACCAGGCTACCTGCCTGCCAAAGTACAAGCGTGGAAAGAGCGGGATTATGCAACCCTGGCTCTTCGACTGCTGACTGGCGTGTACATTGAAGAGTTCTTCACCTTAGAGGAAACTGACAGCCTCTTGTGGGGTGCATCTGACAACTGGTCACCGCGTGAAATACGCGGCCAAGGGCGACCGGACTATCCCACCCTTGGTAATGACGATATCAATCGCCTCTCGCAGCTTGTTGCGCAACTCAAGAAATTAGTGCCACAACTCGGCATGCCGTTGGCAGACAGTCGATTCTCCTTCGCCCTCGCGCGTTGGGACAGCGGCCTGGCGCGGAAACGGGACGTGGATCAGCTTGTGGACCACTGGATCGCCCTCGAATCGCTCTTCGCCTCCGACGCTACTACAGAAATTGTCTATCGCGTATCGCTCCGCATCGCGGCGCATCTTGGTCGGACGCCGAACGAGCGCGAGCGGCTCTATCAGGAAATGCGAAAGGCGTACGGATGGCGCTCGAAAACTGTCCACGGCGGCCGACCGACGAAACCCAAGGATCAGCAAGAGTTAGCAAAAGCCATAGCCGCTTCATCATCTTGTCTCCGATCCACTCTCCTGCAAACGCTGCGTGACGGCGAGATCTTCAACGATAAAGCGATTGAAGTTGCCATGCTAAGATCGAGCGCACCGGAAAGGGACGCGCTGGAAGACACGCGATGAGGTGTGATTCACGGAGAGGGTAAAAGAGTCACGGTACTAAATATCCATCGTCCCCCCTCGGCGCGGCATAGTGATCCTCTCTAGTTTCTCAAAGAAAGAAAGACTCTCCGTTCAACCGCTTCACGACATCCTCCGGGGCGGGCGGTGTGGCTGGCACCGACCCGCCCTTACATCTGTGCATCCGGCCCATTCCTTTCCCGACGCCGACCCGCTACACTGTCCCTATCGACAACCCACGGCCCGGCGCGACCCTGGCACCCTCGGTCGGGTTGCGCTATACTCGCCCAGGATTTGCAAAAGATTCGCACGTAGGAGGGTGGGCATGGAGACGCGCGGCACCATTCTCGTCGTGGACGACACCCCCGACATCGCCGACCTCCTGCGCGCGGTCCTGACCCAGGCAGGCTACCGGGTGCTCGTCGCGCCAACAGCGGCGCTCGGGCTCCAGGTCCTCGCCGCCTTCCGGGTCGGGCTCGTGCTCGCCGACGCCCTGCCCCCCGCCGATCTTCGGGGCGACATCTGGGGCGACCTGGACCGGCTCGCGCACGCCGCCGGGGGCAGCCCGCTGATCCTCTACGACCCGCACGGGCCGGGGCGCTACGCCGAGTACGCCGCCCACGGCTTCACCGCCCGCCTCCCCAAACCCTTCGACCTCGACGTGTTGCTGACGCTGGTCGGCTCCCTGCTACTCGCCGACGGACGGCACCCCCCGGCGCGCCCTGGGCTGGTCGCCGCCCGCGAGGGCTGAGGCCACCCGCGCCAGCAGGTCATCCAGGTCGAAGGGCTTCTTGATGTGGCCGCGCACCCCCCGGCGGGCGAACTCCGCCTCGTGCAGGCCCGCCGTCATGAAGAGGATCGGCACCGTCGCCGTGGCCGCCCGCCCGCGCAGCAGGTCGTGGATGGCGAACCCGTCCAGGCCGGGCAGGTTGACATCCAGCAGGACGAGATCGACTTCGACCTCCGCGACGAAGGCCAGCGCGTCGGCCCCGTTGCCCACGGCGGTCGCCTGATAGCCGGGGACGTCGTTGAGGACCGCCTCGATGATCTCCGCGATGGCGGGGAAGTCCTCCACCACCAACATCGCTATCTGCTCCACACCGCACCACCCACTACGCCGCCCGCTGTGCCAACGCGCGGGCGTCCATTCGCTGCCCGCGAGACGACAATAAAACGCACGCCACATGCCACCCGTCCGACCGTCGCGTGGCACAATAGGACTATGCCCACCGTTCCGTTGGTTTCCACCGATCGCAGCTATCTCATCGACACTAACGGCGAGTACATCGTCGCGGACAGCACCATCCCTAACGGCCCGCTCGTCACGCCTAACGGCAGCCTGACCAGCAACGCCCGCCACGTCGTCACGCGCTCTGGCAACACCGTCGTGGCCTCATCCAGCGGTCGGGACATCTACACACGCGGCGGCATAGGCCCGCTGGTCACAGACCGGCCCTCGCTGATCGTCCAACCTATCACCGGCATCGCCCCTTCCACCGCTTTCCTCACCGAATCCGGCAATCGCCTCCTGACCGAATCAGGCGCTTTCCTTTCCTACCCCTAACGTATGGCAGACATAAGAATCACCCAACTCCCCGAACTGACCACGCCCAGCGATACCGACATCCTGCCGATCGTCGCCAGCCCCGCCAGTAGTGCGACGACCAAGAAAATCACCAAGGCCAACTTGCTCGCCTCGACCGCGCCCCTGGTGCATACCCATACCGCCAGCGCCGTGACCGACTTCCAGACCACTGTCGCCGCCAACAGTAGCGTCACCGCCAACACGGCCCACACCTCCCGCACCGACAACCCGCACACCGTCACGAAGGCGCAAGTCGGGCTCGGCAGCGCGGATAATATTGCCGATCGTGCGAAGCCCGTCTCGACCGCCACCCAAACCGCCCTCGATGCCAAGGCCGCCCTGGTCCACGCCCACGCGCAATCTGATGTGACGGGTCTGACCACCGCCCTGGCGGGCAAGGAGCCGTCTATCACGGCTGGCACGACCGCTGTGCTGGCTCGTATATTGGTAGTGTTCCGCGATGGCGGTGAGGGCGCTGTGCTGGCAGCGGCCTCGACCGCGGAAGGTAGATGGCCCCCCGCCATCGTGGGACGTCCGGAGCCTGGACCGTATCGCGTGGCAGGGACCACGTAGCACGAGCGCAGGCCAGGGCCGTCCCAGGGAACGGTCGGAGCGTGACCCTACGGTGAGGGGGGACCGATGGAAGATGGAGGCGTGGCCTATCAGGTGTATGTCGGCATCGACGTCGCGGCCGAGACCTTCGTGGCCGCGTGGCTCGCGCCGGGCGGGAAGCCGGGCACGCCGGTCACCGGGGAGCAGACGCCGACGGGCTTCGCCGCCCTGGCGCACCGGCTCCGGGCCACCGGCGTCCCGTCGGCCGCCACGCTGGTGGTGCTCGAGGCGACCGGGAATTACCGGGTGGCCCTCGCAGTGGCCCTGCACGAGGCGGGCTATCGGGTCGCCGTGGTCAACCCGCGCCAGGCGCACCACTTCGCCAAGGCGCAGCTGCGCCGGGCGAAGACCGACGCGCTGGATGCGCGCGATCTGGCGCAACTCGCCGCAGCGCTGCGGCCTGCGCCCTGGACCCCGCCTCCGGCGGTCTACCACGAGGTCCGGCAGCGCCTCGTCGCTCGCGACGGTCTCCTCACGATGCGCACCCAGGCGCGCAACCAGCGCCACGCCCTGCTGCAATGGCCCGTGGTCGTCGCGACCGTGCACCAGCACCTCGATGAGTTGATCGCCGACCTCGACCGGCGGGTCGCCGCCCTGGAGGCCGCGATCGCGGTCGTGCTCCAGGAGGGCGCGTGGGCCGAGTCGCTGGCCTGCCTGACCAGCGCGCCCGGCATCGGCCTCGTCACCGCCTCCTGGCTGCTGGTGAGCACGCTGAACTTCGCGCTGTGCGCCGGGCCGGAGTCGCTCACCGCCTACGTCGGCCTGGCCCCCGTGCCCCGCGAGTCGGGGCGCACCATCCGGGGCCGGCGGGCGATCGGCCACGACGGCAACGGGCGGCTGCGCACCGCGTTGTCCATGGCCACGCGCAGCGCGGCGCGCTATAACCCGGCCATCAAGGCCTTCTATCAGCGGTTGCGCGCGGCCGGCAAGCCGAAAAAGGTCGCACGCTGCGCCGCCGCCCGCAAGCTGCTGCACCAGGCCTGGGCGCTCGGCAGCAAATTGCAGCGCTTCGACCCGGGCTATCAACAACAACACCACGAAGTCTTGCCCGCGCTCGCGGCTTGACCGGGGCTACGGAGATTTCGCGGGCCAGGGGCTTGACATTCAATACCGTATCTACTTTGCTCATCCGGGGTGTAATCCTGGCACTCCTCGTACACGACTGCTAACAATCGTGCCGGGATGAGCCAAGTAGCCTGTAGGGTGTGAATACCCTATCCGACGCCGGGAGAAGGGCTAGGCCGCTTCGCGGTCGTACTCGTGGATGAGGCCGCCGAGCACCTCCCGCCGCCTGACCGGGCCGCGCAGGTCGCGCTGGGCGTAGGGGATCGGCGTCTGCTGCCCCAGCGCCCGGTGCGGGCGCGCCCGGTTGTAGTGTGCAACATAGTCGGCCAAGACCTGGCGCAGATGCCCCTCGCCGGCGATGAGGAGATGATCCAGGCACTCCTCACGCACCGACCGGACCCAGCGCTCCGCGTACGCATTCGCCGTCGGTGCCCGGTACGGCGTGCGGACGATCGCGATACCCTCGGCCACGAACACGGTATCGAACGATGGCGGGAACTTGGCATCGCGATCATGGATGAGGAAGCGGGGCGACGTACCCGCCTCCTGCAGGGTCCAGGCGAACTGGCGCGCCTGCTGCGTGACCCACGCCGCGGTCGGGTGGGCGGTGCAGCCGGCCAGGTGGACGCGTCGCGTGCCCACCTCGATGAAGAACAGGATGTGCAGGGTCTTGAGCCAGAGCGTCTCGACCGTGAAGAAATCGCAGGCGAGCAGCTGGTCCTTATGCTGCTGGAGGAAGGCGCGCCAGGTCGTCGCCCGTCGGCGCTGCGGGGCGGGCGGTACGCGGTGCCGCCGCAGGGCCGCGCGCACGGCCGAGGCGCTGATGGCGTGGCCCAGCTTGCCCAGTTCCCCCTGGACGCGGCGGTGGCCCCAACGCGGGTTCTCCCGCGCCAGCCGGAGGATGAGCGCCTCGATCGCGGTCGAGATGCTCGGGCGACCACCCTGGTTCGTCCGCCGATAGGTCCATTTGCGCCGGACCAGCGCGCGATGCCACGCGAGGATCGTGTCCGGCTTGAACAGGAGCACACAGCGATCGAGCTGGCGGCGTGGGCCGCCGACCAAGCGCACGAGGGCGGCGGTCAGGACGGCGAGGGTCAGCTTCTCCGCGCGGGTGAGCCGGGGCGGGCGGGGGCGCTGGCGCTGGCGGAGGCGCACCTGCTGCCGCAGCAGGACGATCTCCAGCGCCTGATCGCAATCGCCCCGCCGCCCGGCGATCGCCAGGTCGATAATGAACGTCGCGAGATGCGCGAGCATGAACCAGAACACCAGCCTCCTCCCCCGCGATTGTCACCAGTTGGCCGCGCGGTGAGCCGCGCCAGGGGCGATCATAGTCGACCGGGGAGAGGGCAGGGGCGGGCGCGTGAGGCTGCGGCGCGACCGTCGCCTGGCGCGGCCACGACGGTGCCGGATGAGGTTTTCACACCCAACAGGAGCCGCCGCCGTGGCCCAAAGGCTTCCAGGTGCTCCCGCGCCGCTGGGTCGTGGAAATAGTCTTTCCGCAAATGGCAAAAACGGATTGGCTCGCTCTCGGGGGTGGTCGGCAGGACGTAGCGGATCTCGACATCGCCGTCGGTGACAACGACGCGGTCGACGAGCAAGAGCAGCAGCTGCCGTCGTTGCTCGAAGGTGGCAGCCGCAAGCCCGGCGTCGATGCGCTGGCAGAAGTCCGCCAGCGACTGCGCCACCCCGGCCAGTTCGCGATGGCGATCGGCCTCGCCGTCGAGCTGACCTTCCTGGTTCGCCAGGCCGCGCTCCTGCTGCTCGAGCGCGCGGCGGCGGCGCTCGTATTCCTCGAGCGGGATGACCCCGCGCAGGTAGGCGTCCGTGAGGCGGTCGAGCTGCTGGCGTAGGCTGGCGCGGCCTTGCCGCAGGTTCTCGCGCCGGGCCTGTAACTCCTGCGGGAGCCACGCGCCGCCCTGGGCGCGGGCGAGCGCGGCGTGGAGGTGCTCGGGATTCCGGACGAGCGCGCACAGATCGCCCCAAACCAGTCCGTCCAGTTGCGCGGCGGGGATGTAGCGCGACGGGCACGGCGGGTCGCACCGCGCCGACCCATTCCGGTGCTTCCCGTTGCAGAGATAGTAGTGGTGCCGCCCGTGGACGGTGCGCGCGGTGCAGGCGAGGCGGCACCGGCCGCAGCTGACGAGGGCCCGCAACAGATACTGGTGCGCCGTGTTGTTGCGCCGGGAGAACGCCTGGTTCTGCGCCAACTTCGCTTGCACCTGGTCGAACAGACCCTGCGCGACGACGGCCGGTACGGCCCCGACGGCGATCCAGGTGTCGGGCGGCTGCGCGGTCGCGGTGCCGTGCGGGCGACCGAGCGGGTGCGTGGCCGAGCGGCGGATCTGCGGCTCCCGGTAACGCGTCCGCTGCGCGTAGACCTGCCCGGTGTAGGTCGGGTTGCCGAGGATGCCCCGAATCGTGGGGCCACTCCACCGGTCGTTGCCCGAGGGGGTGGGGATGGCGCGGCGCTGGAGCGCCTTCGCGAGCTGCGCGAGCGACATCGTCGGCTCGAGATAGAGCGCGAACAGCTCGGCGACGACGGCGGCCTCGTCCGGGGCGACCCGCACGCCAGCGGGGTCGCGCGGGCGCTCGGGGTCGAGCCGGTAACCGTAGGGCGGCCGCATCCAGGGGAGCAGCAGCCCGGCGCGTAGCTTGCTCAGGCGGCCGCGCCGCATCCGCTCGGCGATGAGCGTCCGCTCGTATTCGGCCACCGCGCCGCGGATCTGCAGGAGCAGCTGGTCGTGCGGGTCGTCGCTCATCGGGCGGTCAAGGAAGTCGACCGCACAACCCGCCCGTGCGAACTCCTCCAGCAGCACCATCTGCTGCACGTAGTTCCGGGCCAGCCGGTCCGGGGCGGTGACGATGACGCGGTCGAGTTCGCGGTTGCGTGCCGCGTCGCGCAGGCGGTCCAGTCCGGGGCGGGCCAGGACACTGCCACTGTAGCCATCGTCCCGGAAGATGTGTTCCTCGCGCAGCGCCCAGCCCTGCTCGTGGGCGTGGGCGACGAGTCGCTCACGCTGCTGCTCAATCGTCTGCTGCTGCGCCTGCCGCGTCGTCGAGACGCGCAGGTAAGCCGCTACGCGCATGGGCCGCCTCCTCTCGGTTGGTCGGAGACGGCGCGACCGCCTCCGACGGTGTCGTCGCCCATTGTAGGAGGAGCTGATACGCCTGATCCCAACGCTGCTGCCCGGTCGCGGTCGCGACCGCCGTCCGGCGGGTCTGCCACTGCCGCTTCATCGCCCCCTCCCCCATGAGTCACCTCATCGGGAGGATAAGCCCGCAGCCAACTGCTCGGGCGCGGGTGGCGCGCCCGGTGCCAGCTGAGCCGCAACCGCGCGGCGCGGCTCAAGCAAAACTTGTCATTTATGATTGAACCATTGAGCGGACGTTCGCGTGGCTGGGCCGCAACCGCCGCCTCAGCAAGGACTACGAGGGCCTGCCCGAGACGACCGAGGCGTGGATCTACCTCGCCATGTGCCGACTCATGCTCCGCCGACTGACCCGCTGACCCCTTTTCAGACGCCCTCTAGGGCGACGAGGTGTTGGGCCAGACCTCGGCCGTAGTTCCAGGCCCCTTCAATGCCCCAGCGGACCACCTGCCGCCACCCGTCGACGCTGTTCGCGCCGCGCCAGCGGGCCACCTCGCGGCCCGCCGCGTCCACTGCCCCCGCCATATGGACGCGCTTATGCGCGTCAACGCCGATGGTCACCATCCCTTCCCCCTTTCACGCCGCTGCTCGAGATCAACACACTCCGGGGCGGACAGGACTCTCGCGGGTCGCCACACTCGGGACTGGCTTCTATCAGGTCACGCCCCAGGAGCTCGGCGAGGGGGCGACAGGTCAGTACAAAGGCACGCAGCCACTCAGGTAAAGGGTCAGCCCACCTCGCCGAGCGACTCTCTACTGACAGAGAGTCAGGTAAAGTTCAGCAGCGGCGATCTGCGATACTCGGTGCATGAATGAAGAAGCGACCCCTGTCCTGGCCGAAAAGCCCATCCGTCCGGGGAAGGGGAATTCTCCACCCGATCCATGGGCGCTGCCCATGCCACCGGCGACAAGCCGTACGTTCAGCGGTACAATGACTGCCACGGCGATCGT
>JAABUN010005217.1_pt1 | contig 16422 bp, 17 predicted proteins | sample 5559311 | NCBI WGS metagenome assembly JAABUN01 (sample SAMN10711877, study PRJNA513370) | rock metagenome | isolation source: Antarctica rocks | place: Antarctica: Victoria Land, Siegfried Peak sud
GAGCCACCAGGTCGCCCGACCGAGCAGAGTGAAGGCGGCGGCGTAACCGAGCGCGAACCCCTGGCCGATCCCAAGATGGATGAAGAACCCGGACACCCTTGCCCGGTCCGGGTCTTCGGTGACGACGGTGCCGAGCATGAGCGGTAGATCGAGACGGGTGAACCCGACCATCTGGGCGCCGATCATCACACCGGTGAGCGAGGCGGTGGCGATGAATCCGAAGACGGGCACTGTTGCGTTAACGGTGCCCCCAACTGGCGGTCGCTCGAGGAGGGTGCTAGCCGGCGACGATACGGCCTCTCAGCGGGAATCTCGCGCCTTTTCGTGCAAGAAATCTCAGTCCTTCTGATGCCGAGGGACCAGCCGTGTCGCTCAATGCAACAGTGCCCGTGGTCGACCTCGATCCCACGCTCGGCCAGCAGCTCCTCGAGGTCTCGGTACGACAGTCCGTATCGCAGGTACCAACGCACCGCCAACACGATCACCTCCGGCGGGAACCGGAACCCGGCGAACGACCCCGACCTGGTCTGGATCGGTGGGCAGGACCGGCGGCGCTTCATCCCAACAGCCTCGCCGCGCCCGACGTGCACGCTCAATGCAACGGAGCCGGTCAGAGCATCCCCAGTTCGAGGCGGACGGCGTCGCTGACGCGGTCGAGGCTCCACGGCGGGGTGAAGACGATCGTGACCTCGACCTCGTCGACGGTGGGGATGCGTTCGACGACCCGCTGGGCGTCGGCGGTCAGCACGTCGCCCATTCCGCATCCGGGCGAGGTCATGGTCATGTCGATCTCGACTCGCCGGGTGCCGTCGGGCTTGGTGATCTCCTCGCAGCGGTACACGAGGCCCAGCTCCACGATGGAGACGGGGATCTCCGGGTCGTAGACGGTGCCCAGGGCCTCCAGCACCTGATCGATGTGGAACGGCCGCCTGGCGGCGATCGTGACGTTGCGCTCGGCGGGCTGCAGGCCGAGGGCATCGGCGTCGTCGGCGTCGACGCGCACCAGGGTCCCGTACGCGGTGCGGACGGTGATGCTGCCGCCGAGGTGTTGGACGACCTGGACGGACTCGCCGGCCCGGAGGGAGACGGGCTCGCCTTGGGGCACGCTGGTGGCGGGGCAGTCGCGCGTCAGCGCGACGGGCTGGCCCTCGGAGCCCCCGGTCATACCGGGGCCTTGGCGCTCGCCCTCGCGATCTGCTCGCTCAGGTGCCTCCGCAGGGACTCGGGCTCGATGGCCTCGGTGATGCTGCTGGAGAACGCTTCGATGAGGATGCGGCGAGCCTCGGCGAGGGGGATGCCCCGGCTGCGCAGGTAGAAGAGCGATTGATCGTCGAGTCGACCGATGGTGGCACCGTGGGTGCAGCGCACGTCGTCGGCCAGGATCTCCAGCCACGGCCGGGTGTCGGACTGCGCGTTCGGGGTGAGCACGAGGCTGTCGTTGGCCTGGTGGGCTTCGGTGTCGGTGGTACCGGGCCGCACGACGATCTTGCCGGTGAACGCGCCCCGGGCATGGCCGTCGACGACGCCCTTGAACCGCTGGTTGCTGCGAGTGTGCGATCCGATGTGGTCGATGGTGATGACGTGGTCGTGGTGCTGGCGGTCGTTGGGCACGTAGAGGCCATCGATGTCGATCGAGGCGTGGTCTCCGTCGGCCGATACGTCGAGCTCGACCCGGGAGATGCGGGCCCCGATGCTGAGCGAGCGGGCGTGGGCTCGGGCGTGGGCGGCCAGGCGGATACGGGCGTACCCGATGTGGACTGCCTCGGCCGGCTCGGTCTGGACCCGGTGGTAGGTGAGCTGGCCGTGGTCGGCCACGTCGATGACGGTGGCGGCGTTGGTGAGCGGTGATCCGCCGATCGCGGCGTAGCTCTCGATGATCGAGGCGTGCGCTCCTGCCTCGATCACGATGGTGCTGGCGGGGTGGGTGATGATCGGCTGGTCGGCCTCGGGGACCGAGACGTGGACGAGGTGGATCGACACCGTGGGGGCTGCGCCGGCCCGGACGCGGACCGAGGCGCCGTCGTCTCCGGCCAGGCCATTGAGGGCGGTGAACCCGTTGAGCCGATCGGGCTCGGGGGCGAGGCCGGCTGCGTCGGCGTCGGAGGGGTCCGGCAGCGAGCTCAGGGGAGCGAGGTCGACGCCGTCGATCGGGGTGAGCTTCGAGGAGCCGGGGTGGAAGCCACCGTTGACGAAGACGAGCCGGGGGCCGTCGTGCACCCCGACGAGGGCATCGATGGCGTCGGAGGTCACGTCGACGGTCGAGGTGGGCCGCGCGACGCTTGCGATGGCAGAGATCACCTGGTCGACCGGCGTGTAGCGCCAGGACTCGTCTCGGCGGGTGGGCATGCGGTGCTCGGCCAGCCAGCTGGCGCCGAGGGTGCGGGCCTGGGCGCGCCACGCCGGCTCCGGGCGGTCGGCCTTGCCGGGTCCGACGAGCGCCTCGAGCGCGAGGTCGCTCACGTGGCGTTCGCTGCGATCGGGGTGGCGGGGCCGTAGCCGTCCTGCTCCAGCTCGAGGGCCAGTTCCGGGCCACCGCTGCGGGTGATGCGGCCCCCGCGCAAGACGTGCACGACGTCTGGACGGACGTGCTCGAGCAGGCGCGGGTAGTGCGTAATGATGAGCATGGAGCGATCGGGATGGCGCAGGCGCTCGATCCCGGCGGCGACGGCGCGCAGCGCATCGATGTCGAGACCGGAGTCGGTCTCGTCGAGGATCGCCAGGGCGGGCTCCAGCATGGTCATCTGCAGGATCTCGTTGCGCTTCTTCTCGCCGCCCGAGAACCCGGTGTTGACCGCTCGGCTGAGCAGGGCCGGATCCATGTCGAGCTCAGCCATGCGGGTACGGACCGCATCGAGGAACGAGCGGGCGTCGATGGTGGGCTCGCCGCGGGCCTCGCGCACCGCGTTGACCGCAGTGCGGAGAAAGTACATGTTGCCGACGCCGGGGATCTCGATGGGGTACTGGAACGCGAGGAACACGCCAGCGGCGGCGCGCTCCTCGGGGGAGAGGGTGAGCAGGTCCTGGCCCTTGAACGTCACGGTGCCGCTGACGTCGTAGTCGTCTCGTCCGGTGAGCACGGCGGACAGGGTGCTCTTGCCGGCGCCGTTGGGGCCCATGATGGCGTGGACCTCGCCGGGGGCGATGTCGAGGTCGAGGCCCTTCAAGATCGGGTTGCCCTCGATCGATGCGGTCAGTCCCATGATGTGCAGCATCAGCCGACGCTCCCTTCGAGGCTGACTCTCATCAGCGCTTGCGCTTCCACGGCGAACTCCATGGGCAGTTGGTCGAACACGTCTCGGCAGAACCCATTCACGATCATCGAGGTCGCCTCCTCTTCGTCGATGCCCCGCTGGCGGCAGTAGAAGAGCTGGTCGTCGCTGATCCTCGAGGTGGACGCCTCGTGCTCGATCTGCGCCGTGTCGTTCTTCACCTCGATGTAGGGGAACGTGTGGGCCCCGCACCGTTCGCCGATTAGGAGCGAGTCGCACTGGGTGTGGTTACGGGCTCCGGTGGCTGACCGCATCACCTTGACCAGGCCTCGGTAGGTGTTCTGCGCCTGACCAGCGGAGATCCCCTTGGAGAGGATGGTGCTGGTGGTGTTGCGGCCGATGTGGATCATCTTGGTGCCGGTGTCGGCTTGCTGGTGGTTGTTGGTGACGGCCACGGAGTGGAAGTCGCCGACTGAGTCGTCGCCCTTGAGGATCACGCTGGGGTACTTCCAGGTGATGGCCGAGCCTGTCTCGACCTGGGTCCACGAGATCTTCGAGCGGGCGCCTTCGCAGCGGCCTCGCTTGGTGACGAAGTTGTAGATGCCTCCGACGCCGTTCTCGTCACCGGGGTACCAGTTCTGCACGGTGGAGTACTTGATGTGGGCATCGTCGAAGGCGACGAGTTCGACGACTGCAGCGTGGAGCTGGTTCTCGTCTCGCATGGGTGCCGTGCACCCTTCGAGGTAGCTCACCGAGGAGCGTTCCTCGGCCACGATCAGCGTGCGTTCGAACTGGCCGGTATCGGCTGTGTTGATGCGGAAGTAGGTGGACAGCTCCATCGGGCACGCGACGCCCTTGGGGATGTAGCAGAACGACCCGTCGGAGAAGACCGCTGCGTTGAGCGCGGCGAAGAAGTTGTCCCGGGGCCCGACGACGGACCCGAGGTGTGCCCGGACGAGGTCGGGGTGGTCACGCACGGCCTCGGAGAACGAGCAGAAGATCACGCCGACCTCGGCCAGCGCAGCCTTGAAGGTGGTTGCCACCGACACGGAGTCGACGATGGCGTCGACGGCAACGCCCGAGAGGCGCTCCTGCTCGGCCAGCGAGATGCCGAGCTTGTCGAACATGGCTCGGACCTCGGGATCGACATCGTCGAGGCTCTCGGGAGCGGGACCCTTGGGCTTGGGCGCTGCCCAGTAGTGCATGTCCTGGTAGTCGATGGGGGCGATGTCGAGGTGGGGCCAGGTGGGCGCCTCGAGGGTGATGAAGTGCCGGTATGCCGCCAACCGCCACTCCAGCAGCCACTCAGGCTCGCCCTTGCGTGCGGAGATGAATCGCACGATGTCCTCGTTGAGGCCCTTGGGCGCGACCTCGGTATCGAGGTCGGTGTGGAACCCATACTGGTACTCGCGGTCGATGACCGCATGCACGGCCTCGTTGGCAACGCGAGGCTCCTGATCGGGGACTTGCTCGATCGACTGGCTCATTCGATCTCGATGAAGATGCACTCGCCGGGGCACTCTTCGGCTGCCTCGATGGCGCGCTCGACGCTCCCGTCGGGGATGCGGGCCATGCCCTCGGCGCCGGCTGGGTTCGCCTTGCCGTCGAAGCGCTTCTCCTCGCCGAAGTGCTCGGCAGACTCCTTGACGTAGAACAGGCCGTCGTCTTCGCCGAAGAACGTCTCCGGGGCGATCTCCTCACAGAGGCCATCGCCGGTGCAGAGATCCTGATCGATCCAAACCTTCATGTGCGTTCCTTCACTTGGGTCCAGTTAATCTACCGGTTGGTAGAATATACTGCGGACGGGGTCGCTTCGCGGGGGGCGACACGCTTGGGTGGACCGTGTGGCTAGCAGGCCTCGACCCGGCAGAGCAGCTGGCACGGCGACCGACGCGGATCGTGGGAGACCAACTCCTCCACCACGATGCCGCCAACGGCCTCGGCCACCCCTTGGGCAAGGCCGAGGTGCAGGTCGCACACCGGGGCGGGGTCGGCCAGCACTGCGGAGATGAAGGGGCACGAACGGAAGGTGACGTCGACGCGGTCGCCCTCTTGGCGTACCGATGGGTCGAATCCCTGGCGGGCCATCTGCTCCATGATCGCCATCACCGGCTCGGCGTGAGCCTGATCGCTGAAGCGCTGCCGTGCGCCGGCGCGGCGGCCGACCTCGACGGGACCGTCGCCGCTCCGAATGACTTCGGCGAGCAACACGGCCAAGCGCTCGTAGGGGCCGATGCCGCCCCAACGGCTCTCGCGGGCCGGGTCGACGCCGTAGAGCAGGTGAGGTCGACCGCGTCCGGTGGGGGGTGCGGTGGACTCGACCGCCAGTTCCGCAGCCACGAGCTTGGCGAGGTGCTGGCGGATGGCGTTGTGGTTGAGCCCGAAGTGCTCGGTGAGCTCGGCCACCGTGACACATGTGCCGGCGTCGACCAGGTAGCGGAAGATGTCGTGGCGCGTGGGATCTCCGAGGGCTCGAGCCTGGATCTGCAGCGTCGTCGACAACGGGGTCTCCCACATGGGGCGGGCGGGTGCCGGCGGGTCGCCCCGAACCAGCAGCGTGGACCCACGATAATAAACCCACCATGCGGTAGAAGTAAAGGTCGGGCGATTTGTCCATCGCCTCGAGCCGGCCGGGCGGACTCGCGCTGTCTGCCCGCCTACTCCGGGTCGTAGGTCCAGTCGGGGCGCTTGCGCCAGAAGGTCTCGTCGTAGGTGGCGTGGCCATCGGTGAGGTCGACCAGCTTCGGCATGGGGTCGTGGCGGGGGCTCGGGCACCGTTGATGCTCGATGTGATCGGCGAACTCCTCGGGGAAGGCGCGCAGGATGCTGCTGACGACGATGCGCTCCTCGCTGGCGAGGTAGCACCGGCTGGCGTCGGTGACGCGCGGCAGCCAGCCGCCCATGATCTCGAGGTCGTTGTCGGTTCCGGCGCCGGTCTCGATCCGTTGCAGGCACTGGGTGTCGACCTTGCGGATGACGAGCTTGCCGATCTGGGCTCGCAGAGACGGCAACGGACCCAACAACGCACCCTCGCTGAGGAGGCACTCGGCGGGGACCGCAGCGATCTCCGAGTGGACCGCTGCGTTGACCTCAACACACCACGATCGGCCGGCCGTGTTCGCGGCGGCGAGGTCGGTGACGGTGAGCTCGGCAGGGATCATCAGGTCCGACTTCACGTAGCCGACCAGGTTCTCGACCAGCCCCTTCGATTCGGGGTCCTGGCCCTCACAGAAGTCAGGTCGGAACCCGTAGTGAGTCGCGAACCGCACGTAGTCCGCGGTCGGCACCACCACCCCCGCCACGGTGCCGCCCTTGAGACAGCCCATCCGATCCGTCAGCGCCGTCTTGGGGACCCCGCCCAACTCCTCGAAGCACGCCGCCAGCCCGGCGAGAGTCGCGTCCGAGCCGAGGTTGTCGGCGAAGAACACGAACCGCCACCGGCTCCACGCGAGCACCGCGCAGAACGAACAACGGGCCGATCTCACCCCAGTCGAACGCCAAGACATCACCGGGCGCCCACACGCCGGGCCGGCGCCCCCGGTGATGATCGACCCGCCATGTCGCCTTCGCCTCGGCGACCAGGCGACGGAAGTTCCGGGCCGAACCCGCATAGCCCCCGGCCGCGGCGATCGGCAGCAGACGTTTCGCGGTGATCCGGCCCTGGGTCGTCGCGACCCGCTCGGCCACGATGGCGCGCACTCCGTCGTAGTTGTGCAGGCACTGTTGCGTTAGGCCGCGCGGCACTGTCGCGTTAGGCCGCGCCGCTTGGCGGGAAACATCAGAGGGGCTGAGAACCGCTGACCGAGATGCACCGTGGGGCGGTGGATGAAGCGGTCCTGCGACTCGGTGTGTGCCTCGGTTGGGCCTTGACCGGAGCGCCTCGTCGCCAATGCAACAGTGCCCGTCAGGCAACCTGACGCGAGGCCTGTGGTTGTCTCTGGAGACCTCGGCCTCGCCATTTCGTCCCGTCCTGAGGAGCGCCGAGGTCTGCGCACGGATGCCGGCTCGTGCGCTTGGGCGCTCATCCAGCGGGCAGGTCGATCACGAAGCTGGCACCTCGTTCTGCTTCTGCGAGGGTGAGGGTCCCGTTGTGAGCTTCGACGATGTCGCGGGCAATGGACAGGCCGAGGCCACTGCCCCCGTGTGATCGGGATCGGGCTGCGTCGGCGCGAGCGAATCGTTCGAAGATGCGGCTGCGGTCTTGCTCGGCGACCCCGGGGCCGTCATCGCTCACGCTGATCTGCACGTTCGGTCCGTGCTGACGAACGGCGATCTTCACGGTGCGGGTGGCGTGGCGCTCCGCGTTGTCGAGGAGGTTGCGGATCGCTCGTCCCAGGGCGTCGGTGTCGCCGGTGACCTGCGCTGCCGTGACCTTCCGGGCGTCGACGATCACCTTGCCGCGTGTGGTGATGCGGCGCACCTCAGCGAGCACGATCTCGTCGACGTCGACGAGATCGTGCTCCGCTGAGACGGGAGGCTCGTCGAGGGTCGCGAGGTCCAGGAGGTCGTCCACGAGGCGCTGCATGTGGAGGGTTTCCTCGAGGAGATCGCGCTCAGTGGCTTGCCAGTCGGCTCGATCGGGGTGAGCGAGGTCTACCTCGAGCTGGGATCGGATCCCGGTCAGGGGGCTTCGGAGCTCGTGCGACGCGTCGGCCAGGAAGCGGCGCTTGCGGGCGGCGGCGTCCTCGAGGCGGTCGAGCATGGTGTTCATGGTCGACGCGAGGCGACCGATCTCGTCGTCTTCGGGTGGTTGGGGGACGCGTCGGTGGAGCTCACGCTCGCCGATGCCTGCGACCTCGGCACGGATCTGCTCGACGGGTTGCAGCGCACGGCCCACCGCGACCCAGGTCAGGCCGATGACGAGGACGAGGAGTGCCGGAGCCCCGAGGGCGAGTCCGACGAGGAGCTCTCGGACCGCCTGGTCGACTGGTTCGAGGCTGCTCCCGACGTACACGGTCAAGACCTTGCCCTGGACCTCAGCCGTGCCGGCTACGACCCGAAACGGTTCGTCGCCTACGGGTAGGCCATCGACCGTGCGAGCGCCTCGCTGCGTGCGGTCCGTCGTGAAAGTGACGATCTGAGGTTCGCCTTCCACGTTCGGGCTGGAGCGCACCACCCGGCCCGCATCGTCGATGATCTGGGCGAATGCCCGGTCCTCGAACGCGATGGCGACCGAGTCGGGCAGCGATCCGGCTTCCAGGCCGGCGACGACATCGGCGACCCGAAGGCGACCGGTGGTCTCGATGTCCTCGGTGAGCGTCGCCCGTTGTCGGACAACGAGGAACGTGGCTGCGCCAACGAGCGCGAGCGCGAAGACGAGCCCGACTCCGAGGGTGATGCGCAGCCGGACGCCGGGGCGGCGCAATCGCATGGTGCGCCTCATGTCGAGCGGCCGTTGAGGCGGTACCCGGCGCCACGGATCGTCTCGATCGAATCGGTGCCGAAGGGCTCGTCGATCTTGCGTCGGATTCGCCGGACGTAGACCTCGACGTTGTTGGGATCGCCCTCGAACTCGAAGTCCCACACGGCACCGAGGATCTCCGTCTTGGTCACGACCTCATCGGCCCGTCGCACGAGGTACTCCAGCACGGCGAACTCGCGGGCCGTGAGCCGGACCTCCTGGTCGCCACGCCACACGCGACGGCCGGCGGGGTCGAGGCGGAGCCCGGCCACGCTCAGCTCCACGGGTCGCTCCCGCGCCCCACGGCGGAGCAGCGAGCGAAGGCGGGCGACGAGCACGACGTACGAGAACGGCTTGGACAGGAAGTCGTCGGCACCGGTGTCGAGCGCCTCAGCCTCGTCGTACTCCCCGGTCTTGGCGGTGAGCACGAGGATCGGCGTCCAGTTGCCCTCCTCCCGCAGGGTGCCGCAGACCTGGTAGCCGTTCGATCCCGGGAGCATCACGTCGAGGACGATGACGTCGTAGGAGTTCTCGCGCGCCATCCACAGGCCGGTGTCCCCATCGAGCACGACGTCGACCGCGAAGCCCTCCGCCTCGAGGCCGCGCTTGATGGCTGTCGCCACTCGCTTCTCATCCTCGACCACCAGCACCCTGGCCACCACCGACCCCCCCCTACCTGCTCGCGAGGAGCCCAACGTCGCACAGGCCACCTGGACGGGCGCTGAACACCCGTTGACAGGATCGTTCAGGGTCATTCAGCGTGGGTCCAGCCCGTCGGGCGCACGGTGTCCTCGTCAACCGACCACCACCGAGAGGCTCACCCCATGCCCGACTCCCCCACAAGGCTCACCCGGCGCCACAAGCTGTTCCTGGCGTCGCTGGCGACAGTGTCCCTGTCGCTCGGCGCTGCCGGCATCGTGTCAGCCGCCCAGAACCCGCCCGGTCCCTCCAGCGGCTCCACCCCGGCCAGCGAGGAGGTCGACGGAGTCGACTGCCAGGACGGCATCGACGCCGCCACCGGCACCGAATGCGACGGAGGCCCCTCCGCAAACGCCGCCGACGACCCCGCCGAGGGCGACACCGGCCAGGAGTCCGAGGCCGACGAGGCCGACACGGCGGATGCCGCCGAGGAGGTCGACGGAATCGACTGCGAGAACGGCATCGACGCCGCCACCGGCACCGAGTGCGACGGAGGCCCGTCGGCCAACCCGCAGGACGGCGCCGATGACACCGCCGAGGCCGCGAACGAGCCCGCCACTGAGTAGGCGTCCCCACGAGCCTCACGGGGGAGCGCGCCGCCGGGCGCGCTCCCCCGTGAGCGCGCAACGGCCGTGAGCAGGCTGAGGCGGCGGGCCAGCCGGTGGGGCCGACCGGGAGCCGCCAGCCGACGCTCACAGTGTGGGCGGCGGTGCCGGCCGGCCCACGAGGCGTTCGAGCAGGGGCTCGCCCGGCCAGGCGGCGAAGAGCACCTCGGGCGGCTCCGTTGCATTGAGCGTGCACGGCGGGCGCGGCGAGGCTGTTGGGATGAAGCGCCGCCGGTCTTGCCTACCGATCCAGACCGGGTCGGGGTCGTTCGCCGGGTTCCGGTTCCCGCCCGAGGTCATCCTGCTCGCGGTGCGCTGGTACCTCCGGTATGGGCTCTCCTACCGCGACCTCGAGGAGCTTCTCGCCGAGCGCGGGATCGAGGTCGACCATGTCACCTTGTACCGGTGGGTGCAACGCTTCACACCCCTGATCGTCGAGGCGGCCCGGCCGTGCCGTCACGCCGTTGGGGACCGTTGGTTCGTCGATGAGACCTATGTCAAGGTGGCCGGGACCTGGCGTTACGTGTACCGCGCAGTTGACCAGTACGGGCAGGTCATCGACGTGTACGCGTCGAGGGAGCGCGATGTGAAGGCGGCAACCCGGTTCTTCTCCACCGCGATCCGAGCCCACGGTGACCCCGCCAAAGTCGCCACCGACCGGTCCCCGGCGCTGGCACGCACCATCGTCGAGCTGCTGCCTGGCGTGCACCACGACACCACCCAGTACGCCAACAACCGGGTCGAAGCAGACCACGGACGACTCAAGGCCAGGCTCCGTCCGATGCGCGGGTTGAAACGTGATCGGACCGCATCGGTCGTGATCCGGGGCCACGCGTTCCTGCAGAACTCCGCCGCAGCCACTACGAACTCGGCATCCAACGCGCTCCCCGGGCTGACCGTCGCGGCTGAATTCGACGAACTCGCACGAGTGATCTGACACCCGATCCGGCGGCTCCAACACAGAACCGCGCCCCGGTTGCCGTCGACGCAACAGCGCCGGATCGCCTTGAGGAGGCGGAGCAGGACAGAGATCGGGCCGTGTTAGCGCTGGTCACGAGAGGTACGAATGTGACGTATCGGCACGCCCCGTTCGGCACGCCAGGAGACCCGCTGCTGTGGGCGGCCGACGCCATCGCCTGGCTGCGGGACGGCGAGACCGTCGGTACAAGATGCCTCGCTGGGCCGACATCGAAAGGGTGTCGTGACATGCGACCGCCCCGCAGTCAAACCGTCCGGAGAGACCACGGGGCGTCGACTACCTCGTTCCAGGGGAACTCAGCCATGTCAGGCTGCTCCCTCGCAGTCCGCTTGGCAATCAGATCTTGGGTCCTCTGCGCAGAGGCGCCCCATTACGGCAAGAGAAGTAGGAGGGCAGAGCGCTTCAGTTCGCCTCACCTCGGAACCTCCGTTCCGCCTCATCGCGATGTCAAGGCGTCGCCGCCTCTGCGCAGTTACTTTCCCCCCGACGTGGGGGCCATGGTCAACCTCGTTGTCACCCCCCTTCCGCACAATCGCTCCAATCCGCTCGCAACCCGTACACGGCCACCATCTCAGGAGAGACGCCCACATGACCATCACCCTGCAGGACCTGACCGAGGCGGTCGCCGGCGACGGCGTCGGCATACGGGCGAAGACCGAGCTCGAGCCGCTGGGCGGGCCCGGGGACAAGCTCCAGCCCAGTACCTACGGCGTCGAGGACCGGGCCGAGACCAAGTACGCGCTTGAACACCGCCGAGTCGACGGGGAGGACAGAGAGTCCGTCGTGCTCGACTCGGTGGCGTCGCAGGCAAACCGCTTGGAGCTCGCGCTCCTCGAGGCTTACCGCAACGGCGAGGTAGCGGTGCCGGTCATATCGACCGATTTCAGCGACATCGAGGGGTTGGCCGGCTACGACCGGATCAGCTCGCTCGAAGCCCCCCACCGGGTCTTCGACGCCATCCTGCGTGACAGCCTGCTGGGCGACCGGCTCTTCCGACTCAGCGACATCGGACAGGCCATCACCGAGGCGTCGGTGAAGAACGCGGGCACTGTTGCGTTAGGCCGCGCCGCTTGGCGGCAAACATCAGAGGGGCTGAGAACTGCTGGCCGAGATGCACCGTCAAGCGATGAATGAAGCGGTCCTGCGACTCGGTGTGTTCCTCGGTTGGGCCTGGATCGGAGCGCGTCCCCGCCAATGCAACAGTGCCCTTCGAGGTGCTGAAAGGTCGCGCCGCCTCACCGCGCACGCACCGCTATCGCCGCCATGCCGCCGAAGGACGCCTCGCGGTGCGGCCGTAGGCCACCCCGGGCCACGGCGTCCACCCGAGCAACGACCTCGGACCTGCTCGGCGTACGAAGCACAGCTGCAGGACGGCGCCCGCGGTTATGTGGCGAGCGAGCTTGGTGTCCTCCGGGCTCGTAGGACCACGGGCCGAGGTCGCTCGGCTCGTCGACCCGGGTGAGGAAGTCAGCGTGACCACGCCACCATGGTGCTGCGAACAGCGCTGTTGCGTCGGCGGCCACGGTGCGCGGCTCTGCGCTGGAGCCGCCAGATCGGGTCAGACACTCGTGCGAGTTCGTCGAACGCAGCCGCGACGGTCAGCCCGGGCAGCGCGTGGATGCCGAGTTCGTAGTGGCCGCTCGGCGAAGGTTCTGCATGAACGCGTGGCCCCGGATCACGACCGACGCTGTCCGATCCCGTTTCAGGCCGCGCATCGGTCGAAGCCTGGCCTTGAGTCGCCCGTGGTCCGCCTCGACCCGGTTGTTCGCAACAGCGCCGGACATCCTCGCCGCTTGCCTACGCAACGAGTGGCCGCCACTGGCGGGGTCAGTATCACGCCGCCCGGAACTGCGACGGTGCGCTGCGACCGCATACCGGCAGGTGGACTATTGCGACATTGGCGGGCATGGGGTCGACAAGGCGCCGGGGTGGTCGTGCTTTTGAGCCACGCCGATCAAGTCAAGACCGCCGGGCCCGACTCGGGCCAGGCCAACGACGCCCAGTCCGGCGTGTTGGATCGCCTGAACCAGTTCGGACTCACCGAACCCGCCGGGAACGCGACCACCGCCCGGCCGGGCGATCGCCCACCGGTAGGCGGGATTGATCGGTTGCTCGAAGTAGAACCGCCCGCCGGGTCGCAGTACCCGCGCTACCTCGCCGACCTGCCGTCGCCAGTCGTCAGCAAGATGCAGCGCGCCGAACCCGACAACCGCGTCATAGGAGCAGTCGCCGATCGGCAACGCACCCATCTCTCCGGTCATGACGGACGCACGGGTCCCGACCCGTCGTGCAGCCAGGGCGACCATGACCGGGTCAAGATCGATGGCATGCGCTTCGGCCGCGTTCATCGGGCCAAGAAGCAGGTCGATGCCAACGCCACACCCACATCCGAGTTCCAGAACTCTGGACCCGGTGAGCGAACCGCCGAGCCGCAGCCACGTCGGCGTGGTGGTGCGGGTCTGTGAGCGAGCTCGCCACCTGCTGTTGAACAGCCGCCTTCCCAACGGTCCCATCCGCATCCGCACAGGTTCGCAGAGGTTGTCCCGGTCGTCGTGGAACTTGAGGTGGCGGTCCCCCGCTCGTTGCCTGCCGGCTGGTAAGTGTCGGGCAACGACCAAGTCACTCGACGAGAAGGGGACCACCACCCATGAAGAAGGACTACCAGAAGAAGACCGCGTCGGCCGGGATCAGCGAGGAGCTGGTGCTGCCCGACGCAGTGACCGTGGCGATGGCCGAGATCGGCGGCGCTGCGAAGGAGGGCCTGTTGGCGCTGGCGGAGGCGACGGGCTTGGAGGTGATGGAGGAGTCGGTCACCGCGGTGGCGGGCCCGAAGGGCCGCCACCAGCCTGAGCGCACGGCGTTACGCCACGGCAGCGAGGCCGGTTCGGTGGTTCTGGGCGGGCGCCGGGTGCCGGTGCGCCGACCTCGAGTCCGTGCCGCTGACTGGTCCGGTGAGCTGCCGGTGGAGGCCCATCAGCTCTTCGCCAGCACCGACCTGCTGAAGGGGATCGCCCTGGAGCGGATGATGGCCAAGTTGTCCACCCGCCGCCACCGCGTGCCGGCACAGCCTGGCCGCATCGACGATCAGCGGCGTGAACCGTTGCACCCACCGATAGAGCGTGACGTGGTCGACCTCGATCCCGCGCTGCCAACAACTCCTCAAGGTCCCGGTAAGAGAGCCCGTACCTGACGTATCAGCGCACCCCCAACAAGATCACCTCCGGTGGGAACCGGAACCCAGCGAACGACCCCGACCCGGTCTGGATCGGTGGGCAGGACCGGCAGCGCTTCATCGCACCAGCCTCGCCGCGCAACGTGCACGCTCAACGCAACAGACCCTCCCGATCCTTGGTGGGCCTACGCCTACAGCACCATGTTCGACTCGATCCGTCGCGACTCCTGGTCAGCCGTTTCCACCGCCGTCCACGATGTCACCGGGCGCCAGCCGGTCGCCTTTGCCGAGCTGCTCACTCACTAGGTGGGCACTGCTGCACTACGACCAAGAACGGGACCATTCCCCGATGGGCGCGGCGCAGGTGTCGGTCCTTGCGTGCAGCGGAGCCGCCCTTCTGCCTTCAGCAGAAGGGCGGACCGAGCCAGCGACTCGACGCCAGACTCAGCCAATGGACACTGCACGCCCCACCTCACCGGCGGGGACGGTCTTCGACCGCCTGCTGGACCAGCGGATCCTCGTACTGGGGGAGTCCGTCGACGACAAGAGCGCCAATCGCCTCATCGCTCAGCTGCTGATGCTGTCGGCCGACGACCATCACAGCGACATCTGCCTTTTCATCAACTCGCCGGGCGGGTCGGTGATGGCCGGTCTCGCCATCTACGACACGATGCAGCTCATACCGAACGACGTCGCGACCGTCGCGGTCGGCTTCGCAGCCAGCATGGGCCAGATCCTCCTGTGTTCGGGTGCCACGGGGAAGCGCCACGCGCTCCCGAGCGCCCAGGTCGTGATGCACGAAGGCTCCGCCGGGTTGGGCGGGTCGGCCGCAGACGTCGCAATCCAGGCAGACAACCTTCAGGCGACGCTCGACCGGATGCGCGGGATCATCGCACGCCACACAGGTCACACGATCGACGAGATCGTGCGAGATGTCGGCCGTGACCGGTGGTTCGATGCGGAACAGGCCAAGGAGTACGGCTTCGTCGACAGGGTCGTGACTTCGCTCGATGAGATCGTGCCCGCCCGCCCGACCCGACGCATCGGGCTCTCGAGGTCGGCATGAGCAGCTACACGATCCCCAGCGTCATCGAATCGACGCCGAGGGGTGAGCGGGTCTCCGACATCTTCAGTCGGCTGCTCTCCGAACGCATCATCTTCGTGGGCACCCCGATCGACGATGGCGTCGCCAACGTCGTCATCGCCCAGATGTTGCACCTGGCCGCCACCGCACCAACCGAGATCCAGCTCTACCTCAACTCGCCCGGCGGATCCTTCAGCGCCGTGATGGCGATCTACGACACCATGCAGTTCGTATCGCCGGACGTCGCAACGCTTTGCGTCGGCCAGGCGACCTCGACGTCGGCAATCCTGCTCGCAGCCGGGACTCGGGCAAAGCGCTCGCTGCTCCCGCATGCCCGTGTCGTCTTGCACCAGCCCCACGCCGAAGGGAGCCGTGGTTCGATCAGTGACCTCGCATTAGAGGCCGTCGAGATCGCCCGCATCCGCTCCCAAGCGGAGGGGTTGCTTGCGAAACACACGGGTCGGTCGCACGAACAGATCCGCGCTGACACCGACCGGGCGCTGGTCCTCACCGGCAGCGATGCCATAGCGTACGGAATCGCGGACAACGTGCTCGAGAGCGACAGATCAGGCTGCGAGCATGCGGATCCCGTTGCCGCGCTGCGACCGGACCTGTAGGCGACGAGTCGCCCGCTCCAGCACATCGGCCAGGTCCAGTCCGAGCGCCTCGTGCATGGCACCGAGCAACTCGGACGACACATCCTTGCGACCGCGCTCGACCTCGGACAGGTATTGGAGCGAGACCGCAGCTGCCTCGGCCACATCGGCGAGCGTGCGCTCCTGGCGATGCCGTTCCTCGCGCAATACGTCACCGATCAGGTCTCGTAGGCCGACGTGGTGATCCGCGCCCCAGAGAGACACGACCGCAGCCCAGCCCTCGCGATCGGGTGCGTCCTTGCTCGTCATGCGGCAACGGTACCAGCGTCGGTGACTCCCCTCAGGGGCGTTCGACCGACGTGCGGCCCGAGCTTGGGAGATCTCTCTCGAGCCTGCCCGACGGCGTCATCCAGCCTTGCCGCGGGCCGCGCCAGGAGCTTGATGACCGCCGGGCGGGCCTCGTCGGCCAACGCGAGCGGCTCGGGGAAGCCGAATTCGGGCCATACGCGGTGCCTCGGGGGGCGGTGTTGCGTTGGCGGATGCTGCGGCGCGCGCGATCGGCTGGTACCGAAGTTGCTGGGCACTGTTGCGTTGGTGGCCGCCGGTGCGCGGCTGTGCCGTGGAGCCTGCGGATCGGGTGTCAGACCTCTCGTGCGAGTTCGTCGAACGCGGCGGCG